>LFCJ01004372.1_pt1 | contig 10364 bp, 14 predicted proteins | sample 643141 | NCBI WGS metagenome assembly LFCJ01 (sample SAMN03766243, study PRJNA286221) | soda lake metagenome | biome: soda lake; feature: Kulunda steppe; material: water; isolation source: sample B1-Br-g2 brine of Lake Bitter-1 | place: Russia: Kulunda steppe | collected 2010-07 | reverse complement strand
GTGCTTGAGATGTGATGTGCGCGCATGTCTGTACGTACATGCCTGTGCGTGTGCCTGCGTGCGTGTATGTGTGTAAGGTGTGCGTGGTATGTGTGCTCATGTGTGTGAATGTATGTGCGTGCATTGTCAATGTCTGTATGCGTGCACAGGCGCGCACTAGTTTGTTTGCGTGTTGTGTGAGTTGCATGTACTCATGCATGTTTGCGAGCAACGTGCAAGTGACATAGGCCGAGGCTCTGCAGAGGCTCGAGGATGCAGACTTGTTTCACGATCTCCCTATGGCTCACAAAATTACTGTCAATCAGACTGGAGCTTTTTATTTCTCTCAAGCTTGTTCTGAAGATGTCTTCAATTTTTTCCAGAAACAAACTAATTATTCCTATCGTTTTATCTCAAAGCTTATGGATGTTTATATGATGGCTGGTGTTCACCAGCAACCTGATCAGTCAAACTACCTGGCTGAAGGTCGAACTTAAACTTGTAAACTTGAGGCTCGAGGAGCCTCTTTGGGATTTTGAGACACCCTATTTACCCATGCTTAAATATAGCGCTATATAGGAGCCTACGACGCCATAACACGCGCCTAAGTGAATATTTTCCTTTCTAAATTTGCAAGAGGTGTGCATCCATCATATTCCATCCGACATTCAAGTTTGATGACAAAATTCGGGCTGGTGGGGGGAGATCCGGCGTATATAGCGCCTGAGATATAGCGCAATGTATTTTTCAATATAGCGCTATATGCTGACCCCTATATATCTCCAAGAAGAAAGAAACGAGTAAAACAATTTGCTGATTTTTTTAGACACAGGCGCTCCTTACTTTGACGAGATCAGAGCCGAGAATGTGAATCCTCTTGAAGCAGAAAGTTTTTAATGAGCAGGCTAGCGGTCGTACTTCTTGACTGAATGCCTTTTCTTGTAACCCTTGAAGTAGACGTACAAATCATTTCTATTTCTTTGAGTTAATAGATTTTTTTTTTCAAGCTGGCAGTGTTCAGCAAGCCCGGCAGTTAACCCATCTGGCTGAAGGTCTAAACCCATCGTAACCTGGTAGAAACGCTCCAATAAATGCGAGAAGTCAGGAGGATTTAGACCATCTGCCCTGTGGGTTTACAGATCTAGTTTACAAAGCTTGATAGTATGGATCAGAGGAGACAAGAATCACGGCGCCTACAATCAGTGCATGCAGTGTAGAGATTGGCAATTCAAGTTCTTTGGGTGCTCCTGATAGCATGAGGCAAATTAAAGCGGCAGGCAAGAAACTCTTGCAAGCCCAAGAATGAGATTCTAGTGCTTCCATTCACAGTCATGAACTGGAAGGGCCACTTTCAAGCTAATGTGCAGCAGGCTTGTACAAATCAGGATTGCAAGCTGGAATTCTTGTGGTTGAAGGATGGGACAGCATCCGCCATAGTAATTGGCAGTTGAATAGCAGAGTGATAAATGCTAATAAATAAAGACATGGAGCATCACATGGAACAAATCTGTGGTGCACGGGTGAGATGTCACGCTATGACTGCACTTCATCACATTTTATAAGCAGCATGCTGCGTGATGCTTGCTTGACCAGTCGCGCTCACACTGTTCCTGTGACCCGACAAATGTGCCATGTTGCAGGCAAACACAGATTAAACCAGGACGAATGCACACATTGGCGCTCAGCGGGAGAAGCTAAGTAGTGTGCAAGTGCCCACCACCACAGTTCAGCTCTTGTATTTACACCTCATGGATCCTTCAAGATGGACGCCTCTGAACAGACGCAGCATTGCCAGCATGCCTGGGAGGGTGTGTGTGAGTACTGGGCAGAGGATGCTGTGGCTGCAACTGCTGCTGCCGCCCTCCAGAGCAGCCCTGCCTGCTCACCCCTGAAAGACCCAGGCCAGGCCTTTGGCTGGGACATTCTCTCAAGGCGTTGTCTTCTGAACATCATCAAGGTTGGGGCAAGGGCGGAGCATGAGGAGGCTGCAGCAAAGTGAGGGGCTCACCAGACACAGGCAGGCTGGCAGCAACCTCATAATGTGTCTTGCGGATGTCGGTGTCTCAGAGTGCCCATGTGACAAGGAAGCAAAAGCCATCCACAGCGAGCTTGTGATGGTTGCAACAGACCATCCTCTGCCAAGAGTGCTACTTGTAGGATGCTGACAGGCAGCTGCACCCATCCTCGCAGGCTTGAGAATGACATGTGCACCGCACTTCCGCCATCCCTGCATGCAAGTCTTTCAAGGCGTAGAGCGCACTTCCTTACAAGCCAGAGCTCTAACCCGAGGCCAGACATACCTTGGGGGCCTCCACCTCGTTGCGACCCAGAGGCTCGTTCAGTACCCAGTTGGTAATGTTGGTCACAGTGGTGGTGGCAATGTTGTAGAGGGCTTCGTTGGTCAAGAACGCTGAGTGGGGTGTGACCAGCACCTGTGCAAGCAGGAAGGGTGTACCGATGCAAAGAGAGGTTTGCACAGGACATTGAGGATCCCTGATAAAATGGTTATTTAAGGCAGGCAACAAGAGGCAGCCTACAAAGTAGCAACTTTGAAATGCAGGAACCTCCGCAATCTATTCCAGGCAGCCACCCTCCTTTCAGTCGCAAGCACTCACTTGCGGGTAAGACAAGAGGGCACTCAGCTTGCGGTTGTACTTCTTCATGCGGGTTTTGGTGTTGAACATTGTCTGCAAAGAGAGCAAGGCACGAAAGGAAGGCTGTGAGCACACTATTGCATGCAAGCTGGTGATTGCAAACAAGAAAGGCTATCAGCTAGTTGTCATGCTTCAGCACCATGTAGCTTGACCCAAGCAGATATGTGTGAGACCATGGTAAGCTTGCACATGATCGCAACGATTGCGTGAGGCGTGGGGGTGGGGCTATTTAACAGCACAAACAATCGTTTCTAAGCAGCCACCAAAGGAGAAGGATGCAGAATGCTCGTTGCGCTTGTGGATACCAGTTGGGGTCTTGCAAATCAGTACCCCTTGCCAATTCAGTACGTACTCACATGGTCAACAAAGAAGATGTCACCTGCAAGCACACATTGAGAGGCAGGCACACACTGAGTCGAGGGGTACAAACAATGCAGGGCTCTAAGCCCTTCATTACTTTCAGGCAATCAAGCTCTCATGGCATGATGGGGCTTCCTGAGGCCCTGATGGCATGATTCCTTGCAAACCCCCCTCACCACAACAAAGAAATGTGCCAGCGTGAGGTTGGCCTGCCCCCTGCAAGAGTTCCTCAGGTTTAAGGCACGATCTGTGGCAGCTGTTCCCCCTGCCACCTTTTAAGCACCTGTGCGTGGTACCTAGATTGTGAACAGACTATGTCCCAATTAAACAGTCCCCCTGCCACCCTTCAGGCACATATGCAAGGCCCCAGATCGTGAGCGGAATGATGGGGTGCTAATTCAACTAAGTCCATGCGACTGCTCAGGGCTCATTGCACGCATGCTATTCACCTACTGCCAAGTGCATGGTGCACTGGAGGCCCACCCCTGTGGGAGCACATGGACTAACAACACCTGCCCCCGAGGCCATCACCGCTCACCTTCATCCTCATACACGTCCAGGCCCACGCTGCCCAGCTGACCGTTCTCAAGGCCCTCAAACACGGCATCAGTGTCCACGAGGCCGCCGCGGCTCACATTCACGAGCATCGTCCCTGGCTTCATCATGTTGATACTGCAGGGCGTGGAAGCAGGCATCGGGCGCGCCATCACAAACCGTCACACGCGCGGACATTTCACCCGGTACACATGACGAGACCATGGAGCAGGCACAGGAAGCAGGTGTGAACTGCAAGAGCCATGGCCACCAACAGCTCGGCATGCAGCAGAATGGGGCAAGTGCAAGCACAGTCCTGTCGTTTCCAACAAACAGCTCCACTCATTGCACATGGGCTTGCGTCTTGCAAACAGGCAGGCGCCATGCGGCTCTATTGGTCACTTCTGCACTTCTCATAAGCTTGCATCACTTGTACTGGAATTGGTTTCCACGCTGGGAGCACTCTATCATGGGCATGTATGCCTAAGCTTTCACGTGCGCACTCACTCACACCCCTCAACTAAATCAGCACTCACGTGGCTTGGTTAATGATGTGGTAAGTGGAGGGCAGCAAGGGGCAGTGCAAGGTCACGATGTCGCACAAAGGCAGCATCTCCTCCATGGTCTTGTACTCGACCCCCATGTCCAGCACCTTGGGGTTCTGGTACACATCATACGCCAGGACTTTGCAGCCAATGCCCTGCAAGCAGCTGCACAAGCAATGCTCTACAGGGGCGCAATGTGGCGCATGCACAGTCAGAGCGGCACCTTGGCAAGCATTGCATGGCATGCTTGGCTGCAGGAACAAAAGCCATGGCCAGACCGAAACCAATAGGCAGAGTCTGGCAGCTTTTTGCGCAGGCAAGGAGAAGCAAGTGGGACGGAAATTTCCTAGGTGCATGCAAGCGGGATCAGACTCTTTACACCACCTTGATGACATGCAATTGCACAACTGCCAGACATGTGGATTCCTGGCGAGGAACAGATGCTGCCCCACCTTCAAGATGCGGATAGCCTCGTAGCCAATAGCCCCAGTACCAACCACGCCTACGGTTTTGTTGAACATCTCGAACCCAACAAGGCCGTTAAGGGAGTAGTTACCCTGGGCTGTGCGGTTGTGGGCGTGCGAAATGCACCTGTTCAAAATTGAGGCAGAAAGCACAAGTTTGTGCGCGTAAAAAATGATGCTTGCGGGCTGCTAGACACAGACTGCAGTGAGCCTATCAGAAAGCCAAAGTAGGCAGACAAGACTGAATTGCCTTTCTACCCTAGCAGCGAGCCAGATTCTCGTGCTCAATTCATGCTCATTTGTGCGGGTTCTTGTTGAATTCCAACCATTACAAACTGCAGCACAGGCACACAGGTGTGCTTCCATGAAAGTTGCCACTTAATTCCCCAGCCTGCCAAGCAGGCACGACACCTGCACTCAAGAGACGAGGTACTACCTTGCACTGACAAGGCACCGCAACACACAAGCCTGCTGCATCCTCCAAGATAAAACTGTCCAGCACAGTGTCCCTGATGACTCACTACCCAACCCCTGCATTTATGCACGCTGCTCAACTAGTCCTGTCCGCCCCCACCTGTTAAGCGCAAACATATGAGCCACGGCATGCTCAGCAACAGATGCTGGGGAGTAGGTTGGCACTCGGGCTACCTTGATGCCACAGGCACTAGCTGCCTGCGCGTGTGCAGGCAGCAGGGGGCCTTCAGGCTTACCTCAGGAAAAACACAGCTTGTCGCAGGCACATTTGACGCACTTGTCACAAGCCGGCAAGTGCACGAAGTACTAAAAGCCATACCAGCTAGGTGGCAGACCCAAATGTGAAGCCTGTGGTGCTAGGAAGACGTACCGCTATGTCCACTCTGTCAAAGCCAGCGCAGCGCAGCGTGATCAGCTTGACTCCAACATCAGCAAGGACCTGGATGACCTGCAAGCCATAGCAGGTGCAGCAACACGTCATTCAGAAGGGCTACTGAGGAGCAGCCATGATACCAGTCGGCCCCTGTTGATGCCAACCAAAGCTGGCCAGCCCCTCCTAGGCCTGTCCACCCGCCTCACCTCTTTAGAGCAGATATCGTTGACAAAAATGTTCACCACCTCACAGCCTGCGGCGAGCTTTGCTGTGGCCAGGTCCAGCCTGGCCTGCAGTCAAGAGCATACGTCAAGGGTATCGTACCCTTCAGTCAAATTCTATTCTGACTCAGCATCCGAGTCAGAGAGGAAAAACAAGTCAGGCACCTTTACTGAGCAGCAGGGTGGTCACTTATGTACCATTTACTTGCCTCAATGAAATGGGTCTTGGGGAAGACAGACCTCATGGGCTCCTTCATGAAGTCCTTGACGTACTGCGTTGTAGGTAGGTACGCGCACACAACTTGAACAGGAGGTCAGATCAGGCTCGTGTGCACAGCGCATGAAGTTGGGCAACCCATTCCAAGGCAAAGGCCAGGGATCACAGCTGCCACCTGCCCGCATGGATTACCACCGCCATGAAAGTCCACTCAGTTGACCTGAGCGCTTTGAGCTCACCGTTTCCCGACACCACACAGCTCACGGAAGCCTGCATGCGCACGCTGCAAACTGAACGGACACACAGACACACCTGCTGAGAGGAGAAGACGGCCACCGACGTGTTCGTGAGCACGCGGGCCTGCTCGGACGCACTTTTCCCAGCAGGTGAAGGAGAGTCGTCTCGAAGCTGGGCAGCCTCCACCGCATGATCCACACTATCCATCGGGAGCTGCTCGTTCATAGGGGTCGCGGCTCGCAAGCGCTGCAGTGTCAGCCGCTGGCCGCGGCGCCGGGGCAGCGCGGGAGCGAGCGGCATTCTTAAAGCTGGGCTGACCCGCGCTGCGGGCCCCGCCAGCTTATCAGCTGTAATGTGCTTTTGTAACATCATTTAACCTAGGTCGTCGAAAGAGCTTTTGAATATTTTGAGCTTGCATGCAAGGGATCCGGCATATGCGCCCCAACTGAGACTGTTGTAAATTTCTAAAAAGTTTTGAGCAAATTTGTGCGCAAGCTTCTCTACCTCGGACCTTGGTTGCTAGGGCACCGCGGATGTGCACTACCGCATCCAAGCAGAGGAGCTAGGCTTGCAGTCAGTGGACGGCTGTCTGGGACTCCGCAACTTGCTGAACGGATCGATTGTCAGAGCCTGGCATCCAGGATGATACGCTTCATCCTGCTCCAGAACCGAGCGGTATGTCAGCACCTGACATAGCTGCCTTTGCATTGAAACCGTAGGACTCCAAATGATGAGTATTGTTGAACTGCTGGCCCTCTGGTCTTGAGCTGAAGAGTTCCATGCAGTTCCATGCACAGGGTTGCCAGTTGGGTAGCTGCACCTGCATCGAGGCACACAGGAAACCAGCACATTTGTTTCTATGCCTGGGTTCATGCATACATGCGCATTGTTCTGCCACAACTTGTTGCGCTGCAGGGGCGCACGCGGCTGGCCAAGTACTATGCCCCTATCCCAGATGCTGAGAGGCGCAAGCTTGAGTATGAGGTGCACAGACTTGTTGTGAACAGGGACCCAAAGCACACAAATATGGTGGAGGTGAGCTGGGATGAACATTATCACCTTGAAAGTGTGCCTTGGAGGTATCAATGACCTGAATGGGATTGAAAACGCACAGGCATTCAGACCTGTAGCGCCATGGGTACAACTCTCAGAATTTGAAGCAGCAAGGCCTTTCTGATGTATCTTGTACAGTGTGAGTTATTTTTACAGTGAGTATCAGTCTGCCTGGGACGTGCTGCACCCTCTTGCCTGATCAAGTTATACCATGCCCGGGCCCGCAGGCTGATCCCTGGTTTGCTTCTTGACGGCTCCCCTATGCCCAGTGCAGTGCATGCAGATGAAAATGTTTGTCTTTTGTTCCTTGCGTTAGATTACCCCTCAGGATGAACAGCGTTCTCAGATTGCCCTTCATGAACCTTTTTGCCCAGTGGGCTCACTGAGCACTTTCATTTTTACTCCACACACGCAGTACCGGACGTACAAGATTATTTATCGCCGGTATGCAGGCCTCTTCTTCTCCATGTGCATTGACGTGTCAGACAATGAGCTGGCACTGATTGAGGCCATCCACTTGTTTGTTGAAATTTTGGACCATTATTTTGAGAATGTTTGCGAGCTGGACTTGGTCTTCAACTTCCACAAGGTAGGTTCATGCAGCAAGCAACATCTAAAGGCTCGGTGTGCTCCCTTCTTTTGTTGCAGCATGTGCTATGCTCGAGGATACCCCTTTTCTTCGCACGCTGCACAGGTCTACCTTATATTGGATGAGTTTATTTGCGGAGGAGAGATTCAAGAAACTGCAAAGAAGGTGAGATGTGTGCCTATAACCATAGCTTTGTCTTAAGACAACGCATGGGGGACAGTAGTTCTCTCTGAGCTGCCGTCATTGTTCCACTCTTTATTTGGCACTCTCTTCCAGCATCGTAGCAGCCTCTACTTACGCATAAATGCGTCTTCTTCAGACGTGACCTCCTCTGACTCACAGGATAACTCCGATCCACAGGCTCAGCCCCTCTCCCCCCCTCTCCCACCCTGCCCCTGCCTCCATTGCTTGGATCAGATGCACTTTCTCTTTTGCCTGCCTCAACAACAGGAAGCTTCCTGGGCTCGCCCACAGGCCTGGGAGGTGGGGGCCTGGCTGCAATGGCTGCTGCTTGCTGCTTTGCATGCTCCTCAACCCGGCAAGCAATACCAAGATTAAGGCGGATCCAAAGCTCCCTGGTCTGCCCATGCATAAAGAATGATTCCCCTGTTGGCAACTTACATTGAGTTGCATCCTTTGCCCCTTTGGAGCTCCAGAGCTCCATAATCGGGCCCACGCCTGGCTGGCCTTGACTAGACCTGAGTAATTAATGATATCCAGCACCCTCTTGCAACTCACCAGGAGTTAAATAGATTACTTTTTTTGAGTGCTCACAAGGTATGCTGGTTTAGCCACTGCCCCGCCCGGGCCCGCACGCCCCAAACTTGCAAAGGACCCCTTTTAATGTGGTTGCAATGGAAGCGCACAGAGGGCATCGGGCAGCATGGGGAGCTGTGTATCCGCCAAGACCCCACCCTGGCCCTGAGAGTTGCTGAGCGTGAGAGGGTGGGTGCTAGCCGCTGCTATGGCTGCCACACCCCCCTCCCTCCACCTAGGCCTGTGGGCAGGCCAAGGCTGGAGAGGCCAGCTTAGCAATTCCCAAAGGAAAGCCCATGGTGTGGGTTCAACTGCTGCCCTCGCAACTGCCCAGCCATCATGCATGTGAGTGCATGTGAGCTCAGGTGCAATTGAGGAATTTGCGGACCCAGCAACAGGAGCACCCCCAGTGGAAGACAGGGGCAGGGGCAGGGGCACCAGGGGTGGCAGGGGCAGAGGCTTAGGCTCTGGGGGAAATGATGCTGATGCAGGAGCACGAAGCATAGAGATAGGTAGGGACGGGTAGGGGCAGGGGACGAGGGCTCGGTAAGAGTTGGAGGAGATTGACTCTGAGACCTCAGGATCCTTAAATGAAGAATTGAGGAAGGGGAGTGAGCTCTTACTGTTCTAAACAAGCTGATGAATGTAGATGCAAAAAGCTGAAGTTCGCAAAGTAAGGCTTTGAGTTTGGAGCCTGGCAGCCCTGCAGTGCTCGCAAACAAATTATTGTAATTATTTTGGGTCTTCGCAAGATTAAGGACCCGCGAGATTAAGCGAGCAGTACGGTATCGTAATTTGGGTACAAATTGATTTCATAGCGTGGAGACCCCCAGATTATAATGATTGATTGCTCGCAATGACCTAAGGAGCAATACGCTATCATTTTGCTGGAATTTTTTGTTTATGCATCTGCAGGTGATCTTGGAACGGCTGGCGGAATTAGACAAGATCATCACCTGAGGTTGCTTTTTGCTTGGTTGGGAGAGTCCAGGTTGCCATGCACACTGTGACGGCAAAGCCAGGCACGCAAACGCAGTTGTTTGAATAAACTCTGTCATGTATACCTGGACTCCCTGTCATGTAATTCACTTTACTTGACACTACTTAGAAACAAAGTGTTTACTTGACACTACTTAAAAAGCAATTTGAGTCAATTCAGTCACTTGCAACTCATTTTACGGAAACAGGCTTATCGGGGGGAAGCGGTGGCAAAACCCTTGGTACTTCTGTGACTCCTCGATCCCAATCCCACTAGCCTCTGGCATTTTTATTGTTCTTTGGACTGCCTGTAATACTGCAGCAATTGTGCGACAAAGTAGGAAGTGTGTTGTGTTTCTTATACTGGTTACAGTGGTTACGATGGTCACAGGAGCCATATGCATCAGAGTGCTTATTGTCTATCAAGGGACTAGGGCCGCTAGTTGGATGTACGGTACGGTGATTCGACCCATATCATAAGCCTGCCTTTGGATAGGTGGGAAGACATGCGACCAGCTTTGGTGTCATCGAAGAGATACATCCCCCTCAAATCAAATTGAAAAATCAACAAAACAAAATGGACGACGGCAAACATGGTTATACCTAGGGTGCGAGGCATCATATGATATTTTCCCCATATCATATGATATTATATAGTACACCCAAGTGACAAGTTTAAGTTTGACCTTCAGCCAGGTAATGTGACTAGTCAGGTTGCTGGTGAACACCCAGCCATACAGAAAACATCCAAAATCTCTGAGATAAAACAATTATAATCATAAGTTTGATTCTGGAAAGAATTGAAGTTTAAGTTTAAAAGGGTTAACCGCCAGCCAGATCGTTAGGCTGATTGGTTTGTTGCTGGTCTTCGCCAGCCAAAAAATAGTCCATAATGTCCGAAATGAAATGGCAGAGTCTATTGTGCCGTTG
>LFCJ01004371.1_pt1 | contig 10364 bp, 8 predicted proteins | sample 643141 | NCBI WGS metagenome assembly LFCJ01 (sample SAMN03766243, study PRJNA286221) | soda lake metagenome | biome: soda lake; feature: Kulunda steppe; material: water; isolation source: sample B1-Br-g2 brine of Lake Bitter-1 | place: Russia: Kulunda steppe | collected 2010-07 | reverse complement strand
TCTCTCTCTCTCTCTCTCTCTCTCTCTCTCTCTCTCTCTCTCTCTCTCTCTCTCTCTCTCTCTCTCTCTCTCTCTCTCTCCCTCTCTCATTCTCGTTCACACACATTTACATTTCTTGGGGAAAGAGATAGTTCAAGCAAGCTTTATTGCGTGTTAAGCAACCTTGTCCTTCATTAAATCAACGACAGTTCCCATCTGAACAATGAAGTTTGTGCACTTATCCACTCATGTGCGTTTGTCCAAATGAGCTGTTGCTTGCTCATCTTAATTTCCAAGTTTACATTTGCAAAGCTTGCCTTATTTGTGATTGTCCAGCTGAACGTTTTTATCATCATGATGTATGATCTACATGTGCAGAGGGAGAGCCCCACTGGGGCTGGCAGCTCCCCCTGTAATATCTGCCTAGCAGTGCTGCTTGAGGAGATTGGCAATAGCAGGACTTAGTGATATTCATTATTGATTTAACATGATCTAAAACCTCTCAGGATGACCTAAATTGCGTAATAAGGCATTAACTGCCAGTGGAAAATGCCAACACTGGCATGCTTACAAGGTTTACCAAGATATTCAATCAGAAAGTTTGACTAGCCTGCTTCTAATTAACAAGTAGTTGAAGGAAATTAAGCATTAAGGAAATTCTTGTTGGCACGTAACGCTAATATGTCAGTGGGAATAACTGAGCATATTTCCTGAGAAGAGACACCTGTAAATAAAAGTAAGGGTAAACTGCAAACCTGGCCTATAGGCTAATTGGCTTAGGAGGGTGACAATGCTTTACATGAAAAGGCCTTCAAGGCTGAAGTTCAGTCAAGAAGTGCAACTGCTACCCTGCTCATGAAAAGCAATAAGTGCATGAACGAAGAAATCAAGCTTATTGTTGTTCTGGCTAGGAAAGCAGACACATTGTTGAAACCTGCGGGAGGATACGAAGACGCATAAGTCATGCGGAGAGAGACCAGGTGTGGATGGGTGCGGTGAAAAAGGGCGTGCTGCTCATATTGTACATCATTAGCATTGCAGGCCATTCATTGCAGGTAAGATGTGGGATGACTAACAATCATCACACCGTTAGCTCAGTTGCATGTCAGCTTGTAAGATCGTTCTCTTAGTGGAGCTATTGCTCGAGTTAAAGCATTGTACAGCCATACTGCCGCCCGGAACCAGTTGAACTGTGGAGGCTCTAGACCACACTTGCGCATGACGCACCATGAAGGGGATGTATCCTTGACCATCATAATCCTCTTGGGCACAGTCAGCAGCCAATATATATGATAAAACGTATAACAATGTGTTAAGAAATCACCTATATTTCATCCAAGAATTGTGTTTAGATAAGCTTCCTACTGAAAGAGAGCACACTAGTCACAGGACTTGCGGGCTGGCCTAGTGCCAAATGCTTACCTATCAGTGGAGAGAGATTATTGCAGCAGAGCTATTTTTGTACACGTGAGCAAGGAATACAAAGCCAGACAAGATCCAGCATAATTCAGGGCAAAACAAAGCATAGACTGGATTGATAATAATGACACAACTTGCAACTGAGACCATACGAGCAAGCTTCACAAAAAGAAAAAAGAAAAGGCTACACTAGAAAATGGCCCATCTTTACCTGGGTTAGGCTGATAGCAGAGCCACTGGTCCATCGTATATATATGTTGTGTCATCAGCCAGACAGCCATTGCTTCCATTGCTTCCAGGCTTATCATCAAGACATTGAGCACAGGTGATTTTGGAGGAAGCATCATTTTCACAGAAGTTGGAAGTGAAGCCCGAGCCATTGGCTCAACAAAGTCTGGTCTTGCCGGCACATTTAGCCAGCAGACTTTACCCCAATGGCTCCTACTAAACCTTTCAGCAGATGAACTTCTATCTTGCTCTTAACTAAGTTCTATTTTCATATTGCCATCCAAGTGACATTCTTGCTGTACACCCTTTGTGCTGGGATGTGCACCTTGTTCAAGTCAAATATTGTAATGACACACGAACATAGCAACAGCTAGCAAGAGCATCTGAACAGCATGTTAGATTGAAACACTGAAACATGCCCTTGCACAGCTTGCAACAAAACGAACCGACATACATTCCTGATAGGAGTGATGGGGACCATTTATGAATATCATACTGAGCTACCCCTCAGCAAGCTTGGCCTCAGACTAGCCTGTAAATAAGAAAAATTACACTTTCACGTTGAGAGACTGCTGCAAACCAAACAGACTCGTGGCATGATCATAACTAACCCCCTAGTCTGTGTGGACTGGCTGATGAAGGCGACAGTGTACACCAAGCAGACAACAGGTTGCCCACGATGAGACTGAGGAGCCTCTGGTACCCTTATCTTTTCCCACACGTTTTCTCTCTCGTTTAAGCCTGCAAATAGGTAGAGTCAGCGCTGCATGCAGCTGCTGTTGGTTGCACTCACACTGGACGGGGACTGGACTGGACTGGACTGGGCGCTGCCACGCCTGTGAACCCCCGAAGGGCTAAAGGGGTCTACTCCCTGGCGTGCATATTACAAGGTTGCTAGGAGCAAACAAGGTATTACTGCGAGTTCGTCTTTTACGTGCTCAAATACAGCTATAGCTAAACTGACAACACGATCAAATACTCCTCCAACTGACTCAACCAACCTCCAGGTCACAGAGCAGCATAAATTTGGCACTGCATAAATCTGGCGTGACAACTTGAACTTAGCACTTATCCAACTCATTGTGCAACAAAAATCATAAATGCAAGTTGGAGGCAATAAAGTAATACACAAAACCTCATGGCTCTTTTCAAAACTCTCTTGCCAATTGACATCTCTCTTCCTAGTTTGATGATGGGGGTTTGCCTGATGCTTGAAAAGGAATGGAAACACGTCAACAAGGTAACCCCTGTTTGCATGAAGTAAGAAACGTCATTGGGTTTAAGTCCTGTTAGCATATGTGACAGCACAACTAGACTTTGTAGACCCATCCGGGCTCCACTTCTATACTTGTAACATGACAATTTCTCAGAATGAACCTTTGCTTAAGGATCGATGATCATTAATCATTTGCGTATAAATTATTCAGTGATTGAGAATCTCACATTGTGAGAAGCTCTGACTCGAGCCAACACAAGTAGTAAAGTGTATGCCTTGACTGATCCACGTCATCATGATGTTGCCTACAGTAGGGTAACCAAATATGCACTTGTTTGGCTATTATTCACTGGTTAGCACCCTGACAGCCAGAGAGCATATGGATTTGGCTATCTGGCTGATAACGCTAAAGGCAAGATGAATAAGTGGCTCGGCCATAGAGATGTGCCAGTTTCTGGGTGTAAAGAGTGTGCGTTCTAATTCCAAGTGTGTGTCATGACATTCTTTGACATGTATTATCTAAAAAAATTGCTAGTTGTAAGTTTCACTGGCGTAAACACTTTGATAGTAATTGTAGTCATCTGAGCTGATAGTAGCCCGTTGGTGTAAAGAGTTACCATTCTGAACTTCATGGCATTCCTTTTCTGTGATACAATCATTCTTGTATTGTTCCAAAAGAATTGCTAGTTGTAAGGTTTGCGGGGGTGGGCAGTCTCATTCAATCCTTTAAGTAACCTGAGTTGGTATGAGCTTCTCTAAGTCTGTGATGCTTACTCATGCGAGCTTTCAGTTTGTCCTCAAAGTTTTGTGGTGGTGCTAGGCTGCTTCAAGTGGTAGTGTTGGAAGTCTCATTCTTCTCTTTTGTAAGCTACATGAGAGAAGCATGTTTTGCTATAGCATCAGCAGACTCATTTCCAACCACGCAACATGGGCTTTTAACTTTGTAAAGTAGTAAGTTTATAAAGTAGCAACTCTGTAAAAGTTTATGGGAGTGTCTGATTCGCAAATCATGGAGACGATTTGTTCCAAGAATTGACATGTGTGTGTTTCCTAAGTAATCCAAGAAACAAGAGCTGTTTCCAAACCTGGGAAAGAGAACAGGCATTGCCTGTGGCTACGTGAGTGCACTTTGCCCCGGGACAGAAAACAGCCATTGTCTGTGGCTACATGAGTGCACTTTGCCAGGCTCAACATAGACGGCTATTTTTTGTTGTAGGTATACCAGACTCCAGCTCCAATACGTTGTTGGACTTTATTAGGCAAGTACCATCAGTGTAGGCCCCAAAACGCCAGTCTGGATACTTCAGTCTTAGATTATTGCTTGTGAGCGCTATGACTCATAGCCTATGAGGCTAGATGCTGTGGAGTAATAAATCTAGGATTCTTTGTGAGTGCTATGGGGCTAGGCACAGTGTAGTAAAGAAAAAAAAGAAAAACTACGTAGGCAGTGAAACCACACCCCACATCAATTAAGGAAAAAGAGACACATTGGCCCAGAGAACCGTGAGTCTCCTTCACCAGGGAAAAGGAAGAACTAGTGAGGATCTGTAGGGTGACAAGCAGCCCCCTACCGGAAAAAAATGCTATGAACGACGCTACCATGACGGTAAATACCATATATATATGGCAGACCAAGACCTTGAAAGTGACTGGATTTTTCAAGAGCGCGTCTAGTTGTTGTCAGTTTGTGCGCGTAGAGCACAGAATGAGCATGTAGTTTAAGGGCAGTTTCATGGGCTTTGTGTGTATCAAGGCCGAGCTCTTTAAGATGATTCAAAGTGTGTGAGTTATAGATAGAGCCTCCTACACCAAGAAGAATAGTGTGAAGGATAAGAATTTTCTTGGCCTCAAGCGCTTACAAAGAACTTCATGTTGTTTTCTAGAGGCCTCTAATTGGTTTCCAGGCCGTGCGTCTTCGCAGTATTTAACCTCAACGAGGTGTATCTCCCTCTTGTTGACATTGAGCTCCTGAACTCTGTGTACATCTTTGCTGTGTTGTCTCGAGCAAGGCACCTGGTGCAAATGAGGAGTGATAGGCAATTTGTGTTTTTGAGTAGGTAAGGGAGTGACCAAAATGGCATCAGGGCGGCTAGAGGTGATTTTATCTCTAGCAGATAAACGAGCATCAAAAAGCCATCTGGGAAATGTCCTGTTACTAGCATGCTCAGGAATTTGAAGGTATTGTTGGGCCAAATGGGTGGTACTGCCGGCATCCAAATGGACCAAACAACCTGCCAGAGAGCCTTTGCTGATGGCTTTCATAATGAGCCTGCAGGCAACATCATAGCGTTCAGTGATCATACTTGAGATGATTGTATGTTGACACCCTGAGAGAATATGGAGAGCACTATCTGCTTGCTGACAGAGAGGACACTGAAAGCTGGTACACATTTTAAAGCGGACAGCGTGTTTTTGATAGAGAAGGGTGCCTGTGCGGTAGTGGAAGATATTGCGCTTCATTTGGAGAGAGAGTTTGGACATGTCCCAAAAAGCGTTGCTAATTCCTTTGTGGATGTGTGGAAGTAGATTCTGGTAATAAGAGTAGTACCCTGTTTTCGAGTTGGCATAAATTCAATTTATGGTTCGAGTGCATGTGTGATTTTAGTATCTTGGAGATTTGGAAGGTAATTTAATCAAGGGCCGTGTTGGGGAGCTTCAGTGCCAGATCCCTGCTGATTAACTTCTTCAACAGCTTAAGTGTAGTAATCAAACTACTGTGAGAGCTGATACATTTGTTTTCTTCTTAAATTGTATATATTAATTTGATAAGTTCAACCATGTGGATGTGCGCAGGGCTGAAAATTTGCCTCAGGTATGGCATTAGTCAAGGTGGTATACCACCTTCGATTCCAATCAAACAGCATGTGTTGTGCTTCTTAATTTCATGTTATTTTAAGATACCGTTGAGAATCTGGAGTGCTTGCATTGTTTCCACTCCAAAATTCTTGTCTGCAATAGGTCACTGATGCCTGGGGAATAGTGCCTAAGGTAGTACAATTCTCTGGATGTTGTATTAGCTTGTAAGCATGTGCACTTGGGACCTTCCAATTTGGGCGGAGGATGTACTAGGTAGCAGTGGCACTAGCAGTGGAAAGAGATGAGCGGACTGCATTGCGCACCATGACAAGCATGACACCATTGTCGTAGTGACTCACTACTAGTGAGTGTGGCATACCGAGAAGAAGCCTGTGAAGTTGGAAGCTAAAGAATTATAGTGGGATCCAAAAACCATATCTCTTTTCTTTCTACTCCACACCTCTTTGAATGACAAGCCATAGCTTGCATTGGATGCTGATCTGTCCTTGGTGACAATAGCCTATGCTTGCAGTGCTTTGAGTTTGAGGTCAGGTAAGGCTTGCATGCGTTAATGTTTAACTTTTTTGACTTGTTTGTTTATGTAACTTTGAGGTGCATTCTTATTTAAAAGAAATAAGACCAGCTAAAAATTCAGGTCTTGATGCCTTGATTGGTAAAGGCATGACTTAATCTGTGCCTTAATTGTGATAACCTGAATCCCGCGCATAGTGGAAGGCATCTGCTGGATTTTTGAGTAGCTCAGTGCTCAGCTTATTTACTCATTTCCCATCAGGGGTGCATAAAAATTGAAGCATTTACTTGCACCAAATTCAAACCTCTTCCGTGATTCATACAAACAGGAGTGTTCACGTTGTCCTCCAGAAAAACTTTTACACCAAAAAGAAATTTACATGAAACATCACAAAAGATGGCTAAGAGTCTGTGCCAAATTTATGCAACATTGACTGGGAAGGTGCGTGAGAGCCACACCTTGTGAAAGTAAGAATCTGTTGTGCAAGAACAATGAGTTGTGATAGAGCATACAGTGGACTCCGTGATGCCAAGTACTAAAACATTGAGGGATTTTAACCAAGAACACCATGACACCAAGTACTACATAAATCAACCACGGATGCAACACTTGAGCAGTTTGAAGATGGTGAACCCTTTTCAAGTTCTCAATCTAGCCTAACGTGGACAACCTTGTTGCTATGTATTACAACAATCAATGCCATGCTGCAATTTTTACTGCTTAAACCTCAGGAAAATCTAAGATCAAGTCACACATGCAAGCAAGCGCATTCTCTGCCTATATTCACAGCCTGTTCCTCAAATTTTCTGATAAGCCCATCAAACGTAAGCAGAGGCTTTTGATTTTGAGATTGAAACAACACCAACTTGAAATTAAATGGTACAGGTCCTGTTGACACCCTGTTGGCAGGGTAGCTTCATTGAAAATACCAACCTAGCTAACATACAGCCCTACAGCCTCAAAAGTCGCCCGCTAGGGCTTGCCCCTGCCCAAAGTCGCGCAGGCAGCACATGTGGGCGGCCAGGGCAAGGGTGCATAGGCTCTGCGCTTCTGGTGGACCCTCAGACTCAACAACCTTGATTTTATCCTCCATGCTTCCAATGCTGGCCGTAGGCAGGAGCAAGGCAGGCGGCGCACATGCTGACAGGTGGCTATCCCCAGAGCTCAGCCCCTCAGATGAGAGAGAAGCGCGCGTCTCAAGCTCGTGGCACGGGATTGGCTGCTGATCTCGGTGCTGTGCCTTCAGTTGCATTGGCCCCTCCAACGCCGCCTCTGGCAGGACAGGCCATGCGCGACATTGCCCCGACTGACGCTGCTCTGCCTGCACAAGGTTGCCTGGTGGGTGTGGCAGGGCTTTGTGCAGGGACGGGGTTTTGTTGAACCTGGAGCACATGACAGCTGCTGCCCCTGCCTGCTCCTGCTGCTGCTGCTGCTGCTGCTGTTGCTGCTGCTGCTGCTGCTGCTGCTCTGCATGCACCAGGCTGCCTGCCAGGCTCTGCAGGCCTCCCAGCAGGGATGGCGTTTTGCTGGAGCACATGACAGCTGCTTTCTCTCCCTGCTGCTGCTGCCCTGCCTGCACCAGGCTGCCTGCCGGGCACTGCAGACCTCCTAGCAGGGACGGAATGTTGCTGAGGCAGGAGTACAGTGCTGCTGCAGCGGCTGCCTGCTCCCGCTCTTGCTGCTGCTGCTGCTGCTCTACATGTGCCAGCGTGCCTGGCGGGCACTGTGGGCCTTCCAGGACTGGTATGTTGCTGTCGCCAAGGCTGGAGCACAGTACTGCTGCAGCGGTTGTTAGCTCTTGTTGCTGCTGCCTCAGCAGGGAAGCCGCCCCAGCAGGTTGTGTGTATATGTAAGGCAGCTGTGGGATGCAGGCATTGGAGATGGCAGGCAGGCCCTCAGGGCTCGCGGGGAGCAGCGGCGGGAGGGTGGATAGCACGCCCAAGAGCGGATTGTGCGTGCAGTTGGCAAGGAGACACAGAGGGGGCTGCAGAGATGATGCGTGTGCACTGAAGGTGGTGGAGAACTTGGGCAGGGTGGACGCGGTAGGAGGCGGGACAGCCTGGGCGGGCAGGTCCTGCACAATTGTATATGTGTTAACCCTTCATGAGCATGGGCAGAGTGCGCCTGCCTTGCGCGATACATTGGGGCACTGGGCTGCAGATGCTGGGGGCTGCATAGATGCAATACTGCGTGCGGCATGTGGGAGAGCGTGCCAGCAGGCTCCGGGATGCTCAAGCAGGCATGCACAAATTGATAGGGGCACGTTGAGGGTAAAAGCAGGTTGGCTGGCTAAATATGAGCAAATTCGTCCTATACTTAAGCCATCGTGTTGCCGTATGGGTTCTGTGACTTGCAGGCCAACCAAAGCAACAGGGAGGATTATTCCTTATGCGCGACTGTTTGGGACATCATATGATCACAGTAGGTCTCAGCGCACACCTTTGCATATGATGCTTTCAACCTCTTCCTGCCTCCATCTTGATGCTGTGCTCTGCCATCGTAGTCAAAGTTAGTGCGAGCCTTGGGGCCGTGCAGCACCAGCGCTGCTTGGTCATACGCGCGTGCAGCTTCTTCAGCTGTGTTGAAGGTGCCGATCCACCTGAAGAGTGAAGCAGGTGCAAAAGTTTTAGTCGTTTGCTTCCACTCTGCAAGTTCCAGTTCAATTCATGTAGTCTCGCTGGACCTGCAAGCAGACGGCAAAGCCTATGCACTTTAGTGCAAGCTTGCTGGGCCTCAGCCTGATCCTACAGCCCGGCCCTGTCAACCTACCTGCGCTTATTATTTTTTGCATCTCTTATCTCAGCTGCATATGAGCCCCATGGTCGTTGTCGAACGCCCCTGCAAGGAAAAGCATGGATGGAAGATCAGCTTGCAAGTAGGTTCTTCAAGTGCAGTGCTTGGACACATGGCAAGTAGGCAGCTCATCCTTTGAGCTTGCTCTCGATAAGCTAAGGCAAAGCAAAAAGTTGCTGTGCCGAGTCAGACTGCAGCTTTCGGGGGATTGGCAGGTTGTGCAGGTGATTGATGCTTACAAGCTAAGAAGGTCCAACACTGCGCCCGTACCTGTAGCCGTGCTTGTTTTTAGATTTCCCTTTCAATGTGTCTCCTCCCTGCCGCTCATCTCCTCTGCTCATGTTCCCAGGGAATTTCCCTGTGCAATGCACAGTTGCAGGTCGAGTCGGTGCCTCGAAGCTGCTCGCGCTGCTGCTCGTACTGCTGCTCATAGGGCTGATTTTCCTACACAGCAAATATGATCGTTTTTTCGGTTGGAGTCGATGGAGTCGGTAAGATGCCGCGGGGACGCGGACATACAGAAAATGCAGAACCACCCCTTGAAGCATAAATTGATGACCCAAAACCTTTATATTTGCGTAGAAGATTGATGTGAAGTGAGGTACGCAGATGTGAGGTGGTGGGACTGCCCATGCCCCTGCCGCTGGTTATATCCCCTAAAATGCAGTATGCTTACGCACAGAGTGTGATAACAAACCTCAGATCTTGGATGTCCTCCATCGAAGGGGGGTGATGGGGGCCGCGGCGTATTCTTTGTAATTCTTCGTGGTTTCCAGCATTCAAGTTTGACAATGTAAAAATATTTAAAGTTTAAGTTGTAGATTAAAAAATCTTGGATAACTAAATATTTGGCTCAATAATTGATTCCTGTGCCAAGCTTGCGATGACAGCAGACAAGGCATTTACATGATAAATCGTGATTCAAACTTAAACATCATTTGAGAATGATGATGTATTTGCCTTGCCCGTCCAAAGACAGCTGACAGCTGGGATGGGGGAGCATGGCCATGGAGGGAATGGTATGCCCCTGCTGTGGTGCGAGTATTTTGAACCCTCAGGATTCCATGTGGATGACCGTCGGGTGGGTTGATGCCTGCGCACTTGATTCCTAAGGCTCCCCTCGCGCGCTTGCACAAACACAGAAAGCACAAGCACAAGCACAAGCACGCACGCGCACACACACACACACATGTGCACTCACAAGCACGCATTGCTCAAACACGTACACACACACATACACACACGCACATACATGCAGAAACGCATGCCCACACACATACAAACACAGACACGCACATGCTCGCATGCATCGCACACACGCATATACACACACACGCACGCACACACACAAGCACACGCACACGCGCACACACACACACAAACACGCACGCACGCACGTAC
>LFCJ01004370.1_pt1 | contig 10366 bp, 8 predicted proteins | sample 643141 | NCBI WGS metagenome assembly LFCJ01 (sample SAMN03766243, study PRJNA286221) | soda lake metagenome | biome: soda lake; feature: Kulunda steppe; material: water; isolation source: sample B1-Br-g2 brine of Lake Bitter-1 | place: Russia: Kulunda steppe | collected 2010-07 | reverse complement strand
GCTTACGGCTTCTCGACCGGGGTATCATCGCGGTTGCCCCACTCCTTCCAGGAGCCGGGGTAGCCGCGGATCTTCTCGAAGCCCAGGGCGCGACCGACGAGCCAGGTGAAACCGCTGCGATGGTGGCTCTGGCAGTGGGTGGCGATCTCCATGTCGGAGGTCAGGCCCAGCGCCTCGAGTTCGGTGACCAGCTCGGCGTAGTCGCGGATGCGCAGGCCGCGCTCGGGGTCCATGGCCCGTGTCCACTCCATGTTCACCGCGCCGGGAATATGGCCCAGCTGTCGGTTGTCGCCCTTCTCGCCGCGGTACTCCTCGGGGGAGCGGGCATCCCAGATGGCGAAGCCCTTCTCGCCCAGGCGCTCCTGGATCTCGGTGCGGTCGATCAGCACCTCGGGATGCAGGATCTCGGCCTCGTAGTCGCTGGGCGTGGGGGCCGTGGCCTCCCGGGAGACCGCCAGGCCGTCCTGGCGCCAGGCGTGGATGCCGCCGTTGAGGTAGGAGTAGCGGGTGTGTCCGATCAGTTCGAGGGTCCAGAGCAGCCGGCCGGCCCAGCCACCGCCCTCGTCGTCGTAGGCCACCACGTGGGTATCCCGGGTGAGGCCCAGCTCGCTGAACAGCGCGGAGAGCTGTTCTGCCGTCGGTTCGAGGCAGGGAACCTCGCCCGTGCCGCGCATCAGACGCGCCTTGTCGAGAAAGAGGGCGCCGGGCACATGGCCCTCGGCGTAGCTATCGGCCTTGAGCGGCACGTCGATGATCAGCAGCGACGGCTCGTCCAGGTGCTCGGCGAGGCGCTCGGGCTCGATGATCAGCGGCAGCAGGTTGGCTTCGGAACTCATGGGGTTCTCCTTTGCATATTCGCCTGTTCTTATTCCAGCGAGTCGAGAATGCGGCGGTAGCTGGCAAAGCGTTCGGGGTGAATCTCCCCGCGTTCGAGCGCCGCCAGCAGCGCACAGCCGGGCTCCTGGCGGTGTCGGCAGTCGCGGAAGCGGCAGTGCCCGAGCAGGTCGCGGAACTCGATGAACCCCTCGGCGACCTGCTGCTCGTCGAGGTGGCCGAGGCCGAACTCGCGAATCCCCGGCGAGTCGATCAGCTCGGCCTGCTCGGCGCTGGGCAGGGTGTAGAGGCGCGCGGTGGTGGTGGTGTGGGTGCCCTTGCGGCTGTCCTTGGACAGGGCGCCGATGCGCAGCTCCTCGTCGGGGAGCAGCCGGTCGATCAGCGATGACTTGCCGACCCCGCTCTGGCCAACGAACACCGAGGTGCGCCCGGCCAGGCGAGCGTGAAGGGCGTCGAGGCCGTCCTCGCGCTCGGTGGTGGTGGTGACCACCGGATAGCCCAGCGCCGCGTAGCGGTGCAGCAGCGCCATCAGTTCACCGCCGCCGTCAGGCAGCAGGTCGACCTTGTTGAGCACCAGCACCGGGGCGATGCCGGTGGCCTCGGCGGCGACCAGGTAGCGGTCGATCAGGTTGGGATGCGGCTCGGGCTCCACGGCAAAGACGATCAGGATCTGGTCGATATTGGCGGCCACCGGCTTGAGCTGGCCGCGGGCGTCGGGGCGCTCCAGCACGCTGGTCCGCTCGCCGCGGGCCACCACGACCCCTTCCACGATGGCGCCTTCGGCATCCTGACGGCCGCGCCAGATCACCAGGTCACCGGTGACCAGGCCCTCGAGGTTGGCGCGCATATGGCAGCGCACCGCCGCGTCGTCTCCCTCCGGACGCACGTCCAGCGTGCGGCCGAAGTGGGCAGTGACCCGACCGGGCTGCTCGGGACCATACTCGCCGGCGGCCAGCTTCTCGCTGTCCTTCGCGTCTTGCCGGGTGGCCCGGGCGGCCCGTTCGGCCTGGATCTTCTCGATGCGCCAGCGCTGCTGGCGGTTCAACTTGCGTTTGCTCATGGCGGCCCGAAGCTCGTTACAATGGAAGTTATTGTACTCACCCGAAGCGTCCGCTGTCGCGAACCGCGCGGCGCCGGGCAAGGAACTTACCCAAGGAATCTAAATGAGCCAGAGCAATGAACCCAAGGATCCGCGCCACAACCGCCTGGTATGGATCGACCTGGAGATGACCGGGCTCGACCCGAATCGTGAGCGGATCATCGAGGTGGCAACCCTGGTTACCGACGCCGATCTCAACGTCGTCGCCGAGGGGCCGGTGATCGCCGTCAAGCAGCCGGACGGGCTGCTCGACGCCATGGACGAGTGGTGCACGAAGACACACGGCGAGTCGGGCCTCACCGCCCGGGTCAAGGCGAGCGCCGTCGACACCGCCGAGGCCGAGCGCCAGACGCTCGAGTTTCTGCGCGAGCACGTGGCGCCCGGGAGCTCGCCCATGTGCGGCAACAGCGTGCATCAGGACCGCCGTTTCCTGGAGCGGGAGATGCCCGCGCTGCTGGCCTTCTTCCACTACCGCAACCTGGATGTCTCGACCCTCAAGGAGCTGGCCAAGCGCTGGAACCCCGGCGCCCTGGCGGGCTTCCAGAAGCGCAACGTCCACCTGGCCATGGATGACATCAAGGAGTCCATCGCCGAGCTGGCCCACTACCGTGACACCTTTCTGCGCCTGCCGGTTGACCCGGCTTCGCCGGGAGCCTGAAGCCATAAGCTTGAAGCTGGAAGAAAAACCCAACCGGGCTGCGCCCGGAGCTTGAAGAACGCCCGCTTCGCGGGGCCTGGAGCTGAAAGAGCGTCGCTTCGCTCCTGGAAGCTTGCGCCCCTGCGGGGTCAGACCCTGGGAAATTCCCAGATTTTTCTCGGCGTTGGCGGCAAGTTCGCCTCAACAGGCGCCGAGGTCGCCCCTGAGGGGTCAGACCCCGGCCAAGTCACGAAGCCCGTCATGGTGAGCCTTGCGAGCGGGTTCGACGCCGCCGGGGCCTGACCCCTCAGGGCCCGCCAACGCTGGCAAAGTCGCACCGAGATACCGACAGGCAGTTGATTTTATTCGGTTATTCGTGGGGAGGCCTCGGTCTGACCCCTCAGGGCCCAGCTTCCAGCTATTAGCTGATGGCTATCAGCTGATGGCGCTTCTCCCGCTGGCGAGCCAGCGCCCAGCGCACGTGCTCGCGAACCAGGTCGGAGGGGTAGGGCAGCCGCGACCTGAGGGCGGCCTCCACCGCCTCGCTCCAGGGGGCGTTGCCGAGCCCCACGGCGAGGTTGCGCAGCCAGCGTTCGTAGCCGATGCGGCGGATCGGGCTGCCGGCGGTCTTCGCCAGGAACTCCTCTTCGCCCCAGGCGAACAGCGACACCAGGCTGGCGCGGTCCAGATCGTGGCGGGGGGCGAAGTCGCCTTCCCGGCTCACCCGCGTGAAGCGGGTGAAGGGGCAGACCAGCTGACAGTCGTCGCAGCCGAAGACCCGGTTGCCCATGGCCTCGCGAAAGTGCTCGGGAATGGCGCCGTGGAGTTCGATGGTGAGATAGGAGATGCAGGCCCGGGCATCCACCACCCGATCCTCGACGATGGCGCCGGTGGGGCAGGCGCTGCGGCAGGCGCTGCAGCTGCCGCAGTGGTCGCCCTCGAAGGGAGCGTCCACCGGCAGCGGCAGGTCGGTGTAGAGCTCGCCCAGGAAGAACAGCGAGCCCGCCTTCGGGTTGAGCAGCATGGCGTTCTTGCCGAACCAGCCGAGCCCCGCCTTGCGCGCCAGGGCCCGCTCCATCACCGGCGCCGAGTCGACGAAGGCGCGATAGCCGATGGGGCCCACCTCGGCCTCGATCCACTTGGCCAGCGTCGCCAGGCGCTTGCGCATCAGCTTGTGATAGTCGCGCCCGGTGGCATAGCGCGACACATAGGCGCGCTCCGGCTGGCCCAGCACCTTGGTCGTCTCCACTTCGGCGGGCAGGTAGTCCAGGCGCACGCTGATCACGCGCAGGGTGCCCGGTACCAGCTCGGCGGGCCGGGTGCGCTTGGTGCCGTGCTTGGCCATGAAGCCCATCTCGCCGTGGTAGCCGGCCTCCAGCCAGCGCTGCAGGTGCGTCTCGTCCTCGGCCAGGTCGACGTCGGTGATGCCGAGCTGCTGGAAACCGAGCTCGCGCCCCCAGGTCTTGATGCGCCGGGCCAGTGAGTGGAGGTCGACGTCGGCGATGGCAGACGGGTCGGGCATGATCGCGAAAACACCGTGCAGGGGGCGCGCGCCTCTTGGCGCGGGCCGGGAAGGCTTTACACTATTGTCATTCAGCTCGCCATGGTAAAGCATTGCCCTTCGGGAGACACCGCATGACCGCTCACAGCGCCCCCCCTGCGCCGCCGCTGCGCCCCCTCTATCGCGCCGAGCAGGTGCGCGAGCTCGATCGGCGCACCATCGCCGCTGGCATGGCAGGCTTCGCCCTGATGCAGCGCGCCTCGGCCGCCGCCTGGCAGGTGCTGCGCCAGCGCTGGCCCGGGGCGCGCTCGCTGACCGTGCTGTGCGGCGCGGGCAACAACGGCGGCGACGGCCATGTGCTGGCGGCCCTGGCCGCCGCCGAGGGGCTGGCGGTGCAGCGTATCCTGCTCAAGGACGTCGAGTCGCTGTCGGGCGACGCCCGTCTGGCCGCCGACATGGCCACGGCCGCCGGCGTCGACGCCGAGCCCTGGGAACCCGGCATGGCATTCCGCGGCGAACTGCTGGTGGACGCCCTGCTCGGCACCGGGCTTGCCGGGGAGGTGCGCGGCGACTTCCGCGAGGCGATCGCGGCGGTGAACGCCAGCGGTCGTCCGGTGTACGCCCTCGACATTCCCTCGGGGCTCCATGCCGACACCGGCGCGGTGCTCGGCGAGGCCGTGCGCGCCACGGCAACGGCCACCTTCATCGGCGACAAGCTGGGGCTGCATACCGGGGCGGCTGCGGACCACGTCGGCGAGCTCGCCTTTTGCCCCCTGAGCGTGGACGCCCTGGCCGAGACGGACCTGGTGCCCGCCGCGCGCCTGCTCGATGAGTCCCTGATCGGCGCCGAACTGCCGCCGCGAGCGCGTACCACCCACAAGGGCGACTGCGGCCATGCGCTGATCCTGGGCGGGGCGCCCGGCTTCGGCGGGGCGGCGCTGCTCGCCGCCGAGGCCTGTGCGCGGCTTGGGGCGGGCAAGGTGAGCCTGGCCACCGCTCCCGAGCACGTCACGGCGAGCCTGGTGCGCCGCCCTGAGGTGATGGCACACGGCGTGCGCGGGGCCGCCGACCTCGGTGACCTGCCCTCCCGCACTGATGTGCTGGTGGTGGGGCCGGGCCTGGGGCAGGGCAGCTGGGGGCAGGGGGTGCTGCAGGCGGCGCTCGAGGCGGAGCGGCCGCTGGTGGTGGACGCCGACGGCCTCAACCTGCTGGCGGCGCGGTTTGCCGGGCTTGGCCGGGATAGCTGGATTCTGACGCCCCATCCCGGCGAGGCGGCGCGCCTGCTGGGGATTACCGCGGCCGAGGTGGAAGCGGATCGTCCCGCCGCGGCGCTGGCGCTGCGCGAGGCCTGGGGCGGCGTGGTGGTGCTGAAGGGCGCCGGCACCCTGGTGGCCGGCCCCGCAGGTCTCGCCGTCTGTCCCTTCGGCAACCCCGGCATGGCCAGCGGTGGGATGGGCGACGCGCTCTCCGGCGTGCTCGGCGCGCTGCTGGCCCAGGGAGTGCCGCTGGAGGCCGCTGCGCGGCTCGGCGTGCTGGTACACGCCCGGGCCGCCGACATGGCCGCTCGGGACGCCGGGGAGCGTGGTCTGCTGGCCGGCGATCTGGCATCCTATGCGCGTATTCTGGTCAACTCGACGGTGGGCAAGGACGATGCTGTTGCGACTCGATGATGAAGCCCGCCAGGTGAGCCTGGGCGAATGCCTGGGGCGGGTCCTGGAGGGGCGCGGGCTGGTCTATCTCGAGGGCGAGCTGGGCGCCGGCAAGACCACCCTGGCCCGCGGCGTGCTGCGCGCCTGTGGTTACTCGGGTGCGGTGAAGAGTCCCACCTATACGCTGGTGGAGCCCTATGCGCTCGACGGCGTGCAGATTCACCACTTCGATCTCTACCGGCTGGGTGACCCCGAGGAGCTGGAGTTCATCGGCGGCCGTGATCTGCTGGCCGCCGACGCTCTCTGCCTGGTCGAGTGGCCCTGCCGCGGTGAGGGCTGGCTGCCGCAGCCCGATCTGCGGATCGCCCTGTCGCTGGCCGGGGTGGGTCGCGAGGCCCGCCTCGACGCCTGCACCGAGCGGGGCGAGCAGCTGCTGGCGCGGCTGGCGGCCATGCCGGAGCTCTCCGCCTGTCGCGTGTCCGATGACGCCGTGGGGGGCGAGGTCGCACCATGATCAGGACCTTGATTCGCGGCCTGCTGGTCGCCACCCTGCTGTGGCTCCCCCTGGGCGGCCTGCAGGCGGCCGAGGTGGAAAACGTCCGCCTCTGGGCGGCGCCGGACCACGCTCGCCTGGTCTTCGACCTCACGTCCCCGGCCGAGGCCAACGTCTTCGGCCTCGACGACCCGCCGCGGCTGGTGATCGACCTGGACGACAGCCGCATGGCGGCCAAGGTGGACGAGATCGACCTCGCCGGCAGCGCCATCAGCCGGGTACGCACCGGGGCCCGCGACGGCGGGGGGCTGCGCGTGGTGCTCGAGCTCGAGCGCGACGTGGAACCCCGCCACTTCACCCTGGCGCCCAATGATCAGTATGGCCACCGTCTGGTGGTGGATCTCGAGTATCCCGGGGAGAGCGCGGTGGAAGATCCCATCGACCCCATCGAGGCGATGATTCGCGAGCAGGAGATCGCCGCCAGTCGCCCCAGCGTCGATTCGAGCGGCTCTCAGGAACGGGTCAGCACGGAACCGTCGGAGGCCCTGCAGCAGGCCCAGCCTCATCCCAAACGCGACATCATCATCGCCATCGACCCCGGCCACGGCGGTGAGGACCCTGGCGCCATCGGTCCCGGCGGGACCCGCGAGAAGGACGTGGCCATGGAGATATCCCGACGCCTGCAGCGGCTGGTGGAGGAGGCCGAGGGCTTCCGCCCGGTGATGATTCGCGACGGCGACTACTATGTGGGGCTGCGCCAGCGCACCCAGATCGCCCGAGATCAGAAGGCCGACTTCTTTGTCTCCATCCATGCCGATGCCTTCACCAGCCCGCAGCCTCACGGCAGCGCCGTCTATGCGCTCTCCCAGCGCGGCGCCTCCTCGGAGACCGCCCAGTGGCTTGCCGAGAGCGAGAACCGCGCCGACCTGATCGGTGGCGTGGACGGCAACCTCTCCCTCAAGGACAAGGACGAGGTGCTGCGCGGCGTGCTGCTCGATCTGACCATGACCGCCACGCTCAACGACTCGCTGGCCATCGGCGGCCAGGTGCTGGACCAGCTGGGGCAGGTCAACCGGCTGCACCGCAACCGGGTGGAGCAAGCCGGCTTCAGGGTGCTCAAGTCGCCGGATATCCCGTCGCTGCTGGTCGAGGCGGGATTCCTCTCCAACCCGGAGGAGGAGCGTCGGCTGCGTGACCCCGAGCATCAGCAGAAGCTGGCCCGGGCGGTCTTCAGCGGGGTTCAGGACCACTTCCGCCGCAATCCGCCGCCGGCGAGCCTGCTGGCCTGGCAGCGCGACAACGACCGCAGCACCGGCGGCAACGAGTACCGCATCCAACCCGGTGATACGCTCTCTCAGGTCGCCGCCCGACATAACGTTTCCACCTCGCAGCTGCGTCAGGCCAATGAGCTCAATGGCGATGTGATCCGGGTGGGGCAGGTGCTGCGGATACCCCGCTCTTGAGCTGGAAGAGCGCCCGCTTCGCGGGGCCGGGAGCTGGAAGAGCGTCGCTTCGCTCCTGGAAGCTTGAAGCTGGAATAAAGCTCTCCCCGGCTTCGCCGGGAGCTTGAAGAAAAAATCTTGACATCAGCTTGGGTGGCAACAGACTGCGTTCCAGCTTCCAGCTTCCAGCTTCCAGCTTCCAGCTTCCAGCTTCCAGCTTCCAGCTTCCAGCTTCCAGCTTCCAGCTTACGTGGAGAGATATGTCAGAACAGCGTCGCATCCGTGTCCTCGACCCGCGGCTGGCCAACCAGATCGCCGCCGGCGAGGTGGTGGAACGCCCCGCCTCGGTGGTCAAGGAGCTGATCGAGAACGCCATCGATGCCGGCAGTCGTCGCATCGAGGTGGAGCTCGAGGCCGGGGGCGCGCGCCTGATCCGCGTGCGCGACGACGGCAGCGGCATCGGCGAGGACGACCTGCCTTTGGCCCTGTCGCGCCACGCCACCAGCAAGATCGGCTCCCTGGAGGAGCTCGAGGGGGTGGCGAGCCTGGGATTCCGGGGCGAGGCCCTGGCGTCGATCAGCTCGGTGTCGCGTCTGGAGCTGATCTCCAACGCCGACGAGGATCCCACCGCCGGCTGGCGGGTGGTCGCCGAGGGGCGCAACATGGAGCCGCGCGTCAGCCCGGCGCCCCACGCCAGGGGCACCTCGGTGACGGTGCGCGACCTCTTCTTCAATACCCCGGCGCGGCGCAAGTTCCTGCGCACCGAGAAGACCGAGTTCGGCCACGTCGAGGAGGCCTTCCGCCGCCAGGCGCTCTCCCGGTACGACATCGGCTGGACCCTGCGCCACAATCAGAAGACCCTCCACCAGCTGCGCCCCGGGGACGACCAGGCGTCCCGGGAGCGGCGCATTGCCGCGCTGCTCGGCAAGGCGTTCCTGGAAAACGCTCTGCACCTGGATCTCGAGGCCTCGGGGCTGCGGCTGTGGGGCTGGGTGGGCCTGCCCACCCACTCCCGGGCCCAGGCCGATCAGCAGTATTTCTTCGTCAACGGCCGGGTGGTGCGCGATCGGCTGGTGGCCCACGCTGTCCGCCAGGCCTACCGCGACGTGCTGTTCAGCGGACGCCACCCGGTCTTCGTGCTCTATCTGGAAGTCGACCCGGCGGTGGTGGACGTCAACGTCCACCCCACCAAGCACGAGGTTCGCTTTCGTGACGGCCGCCTGGTCCATGACTTTCTCTTCTCCAGCCTGCATCGCGCCCTGGGCGAGGCGAAGGCCGGCCAGCCGGGAGTCGACCAGGGCGAGGAGGCCGAGGCGCCGACGACCGAGGCGGCACGGGCGGGGGAGCCGGCCGGGGTGCAGGAAACGGCTCCGCGCTGGCAGCAGCAGCCCATGGCGCTGCCGGGCCGTGACGATGAGGGGACCAAGGTCACGCCGGACAGAGTGCGGGCCTTTATGGAGGGCTACAGGGCGCTGCATCCCGATCACGAGGAGATGCTGCTGACGCCGCAGCCCGCGGCGCCGGGGAGCGGCCCTTCCGGTGCCACGGCAGGCGGCAGCGCCGCCGGGGTGGCGCTGGCCGAACGCGAGGCCGCACAGACCGTTCGCCGGCCGCCGCTGCCCGAGGCCGACGATACCCGGGCCCCGCCCCTGGGCTACGCCATCGCCCAGCTCCACGGCGTCTATATCCTCGCCCAGAGCGAACGCGGACTTATCTTGGTGGACATGCATGCCGCCCACGAGCGCATCGTCTACGAGCGCATGAAGACCCAGGTGCACGGCGGGCGTCTCGATGCCCAGCCGCTGCTGGTGCCGGTGTCGCTGGCCGCCAGCCCCGCCGAGGTGGCCACCGCCGAGGCGGAGCGTGAGGCCTTCGCCCGCTTCGGCGTGGAGCTCGACGTGGCCGGTCCCGAGACCCTGCTGGTGCGCCAGCTGCCGTCGCTGCTCGCCGACGCCGACGTGGAGCCGCTGATCCGCGACATGCTCGGCGATCTGGAGCGCTACGGTCGCTCCGATCGCCTCGAGGCCCACGTCAACGAGCTGCTTTCCACCATGGCCTGCCACGGCAGCGTGCGCGCCAACCGTCAGCTGACCCGGGCGGAGATGAACGCCCTGCTGCGCGACATGGAGCGCACCGAGCGCAGCGGCCAGTGCAACCACGGCCGCCCCACCTGGACCGAGATGAGCATGAAGGACCTGGACCGGCTCTTTATGAGGGGGCAGTAGGGCCGGGACTTACGCCGAGATCGACCCTGAGGCCTTCCCAAGAATAACCGAATAAAATCAACTGCCTGTCGGTATCTCGGTGCGACTTTGCCAGCGTTGGCGGGCCCTGAGGGGTCCCTCTGGTGGGAGCCACGCTTTGCGGGGCGAATGAGCGGAGGCCACAGCATCATGCGGCAACGCCGCAGGGCGCCTGCGGCGCCATTCGCTCGGCAGAGCCGGTCTCCCACAGCGAGTGTTTCGCGTCAGCCGACCTTTAAAGGCGACGCCTGCGCGACAAGAAGGCCCACTTCCACGACATCGAATGACAAGAGCCGCTGATACGCCATGCCAGACACCCGTCCTCCCGCCATCCTGCTGATGGGACCCACCGCCGCCGGCAAGACCGATCTGGCCATCGCGCTCCACGAGCGCCTGGGCTGCGAGCTGATCAGCGTCGATGCCACCATGGTCTATCGCGGCTTGGACATCGGCAGCGCCAAGCCCAGC
>LFCJ01004368.1_pt1 | contig 10371 bp, 9 predicted proteins | sample 643141 | NCBI WGS metagenome assembly LFCJ01 (sample SAMN03766243, study PRJNA286221) | soda lake metagenome | biome: soda lake; feature: Kulunda steppe; material: water; isolation source: sample B1-Br-g2 brine of Lake Bitter-1 | place: Russia: Kulunda steppe | collected 2010-07 | reverse complement strand
TCGACCGCCCGGACGGCAACCGGTTCGTCGCCGAACAGCCGGTCGAGTATCGAGTCGTTTTCCCAAAAGTACTTCTCGAGGTTGTGGACGCGAACGAGCGGCTGTGTCGTGTGTTCATCATCCATAGACGGTGTCGTTCCTTCCTCGCCACCATCATCAACAGGCACACCTACACCGGACGGTGACTCTTCAGCGGTCATCGACGCTCACCTCCTCCGTTCGCTTCGGTGGGCCAGGATCGTCGTCTCCGGCCGCCCGTTCTCCGCTTGAGCCGTCCCCCTCGCCGGTCTCGTTCCCGGCACCCTCATCACTCGCAAAATACCCCTCAGGCAGCGCTTGAGTCTCATCGTATGGCTCTCGAGTCAAGACACACCGAGCGCGGTGTGTCTCATCCCCGTCTTCGTCTTTGTTTTCATCTTCGTGGCCATCATCATCGTCCCTCTCAACTACTGACTCCGCCACTGGCTCGAGACAGCGCTCCATCGCCTTCGGACAGCGGTCGGCGAACGAACAGCCCGCACGGAGTTCGTGATCGAGGAGGCTTGGGACGTTACCACCGATCGGTTTGAGTCGCTCTCCCGTGGTCTCGAGGGTGGGCATTGACTCGAGGAGGCCGTGGGTGTAAGGATGGATATGGTTGTCGAAGACGGCCGAAAGCGGCCCGCGTTCGACGAGTTCGCCGGCGTACATAACGCCGACGCGGTCACACATTCGGGCGATGACCCCGAGGTTGTGGGTGATGAGCAAAATGGTCATTCCGGTCTTCGCTTGGAGTTCATCGAGTAAGTCGAGAATCTGGGCCTGGATCGTCACATCGAGGGCAGTCGTTGGCTCATCAGCGATGAGCACGTCCGGCTCACCTGCAAGTGCTTGGGCGATCATCGCCCGTTGGAGCATCCCGCCGGAGTACTCGTGTGGGTATTGCTCAGCCCGTTGGACTGGGTCGGGGATGCCGACCAGTTCCAGCAATTCGATCGCTCGAGTGCGACTGTCGTCACTGACGTACCGCTTAGAGGGCAGCACTGTCGAGAGGGCGAGCGAGGTGAGTGAGTATTCCGCTGAGCCCGTTCTGGCTCGCGTCGAGCGCGGGTTCGCGTTGGCTCGCTGCTGGACTTCGACGGCTTCGGCGAGCTGTTCGCCGACGGTAAGCGTCGGGTTGAAACTGCTCTCTGGGTCCTGAAAGATCATACTGAACGATGTCCCGCGGAGTGACTGCCTGAGCCCGTCGGGAAGGGAAAGGAGGTCGACGAACGAGCCGTCGACTGCCTCCGGCTGTCTCTCGGTAACGGTGGAGGCGAGCGAGTCGTTTCGATACCAGATCTCACCCGCCGTAATCCGTCCGGGCGATTCGATCAATCCCATAACCGACCGGGCGGTGACGCTCTTGCCGCTGCCACTCTCGCCGACAATACCGAAAATCTCGTTCTGTTCGATCCGGAGGTCGAGATCCGAGACGGCATTGACCTGTCCCTCACTGGTGAAATACCGCGTCGAGAGGCCGTTGATCCGCAGCAGGTCTTCGGTCATCGACCCTCGCCCTCAATGTTGGGATCGAGCGCATCCCGGAACCAGTCCCCAAGCAGATTGACGCTGATTACCGACAGCACGATGCCGATGCCGGGGATCGTCGCGATCCACCACCGCGTTCGCAGGTAGTCTTGGCCCTGTTGTATCTCATATCCCCAGGACAACGTCGTCCCCGAAAATCCAAGAAATGAAAGCGAGCTCTCGAGGAGGATAATGAACGCGACTTGGATCGTGGCAAGGACGATCACCGGTGTGAGGCTGTTCGGGAGGATGTGTTTCCGGAGAATTGTCAGGTCACTCGCCCCGAGGCTCCGGGCTGCTTTGACGTATTCCTCGTTGCGAACGGAGAGTGCTTCGCCGCGAGCGACACGGGCGAACCAGACCCACGTCACGAGTGCGACGACGATGGTGACGGTGCCGGGGATAGCGGTCGTTTGGGGCATTCCTTCTGTGAGCCCGGTCAAAACAATTGGATCGGGAACCCTGAGCGCGGTCGTCCCAAAGATTCCAATAAGGGCGAGTGCAAGGACGAGTGACGGGAAGGCGAGCATCACGTCGGCGATCCGCATCATGCCGTCGTCAACGCGGCCACCGTAGTAGCCCGCAATCAGACCGAACGGGACCCCGATCATCATCGCTAATCCCGTCCCGAGAATACCAACGAGCAGCGAGGTTCGAGCGCCGTACACCAGCCGCGAGTAGACGTCCTGACCGACGTTGTTCGTTCCAAGGACGTGCTCGAGAGTGTACTCAACCTCGACGGTGGCGAACTCGCCGTCGTCGCTGATCTGGGTTGTGTAGTCCGTTCCGATCGGTGGGTAGCTGTTGCCGTTTTCATCGAAATTTCCGGTCTGGTTTGGATTGTGGGTTGCGAGGATAGGTGCGAAAACTGCCATCAGTAGGATTGCGACCAGCAGGAGGAGCCCGACTTTTGCGAGCAGACTCTCCTCGAACTCGTGTTTGAGGTTTGCTTTGAGTCGATCAGGAATCATTCGTTGCTCACCCGTGGATCAAGCGACGCATACAGCGCATCGACGGCGATATTGATCAGAATAAAGCCGATGGCGATGAAGACGATAATGCCCTGCATCAACGGCCAATCACGGGAGTCGAGTGCGTTGATGAGCTGGTCGCCAAGACCGGGCCAGCTAAAGACCGTTTCCGTAATAACTGCCCCGCCGATTAGCGTCCCGAGCTGGAGCCCAAGAACGGTGATGATCGGGATCATGGTGTTTCGCAAGACATGCTTGTAGCGGACCAATACCCCCGGTAGCCCCTTCGCCTTCGTCGCCGTTACATACGGCTTTCCAAGCTCGTCGATCATCCCGCTTCGCGTCAGGCGTGTGATCATCGCTGTAAAGTACGTCCCGAGGGTCAATGCCGGCAGGATAATGTGTCGAACCCATGTGAGTAGTTCGCCGGCATAGCCAGTGGTGAGGAGTGTCCACATCGCTGGGCCAAACCCGACCGGCCGTCGGCCAGTGGGGAGGAGCCCAAGTTGCACGGCAAAGAGGAGGATCAACATTAGTCCGAGCCAAAAGTTAGGCGTCGAAATACCAAGCAACGAAAACAGCGTCGCGCTGTAGTCGGTCGGCTCGTTTCGATGTGAGGCGCTGATGACGCCCAACGGTACCGCGATGAGGATTGCGATAATCGTCGCTGCGATGGCCAACTCGAGCGTTGCTGGCACCCGCCTGAGCACCATCACCTCAACTTCCCCGCCGGATTGGTACGAAAAGCCGAAGTCACCGACGAGGATCCCTTGGACGTACTCAAGGTACTGGACGATCATCGGCTCGTTTAAGCCGTACTGCTCGCGGACCTGATCGCGAATGTCTGCGTCAGCGGCCTCGCCAACGATGAGGTTAGCCGGATCGCCGGGGGACACCGCCCGAAGGGCGAACATGATTGTGACAACGCCCCAGAGGACGAACACGCCTTGAAGGAGCCGTTTGATGAGAAACTTTCCAAGTGACATGGTGACGAGTGAATGTGACTGCTACTGCCGTGCTAGTGGCGGGTGAACGTGGCCCACACTGGCATGGCACTCTGCTCGAGTCGGGTATGGATCCCGGCTCGGTTGGCGCTGTCGTCGGTAGTCTCGATATGTTCTGACTCTCGCTGTGAGTCTTAGATATCCATCTCGTACGCCAAGATTGCCTCGTCTGGGCGTGGTTCCCACTGAATGTCCTCACGAACACCATAAATACTCTCTTGCAGATGAAGGAAGATCCACGGCGCTTTCTCACGTGCCATCTCGTTTACCGCCTGGAGCTGGGCCTCTCGCTCGTCAGGATCGTCGATCCCTTTGCTCTCTTCGATCGCTTCGTCGAGTTCCTCATCCCGGAAGCTTTGGACGCCGGCGCCCTCTTGGAAAAACCCGGAGACGCCGTAATCGGTGTCGCCGGTAATGACACCCCAGCCGATCATAAAGAACGGAATATCGTAGTCATCCATCCCAGCGGAGTTCGCATCCGAGACAACCCCGAAATCAACGATATTGACATCACAGTCGACGTTCTCGAGTTGGTCAATCTGGTCGGCAACACGCTGGGCGACGGCAGCATCGTTCAAGTATCGACCCTGTGGCGCGACGAGTTCGATTTCGGCACCGCTGTAGCCGCTCTCTTCGACGAGTTCCTCGGCCAATTCGATATCCTGTCCGTAGGGCTCGAGGTCGGGATTGTAGCCGTTGACTCCCGGCGCGACCGGCTGGCTCATCGGCTCACCGAACCCGCTCAACACGTCACCGATAATTTCCTCACTGTCGACAGCGTAGTTCATCGCCTGTCGGAACTCCTCGCTGTCGAAGGGCTCGGACTCGTTTTTCATCGCACAGAAGATGTTCCGGAAACTCGTCACGGTTCGTGCCTCGATGTCGGGGTCCTCCTGGACCGTATCGACATCTTCGGGCAGAATATTGATGGTGAGATCGGTCTCACCCGTTTCCAACGCCGCGACACGCCCGCTCGACTCGCCGTCGGCATTGAACGTAATGCGGTCAAACGGCGGCTCCTCGCCCCAGTAGTCATCGAACCGCTCGAGGACGATTTCGGTATCCGGCGTAAAGTCCACTACTTCGTACGGGCCGGTGCCGTTGAACGCATCCGCACTGTCGCCGCTAATGGCTCCCTCTTCGCCGCCTAACTCCCGCGTCCAGTCGCCGTTCATCGCCCGTGCGTAGTTCCCGAACTCGAACTCAGCCAGCGCCGGGGCTCCGCTGTATTCGAAGCGGACGGTTGTATCGTCAACCGCTTCTGCTCCTTCGATCGAGCCCAGCCCGGCGACCTGTGGCGTCGCGGGCCCGACATCTTCTAACACCTGCCGCTCGAGTGTGAAGGCGATATCCTCAGCCGTCAGCTCCTGTCCGTCGTGAAACTGAATTCCATCACGGATTGTCATGTCGACGGCCCCATCACCGGTGTGCTCCCACGATTCGATCACCCGTGACTCCGGTGGCTCACCTGCCTCGACGTCAAACAGGCGCTCGTACACGTGATCATATACGTCGAAATAGTCGCCCGTGATGTGGTCGACCGGGTCGACCGTATCGGGAAACTCCGAGAGCGTGATCGTGATTTCGACGCTTTCGTCGGCCGGTTCCTCGCCTAAACAGCCGGCTAGCGTTCCGAGCCCAGCTGTCGCCCCTGCTGCGCCGGTCAGTTTGAGCAATGATCGTCGGTCCAGACGAATTGTGTTACCATCTGCCATATTCACATCAATCAATAACCAGTATCATAAGTGTTGATGAACTTATATTCTGTTTTCCGTCGTTTATTTCTCCGTGGGGACGAGTGTTGGTCCGGCCACATCGTGTGAGTCGATTGTTTTGCCACAAACGGTAACCAATCGGGCGAGCCTGTTCGAAATCCTGATACTGACCCACAAACTTAAGTTGTATTCCTCACCTACAGTAGGTATGGCCGCTCACGGCCGGCCCGCACTTCGGGACCTGTTCGACGAGTCGCCGACTCCACACATTGCCCACCCTCCTCGCACCCACCACCGGGATTTTTATGTTGCCACGGACGGTTCGTTCCGTGACTCCGGTGGCGGGTTGGGGGCCGTTATCGAAACGCGAGACGGCACACGGGTCGCCCGCGTTGCGACACCTGATGGGCCACCCGACAACAACGTTGCGGAGTATCGAGCGCTGCATCTCGGCCTCGATATCCTCGCCGCTCGAGCACCGAAAACGGCTCGCGTCGGCATCCTTGTCGATCACGATCAACTCGCTGGGAACGTCAACGCCGCCGTCTTGGCTGGGGCTCATCCCGACTACAAGCCTCCACGACCGTTTTCGATTCCACCGGCGACAGCAAACCATTGGCGCGGTATCCGTGCTCGCTTAAGCGGCTTCACCGAGATTCGGGCGGCTCGGATCGATAGCGACCAGAACCCCGCGCATCCGCTTGCCAACACGCCCGACCAGTACGAACACGTCAACAGCGAACTCGACCGCTGTGTGCTCCCCGTGGCTCCACAGCCGACGGCGAGTGACGGGCAGTTTCCGCCGCCATCTCGAGCCAACCGGCACAGTCCTGGTGGGCATACTGCGTCTTCCAGTTCTCACTCTCACTCGCATTCCAGCCCCAACACCGGCCCCAACTCGAGTAGTCACGCTTCGGACTAACCTCGAATACCAACGGAGACCGGAACGGACCGAAGCCGTTTTTGTGCCGCCACGAGAGGGTTCTGTATGAACGGCGGCAGCGATATGACACTCGCGTTTGAGCTTGCGGCGTTGCAGGAGTTGGCCTCGCCGGAGGCCGTCTTTGAGGACGCCAGACAGTGGAGTACGTACGTCGGCGTCGTCTCCGAGGAACCAACCTACGTCGTAACGAACTTCACTCGCAAAAACCGAATTCGTCAGGACTTCTTTTCGGGCCCGCGTGGCAAAGCCGAGAGCTTAACCAGCGTCAAAAGTCAGTTCGACACCGACCGCCACGTCTTCGTCGGCACGGGTGAGGCCGATTCGGCGATGGCCGACGACGTCGACTGGGAGTATCTCGCCGTCGAGGATGCCGCCGAGGCCGCCGACTGGACCCTCGCGGCAGATGAGCCGGCCGGCGAGCAAAATGAACCCGTCAGAGACGACTGGCCCTGAGAGCAGGATGGCCCTTTCAATTTCGAAAACAGTCGACGACGGACTCTCGCGGCTGGCTTCCAAACGAATTCTCCCGCTTGTCTGTGCAGCGATTCTCGTCCAACTGGTCAGTGTTATCGGCACCCAAAGCCAACTCGCGATTCAGCGTGAGCAGTTCGCTGACGACCCGCTGCTGGCCGACCTCGTCCCGGAGGCGTTGCCACTCGCGTTTGAGATGCCACTCGGCGTTGCTATCGGTGCGTGGCTGCTCGCACTCATCGCGGCCGTCACCATCTCAATCGTCGCCTTTCGCGCCTTTTTGGCGCTCGAGACGCCCGGCGAACCGCTCCTCCAGACCGACGGCCTCGTTCGTGGGACCGTAAGCGGCGTTGCCGCAGTCGTGTTGCTTAGCATCTTCGTCACCGTTGGACTCATTGCACTGATCGTTCCCGGCCTCGTTATCGCCACTCTCCTCCTCTTTACGCTTCCGTACGTCGCCACCGAACGGACGAGCGCGCTCGAGGCGATGGCCCGCAGCTACCGGTTGACACAGGGCTCCCGTCTTCGCGTCTTCGGTGTCCTCGTGATACTCGCCGTTGGCTTTTTTTCGATCAGCCTCCTTGGGACGATCGCCTTCGTTCTCTTTGGGACCGGCAGCGTCGCCGGCGAACTGCTCAATATTAGCTTCAGCGCGGTCGCCTGGCTGTTCGTTCTCGCCGCCCTCGCGAGCGCGTTCGAACAACTCGAGGAGCACCATGCGACCCGGGAGGAAAAATGGGAGGGCATTGACGACGAGTTGCTCCCCTGAGACGGATCGCAGCAACGAATCACAACAGACCGTCTGACCGGCCCCGAGTCGTCGGCCTTATTGTCACGCCGCTCGAATCCCAACTAATGGCCGAGCCCCGTATACCGGGTGACGAATCCGAGCGCCTCGAGTTACCCTCCGGGACGTCAATCGACCCGCGCCAACTCGACCTCGGGATGCGTGAGTACGTCGACTCGAGCGCTGACGCCCGTCACGCGGTGGTTATGGATATTCACCCGCCCTCACGATTTTTCCCCGAATCGTTCGTGGCTGTGCTTCGGGAGCTAGTCGATACCGCTGATGATTTCGATCAGTTTGGTACGCCCCACCTCATGGGGATCGTGTTAGAGGAGTTTCCCGAACAGGTTGCCGTCTATGACGGGAGCGACGACGGCACCGTTGGCTACTCGATGGTCTGGGTGACGGAGTTCGACGCCCGCCGGTTGCACGAGATTATCGTCGAGTTGGTCGTCGAGCTGATGGAACACGCGATTAGCCACGCCGATGATGAGGCCGCAATTGCGGAGTTCGAATCCCAGATGCTTTCCTTTGATGTCGCGGAATTCGTCGAGGAGTACCGGTCGGTTCGGGACTTCGAGAGTGAGCACGACCGAGCAGTGTAGGTTTCGATAACTGGTGTCCAAACGCTGACGGCGTCGTTCGAAGCCTATAAGCCGGGTCTAACCGGCAATTGATTGCCCTCAGAGTCAGCATCCTACTCGTTTTCCTCCAAATCAGCCAATAACGTTATCAATTTATATGATAGATTGTTGGCTACCTTCAGTGGGGGGACTCACCATGGCTGATCAATCAGAGACATTCGACTGGCTTCGGTCACAAGTCCATACGGTAGACGACCCACGACTTACCCTTCGAGACCGGACGGGATCGCTCACGCCGATGGCGCTTGCCTCTCAGCGGGAACTCGACGGGGGAACGTACACGTTCGAATTGACTAAAACGACAAACCGACACCGCCTTTCTCTCGAGGAAGAAAACGCCATCCAGCATACCGAACACCACCACTACTGTTTCACCCTCGAGGGCGACTGGAACTCCACTCCCGTCGAACTCGTTTTCGAGCGGCCGGCCGCCGAACTCGGGGCCGAATCGGTACCCGAGACGCCGTTGACCGTGACAACAGCCGACCTGCGTGAACTCGTTGCATCCCCAGCCGTCCAAACCGTTCCAACCGGTCGCGCCGTTGGCCTGCAACGACAACAACGCACCCTTCGACGGGTTCTTCGAACGAACCCAACTGAGTGGGGGCTGTCGCCTCAACCGGGGCTCCTGCTCTGTGGCCCGCCTGGAGTCGGCAAATCGGACCTGGTCACTGAAACGTGTCACACCTTGTTTGGCCGACCGCCGGTGACGGTTTCGGGTCACGAACTCGCCGCCGAACTGTCTCACGGTTCGGACCGGTCGCTTGCTACCGCTTTCGGAAACACCCCAGAGCGCTACGCTCCGGTCGTCTTCCTAGATCATATCGATGCGGTTGCCCCCACCCAACGTGACTCGTCACTGTATCCCACCGATTTGGCACGCTCGAAGCTGCTCGACGCCCTTGAGGACCGACCCAAAGACGCACCTACAATCGTTGGATCAACAACCCTCGCCGACCGTCTTGACCCACGGCTTCTCGACCGCTTTGGCGAGCCGGTGGTCACTCTTCCCCGTCCGAACGCGGACGCACGGCAGGTGCTCTTTCATCGCTTTCTCGAGCGGATTCGGACAAGTGAGCGTGGACGCCTCGGCTCTGAGCTTAGCGGGGCCGTCACCGACCCGCTTGGCTCATCGGTCCTCGAAGAACTCGCTACCGCGACGGCAGGCTACACCGGAGCCGATATCGAAGCCGTGATGCTTGATGCGGTGTCCACACTCACAACTGATGGCGGCCGTGAACATGAACCTGAACCTGAACGCGACCCACCGATCCTCGAGGCGACCGATATTCACCAGCAAATCGACGCTTGTGAGGGCCAACTCACCGGCCCGTCAGTGACTGAAACGAGGATCACCGCCGATATCGATCACTCCGTGCAGGTAGACGGTGACGGACAGGTCGCTCATCTCGAGGGGCCGGCCACTCGTGATGAACTGAACGCCATCGCGTTTGGATGGCACCAGCACGTCGACCACGATGGGGAATTTCGCCTCCGCACGGTCGCGACACCGACCCTTCTCGGGTCGACGGCGAGTGACACCCGCCACCGAGTCGGGACCGCCTTTCAACACGATTCTGAGACGCGCCTCTGTCTCTACCTCGCTGACTTTCCGTCCGTTGCCCGCGCTGGAGGCCATACGTCCCTCGCGAACGCCGTAGTCGAAAGCGTTCACGAGGAACTGCTCCGGTGGGACGACCGGAATCTGTTGTTGTATGAGGCCGATGGGGTAACGCTCGAGGACGGCGACCGAAAGAGAGACCGAACGGCAGACACCCTCCCCGTGGCAGCCCCCACCCTCGAAGTCAGCATGGAGACCGACGAGCGAGATACCGTCCCGGTCGAGGAACTTGCCACCCAGTGCTGGGAGTCGCTCAACGTACAAACTGGCAAACTCACCGTGACAAAACCGTTTACCCTCACCGGTGATCGAACCCGCCTCAAACTCCTGTTTGAGAACCTGTTTCAACACTGTCTCGAACGGGCCGACTCCAAGCCGTCGATCCGCATTGGGCCCATGACGGCAATCCACGTCTCGACTCGAGTTGACGACAAAACCGCCCCCTACGGCTTCTATCTCGAAGATGACGGGCCGCCGCTTGCTGCATCCCAGCGCGATATCATCTCGAAACGGGACGAGCCGACCGATCTCAACGGCACCGATTTCAGCCTGGCGATCGTCCGGAAGGCTGTCGACGCACACGACTGGTCCATTTCGGTCGCTGAGAGCACGGTCGATGGCACCCGGTTTGAGATCGTCGGTGTCGGGAGTGAGGGCTCAGGCTGAG
>LFCJ01004367.1_pt1 | contig 10373 bp, 13 predicted proteins | sample 643141 | NCBI WGS metagenome assembly LFCJ01 (sample SAMN03766243, study PRJNA286221) | soda lake metagenome | biome: soda lake; feature: Kulunda steppe; material: water; isolation source: sample B1-Br-g2 brine of Lake Bitter-1 | place: Russia: Kulunda steppe | collected 2010-07 | reverse complement strand
GTTCAATCTCGTCCGTGCGAGCGCCCGAAGTGGATTTGAATATCCCTGACGAACAAATACAGGCTAACTCCCAACACGACGACTGAAAAAACCGTCCAGAGGTGCAACCAGATCTGATCGGTTCCCGCCCAGTGTGGGACGCCTGACTGTGGGACTGATACAAGTGGCCAGAGCAAGGCGTCGGGAACGTATGGGTCTGTGCCAAGCAGTGCACGATAGTGATCGGCAAGGAGGTGTGACAGATACGCGAACGCGAACGCGACACCCAGCCGAAGCCGATCGGTGTACCACGCATACACAATGGCGAGCACGGACAGTGGAAGCGCAAACGGCAACGAATGCATGAACACCCGGCCCGAGGGAATCACACCGAGTTGGTGTGCAAGTGGCTTATCGACTAGATCGGGAAACTGACTGCCGACGAATACGACGACAACGAGTTGCCTCGAGGGAAGCCGACGGTCGCGAACCAACACGTAGGCACAGACCGGCAAAAACGCGACGAGAACATGCTCGTGTGGAAGCACAGGCTACTTGTATATCGGGAACGCCCTCAACTGTATCGATAACGGTGGCGTTTTCGGCTCGTTCGCACGCAGTCACTCGAGGCAACGACAGCACGACTCGAATGCAAATGGACCCAGTCAGTCACCAGTCAGTCACTTAGCGAGAATAAAACCGTTAAGCCAATGCGGGGCTGAGGCAATTGTAGATGACTCACGTTTCAGTGACCAACGCTATCGATAATCTCGAGGCAGACCAGCTCCAGCACAAAGAAGTCCTCACCGCCGGACCGATCACTATCGAAGTTGGAAAATATCCTGCCGGTAGTGCTGCCCCAAAGAATCCACACAACGAAGAGGAACTGTATTATATCCTCTCAGGAACAGGACAGATTCGGGTTGGCGACGATACCCACGATGTCGAAGCGGGCGACCTCATCCACGTCGAACCCAATATGGAGCATGACTTCTTTAACATTACCGAAGATATCACCGTCCTGATTATGCTGGGACCGGCGGCTAATCCAACTTCCTACGGGATTCGTGAGCGTGAGTGAGGCGCAGTTTTGCGCAATACCGGCTTGTTGAGTTCTTCTTTTCAGGGGCGTTTCCCAGTTGCCTACTCCATTGATCGAAAATAAACTCAACGTGACAACTGCGTTGGTGCCCACACAGTGTCAACGGTACTTTTCCAAGGTGATCTATATGGTTGAAAATGAACCGGTAGTCAACGGTCACTGGACGAGGGTTTACTCTTCGATATCCGATCCACAAGCCAAGCACAAGTCCGATTGCCATGGAACGGTTTTCTTTATCGGTTGGGGCTGTTCACACGTATCGCAGTATTTTTCAACTGTTGAATTGTCGCTCACGATATATTCGGTCACCCGCTGAGCACTTATTATCTTTGCGAGAAATATTATATATAATATATATTGTTGCCCATTGAATACATGCCAAACAGCAATCTCGAGCGTTCGACAACCCGCGGTGGTTCTTGCACCGACACTGACTTCAAGAATGTTCGACGTCTGGTGTCGAGGCGAGATTAATGGTTCGCGAACTGAGCTCTCCTACAACTGAAGGTGGAGTTTTGCGATCACAGACCGCACCGACGATGCGGAAGTTTCGAACCTAATTTTTGGTTGTCCGCTGCCAGAGACAGCAAAGAGAACGGACTCCACGCGGTTTGGTTTCAGGCGTAGCCAGCCCCCCTCCCGTTCTGGACAGCGGAATCTTGCCACCTTGGCCCGGAAATCGGGTACACACGGCCCGTGCTGTCCGGTAAACATACAAAACGAGGACGGTGACAATGGGATCGAGTAGTGGATGACCGTCTCGTTTGCGACCTGTTGGCAAGGTCATGCGAATGTCGATGGTTGGTTTGTCTCGTTCAGGACCTTGCCTAGCGTAACTGGTGAACAGACAATTGTAACTTTTTTGGCTACAATCGCGGTTACAAACCGGCACCAAACCGTCTGAACAATCCGCCAATTGCCACCCTACGAACTGTGCTATGGGGCCCGGAACGGCTTGTCAGTGAACTCGGCCTCGAAAGATCAACAAGTTGCTGGTGAACCCACTGCTGGAACGCTTTGACTGGCGGTGTACGCTCTCGAATATGCTTTAGGTTCTTGAACATGATGTACTCACAGTCGTGTTCCAACGCCTCCACGATGATCTCATTGGATACGCCGTACAAAATATTCCGAACGTACGGAAAATCCCTCCGGTTTATGTCTCAACCTGTTTCGCGGCTTTCGGTTTCTGGAACCCGAGGTGGAGGGGGATGGGTAGTGTGGGCCGCCCCGTCCGCAGCTTGTTGACAAAGTCGGGGAGCTGGCAACGAATGGACTAAGTGGTCGATCCCCGGACCTTGTCAATAGTAGATAAGAAAATAACAAGTATGATTGTGATGGCCGCAAACGTTCGTGACGATTTTGTCTGCTAGCATGGTGAACGAATTGGCGTGCGAGGATACTGTCGATGAGTTACAAACCCGCGTGTCGGAATTGACTAACCGACTCGAGACGCTGATTTCAGGAACGCGCTCCGAAAAAGGTTGCCAACTCGACGGTCCAATCACACATCCAATATAGTGCCGGTGGATAACGGTCCAATTTTTGCACCGAAAGACCGGTCTGTGTTGGAGCGCCTGCAGTCTCGGTTCGTCTGTTCGACAGCGACTCTTTTAACAATCCAACACAGCGTTCGGCGAAGCGGAATATTTGGGTAGGCACAACTTTCGGTCTTCCGCTTCAACACGTGATTCTAACGACCTACCCCAATGCCGTCCAGCGATTAAACAGAGCGCTTCATTCATTATCGGAGTCCTGTAATTCTTTGACTGCGTGTTGATTGCCGTGGCTGATCAGTTTTGCAATATCTCGTTGTCCACTCCGGATTGAATGACGGTTCCCGTGACTTACGGCATCTGCAACGACTTTGTACGTCAATCCAGCTAATCCTGCTACGAAAATCACAAAGCTAGCGAGTAGTGCGACGACTCCGAGAAGGTTCAGTAGGTTGTTGTCCATCGGCACCAATAAAAATGCAATTCCACCGAGGACACCCGTTCCAACTACTAAACCAACTACATATATGATCAGCTCAATCCCATATTCAACCCCATCTGAGATACCGACTGCTGCCATACTGCATCCTTCTTCCCAAGAATTATATTTTTATTGGCTGACGTTTACAAGCGGTCTAGGAGAATGCCCTGGAACATGAACCCGGGGTTGAATCTGATAGGCAGGGGTACACACCATTAAATGAACACATCTCTATCAAAAAATGGCGATGGAGTACAGTCACCGCTACCCCGAATATCCGACACAAGAGGTAGCAGCTGAACTGGAACATCACATCGACATTCATCCTCAAGCGTACAACTACACCTATAGTTATTTTATTCTCTGAGTATATGATAAATGGAATATTAATACGGATTGTCCTTCCACCAAAATGTTTATTTCACTTACATATGTAGTCGTGCATGGATGGAAGACGAGCAAGTCTCTCAGCTTGAGGAGGCTACACAGGACGAAGTTAAGGAAGCGATCGAAGCACTCGAGTCTGACGAGCAGACGGAGTAGGATTTGAGTTGGGGTCGCAGTGGGTCCTACCCAAAACCCTACTGAGTGATTCAGTATGAATCGTATGCCTCGACCGGTAGTACATCTTGAACCTCGTCCGTCCAGAACTGCTTCTCGGCCGTCGCAAACCTCCCGCCGTGCTTGAGCGCAGGCGCAGCGATCAGCGCATCGAGTTGATCGACAGGTGCGTCGCGACCGTGAAGTATCGCCTGCAAGTCGTGTGCCTCGAGTACCGTCTCCATCCTCGTCTCGGGGACCTCCATCGAGGATGAGACACCTTAGATGATCTCGTCAGGAGTGGCGTCAATGTGTCCGTAAAGCGAACCCATGAGCGATTCAAAGAGTACGATAGATGGAACTCCCCATCGATCAAGAGTTGAATGCACGTCTACTCAGACATTTGATTCATGAGTATGCTCATGTGATCATATTATGTTTTATGAGATCCAATACGGAGTGGCCGACGTGAGAACCCATGGCCAGTAATGATACGAAACACGTGCAAACGGAATTGAGCACGGACGAGTACGAGCTGTTTCGCGAGTTCGCCGATGAACACGACCTCTCACTCAAAGAGGCAGGGTACGAAGCCGTCGTCGAGTGGATCGAACGCCAGCAGCGAGCCGATCCGAACGATCGAGCGTTTACCGTACTCGAGGAGCTCGAGGACGCATCACTTCCTGAGACGGCAGACACAGACGCTCGAGCGGAGACCGAGCCGGTCGAGAGGTGGGACGGAACCGACGTCTCGTTTACACTTGCTGACGACCCGTCGCCAGAGCCCTGAGCACACATGGCAGATCCAGTCGAAACCGTTCCAATTTTCAGTAGCTTTCAGTAGTACACCGTAAGAAACGGGTACACTGTTGGACGACTGGGCCACGCCCATCACTACCATCCGCATTCGACTCGGGCAAGGCGACAGCGGGTGCTATGACAGCCGACCCACCACCAGTGGTCGCCTCTGCCTGTTCGGGTTTGTAGGCGACGATGCCAGATCCGACCGTGAGCCGCGTGCCAGCGTCAGAAGCGAGTTTTGACGAGGATCGCAGTCCATCGGACTGCTCACCAGCGGAACGGCAAGCTAGCACGATTTCAGAATCCTCCATATAGGAAGACGTGAAACCGTGGTCTAGCTCGTCCGATTCGCTGAAGAACACGCGAGCCACGTTCAGCGCCCCGATGTAGTCCCGGTCGCCCTCGAACCCACACCGGGCGTTATCACACCGGAAGTGCCCGCCCCACCTGTGTTCTTGCTGGTGGTCGGGGGACTTGCAGGTGTGACCGGTCGAACCACAGCGAGGACACGACCGACTCGTTCCCTGCGGGTAGACACGCTCAACAGCGAGTCCAGCACAGTCTGCTCGGTATTCGATTTTTTCGATGATGTCCCGCCGCGCCCACGATGACAATTCCCACGACAACGTGCCTTCGTCGCTCGGCGGGGAGAGCGACCGCAAGTCCTCGTGGACGATGGCGTCTACGTCGTAGGCGAGTGCAAGTGCGAGGACTTGGTTGGCTACGTCGTGTGTTAGTTGCTCGCGCTTGTGCTGGATCTTGCTGTTCACTCGCTCGTACTCACTGTGGATATGAGCGAACTCGTCAGTATGCGAGCGACCGTCACGGCGCAACGTGGCAAGGCGGTCGTTCAGGCGGGTGCGTTCGCGGTGGAGTCGCCGCATCTTCTTGCGGTCTGTGAACTGGATGAACTGTGGCGTGGATAGTTGCTCGCCATCGTCAGTGACCACCACGGCAGTCATGTCTTTTCGCATCCCGGCGTCAAGCGCCAGTACACAGTCTGTGCCGTCAGCCGTCTCCGCGTGTTCGACTTCGACGGGGAAGGACAGTTCATAGTAGGCATCACCAGTCTTTCGGCGAGCGGGCTGAAACTCGGGAGCCGAGAGATCGCCGTGAGCGAGCAGGTCATGAAACGCCTCGTAGCCGTCACGCTCGTACTCCGTCCACGACCAGTCACCTCGTGTCTCCGGCGACAGCGTGTCCGGTGTCTTGAGGCGAATGGTCAGCGTCTCACTGTCGGTGTCGTACTGGTATTTGACGGCTTGGCCGCTCGTTGGGCCGTCGTCCGCAGAAAACGGCAATACGCCGCTATCGTACTCTGGACAGTCCTGCATTTCGAAATACGTGGCAGGATACGTGCCATGACAGTCGTAGTAACTGTTGAGTTGGTCGATGAGGATGTCCACGTATCCCGACAAGAGGTAGTCACCGTCATCCCAGAGTTGTTCTTTGATGCGACGACGGTGGATACGTCGGATTTTATGGTCGGGCAACACGCTTTGGATGGACTGGAAGGCGTCTCGGCGGTCGGCGTGGCTTCGGAGCGTTTCACCGACTTTCTGCAAGATGCACCGTCGAAACCGCGAGGGGAGATACAGGTCGAGTCCGTCGAACGGTTCGTGTTCATCGAAGTATTTCCACGCCTGATGCGATGCGTCGGCAATGCCGTCCAGATGGACTGGCGTCCAGTGGTATCCAAGGACATGGTTGGCGACACGACGGGTGAGTGTTGCCAGTCGATCGAATCGTTTGTCGTCCTCATCTGGGAGATGAATCGGGAGCGAGAGGTGGTCACTCATCGGGTTTCACCTCAGATTCGACGGCATTGACAACCTGTTTCTTTTTCGATGAACGCATACCGTAGAGTTTCCCGCTGAAGCTGGCGACGAGTTTGATGAGGTCATCAACAAGCTCTTCCTGTGCTGATTTGTCCGTCTCGTCTTCGATGATAGTGATGGTGACACCGTAGCAGTCGAAATACCGTTCGAGATACGAGAAGCCAAAGCGAGTAAGTCTGTCTTCGTAGGTGACGAGAATGCGTCCATAGTCGGCTTCTTGCACGTCATCAAGGAGCGAGTCGAGTCCACGACGGTTTTCGTTGAGGCCACTGCCAACGTCGGTGTATGTATTTTCAACGCTCCAGCCGTGGTCGTGAGCGTAGTCTGTGAGTCGCTCAAGTTGGCGGTCGAAATCGCCGTTATCTTTCTGCCCGTGACTGGAGACGCGAGCGTAGAGTACAACACGGTCAGTCGGACGAGTATCGCCAGCAAGTCGGCGAAGTTCCCGATGTGGTATTCGTCGTTCACCGCCGGGTGTTCGGGTGTAATCGAGATCGTCGTTACGACACCAACGTTTCACGGTCTGGGCGTGAACACCGAGTTCATCCGCGAACTCACCAATCGAGTACGACCGCGGCATTCTGATGTTACTGGTTACTACTGGTAGCTATTCATAGGTACTGATTTCTGTAACAGTTACATTGCCCCAATCGGAACGATCACTCCTGAACATTTTCGACCAGGCCATACCCGCCATCAGGTCATGATGGGCCCAAAGTTTCTCTACGCCCTGTTCAATCCGCGAGATCAGATGCACGCAGTTACCCGTGCGTTCATGACGTTCGTCCGCAGCGGAGACCTCCCGTATCGCCGGCTCGTCGTCAACGATCACATCGTCGATGAAGCCGCGACACGACTGAAAAAACAGGCGTCGATGCAAAACGCAGCACAGTTCCTCTCGACGCTCGAGGAAAGTCGCCTCTATCAGTTTGAATCCGTTCCCACAGCCGTCTTTTCTGCGGCAAAAGCGACGTTTATCGACTGGACCGATCTGGATGCGTCGTTCACTGACTTCGTCGTTGCAACACACATGGATGAATTGGAGATTGACCACATCCTGACGTTCGACCGCCACTACGACGCCTTCGACGTGACAACGCTCCCGTACGTCGACTGAGACGGACCGTTGCTGTCCGATTTCAAAAGAAAACCAAGGCGGATTCCCCGCCCCACTGTGGGCGGGGTTGAAGCCGACACCCGCTGCCACTAACCACGGACTGTTAAGTACCTATACAAACCATTGAAATTCGTGGCAGACAGCTACCTGAGACGCACCGCAATCACCCGCCCCATCCTCACTGACGAGCAACAGGACTTGCTCGATACCATCATCAACGAGTGGAAAGCTGCCTGCAACATCAGTAGCCGCATCGGATGGGAACACGGTGAAACGCGGAAAACCTACCTCCAAGACCTCGCCTACGACACGGTACTGGGAGAGACACGGCTCGGGAGCCAACACGCAATCCTCGCCACCCATCAGGCTGCAGCCGCACTCGATGGTATCGAAGCAATCGAAGACCTTGACGAACACTACAAAACATCCCGACCGGAGTTCACCAGTAACACGGTGAAATACGACACCCGGACGATGACGCTGTTCGATGACGGGTCTGTGTCGCTTTCCACCGTCGATGGCCGGATTCGGTGTGACCTGAACCTCCCCGACGACGAAGACGGGTATCAACACGAATACCTCACCGATGACGAGTGGGAAGTAACGGAGTCCACGCTGTCAAAGCGTGATGGCGACTACTACCTCAACCTCGGGTTTCGCAAACCGAAGCCCGAGAAGCAGGCCGAAAGACAGGATGACGACGAGGACAGGACAGTTCTCGGCGTTGACCTCGGCATTGTCAACATCGCCACCACCAGCACGGCGTACTTCGCCTCGGGGAGAGAAGTCAGGCATCGACACCGAGAGTTCGAGCGGATTCGAGGCAACCTTCAGCAGACCGGCACACAATCAGCCCATCGGACGATTCAGCAGATGAGTGGGAGGGAGTCACGGTATCTTCGTGACGAACTCCATCAAGTCGCTAACCGGATTCTCGAAGAAGCGCGGACACACGACTGCGAGTACATCGCGTTCGAGAACCTGAAGCACATTCGAGAACGTGCGCCACCTGTCAAAGAGTTTCACCAGTGGGCGCACCGTCAGCTTGTTGATCTCGTGGAGTAAAGGGCTGAAGCCGAAGGGATAAGCGTCGAGTTTGTTGATCCGAAGAACACGAGTCGGCGATGTCCCGAGTGTGGGCACACGAGCGACGGGAATAGGGTGAAACAGGCGGATTTCGAGTGTGAGTCGTGTGGTGCGACGCAGAATTCGGATTACGTGGGTGCAAAGAATGTTGGGTGGCGGTATGTCCGTCGCGGCCTACAGTCGTCGCGGCGGACGGGCAACAGTCAACTCGCCCTGAAGTCAGGAACGGTGACGCCGAACCGGGGATTTGTCCCGTCCGAGTAACTACGGTCGGCAGAGGCCGAGTTCACTGACAAGCCCCGCGACACCGTGCGCAGGGCAGTTGACATCAGGGCAATCATTTCATGTCCGTACTGGAGGTGAGCCATGACAACGAGAGATCGAGATGAAGAACGAGACGAACGAATCAATATGGAAATTATCGTCGATGCGTACACACCCGAAGAGCAAGCGATGGGATGGCACATTTATCTCGAGGAAACGATGGATTTTCCCTTCGAAGCGCGCTGTATCGACGAACAAGAACTCTCGCCGCTGAAGGAAGGCGAAACAGTTCGTGTAGTCGGTAAGCCCTCGAATGAGCCGTCCCTCCGCCAACAGTTCGTCACCATCGAGTGGATGGATCGAGAGCTCGGCGTACCCCTGAGTCAACTGGAACTCGTCGAGGCCAGCAGTGAGACCGAGCAAGCCATTGAGGACTGGCACTACTGGCTCGAACGCTGACCAGAAAGAATCACGGGCTCCCCCGTGAAATCTTCATATATGACAGCATATCGGTTCCGCCTTAAATTCGAACCAGATCCCACGTCAGTATGGCGAGACATCGTCGTCGGGGCGGATCGAACGCTCGAGGAGTTCCAGTCAACGATTAATCCAGCAGTCGGACTTGACGACGACCATCTCTGGTTTTTCGGCACTGACGAGGACTACTGGAACAGTGAGCTCAAATACCAGAGTCCACAGGAGTTCGATGGGTCAGTCGGCGTCGATCCAATTTCGGTCGGTGAGCGAGTCGAAAATGCCGGTGAGACAACCATCGGCCAGATGACCCGTCAAATCGGATTGGAACAGTATGACCGTCTTTGCTATCTGTACGACTACGGCAACGAATGGCGGTTCTATGCCATTTTAAAAGAGATCATCAATGAGGAGCCGAGCGACAAAGCGCCTGAAGTGGTGAAAGAAAAAGGGGATGGGATCGAACAATACGATCCACCCGGTCGAAAGCAAGAGTGGTTACCTGAACCACTCGATACGGAATTACCCGAAACAGCAGTCCCGACGAACGACCTCCGTGTGCTCGAAGGGAGGGAAACCATAGAACACGTCATTCCCTTGCTTAGCCTCGAAACGGGATTCGGTCCGGTTTCAGAACGGTTTCTGATACAGTACGAGGATGCTGGATATGTTCTCGAAAACTTCAAGCCCGGCTGGGATGTGGTCAAAGAAGTTGACGGGACGGGAAAATCCGAGGAAGAACTACTGGCTGACCTCGCAGATGCCGTCCGCGACTGGCACGCAGAAATAGCGGAAATGTCCGGTGCAATGACCGGTCAGCACTTCGGTGAGCAGACTGTCGAAGCAATGCACGTCGAACTGGAAGCAGAACTCGAACAGAAGGGATACGGGCATCTGTGACCAACATACGAGCGGCCGACGCCAAGCATGTGTTCACTACGGATCGTACGCCTCGACCGGTAGTACATCTTGAACCTCGTCCGTCCAGAACTGCTTCTCGGCCGTCGCAAACCTCCCGCCGTGCTCAAGCGCAGACGCAGCGATCAGTGCATCAAGTTGATCGACAGGTGTGCCACGATCGTGAAGTGTCGCCTGCAAATCGTGCGCCTCGATTGCCGTCTCGGTCCTCGTCTCGAGGATCTCCATCGAGGACGAGACACCCTGGATGATCTGGTCAGGGGTGGCGTCAATGTGT
>LFCJ01004365.1_pt1 | contig 10373 bp, 10 predicted proteins | sample 643141 | NCBI WGS metagenome assembly LFCJ01 (sample SAMN03766243, study PRJNA286221) | soda lake metagenome | biome: soda lake; feature: Kulunda steppe; material: water; isolation source: sample B1-Br-g2 brine of Lake Bitter-1 | place: Russia: Kulunda steppe | collected 2010-07 | reverse complement strand
TCGCATTGGAACCCGCATTGTGAACCTTTTTTTCATTCGTGAACTTTAGCCTTTTTTTCAATGTGTAAAAGCGATACTTACGTACGACCCAACCCTGCTGATATGCATATACCTACGGTGCCATGTCCTTTCAATGGCACATACCCACGAGTTCCTTGCTTACCAAAGCTTCTTGTGCAACTATCCACTGCTTCACGCTGCCCTTACCTTCTGTGCATTAGGAAATGCAGGAGTCTCCCTTTGTACGGTCGCCCACAGCCCAGTCGCCCATCCCCCTTGCAACCTGTACAAGGAGCAGAATCCCTCAAGAGAGCAGAATGTCCAGCCCCTTCTCGTCTGTACCGCTTGAATGGGCCTACGATAGACGAACAGGCTGGCGGGCACTCCATGGTCATGGCATGCCTATTGTGCTTATTATACTTAAGAGCGGGCATGTGGTATGTGCTGTCACTGTCACTGTGTGTCTTTCTCCTCTTAACACTTCATTACTTCAATGGAATTGACATAGCAGCCTGGCAGGGACATCTTTCCCAGGAGGCTGCGCCAGTGCAGTAAACTCTGGCACTGCTCTAGCTCAAGTGGCAGGACACAGCTTGTGCAAGAATGCACATATCAATTTAGTCAGGGGTGTTGAGGATGGTATCGTGCGTGTCGCTCAGGGTTGGTGCAGGTAGCCGCCACACCATTAAGTGCGCTTGCATGATTGCACATTTGTGAAGAATCGGTTGGGAGCTTTATCTGTATTCTGCATGTGTGCAATTACATACTTTTGCATGTATGCAAATACATGCGTGCACGAACACATCTGATCTGATCCTCTGTGCTTGCATGCCTACTGCCTCAGGCGAGGATAGTCCACAGCGGCGCTCCCGGAGGGGCAGTGTATCTGCCCTGCCTGGCCGCGACGTTCCTCAGAGGCCTGTCTCCAGCTTGTCGGATAACAGCCAGGTCTGCAAAAATTGCCTCTGTTACACTAGATAAATGGGTTGCGACAACGAGGCCCAGAAATGACTGGGAGTCAAAGCACTGGACATTTGCCGAGGATGCCCATGTCTTTAGCGAGCTATGTGAGCAAACCATACACAGCTTCCAGTGTGTGTATTGCTTCAGAGAGCAAGGTGCACCCTTACACTTACTTAATGTAAATGCAGGTCCCCCCTGCAGCCTCACTTGCAGTACAAATGTCTACATCTCCCCAGTCCTCATTGCACCACCACCTTAGCAGAGGAAGCACTGCGGTCGCCAACTGCAGTCTGAACTGGCTGGCTCACACCCAGGTGCTCAAGCCTTAATATTTATCTTGCTGCTGCTGCCGGGTGGGTTTGTACGTATGTGTGCGTCTTTTGTCCATGGGGATGTGAGCACTTGATTGCATATTTTGTGCTATGTACACGTTGTGCGTCAAAGTGTGAACATGAGGGGTTATGCTCATCAGTATATGGACTTGCGATACAAAAAATTCTTCCTTTTGGTAGAAAGGTATTATAGGAGGAATTAATACATTGAATTGTAATAAACATGGGGCCATGGGACGGATGCAGGCCTCCGTGCTGTGTGTGCACATGCATGCAGATTTAGGTGTGGTTTTGACTAGGGAATTTGCCATGTTGTTGATACAAGATGTTGCAAAAAGGAGGCGGCCCTTGTATAAAAAACCAAAACGCAAGTGAGGATGAACTTAGTATTCAAGATTAAAATGTTGCATGCGCATTTTACCAGAGGGGGCTATCTGAGGCCCAATGGCATTTTACTTGCTCAAGAGGCACATCTGCGTGTTGCTGCAGGAACATGTTACAAGTGGGGCGGGCTTGATCTCGGGGCACTACACCATCCCTGAAGGTACTTCTACAAGCTGGCATAATTCTGTCTTTTGTTTTTGAGCTTATGTCTGTGGGGTGAAGCGTAGTTCTGCCCACCATCATGATAGTCACACTGGGTTGGTTGAGGGTTCCAAAGCACAAGTTGGTGGAGTCAAACTGGATTCTTCCTGCAGCTTTTGCAATGGACTTAAGAAGAGCTCTTTTAGCCCGCCACCCCTGCCTCCCGGTACAGAAATCTGCCAGGTCTCCACAAATGTGGAGACGCGCACCTGTGTCATGCTGCAGGAAAGACAACTAGTGGCACCCAAGGTTTCCCATCAAGCCAGTCGCAAAAGGAATTGCAAGCTCAGGACCTTGTTTCAGTAGGAAAGGTACCTGCAGTTCTGCACCAATATGTGGAGTGTGTGTGTGTCTTGAGGCCAAGTGGACCAGCACTAGGGCTTGTTAGGGCATACAGGGGCTGCCTGTCTTCCCAGAACCATGAGTCGTGTGAGTAATGTACGACCAATGTGCACCAATGCGCCCAAGGGGCTGTGGTGATCAAAATGCAACTTGCGCAAGGGGCTGTGGTGATCAAAATGCAACTTGCGCAAAAGGTGGTCCCACCTTGTCCCTCTGTATTTGTGGTCCCACCTTGTCCTTCTGTATTTGTGGTCCCACCTTGTCCCTGTATTTGTGGTCCCACCTTGTCCCTGTATTAGTGGTCCCGCCTTGTCCCTGTATTTGTGGTCCCACCTTGTCCCTGTATTTGTGGTCCCACCTTGTCCCTGTATTTGTGGTCCCGCCTTGTCCCTGTATTTGTGCCCTTCCCTGAGAGCACTCCTGGTCCTTGTTTCTCATCCTATCCTCCCAGGAACTTGAGGCTGCAAGCAATCTCTCCATGCCAGCTGGGCCCTTGCCCTCCCTGTCTCAAGGCATTTTCTCCAAGCACAGGGGTTGCTTGGCCTCCGAGGGCAGCCTATCCACACCAATATACAGCGCAAAGAGCGATTCAAGGGAACCGTTTCCAGCCACTCTAAAGAGCATTGGGGTTAAGCCAGATGCCCAGGTCGCAAGTGCGCCAGGACTTCCATCTGCCCCCCTGGAAGGCCAACAGCAGCGCCCGAACTTGAGCTTTGGTAGCCAGAAGGGCACTGAACGACAAGAAGAGAGGCGTGGCTCCACTTATACCCAAAATACCACCCCTCATGTAAGTCGAAGTTGATGCAGAGGAGACACATCCGTTTGTTTGAACATGGCACTGATGAAGCAATCGTGAGACATTGCAGGTCTCCACTGAAGATGCAGGGGAGGTGCAGGTCTCCACTGAGGCCAGCGTCGAGCCAAGTTCATGTTGGTAAGCTGCGTGAAAGCATGTGTCAAGTATTTGGAAGTGGTGTGAGTTGGCTGGCTCACCATGCCAGCTTCCCGAACCTCTTCTGGTGAGTGAGGCCGTCATGCATGCATCATGGTATCATCTTCAGCATGCCTGTAGTTTGCAGCTTAAGGAGTCCAGTGTTTGACATGCGCACGTTAGGCTTACATTTGAAGTTACAAAATTTGCGGCGACACGCTGGCCTGCAGAAACCCATGTCTTTGCCTGTTACTGTAGCCCTAGTCATGCTCATGCTCACTGAAAGACTGCAACAATAGGATCCCTGGAATACTACAAAGAGCATCCTGCCCTTTTTGCAATAGAAAGCATTATGCTCTTTTTGCAATGAAGTGCTGCTATGAGCACTCTGCTTCTCTTGCGATTTGGAGCATGCTGTTTTTGAAGTCCCGAGCAGAATTCAAGTTAACTTCTCATTCCTGATTGGAAAAGCACTCTCTGAGCATGTAAGTTGTTGAGCATCGCTCGGTGCTGCCACACCCCACCTGGTCCGCACAGGCACTATATTCAGGCCCAGAACATCAAGGGCCCCTGCAGTCAAGCCCTGACAGTCCTCACAAGCCAAGATGTCACCCACTGGGTTGAAGCACAAATGAGCTTGAAGCAGGTGCGTGTCAGGCTGTACAACAATTGAAATGCTTCTTGCGCGTCCCCAGCCATCGCCTACTCCCGCAGTACTCTGCCAACACAGGCAGCATGAAGGTTGCCCCGCACAGTCTCTTCTGCTTGAAAGCTTAATACCTGTAAGATTGTAACTTCCTAGCTTTGCCCTTTCACTCCACCAGGTAACCAACTGAATTCTTGACTTGTCATTTCTCGCATCAATCCATCTCCGACAATTGAAATAGATAATCTCGTGTCCGCTTTCTCCAACATACATTGCTGGGTAGACTTCAGCTGCTCAGTGGTCTGGTCATCTAATGCATTTGCTGTGGGAGGCAAGGGCTTCAAAGCCTACTTCAAATTTGCAGAAACACTCTTCAGTGAATGGTGCCTTAAGGCCTCCAGGGGTAGGAGATGTCCGCTCACATCCATGCACATGTTTAAGTAGGGGTTGGCGCTGGCTTACAGCGCTTCATTCGTTTAACGCTATACAACGCTATATAGCGCTAAGCTTGTCAGGATATAACATGTGCTAAATGGATCCTGCTGATCTGCTCGTTGTAAGCTCCCCTTGAGCAATGAGTTGGCCTTGACATTGCATCAATTAGATATCTCTTGTTTGGGGACGAAACCTGCATCTGACCTGGGCAAAACAGCCCCAGGCAATTCCAATGTGTATCAAGTCAAGTATCTACAGCTGTGGTAAGCAGGCTGGGCAAGCGGCGCAGGATGCAGTACTTTATTGATACGTAGTTCAAGATTGCGCTTAAGATTTATCCATGTTTTGCCATACATTAAATGATAATCCATGCAGTCTTGAGGCAGATAGGATTAAGACTTTCAATTTGTTGATTGGTCACGGCTGCTTGCAGAAACGCATCCTTTTGCAGCAGAATTTGCTACCTACATAAGCAATACCTCTTTGCTGACTCTGCAAAGAAAAGTTCCTTGAATGTGGATAGCCAGAGGCCTAACTTATGTCTAGCTTATTCAATTACGACTGCCAGCTTCTACTCTGTTGCTGATTGGCGCCACTTACAAGGCATCTTGCCCAAATCATGGTGGCAATAAGTTATCTGCTTGTGTCACCCCCTTTATAAAAATCAGAATTGATATAGTTTATTCAGGCGCAAAACATCTTCATTATATTGTAAAATCTCTGCTTGAGTTTGGCACATCCCTTTCCCTGCCTCTCCTCATCATCTATGGGAGGTGGTATACACACGTACCTGAGATATTACTGGCGATACTTATCTCACTCTGCATAAGCTCTCAAGGATGATTTACGCTTGCTACCACTCCACTGCAGATCTGGCATATACACATGCTTGGCCTTGACCTGTGTACCTTACACATGGGTTTGGGTAGCCTCACAATACCTTGTTCCAATTTGTTCATTACAGGTCCTTGACATACAGCATGAGATTCTTAAGAATGTTTTCCCCAAGCATGTTTTAGAGGTATGCACCACTTTACACCGTGAAATTGCAGTATTGTGCTTGAGATACATTTTTGGATGGTGCCATTTTTCCCCTTGAAGCTGCATGATTTTGGCATGACATTCAGCCATTTGCCATAAGATCAGATGGCTCTTCAGCGTTGTAGGACTAGTAATGTGTGTTTTCTCCAGGGTTGTGTTATGCCTATTAAATCAGGCATTTTATGCATTGCTAGACTTATCGAATGTTTGCGCATTGAAAGACTCCAATGCATCCAATACAGTTCCCTTCCCTTTTCATGTAATGTGCATATTGGTACAAGCAAATGGGCACATGGCCCCTTGGGTTGTCGGCCGCTTGTCAATGCACATGCACAGATGCATGTGCACGCATATACATTCATACACACACCCTCTCTCACTCTCTCTCACACGCTCACACACACGCACACAACACACACTTGCACATACACCAAAAACTTGCTTACTTGCTTGCTTAGCAACACAAACATACAAGCAAGCTTGCTGGGCCAATCAACCACATAATCACAGAGCCAAGTCCCCTCCTGCTCGGAAGTCAGCTATGGCAGGAGCCTGTACAGCAGCTTGTATGATGGCCACCACCAAAACGCAACAGGGTCTCATCAGTCACTTCATAGCAGCACCGACTTTTGCCAACCATTGCGCTTGCCTGTGGATTTAAGCCCTCACACAACAGGTGAGGCCTCGTGAGCCTGCTGCGAGGTGAAGGATTGGATTGGTGCACCTGAGCTGCTTGAGGGAGGTGTGTATTCTGCTCAAAAGCGTTTGTGTTCTGGATCAGCAATCCTTTTGCAAGGGCACATTTTCTCATCGCCCTGGCATGCCTTAGAGATATGCACAAAGTGAGAGCTGGGTTGTGCAATGCTAGATTTCTTGTAATGGAAACTGCTATGGAACACTAATTAACAGAAAAATGCAATGTACCACTTTGCTGCAGGAAACTCTAGCACAACGTGTGCTATGGATGGGAATGCTGGCATCCTTGGACCCTCTGCACCTTTACCGCAGGTACATTTTAATCTGTTGATTCCTCCAAATATGTTGGCTGCCCTCAGTTGTCTTCTGAAGCTCATGCCATGTGAAATCTGACTGACCTGCAGAGCAACTTACCCAACCTTGGCCCACGCGCTCATTGACCCGCTTTCAGGTGTCAGTGCCTACGCAAGAGCAAATGGCAAAAGAGGCCCTGACCCTGGGCCTGTCACAGTATGAAAGTAGTCCGGAAACTACTTCGCTTCAGAGTATACGTATCAATTGTAAGCTGATGCACTTTCCTTTTTTGTGACAGGCTGTTGAGGCTGTTCAGGCTCCAAGCAGGCAGGTAAAAATCTGCCCAACCCCTGGGTACTATGCCCAGGAGTATCCCATCATCGTACCTTGATAAATATATTTTAGTTGTGAATGTAGGGGCTAAGTTTCAACCTTTAGGCAAAGCCAACGGTGCAGGTCTTGTATATGAAGGGCAGACTGCAGGTGAAAAAAAGGAGCATGGCAAGTGGACAAGAAGATAAGTAATGATGAGTTTCCATTGGTGAAGATAAGAAATGATGAGTTTCCATTGGTGAAGATAAGTAATGATGAGTTTCCATTGGTGAAGCAGGTGATTTGATGTGTTTTTGTCTCATGAGACACTTATTATCTGGCAGCTTGAAGATGAAAAGGAGGGTGACGTTTGAGGGAGCTGACGTGCAGGCTGAGGCACTTGTGTCTTTGCGTAGGTTTTGCGTGCAATGCATCAGATGTGCAGCTTGGAGAGAGCAGACCTGCATGGTTAAGAGATGCAAGCGACCAGGTCCTGCACACCTAAGGCTGCAGTCATACAGGATGCTTCCATGGCAGCCTTCTTGCTGCTTGAACACTTGCAGGCATCTTGGCGTCCCAGGAGACCCATGCTGACCTGAAACAGGGGAGCCTGCAGAGCTTTGACGATGTGCCACGCAAGGCGCAGCCCTTCCCGCTGTCAGGGCCCCTCACTTCAAAAGGGTGATGGGAGTTGGTGACATCCTCATCCGGGTGGTCTGCTTGACCCAAGTGGAGGATGGACAGCCTGGCGCACTGACATGCCAAGCTTTGGGGTTGCTGATGGGCACTCTCTTTGCAAATTCCTTGCAGCCCGAGTGGCTTTTTATGGGAAACACACAGGTGTTTGTGCTGCAGGTCGATATGCCCATCAGTACCCCCATCCGTGACCCTTCCTGCAGGCCTGTACGCCGAGGATATTCAAGCCAGTCCCTGATGGAGCACGTAAGTATATGATGAGTGCAGCGCGTCCTTGGGATATACCCTGGTCTGAACCTTTTCCATGTAAAGAGCTGCGCCTTTGTCCTTATGCCATGCGGTGCGCACAGAATGTGCCAGCAGACACTAATTCGATGCCTCGTGGGACACGCACACACACACACACAAACTAAAACACACACAGAGGCATACACACAGATGCATACACACAGAGGCACACACACAGAGGCACACAGAGGCATACACACAGAGGCACACAGGCACACACAGAGGCACACACACAGACGCACACAGAGGCATACACACAGATGCACACAGGCACACACGGAGGCGCACACACAGAAGCACACAGAGGCATACACATAGATGCACACAGGCACACACAGAGGCAGACACACAGAGGCACACGGCCACACAGGCACACAGGCACACACACATGTACACACACATACACACACGCAAGCAGCGTGGCATAATTTCATGGAAGCCGGGTTGTGCTTGCACGGCACGAAGGTTGCTTCGCCGTGCCAGCGTTTGACTTTTGCGCTTGCACACACGCTCGAGTGCACACCCGCCTATTTTCGCTGCGATGGTGTCAAGCATGCACAACATCTATACTCAAATATACCTATACTGACGCCGCGATTGCGGGGGCAGGAGTGTGCAACTGCCCTGCTCCCCCGCGCTTGCATTCCTGTACCTCTGGCCACTGCCCCCCTCGTTCCCCTCTCATCCACCCCTCGTTCGCATTGCCAGAAACTCAGCAGTGCCGCAAAAATGGTGTAAATGCACCACTTATTTGCATCTGACCCGTCACTGCACCGTTGGTCGTTCCTGGCTCCGCTGGCGGCACAGCTCAGCACGACTCAGGCACTCAACGACCCAGCACTCAGTGGCAGACAGGGCTCCTCGTCGGTGTCTGCCAGCATGTGTTCTCGCAGAGAGCGCCAAGCTCGCAAGGCCGTGGCGCATCTGCTGCCATTTCATGGTTTCCACACATCACTTGTGTGCTACCTTGTGCGCATGTATGCAGCCTCGTACGCAGGGATCAACAACCCCAGGTCACCGCTTAAGCACTACAAGCACCAGGGCCTTGCCCCCCCGGCGTGGCTGGAGCCGCAGCCAGCTTGCGCATCGCCCAAGGCAAGTGCACCACTGCTCTGTGCTCCGCAGGGTGCTGAAGACAGCAGCAAGTGCTGTGCTGTTTATGCAGGGCGCTCTTGTGTCGCTTCCGAGAAATGAGGCAGACCAGATAGGCCTGCAATGAGGACTTTGAAATGAATGTGGGAGCATAAGATGGATCTCATCTTCCATATTGGGCCAGTGCGATCTTCCAGCATGATTGCTTGCATGCGTCACCGCTGCTGATGTGAACCTGATTCCCTTGGGTATTGTGCACAGGGTGCATGCCATGCATGATCTGCGCAGGCCTCCTGGATGCTCTGGGCAACTGTTTGCATTTCAGTCATTTCATACTGAGCCAACCCTTTTTTCTTTGCCTGTGCAGCAGCCGAAGCAGCCTGTCAAGCACGCTTATGTTTGATCAAGACAGCACATCAAGCCGGTGCGCGATCCGAGGCTGAGGATGAGCGTGTAACATCAAGGTTTTTACATGCACTGGCTTGCATGGGCTACCCGGCAAAAAGAAGCACCCAAAGCAGGAGGTTGCTTGGGGACACTGCGTCAGATCAGCATGAGCGTACAAATGCAGATTGCTTGTGGTACATGCATGCAATAAGTCTGTGTAGCGGCCTTGGATTGACACCCAGGCCAATTCTCAGCAGCTTGCCTGTGTCCTCTGTGAGCTGTGAATAGCCTGCCAGCTTTTGTCTCCCAGCTTCAGTGCTATGCAGGAACCTCATCATCTCCTTTTCCTCATTTTTTACACTCTCTCTCAGCCTGTGCGCCTGTCTGGCTTGTGGATGCTTAGGTCTCCATCCAATCCCCTTGTGCCGCTGTCAGGCATGGGCCGACACCATGAGCACGTGACAGTCATGTTGTAAGTGTTGGGCTGGCACCATGAGAAAATGACAGTCATAAACTGAGTGTTGCAAGCATTTTTGCTCCATGAGTTGCACCTGCTGTTTCCTGGCCGGGCTCAGGGGGCAAGCACAAGGAGCTGCGCACAAACATGGCTGAAGATGTTTTTCCTTCCAGCTATGCAACCTTGGCCATGCGTCTCAATGTGCGATCCGTGTTTAAGCTCTGTGTTTAAGTGAACGCCACAGTCATACTGGCGTGCAAGGTATATTTCTTATTCTAGATGGGACTGAGTCCTGTCACTGGGATTGTTTGATTGGTAGCATCACACATGACTGTTCAAAGTCGAGTGCTCAATCTGCCCAGCAATACCCATATCTTGTTGGGCCCAGTGGGGGTGCTCTGTTCTGTGGCAAGCATGCGGAAAGGAATTTTTTGCCTACAACCCTGCTGGTGCTTGCTGCAGTGCGGACATCAAGAACTTCACAGCAATGAGCCGGGCTGTGTCAAGCGCAGAGGTCATGCACTTCCTGCACACCCTCTTCACACAATTTGACAGCCTGGTGGACTCCATGGAAGATGTGGGCCTGTACAAGGTAGAAACCATTGGAGGTATGTGTGCTGCTGCCCAAGCACACGGTTGTAGGGCTCAGTTCTGGCATTGAGCTCGTGTAAGGTTAAAAACGTTGAAGGTGCATTCAGGGCAGGGTTGCATGCATGTTGGCTGCAGTGCACAACTCGTGCTGTGGATAAGAGCCGTACTTGGCGGGCATGGTCATTCCTTGAGGAGAGGGGCGGGCTTGTCAGGTGCACCAAGTGCTAAGCTTGCTGCCAAGGGATGACACTTTTCAGTGGAAGAAGAGGCAAAGGTGGAGGGGGT
>LFCJ01004364.1_pt1 | contig 10374 bp, 8 predicted proteins | sample 643141 | NCBI WGS metagenome assembly LFCJ01 (sample SAMN03766243, study PRJNA286221) | soda lake metagenome | biome: soda lake; feature: Kulunda steppe; material: water; isolation source: sample B1-Br-g2 brine of Lake Bitter-1 | place: Russia: Kulunda steppe | collected 2010-07 | reverse complement strand
GTGGAAATCCTATCTAGTAAAGGTTTAAATTGAACCACTAGTAACGAGTTTTGGAATGTTTGAAAGTAATTTCAACATTTAAGCGTAAACAGTTAGGTGATAGACCTGAAAGTGTTTGTTGCTTTCAAAATAAGAAAGAAGCTCATAAATTTTACGAAGTATTACACAAGAGGTTAGGGAAATTTGGTCTTAAATTGGCAGAAGAAAAAAGTCAGATGATAGAGTTTGGTAGATATGCAGAACAGAATTATAAAAGAAGAGGTAAGCCGAACACATTTGAATTTCTTGGATTTACTCATTATTGTGCTAAAAGTAGGAAGGGGTATTTCAGAGTTAAAAGAAAGACTAGTAAGAAGAAATTTAGACAGAAGGTAAAGAAATTTAAAGAGTGCATTAAGAATATAAGAAATAAGATACCCCAATATGATATAATGAGAAAAGTTAGAAGTAAGCTAATAGGTCACTACAGGTACTATGGTATAACAGATAATTCAGATATGATAAACAAATTCAAAAATGAAGTAACTAAATTATTATCTAAGTGGCTGAATAGAAGAAGTCAGAAGAATAGTTTTGGCTTTGAGGACTTTAATAAATACCTTAGCTTATATCCATTACCTAAGCCAAGAATTTATGTAAATATATATGTTTAATTTCGTAAAGTGATATCAAGAGCCGTATGCATAAATCGTGCACGTACGGATCTGTGAGGGGGTGTACTCTAGTCAAATTTTAATAGATTAGTGATACATCTACTCGACATCAGTAAGTTCGCAGGTCAAAGTCAAGAACTATGTGGTTTTGAAGTGAAGGTTTTGATTCTTATGCTTTTGAACTTAACTGTAAACTGTAAACTGTAAACTGTAAACTGTAAACTGTAAACTGTAAACTAAAAAGGTGGGGGAGTAATAATGTCAGAATTAGTAGCAGAGATTAAGCAATTAAAAGAAGAGAAGAATGCAGTAATTTTGGCCCATAATTATCAAAAGGCTGAGATTCAAGATATAGCAGACTTTACTGGTGATTCACTAAAACTAAGCTATAAGGCTGCTGAGGCTCAAAAGGATTTAATAGTTTTTTGTGGTGTTGATTTTATGGCAGAAAGTGCTGCTATTTTGGCCCAAGATAAAAGGGTTTTATTACCAGTTAAAGATGCTTTCTGTCCTATGGCAGAGATGATAACTGCTCAAGATCTTTTAGCTAAAAAGAAGGAGTATCCAGAGGCTACAGTTATCTGTTATGTTAATTCATCAGCTGCAGTTAAGGCGGTTAGTGATGTCTGTTGCACCTCTTCAAATGCAGTAGAGGTAGCACAAAAGGTTGCAGGAGAGCAATTATTATTTGTACCTGACCAGAACTTAGGTCAGTATGTACAACAACAAGTAGATAAAGAGGTCATTTTATGGGAGGGCTATTGTAGAACTCATCATCGAGTTACTGCTAAACAGGCTAAAATAGTCAGAGAAAAAAATCCAGATACAGCAATTTTAGTCCATCCAGAATGTAGACCAGAAGTTGTAAAGGTAGCAGATTTTGTTGGTAGTACTTCACAGATTTTAGCCGAGGCTAATAAAACGACAGCAAAAGAGTTGATTATCGGTACTGAAATGGGTATTTTACATAAATTAGAGCAGGAAAATCCTGAGCAAAAATTCTTTCTATTAGACCAAGCTTTAATCTGTCAAAATATGAAAAAGATAAGCTTAGCTGATTTAGCAACTGCTTTAAAGAATGAAGAATATCTTATAGAGGTTGAGCCAGAGATTGCTAAAAAGGCTAAAGCAGCTTTAGATAAAATGTTTGCACTGACAAGCTAAATTTTTAAAGATGGGGTAATAAAATGAGAAGATATTTAAAAGAGATTGATTTTAAGCAGTTAAAAAGAGATAAGACAGAGGTTATAGTAGTTGGTGGTGGGCTAGCAGGTTTAGTTTCAGCATTAGAGCTGACTAATAAAGGTTATGAAGTATTATTATTAACTAAGGGCCAAGCCAAAGACTGCAATACTAATCAGGCTCAAGGTGGGATTGCTGCTGCCTTAAATCAAGCAGACAGTCCTAAGCTACACCAAAAAGATACTTTAGCAGCTGGGGCAGGTTTAAGTAATTCCAAGGCAGTAAAGCTGTTAACGCACGAGGGCCAAGTTTTAGTGAAAAAACTTCTAGCAGATGGTTTTGAAGCTGATAGGGATGCTCAAGGTAAGCTTGATTTGGCCCAAGAGGGTGCTCATACTGTTAAAAGAGTGCTTCATGCTGGTGGTGATATTACTGGTCAGAAGCTACGTTCTTTCATGGCAGAGCAATTAAAAGATAATGCTCAGCTTAGAGTGGAGTCTAACATTTTTGCCATAGATTTATTAACAGAAGATGGAACTGTTTTTGGGCTGTTAGCATTAGATAACTCAAGTAAAGAGTATAAAATCTATTTAGCATCAGCAATAATTTTAGCTACAGGAGGTGCAGGTCAGTTATATCAGACTACCTCTAATCCTAAATTGGCCACAGGTGATGGGATTGCAATGGCTTATCGTGCTGGGGCTGAAGTGATGGATTTAGAGTTTATACAATTTCATCCGACAGTTTTAGCGGGCACTAGTTTCTTAATCTCAGAGGCTTTAAGAGGAGCAGGGGCCAAACTGAAAAATCCTGCTGGCGAAAGATTTATGGAGCAGTATCATGATTTAGCTGAGTTGGCACCACGAGATGTAGTGACTAGAGCAATTTATACTCAGTTAGATAAATATGATGCTGATTATCTATATTTAGATATTACTCATCGTCAGACTGAGTTTATCAAAGAAAGATTTCCTAATATTTATCAAGAAGTATTAAAACGAGGCATTGATATTACGAAAGAGCTGGTGCCTATAAAACCAGCTGCCCATTATTTAATGGGCGGGATTAAGACAGATTTAAAGGGAAGAAGTAATTTAGCCGGATTATTTGCCTGTGGTGAAGTTGCTTGTACTGGAGTCCATGGTGCAAATAGATTAGCTAGTAACTCTTTATTAGAAGCATTAGTCTTTGGCCATCGAGCCGCTTGTGGAACAGCGGATTATTTAGCTAAAAATAGTTTAAGCCAAAAAGAGCTTAAAGTCTTAGAGGATGATGTAGTAATTAGAGCAGATAAGTATAGAAATAAAAAGAGTGGAGCTAAGATTTCTGTGACTAATTTAAGAAATGAGTTACAGGATTTATTAGAAGTAAAAGCAGGAGTTTTTAGAAATGAATCAGATTTGCAGCTGGCTTCAAATGAATATAATAGATTTTTAGCTTATTTAGAGTATGATTTTGCTGATGTAGCTGCTTTTGAGTTGCAGAACTTAATTACCGTAGGTTATTTGGTGCTTCAATCTGCTTTAGCGAGGGAAGAGAGCCGTGGTGCTCATTATAGAGTTGACTTTAGAGTCAGAAAAAAAGAGTTTAGAAAACATCTCATTCGTCAAAAAGAGAAAGTGGCTAAGGAGGAGATAAAAGTTGAATTTGGCTAAACAGAAATTAGTAAAGATAATTGATAATGCACTAGAAGAGGATATTGGCAGAAAAGATATTACTACTAGAGCAATAATTGGTGATAAAACTACTGGCAAAGCAGAAATAATTGCTAAAGAGACGGGAATAATAGCTGGGGTTGAGTTAGCTGATATGATCTTTCAGCGTTTAAATCAAGCAATAGAGTTTAAAACTAAGGTTAGTGATGGGATAGAGGTTAAGCAAGGGGATATGATTGCCGAGGTTGTTGGCCCGGCTGCAGCTATTTTAGAAGGTGAGCGGGTAGTACTTAATTTTATGCAGCGGCTATCGGGAATAGCAACTAAAGTAAAGCAGTATCAGCAGTTAATTAAAGAGTATCCAGCTGAGATTTATGATACTAGAAAGACTACACCTAATTTAAGAAGTTTAGAAAAGTATGCAGTCCGAGTAGGCGGCGGAAAAAATCATCGCTTTGGTCTGGATGATGCTATTTTAATCAAAGATAATCATATTCAACTTGCTGGTGGGATAAAAGCAGCGATTAATTTGGTTAAAGAATCAGTCTCTTGTTATAAAAAGGTTGAGGTAGAGGTAGAGAGTTTAGAGCAAGTAAAAGAGGCTTTAGCTGCTGAAGCTGATATAATAATGCTTGATAATATGTCTTATGATATGCTTGAGCAGGCAGTTGAGCTCATTTCTGAGCAGGCAATCATAGAAGCTTCGGGAAAGATAACTAAAGAAAATCTTGTTGAAGTTGCTAAAAGAGGAGTCGATGTAATCTCCTTAGGCTGTTTAACTCATTCAGTCAAGGCTTTAGATATTAGCCTTAATTTCAAATAATTATTCACAGGACATCTTTTTTTACATAGGATAGGTATTAAGTTGATAGTTGACAGTTGATAGTTGAAAGTTGACAGTTGAGTTCAAAAGATTAAATTCAAAATCATTATATAATTAGCCACTTTATGAAACTACTTGCCTTGAAGCAGATAGTTTATGTGGATTGAGGAAATATATTTGAGATGAATCAATATAAATGAACACTAATTAATTTAGAGTGAAAAAGTTTTATTTGTACTTATTCGAGCTGGTTAGCACACCAAGAGTATTTTCTCAGTCGTTTTTATCTCAGGATATGGTTATAACTGTTTTTGAACTATGTTTTGACTTTTAACTGTAAACTGTAAACTGTCAACTGTAAACTATAAACTTCAGAAATATTGTTTCACAATATTTCTGAATACTCCGGGGGTTAAAAAAGGTGTCTGATGATTTAGCTAAGGATTTTAAAGAAATAGCAGCCCAGCATAATAGAGAGCAAGATAAGCAAGAGCAAAGCAAGGAAAAAGGGTCAAGTGATTTTAGTGATATTTTAAATATTGATTTAGATCAAGACTTGTTATTATTAGCCTTGATTTTATTTATCTTCTTTCAAAAAAAGCAAGATTTTAGTAAGTGTATAAATTTCTTAGATCAAGATCTTAAATTATGTAAAGAATATATTGATATTGCTGATTCTGCTTTGCAGTCATTAAATAGAATTATTGATTTATCTGATTCTCTAGCTTAAAAAAAGCTAGAGAATTTTTTTATTAAAGCTAATGAAAAATTTGACATCAAAAGATTGTTTAAGATAAAATAAGCATAAAAGATTAAAGAGGGGTTTTTATGCGTAACAATGCTAAAAGAGTTTTAGAAGAATATTTTGGTTATCAATCTTTTCGTAGAGGACAAGAAGAAATAATTAATAATATATTAGCCGGCAATGATAGCTTAGGAATTATGCCTACCGGCAGTGGTAAATCAGTCTGTTTTCAAATTCCATCGCTCTGTTTAGCTGGGACAACAATAGTCATCTCACCTTTGATTTCTCTAATGAAAGATCAAATTGATTCTTTATTATCTCTTGATATAAAGGCAACTTTTATCAATAGTTCTTTAAGCAACTTTGAGATAAGAAAAAGGATAAAAAGAATCTCAAAAGGCCAATATAATTTAGTCTATATAGCGCCAGAAAGATTAAGATCAGATAGATTTATTCAGCAGTTAAAAGGAGTTAATATCTCCTTAATCGCTGTTGATGAAGCTCACTGTATCTCTAGTTGGGGTCATGATTTTAGACCAAGTTATCGCTTGATTCCTAAATTGATTCAAGAGTTAAAGACTGCTCCTATAGTGACAGCCTTTACTGCAACAGCAACCAAAGAGGTTAGAGCAGATATTGCTAACTTATTAGGAATTGCCAATGATAATATTTATATTACTGGTTTTGATCGGGCCAATCTTAATTTTAAAGTAGTTAAAGGTAGAGATAAGAAGGATTTTATTATTAACTATCTTAAGTTGAATCAAAAAGATTCAGGGATTATCTATGCGGCTACTAGAAAAGAAGTGGAGAATTTAAGTGACTACTTACGACAACAAGGTTTTTCAGTTGCTGGCTATCATGCTGGCATGTCAGATCAAGCAAGAAAAGAGAAACAAGAGAAATTTGTCTATGATGAGATTAAAGTTATTGTTGCAACTAATGCCTTTGGAATGGGAATTGATAAATCGAATGTTCGTTATGTAATTCATCATAATCTACCTAAAAACTTAGAAGAGTATTATCAAGAGGCTGGACGGGCTGGTAGAGATGGGGCTAAAAGTGAGTGTATTCTTTTATTCTCCCCTTCAGATATTAGATTGCCTAGGTATTTCATTGAAAACTCTGAGCTTTCAGATGAACATAAGCGCTTAAAATTTAAGAAGTTGCAGCGAATGATTGATTATTGTCATACTTCTAGTTGTTTGCGAAGTTTTATCTTAAAATATTTCAATGAGCAGACTAGTTTAACTAGCTGTGATAACTGTGGCAACTGTAATGATGATAGAAAGTTAGTTGATATTACTGTTGAAGCCCAAAAGATACTTTCTTGTATCTATCGGATGAAACAGAGATTTGGGATTAATATGGTAGCTTGGGTACTAAAGGGTTCAAAGCGTAAGAAAGTTTTGGCCCAAAACTTTAACGAGCTGTCAACCTATGGCATAATGTCAAATTATAAAATAGCTAAGATAAAAGAATTAATTAATTTTTTAATAGCTGAGGGCTATATTTTATTGACCAATAGTCAATATCCAGTGACTAAACTAACTAAAGAAGCTAAAGCAGTCTTAGCAGGAGAAGAAAAAGTAGAGTATAAGATGCCAGCGGAGCTTAAAAGGATTAGTAATAGTGGTGAGTTATTTGAAGAGTTGCGTGAATTAAGGGCAGAAATTGCTAAAGCCGAGGGCTTTCCACCTTATGTTATCTTTCATGATACTACTTTAACTGAAATGGCTAATCAAGCTCCTAATACTAAGCAGGAAATGTTAAAGATTAAAGGAGTGGGGAGGGTTAAATATAAAAAATATGCTAAGCAATTTTTAGAAAAAATCCAAGAGTATTTGTCTGGAAATGAAGAAAAAGTTATCAGTAATAAGCAAGTGAAAAGTAAAGCTAAAGATAAATTAAAAGAGGAGCAAGCAAGCCATTTGATAAGCTATAAGTTATACAAAGAAGAAAATAAGTCTATAAAAGAGATAGCTGCAAGTAGAGGTTTAGCTTTAAGTACAATAAAAGGGCACTTAATTAAAGCAGCACGACAAGGATATGAATTAGAGCTTAATCACTTTATTCCTGATGAATATCAAGGTTTAATCTTAGCAAAGATTCAAGAGATAGGATGTGAAAAGTTAAAACCACTTAAGCTGGCTTTACCTGATAAAATAAGTTATTTTCAGATTAAAGCTGCTATTGTTAAGTATAATAAATAATAATAAATAATGGCAGGAGTGAGCAGCAGTTGATATTCACATTAACCTTAAATCCGGCTTTAGATAAGACAATCAAGGTAAAAGAATTTAAAAAGGGTCAGTTAAATAGAATCCAAGATGTAAGAGTTGATATTGGTGGAAAAGGAATTAATGTATCACAGGTAATAAATAAATTAGCCGGTGAAAGTATAGCTTTGGGCTTTGTTGGAGGTAGAAATGGGGAGTTTTTAAGTGATAGCTTAAAGCAGTTAGGGATCAAAGAGGAATTTATCTGGCTTGAGGGAGAAACAAGAAGCAATATAAAACTAATAGAAGATAAAAATGATGAAATAACAGAATTAAATGAGACTGGAATTCCAGTCTCTAAAGAAAAATTATCTATCTTGACTGAAAAATTATTATCTCTTTTGTCTAAAGGAGATTATGTAGTTTTAGCAGGCAGTCTACCACCAAGTGTTCCCAAGAGATTTTATGCTGATTTAACAGAGAAAATAAAAAAGATAGGGGCCAAAGTAGTTTTAGATACTTCTGGTCAGGCATTAGTTAAAGGATTGGAAGGCAAGCCTAATATAATTAAACCCAATTTAGCTGAAATAAATGATTTATTTAATCAAGACTTAAAAGAGGTTAAAGAGATTGCTCATTTTGCAGAAAAGATTCAAAAAAACGGGGTAGAAATTGTCATTGTTTCTTTGGGGAGCCGAGGAGCATTAGCAATTAATAGTGAAGATAGATTTTATCTTAAGGCTCCAACAGTAAAGGCTAAGAGTACAGTAGGAGCTGGTGATACTCTAGTTGGTGCTCTAGTATATCAGCTAAATCAAGATAAATCTTTACAGTCTGCTTTAAAATATGCAGTAGCAGCTAGCACAAATAGTGTAACTAAGCCTGGAACTAGTCTTTGTGAAAAGAAAGAAGTTGAGCAATTATTAGCTAGAATTGAACTTGAAAGGTTAAATTAGAATTGCTTAATGATATTATACGAGGGGGAAAAAAATGAGCCGTCATTTTAGTGGGATAAATGCTTCACCAGGAATTGAAATTGGGCAAGCAGTAGTCTTGACTGAAGAAAATCTATCTTATGAAAAGAAGAGTATTAGTGATATAAAGAAAGAAAAAGATCGTTTAAATGATGCATTGAAAGTTTCTGAAAAGCAATTGCTAGCAATCAAGGATAAAGTTAGCAAAGATATGGGAGAAGAAGAAGCAGAAATTTTTGCTGCTCATTTAATGTTACTAGAAGATCCAGAATTCATTCCAGAAGTTGAAAATAAGATTGAAACAGAAGCGATTAATGCTGAAGCTGCAGTTGATGAAACAGTTAATAAATTTCAAAAGATATTTCAAAATTTAGATGATGATTATTTAAAAGAAAGAGCAAGTGATATACAAGATGTAGGGAATAGAATCTTGAGAAATTTATTAGGTGAAGGTTCTAAGAAAGAGGAGCTAGCTGAAAATACTATCCTAGTAGCGAGAGAATTAACTCCATCTGATACTGCTCAGATTGATACTGATAAGGTGTTAGCATTTATAACCGTTAAGGGCGGGATGACTTCTCACAGTGCAATTATGGCTAGATCACTTGAAATTCCTGCTGTATTGGGATTAAATAATATAGTTAATCAGGTAGAAAAAAATAATAGAGTAATAGTTGATGGAGAAGAAGGAAAAGTTATTACTAATCCTACTGAAGCTGAGGTAGAAGAGTATAAGAAAAAGAAGCAGGAACTTGAAGCTCGAAAAGAAGAATTAGCTAAAATAAAAGGCTTAGCAGCTGAAACAAAAGATGGACATCAAGTTGAATTAGCAGCTAATATCGGTACTCCTGATGATATAGCTGGTGCTTTAGATAATGGTGCAGAAGCTGTAGGCCTTTATAGAAGTGAATTTTTATACATGGATCGAAAATCTTTACCAAGCGAAGAGGAACAGTTTAAAGCTTATAAGAAAGCAGCAGAAAAAATAGATGGAGCAGTAGTAATTAGAACTATGGATATTGGTGGAGATAAAGAACTACCTTATTTAGATATGCCTCAAGAGATGAACCCATTTTTAGGTTATAGAGCAATTAGGATGAGTTTAGATAAACCAGAAATTTTCAAGGTACAATTGCGGGCTATTTTAAGAGCAAGTGCTTTTGGTGATGTTAAGATTATGTATCCTATGATCTCTAACTTAGAAGAATTAAGAGCAGCTAATCAGATTTTATCAGAAGTGAGAGCTGAATTAAAAGAAGCAGAGGTTTCATTTGATGATGAGTTAGAAGTAGGGATGATGATTGAAGTTCCTGCCGCAGCAATGATTTCTGATTTGTTGGCTAAAGAGACTGATTTTTTTAGTATTGGAACTAATGATTTGATTCAATATACTATGGCAACAGATAGAATGAATGATAATATAAGTCATCTTTATCAGCCATTCCATCCGGCAGTTTTAAGATTGATTGCTAAGGTTATTAAAGCAGCCCATAAAGAAGATAATTGGGTTGGTATGTGTGGTGAGATGGCGGGAGACAAGCGTTTAACTCCTTTCTTTTTAGGAGTAGGACTAGATGAATTTAGTATGAGTGCTATCTCTATTCCAGAAGTTAAAGACAAAATCAGACAATTAACTTTAACAGAGGCAGAAGAGATTGCTAAAGAAGTATTAGAGTTATCGACAGCGAAAGAAATAAAGGATTATTTAGAGAGTCAAAATAATAGTTTAGAGGCTAACTATTAAAGAGGCTTAATTTTTAGAACCCATAATTTTTAATTTGGGTTCTAATTTTTTTTTAGTATTTAATATAATTATCCTGTTTATTATGTAATATAGTATAGTAGCAATTATAAATTTATAGCCTAGTTATTTTGCTAGAGGAGGGCAGGATTGATTATTATTAAAGAAAAATCTTTGTTAGTAATAGCAGTCTTTTTATTTTTTATTTTAGGCTCAGGGGTAAGACTTTTATTTAATAGAAGTGTTTCTGTAAGTTATACTGAAAAAGAAGATGATATGCTAGCTATACAACTACAACAAATATTAAATGTTAAAAATCATGCTTTATTAACTGAAGATAAAAAATTATTAAAAGAATTATATGATAAAGAGCAGAGAAATG
>LFCJ01004363.1_pt1 | contig 10375 bp, 13 predicted proteins | sample 643141 | NCBI WGS metagenome assembly LFCJ01 (sample SAMN03766243, study PRJNA286221) | soda lake metagenome | biome: soda lake; feature: Kulunda steppe; material: water; isolation source: sample B1-Br-g2 brine of Lake Bitter-1 | place: Russia: Kulunda steppe | collected 2010-07 | reverse complement strand
CTCAGCATGGTCACCTTAGACGCAGCATTGCAGGAGACCATGTTCTTCACGTTATTCTCTTAGGTGTAGGGGGTGTTATTTACATTCCTCACACTTTGGTTCCTCTGAAGAGTCTCGGCCTTGATTCACAAAGAGTCAAGAAACTTGCTTTCAAGCTCCATGCTCATTTTGTGCACTATGCTCATAAATATGTTCAGACCAGACGTTCTCTTGAGCATTCTCCTCACCTTCAAGCCAATCAGGAGAGTTCTGCTGGCTTGTCTGCCTGCAACCCTCCTGATCCTCACTGACTGCTTTCTTCTTTTCTGGTAAAGGTGCTTTTCTTCCCAAGTGGCCCATTTTCCTTAATTGATGCGAGGAGCTTTTTGCTGCTTGCATAGTTTTTCTTTTCTTTTCTTTTCTTTTCTTTTCTGTGGGAGGAACAGAGACACGTAACTCCTGCAGAGAGAAACCACATTCTCTTTCTCTTCTAGTATGCAAAGAGCATCTGGTCTTAAGCAGGATCGAAGTTCGTCTGCTTAAAGGTTTGGTAGAAGCCATTGGGGTAAAGTCCTATTGGCTATTTGTGCCGGCAAGACCAGACTTTGTTGAGCCACCCGTGTTTCACTTACAATATCTATTAAAATGATGTTTCCTCCAAAATCGCCTTTGTTCAAGGTTTTGATGATGAGCCTTGAAGCAATGTTATGTCTTTCAGTCACCATGTTTTGAATTGAAGCATTCTGACAGCCAGAAAGCACATGGATTTGGCTGTCTGGCTGATGACACACTGTTGGCAACAGACAAGATGAATTAGTGGCTCTGTCGTAGAGGTGAGCCATTTTCTGAGTGTAGAGAGTGCCTGTTCTCTATTTCATGACATTCCTTTTCTGTGATACATTGATTCTTGTATTGCTCCAAAAAGAATTGCTAGTTGTAAGATTCGCGGAGGTGAGCAGTCTCTTCCAATAGTTATAGTAACCTGAGTTGGTATTAGCATCTCCAAGTCTGTGATGCTTGCTAATGTGAGCTTTTAGTTTGTCCTTAATGTTTCGTAGTGGTGCAAGGCTGATTTAAGTGGTAGTGTGAGTAGTCTCATTGGTCTCTTCTGCAAGCCAGTATATATGGGCGAAAGGATTACCGTCAGGTGATGGTGGTGGGAATGCTTCATCATGCCCATAGTTATGGAGAGCAGCATGTTTAGCTATAGCATCGGCAAATTCATTTCCAATCACACCAATGCGGGCTTTAACTTTGTAAAAGTTGATGGGAGTATCTGACTCGTTAATCATGGAGACCATTTCTTTCAAAAGTTTGCTATGTTTGTGCTTCCTGTGTAATTCAGGAAATAAGAGCTGTTTCCATATCTGAGATAGAGAACAGGAACTATCTGTGGCTATGTGAGTACACTTTGCCCTTAGTGCGGAAGCTATGCCAGTCAGTTCTGCTCTGTTTAAGGTATTGCTTATCCCAACTCCGCCAGAGTTAACATAGATGGCTGTTTTTGTCGCATGTATAACCGAGGAAGGTCAAGAGACATGTCAAGTGTATTTTTTATGTGTTGGAACCAGACCTGTCTCTGTGATGAACTGTAGTGAAGGCACATGTGGCTGTACAGACCTGTCGCAATTTCGGTATTTACCTACTGTCTAGTGGTCCTGCCTGTGTCTCTAGATATTCGGTTGTCGGTCATCTATTCTCTTCTCTTCGTTGCTTAGCATTTAAGGGAAATGATCCTCGACCCAACATTATGAATGTTGACACAATCAAATGAGACAAGACATGCATGTGACATCATTCATATATTACATGCCTTGGGCTCAAGGTAACCCTGCAGGTGGCTGCAGGGATCATCCAAGGGGGAAGGAGAAATGCTCTATCATAGAGCAGTATGATATTGAGATGTCGATTGCCTCATAGTATCGAATGTTTTTAAGTCAATCCAATTCCAGGAATTCATTGGGGAAATATGCAGAAGATTTCCATACGCATTTTGGAAAAGGGAAACCAGAAAAGACAGCATGCGCATTGAGAGGGGAAGTTGACACGGTAAAGCCATGCTTTCCATATGGGTCCAGTTTTTACACATTCTTTTCAGGTTCTGCTCAGCCCTGGCCCGTCAGTAAGCTGCCCAGCCCTCCTCCTTTGAAGGAAACGCCAGCTGGTGACTGCTGGTGATGAGATATCTGAGAACAGCATCTCCTCCGATCAAGAGTTTGCTGCGCGTATGCCAGTTACTTGAGGATGAGGAAGAGGTGGAGAGGGTTTGCCATCCCTAAAACAGTCAATCGACTTAAGAAGACAGCAGCTGCTTCAGGGGGTTGCCCGGTACAGAGGTTATTGTATCCCTCAGGTTATCGGTGCTGTTAATGGTGCGCATCTTGCTGTCAGAAGTTTCGTAGAGGATGGTGTTCTTCACATCAATGAATGTTTCAGCTATAATTGATCACATGAGAAGGTTTCCTGATGTATTATTGGGAAAACCTGCTAGCATGACAGCACTGTGTTGCAGAGCAGCCCTTTCTGGCGAGAGCTATTTAGTGAACTGGGGACCCTATTGTGAATGGGGCGCTCTTTGATTGATGGGGTATAAGTGCCATTTCAAGTCATTCCTGATTCAGGGAACCATGCAAGACATTAGTTTAGCCTGCATCGAAAGACAGCACTGTGGCCATTTCAACAGAAAAGTTAGCCGCAACAGGAACTCAGTCGAGTGCGCATTTGGAATGAGAGGTGTCCTTATCCTGCAGATGCTCATTTTGAAATGCTGCGTCAGCACGCCAAGAGTTTACTCATGAGCAGCAGGGGGCTGGCAAATGCTGTCAGAATTGACATTTAGGTAGTAATGTGGACATGCAAGCCTATGTTAATGTTACTGTGCCTGATCCTGCTCTTGATGTTCCTGTGCCGCACAATGATTGTTTACATGGTATGAGCGTGAAGGATGCCTTGACAGGGCTTGCTTGCCAGAAGAAACTCTTTAAAGGCTCCTTTCTGTATTGGACCTTGTTTTTTTGCTCTGCATGAAGGCAGTGGCCGTCGTGGGCTATGCAACCATCAAAAATCTTGGTCAATTAGCTTATTGCGCCACTCTGCAAATTTATGGTACCTCCATCACCCTTGATTCCAGGCACAGGCAAGTAATGAACCATGTAGGACCCTACAGATGGAAGAGTGTAACTGCTTGCTTTCTCAGCAATGGCAGCTCATTGCGTTTCAGCGTTTCAGTTGCAGCTCTTGCGTCTGTTGTGGAAGCTGCTTCTGTCGTGACAAGTGGAAATGGTCCGCCAGCCCCAGACCTGGCAATGATAACCGTGGCAGACTCGTGCCCATGCCTGTCATCCCCACGGCCAATGCTGAACTGCTGCTGCGGCTGCTGCTGCTTCTCTGCTTCAAAGTTCTCACAAAAGGCTATTAAAAAGAAAAGAAAAGGCCTGATGATAATTCGCCCATCGAGTCTAAAATCTGTCGGAGGTAATGATAGCAAGGGCCCTGCAAGGGCTTTATGTTATTCAATTTTCATATTTAACACCATTTACCTATTATGAACTTACATTGAAATCAGTATGCAACTTTGCACCTTTTCGGTCCTGTGCGTGGCCATGCTTGCCGGGCTCACGCACAGCGTTGAAATAGACAGTGTGAGCCCAAATAGAATCTCAATAGCTGGAGGCACAAGGTAATCTACCGAATTGAGTGTGTGCATCAATGGAATGCAGGTGGAAGGCGAGCGCTTTTCAACTTGCCCACCACTTCCTCCGACCTTCTGACGCACCCTCTCCCTCTTGCACGCTGAAAGGTTGGAGATTCGGGGCGAAGGATTCTCTCCGGACAGGCTGCAGGGCGACAATGCTGTATTTCTCGGGCCCTTCCCCTGCAACGTTATCAACCATCTCACGACAGACAGGCTGGTACGTGGAAAGTGGCGGAATCGCAGGTCGACACCAGTCGCGGAGTTGTGCAACTCGACACCAGTGTGTAAATTGCACGGCCCGTGCAAGCATGACCCGTGCATGCGCATATGCTTGCACCTGAGGGGGATGGAGCTTTGTTAGATAGAGCACCTGCTCTTTAAGCAATGTGTGCTGAAAGCTGTATGAGATGAACTGTTCAGCCTGCTTTTGGGCCTGTGTTGGCTATTGGCATTCACGACTGTTTGCGTGAATTAGCAGCACACAAGCTCAAATACATGTGCGGTATGCACAGCTCAAATTCGCTATCTGCCTCCTCTCCTCTGTATCAGCGCAATTTTTCCACATTCTAGTGTCATGCATAACCAGCTGAGTTTGGCACTTGTGCATGCACGGTTTCTTGCAAACTTTGTTTAGGCAGATGAGTTATGCTGTTTTTGTGAGGCTGCCATAACAGGAAATGCAGAATTAGTCATTGATGACTGGCATGCCATGTGGAGCGCAACCTCTATGATGAGTGAAGTCACTGTGCGCATGAATGAAGGCTGAATATGGCTATTCATTAAGGGCTATTCATGCCAGGTTAGTGCTTAGTTGGCTGCCTCTGGCAAGCTTGAGCCTTTTATTTGCCTCTTTTTGTGCTTACAGATCACCTGCGAAACCACACCAGGCGACTTTGGAAGCTTCCAGGTAAGTGCACAGGCAACAAACCATTTCTTCAACGCATCTTGTTTGCCTTAACATAGAGCAACAGCCCCCCCAAGCCTAACTGCTCCTCACGCTTTTGTAGCTGGGGGGCTCAGTTGTTGCTTCAAACTCAGCTAGGACACTGCAAGCAACCTTGCCACGCATTGCTGAGTTGTGGGCTCATCCCTTGGTGACCTCCCAATATGCACTCCCCCCCCTCTAACACTTAAACGCAGTTGTCTGTTGTTGTGGATGGGCAAGACCAAGACACATTCTGCTGTGTTGAGTATGATGGAGGCTACAGTCCAAGTAAGTACAGCTTGCAGCAGTGCACTGAAAGTGACAAGACTGTTCTTTTAACCTTCTTATTGTACTGCTATCCCAAGCTGATGGCCTGAAAATGGTAAAGAGTATGGGTTTGCTGGAGTAGCCTGAGGCATCAGATATGTTGTACACAGGTGTTGCATACGGCTGAAAATTTTATCGGAGAGAGAGAGGGAGCGCAATGCAGCCCCAATAACTTGGCTTTGCATGGCACCCCTGGTGTCCTGCAATGAGGCAGATACCCACATGCTGCCAAGCTTTCCCTTGGATCGTTCCCTACCATGCCGCTGCTTGTAGTGCTGCTTTGCACGGCAGAGCAATGGCCATAGAACAGCCACCTTGGGGCATGCTTTCCAACTCTGTCTCTCCCTGCCGTGAAACTGCACGCAGCCCTGGAGGCCATTATACCATCTGCAGGGCCTCCTGGCACTCCTGTGACCCTCATTGGCATCGCCCCTTGGAGAGTCAGAAACGATTGCAGTGACGAAGGCGCAGGCCCAAATGATGAGAGCTGCTTGGGAGAAGTTACCTTTGGTGACTACCTCTGCAACACTGGTGCTGGCACCGATGATGCCTCATCAGTTGTCACAATTAGGCCTGGTCTGGCGAGATACAGCAGAAATGACCACTACGCAGTGCACTGCACGCTGCCAGATCCCAGTGATGAGGCTGAAGCCATGGTGGGTTGCAGGGGGCTGTGAGCATAGGTCTTGTGCTTTCAGTGCTGACTGCATTGTAGCGGTGCTTGCGTGGCACAGGACTGCTGCTAGTGTGCATCATAAGAAGTCAGCAACTTCCTCAGCAACTCTTGTGCCGCACTAGAGATGGCTTTTAAGTGTCACCTATAACTAAATAAGGGCCCGCAACGAATCCAATGCCAATCCAATGCTGTGATCGAGGTCCATTCAGTCAAGGCTGTGCCGTCTACCTGGCTGCTCTTTCTTCAAATCCACAAAGAGCAACTTTGTCACTTATGCCTTCATCTGCGCCCTTAGGTCTGAGTGGCTTCAGTGCCTAGTGGAGATCCCTTTCCAAGACTGATTAATCTGCACTTGCTGAACCTTTTAAGAGATGAAGCACCTTCTACATATGTATTGCGTGCACAGATGCCTGGATTGGCCACGGCTGGGAGCGTGAACGTTAGCCTACACTTTGAAGCAAGCCTACGAGGAGGCGCCACAAGGATTGAGCTCGATGCATTCAAGGGAACCCGCAATGGTGGGAGTGTGCTTCCATGAGATGTGGGGTGCTACCATGGTTTGCCACGCAAAAAACATGCCTCATGCAGAACAGGCAATTTGATAGCATTCACAAAACAGATCGCTTGCAGATGTCCCCAACTCCTTCTTGCCTGCTGCCGCCTCAACTGCTGAGAATCTCTGGCCGGCTGCCCTGATGCACGCAGGCGACTCCTACCTCTTCCAGCTGTACGCGGTCGTTGATTCCGTGAGTCCCAGCATGGGCTCCGTGGCCGGCGGCACGGACATGGTGCTGACAGGACGTGGCTTTCCTGACCTGTCCTTGGGTTTGGGAGAGACCGTGGTGGTAGATGTGGCTGGTTCCCCCTGCACAGTGCTGTCCTCCAACTTCACCCACATCGTGTGTGCCACCGGGCCTGAGCCGGATGACGACACTGGGCCACCAGCCATAGAGGGCGTCTGGCCAGGTGAGCGTACAGCAAGCATGAAATTTAAGCCTGGTAAGAATGAAATTGAACTGAATGGTATGTGGCTGGAGGAGGCTGCATGCTAACACGAGCTCATGTATGTGCATGTGTGTAAATGTACACAAGTGCGAGCACTTTTTACCTCGCGCAGCTCGTAGGTAGGTGTCTGTGCAACCCTAACACACGTATCCAATGGTGCTCAATTGTGCCCACTTCAAGCTGCTTTTGCCATACGGTATGCTCGCAGTACGTGTCCACAGTCTGACTAGTTGGCTCAGCCAAAGCGATGCCTGGTTTATTGCCTTCAAATGCAGGCATGCGTGGGATTGAGATGGAGGTGTATACAGAAGCCGAGAGAATTGTTGGCTCAGTTGACCAGCTGTCCAGGCTGAATGACAGCATCACTGTAGAGAACGCCGGAAAAGGCTCTTTCCGTACCATTGAGACTGCCAAATGGGAGACACCATTTGAAGTGACAAGTGACAGGAATGTCGGAAGGTAGGGCTTCTTGCTAAACTTTTGCATGCTCTTTCATTCAAGCACCGTGTGCATATCAATGCAAGTGTTACTTATATGTAAGGGATTGATACACTCGTCATTCATGTTGCTGGTGTAACTGCATTCTCAATATGGTGTTTTGGATATTCTAGTATCAAACGTGCACTTCGCTCTGGCAGCACATGAGCATCAGCGCTGCTAAAGCAAGCCTGAGTGCTGTTGGAACTTTGAGCAGAGGTGCCTTGAACACTGCAAGCCAAATTGCAGCCACATTGATTGGTCGTTCTTATGATGCCCTTCATGCAGGTGGTGCAGTAAGTCCAGGGCCTTTTTTACGGCTCCCGTGGCTGGTCACTTCCGCTTCTTCACCTCCGCCAATCGATATGCAACCCTGCATGGCAGCTGGATTCAGCAGGTCTGATTACTCGTCATTGTGCATTTTGTGGATTGTGTACATGAAGATCTGGTGCTTCTTGGTTCCTAGAGTGCCTCTGTCCATTACACATTGATGGCAAAGATCTTACATTTTGGAAAGGTGCCAAGGTCAATGTCAAGTCTTGTCCGTTTGAAGACCTGCATTGGTAGAAGGATAGATTTGTTTAAAGTCAATGTGCTCCTTGTCTATGCTCAATGCTCGTGAGCTTCAATTTTGCCGAATACATATCAGCACATTGTTTCTTACAGAAAACAAGGGTAGCAATTGACCAGGGTAAGATTACGTGTGCAACCTTCGAGTCAATATGCTTATGCAGTGGCACCTTTGTTTTTCCTGCAGAATGGAACTGCCTTGTCTCAGGAGCTTTTGATCAAGCAGACCCGTCAATCGCCCATTGATGATTTCTGGATGAGGGGAGAGGAGCAGTGGTCCCCATTCATATTCCTCGAAGCACAGCAAGTGATGCTCCTGGAGGGTGCCCATTGTGATACGTCCTCCTCATTAGGAGGGCACTTCCAGGTGCGGCTTCTGTTTTGCCAAGCGCGTAGGGGCTCCAAGGGTGGAGCTGGCTGGATTTCTGTTGGTAGCACTGCATTATGAGCAATGTCAAGCTAATGCTGCGCTTGTGTGAACTGCACCCACAGTGGTGTACTTGCTGGCATGCTTGTGCGCACACAGAGGGACACAAAAGTTCACCATTTTGCATATCATCTTGCCCTGAGATCATCCAGGGTTGAATGCAGCCTTGGCTAAAAGCTTAGGTTGTTGCATACCCAGTGCCATTTCTTTGCTTGTGAGAGGATTTAATCATGTGCGCTTCCAGGTGGCTGTCCTGATCCCAAGCAATGTGGGCACTGCAATGTCATTGCCAGAAATTCAAAACCTGCACGTGAGCGGGGACAACCGGCGGCGCAGACAGGTAAATTACTGATTATCATCTTGAAATCAGGGTTGGGTCATGGAATTTTATTGCATTTTAGGCATAACAAAAAATCTCACCTGCGCATGAAAACCCCGATGCGGCCCATGCGGAGCCCCCCTTCCCCCCCTGGTGTTTGCTGTGATCCTGCTCAAGCCTTGCTTGCTGCTTTCCTGCACTGCGCAAGCGTCCGCAGCTTTTTTGCAGGTACCGAGGTGGTGCTCGTAGTTGCTGCTGTACTTTCTGTCGAGCTGGTGCTGCGCTGCTGCTGCTGCTGCTGCTGCTGCTGCTGCCTTGCTCTGATCATCGATGGCTCATATCTCATCCAGGACAGGCTGCAGAATTGTTTTACTGCTGTGCAATTCACTACCCCACAAGCTGGACTAAGGTGCAGGGTGTGCTCCCTGATCTGGGAAGCATTAGCTACAAAGACATGCTCGCAGTACTTGCACTCTACCTTCTGCTGGTGCAGCTTATCTTTTTGTTTAGTGATTTGACGTGATTCCACTCCTTTCCTTGTTCTACTGGCATGTTGAAAATATACACGTAAAAATGCATAAGGGTGGTAAAAGGTAGCGGTAAGGAGGGGGGGGTGCCGTTGAGGGTCCACAGGCCATCATACACACTTCTGGTCTGGAAAAATGGATGCATGACCCAACCCTGCTTGCAATTGTGTGCATCCAAGAGTGGCATTTTAGTTTTGCAGGCTTTGGTCCTCAGTGCATTCATTGTTGCTTGCCTGCGCCTCTTCCAGCCCTGCTTGCCTGCATCGCATGTACAGCTTTCCTGACACTGGTGCTTTGGGGCCGGCGCCTAGCCATCTGTCTTGTAGCTCTCTGTTTGTCTGTCCTTCCAATCTTCAACACATTCTGTTTTTGTACTCCAATGATCTGCCAACAGGTCATAAGCTACCTGTCTGGCACTGGCACAGAGGATACAGTTTTGAATGTGACAGTGACAGCAGCTCCAGAGCATGCGTGGATGCTGACAGAGGAGTTTCCTGCTGCCCTCCATGTCATGCCTTCCTTGAATGGCACGCTCCTGGGGGAGGGCTTCAACATCTCAATGACTGCCACAGAGCAAGAAGTGCAGGGACTGCTGGCTGAGGTGGGACAGAAGACAAGGCACGCAAGGTCTTAGTGCCTGTATAAACTTGCACATTGGTAGCATCATCCACAGATTTTTTAAGTTGAATTGTCATACCATCAAGGTAGGGCGCATGTCCCTTACGGAAGCATCAGGCTTGAATTGTGTGCAAGATCAATTTGAGCTCTCCTTAGCCCAAAACATTTCTGTTTAGTCATAAGTAAGACACCAAAAACAGGCTCTATGAACTTCACTGTCGCGCAGGCACTCGGCGCAGACAGCTCAGACATCGGTGTCCTGCGCTGGGCAAACCACTCAACTCTCATCTACCAGATTGGTCTGGAGACAGCAAGGTCAGACTAAATGTTTTTTGTAGGACAGCAAGGTTAGACTACATGTTTTTTGTAGGACAGCAAGGTCAGACCGTTTGTTTTTGTAGGACAGCAAGGTCAGACCGTATGTTTTTGTAAGACAGCAAGGTCAGACCGTATGTTTTTGTAGGACAGCAAGGTCAGACAACTTTTTTTTTTAGGACAGCGTCTGACAGCAAAGATGCCACGCTGATTGCAGTATCTCTTGCTGCTGCTCATTTGCCCCTGCTCGGTCTTTCCTGCAATCCTAGGGAGTCCTCAACTTCCATCCATCCATTTAGCACAGTGTAACGATACATATCCCTATTGATTGGCAAGCGTGGTATCCAAGACGGAGCACAGCACAGAACTTGATTCAACCGGTCTGTACTCAACTTTTGCTGCAGGTTCCCTGGCTTTGAGCTTGATGTGGAGATTGTGAGCAGGGAGGACCCGGAGCCTCCATTTGAGCTCCCTCCTGTCCCGCCTACATGCCTTACTCCACCGCCACCCAGAGCT
>LFCJ01004362.1_pt1 | contig 10377 bp, 18 predicted proteins | sample 643141 | NCBI WGS metagenome assembly LFCJ01 (sample SAMN03766243, study PRJNA286221) | soda lake metagenome | biome: soda lake; feature: Kulunda steppe; material: water; isolation source: sample B1-Br-g2 brine of Lake Bitter-1 | place: Russia: Kulunda steppe | collected 2010-07 | reverse complement strand
GCCATGCCTGGCCTGCCCGCCAGCCTGACCCACCTGCCCGCCTGGCCCCCCTGCTGAACACTCTCCAGGCGCGCCCGCCTGGACCACCTGGCGCTGCCTGCAACGGAGGGCGAGTACGACTTGCGCCTGTCCGTGCGTGAGCTCATCATGAGTGTGCTGTACGAGCAGTACGAGAGGTGTGTGGTCAGCCGCCGCTGGTCGGCTCGCTGTTTCCTGCCGTGCTTCATGATTTTACACACTGCGCTGGCCTCTGCCTGCAACCCACAGGCCCCCGTCAGCCTTCACAGTCTGTCCTGGCTCCATCGCTCACTCCATCCCTGCGGTGTTTGGTTCATGCGCGTCCACCCAAACGCACACAAACCAATCACCAGAACCCTTTTGAGCTGCAGCCCCTGCAAATTCAGCAGGCTGCACCGCGCACACGCATATGTGCTGCGCTGGGGCGTGCAGGAACCCAGACGCCGAGAAGTTCCAGCTGTATCTGCCAAATGGTGCCACCACCGGCTCCAACCTGGGCATTTTTCAGGTGCGGCCTCACAGTGCACGGGACCTGTTTGGTGTAAGGGCATGAGGTCGGTCTTGCTCGGGGGTATCCACTCACTGGGCAAAGCCCTGTAGGGTCAGCAAGCTAGGCCAGCTTTGTCGCAGGGGATGGGAAGAAGCGCTCCCAGGCTGCTCTGCTTGTGTGTGCCGGCGTCCGCGCACCCTGGGCCATGCCCAGCTCGGGCTTGCCAAGCCCTTGCCAAGGATTCCACAAGCTTCTGTCCGGCTCGTGCTGCTGCATGTGCCTTGCGTCCCGGCCTGCTCAGCAGGGCCGTCCACACTCGTGCCGCACACGAGCACTCTGCCCATTATGCCCGCAGCAGCGCCGCTGCTCAGTGACTCTCTGCGTGGCGCTGGGTTGTGCCGCATCTCAGGCTGCCAAGTATACCCGCAACGCACCCTGGCACACCACACCACCTGGCGCGCAGCTGCTGCGGTTATGCATGCGAGTGACCAAAGGGCACCCTGCGTCCATCTGCATGCATGGCCGCCTGCGCCCAGGTGACCGTGTGGATCCCTGGCAGCATCGACTTTGTGTTCCTCAGCCACAAGAACCCGGAGGGGGCGGGGGGCCCTGAGGACGAGGCGCGGGTGGCCGCGTTGACCGGGGATGCGCTCACGCGCCTCATCCAGCAGCACGAGCAGCGCTATGATGAGCGCTTCGCACAGGTGCGCAGGATGCCTTGAGCACCTGCCCTCTGCGGGCTGCGCCAGAGGCAAGCTGTGGTGCTCGGCACCACCGGCCCGCAACCCCAGCTGGGCATGGCCGCGCGGTCCATGAGCCTGGCTCGGTCCATGCCCGCGCGCCTGCAGGCGTGGAGGGAGGGGCGCAGACACTCAACGCTGCATTGCATTGGTACTGAGCCGGCTCCACGCACGCCTCTGGCCACAACAGGAGCTAGCTAAGCCACAGCAAATGACGTGCTGATCACTCTGGCCACCCTTGCCCGCGCTGCTCTGCTCTGCTCTTGGCGCATGCATGCCAACCAGGGGAGGCTATGTGTGCGCGTGTGAGTGCGTCTGCGCATGCTCCCGGCCTGCAGGTGTTTGCGCCCCCGAGCACATTGGAGCCGCTGCCCGAAGGGCAGGTGGAGATGGCCAAGGCCGCTGTGAGCAACCTCATTGGCTCCATGGGCTACTTCTACGGCAGCTCCCAGGCGAGTACCCCTGCACTTCGAGCACCTGGAAGGCCTCGTATTGGGTTGCCTGTTCCATGGGCGGCCAGCCTGGTGGCAGAGGTGCCTGCGCTGTCCGAGTGGTCTTAGAGCACGGATGGGGGCATGCTGTAGTCCTGCTCTGTGGTGGTGGGGCTTGTCCTCTCCACGCGGCGTGCCGTGCAAGCAGTAGGGGGGCAGTGCGCGCGCAGCACCTTTATTCATGGCCAAGAAGTGGGCCTGTACGCGCCCAGCCTCTGCTCGGGGGCTGGATGTGTCCATGGGTGGGGTTCAGTATATCTGAACCATGCCAAGGTTGATTCCTGCCCTGGGAGCGTTCCAAAGGAGGCACCTCAATGCGCCCATGCGCACGCACGCACACGCCCACTTGCATGGCCTTGCGTCAGAAAACTTGTGCAAGCATCAAGCCACTTGATTATGGCAAAGGAGCTGCTTGCTTTGCGCTTGCGTATGTGTGGGTGTGGGTGCCTGGAGGGGACAGGTTTGCTTGTGTTTGGTGGTGGTGGTGGGGGGGGGGCTACACTTGTGCCCTACCGCTGTGTGGGCGCAGAGGCTGCATGACCCCTGCCGCTCTGTTTTGTGTGGCTGTGTGCATGCAGGTCAAGACAGAGCGCGGCGTGAAGGCTTCATGGGAGGCGCCGCTGTTCACTGCGGTGCCCAGCAGGTCTTTCTTCCCGCGCGGCTTCCTATGGGACGAGGGCTTCCACCAGCTGCTGGTGCAGAGGTGGGGGCCTACATGCGCGCGCTGTCACTGCCATGTGGCACGTCACCTCATGTGTGCATGCTGTGTGCTGGCCAGCATGAACGCAACTTCAACTTCCAATTTTCAAGCCTTGGTGCTGCTGCTGCTGCTGCTGCTGCTGCACAGTCCCAGATCTGGTCCAGGGTCGTGAGCACGGCTATGAACCCCAAACATGTCTCCAAAGGATGTGGCAGAGCTCTTCAAGAGGGGCCTCTGGGAGCGGCAGCCTGCAGAGCATAAATGTGTTGCTCAAGCGGTGTGCATGCAGCTGTGCGTATGCAAACAGTGTGTGTGTGTGCAGGTGTTTGTGAGCATGCCGCTCAAGCGGTGTGCATGCCATGCAAACGGCGTGCATGCAGGTGGTCGCCGCGGCTGAGCAGGGATGCCCTCGCGCACTGGTTGGACCTGATGAATGTGCAGGGCTGGATCCCCAGGTACGTGCGCTGGCCTGGCAGTCGCACGGGGCAGTGTCCCTGCCAGGCTCACACTTTTGGTTTGGGTGGGGGCCACGGCCCTGCCTTGCCCTGACTGGCGCTCGCTGCTGCTGAGCCTGCCTGGAGGCATGGCTTGCTCTGGCCACAGAGAAGACAACGGCCCATGGCATACATGGGCGCCCCTGCCAGGATGGATGGGTTCTGCTTCGTGGCTCCCCTGTCAGCACACGTCAACAGTTTGAATGGGCTTGTGTTCATGGTCCTGGCACGCATGCTGTGCCCGTCTACAAGGGCTTGTGCTCATGCAATGGGCGTGCATGCCAGGGTGCTGACCTGAGCAATGTCAGGCAAGGACTATACCTGCTTTCTTTCTGGGGATCCTGGTGAATTGGATGCCAAGGGTTGCCTGCCTATTTGGATTTCTGGACTAGCCTGAAAATGTTGCTGCCTCGTGCAGCATTGCATGTGCGCTGGAATGCACAGGGAGCGCGTTTGACAACTGCCTGCTGCCATTTTTGAGCGCACATAGTCTACCACAGCTGCTGGCAGTTGTAGCTCACAGCTTTTTACCCCAGCCCTAGCACAACCCCTAAGGCTCGCAAGCCCTGCGCCTTTATTTTGGATGCAGCCTTCTTTCTGAAGAAACTGCCTTCGAGTCTCAGTGCCGATCAGCCCCTTGCTTGCAAGCCCACAGGCGCCCTGCTTGTGTTGTGCATGTGTGTTGCACGCAGGGAGCAAATTCTAGGGGTTGAAGCCAGGCAGCGCGTGCCAGACGAGTTCGTGGTGCAGGACCCAAGCCATGCCAACCCTCCATCACTCTTCCTTCCTATTATCAACATGGCGCATCAGCTGCAGCAAGAGCAAGTGCGTGCATGTGCCTGCCCCGGCCATTTAGATTTGCAGGGTGAGGAGGGGTGGTCATGGACCTGCAGCACAGGAAAATGCTCGATAGAAGGCGCAGCCCACAAAGCATGTTGCCAGGATGTTGTGTGTGTGTGTTTGCATGGCAGTAAAAAAGAAGGACACTCACCTGAGGTGGCCTGCCAGAAGGGGTGCATGCATGCATGTGGTCCCCAGCAAGGCATCAGCACTGTCCCACAAGGCATCAGTGCCCCAACTGAGCAACAGTTAAAAATATGTGCATGCAATGCTTGGGTGCGGTCAACTGGGCCAACATACATGCTCGCTTACATGTACACCCTTGCAGCATGGCACATGCCCAGGATTGCTGTCATTTCAGCTGTGCCTGATGTGTTGCTCGTATCAGGAATGATTGCCGATTCACCTTCAGGTCTCTGTCTAAAAAACGTTTTTGACTTCTTTTGATGGGTTGCCAATGCGTCTGGCGGGCCGCTCCATGGTGCTGTACCATGCCCACATACTTGAAGCATGTTGGAGAAGGTCTGAGCACCGTACTCTACGAGCACCAGCTCCAACAAGCTGCACACATGATTGCGGCAGCTGTCAGCTGCTTGGCGGCACCTGGCCCCCTCCACCCTGTGTGTGCCTTCAAGGGCTTTTAATACCCTGCTTGCCTTCAGACTCCTGACCACGTTGCTTACCTCCACCTATGCATACATTGCTTACCCTCAGACACCTGGGCCCTACTAAGTCGTGCATGACCCCCTACTATGCCTCCTACCATCTTCCTTCCCCCGCAGGGTGATGCAGATGACCTGAGTGCTGTGAGGAGCTTCATGTCTGCCGCCTGGCCACGCCTGGAGGCATGGTACGAGTGGTTCAACACCTCGCAGGCAGGCAGCGTTTCCTCTACCTACAGGTGGGTGGGTGGGTGGGCATGTGCGTGTGTGCGTGCACGCACACATGGTTTAGGATGAAGGTGTGCACACGCATGCGGGCGTGATGTGCAAGTGCAGGTGTCATCAACATTCAAATTACTCTCAATCACTCTCTAAGCTCCCTCTTTGCAGCTCTCTCTTTGTTGCAGCTGCCTGATTGGGTGCTGGAGCTTGGAGCAGCAGTACCCAGTGTCCACCCGGGCCGCCGCAGCCAGAGCAGCTATGCCCCCCTTATAGTGCCTCAGGCAGCTGCAGCGTCCTGGCGTCCAGCAAAGGCAGTGCAGCTCCCATTCTGCTTGCTGTGTGCGTGTGCGTGCACGTGCACAGGTGGCATGGCCGCAACGCAACCACCCAGATGGAGCTGAACCCCAAGACGCTCGCCAGTGGCCTGGACGATTACCCAAGGGCCTCGCACCCTGGGGCGGACGAGCGGCACTTGGACCTGCGCTGCTGGATGGTGAGTACAGTGCTGGAGGGGGCTGGAAGATGGGTGGAGGACGGGTGAAGGGTCCTGGAAGGGGCTGGAGAGTTGTGGACAGTGGTGGCAGTGGCGGAAGGGGCTGGAAGGGGCTGGACGGGGCTGGATGGTGGTGAACAGTCATGGAGGGAGATGTTCTGGGTGCAAGACGGTGGTGCACAAGCAAGGAGGTCAGTGGTACCTAGACTCGTGGCACTGTGCAATGAGAGAGCGAATTTGTAGGGGAATTGCAAGTTAAGGGTGTGGACAGGATGTCGACGCTTTCAGATGTGAACCACTTGAGAGAGGCACCAGCCTGCGGCAGTCCCGCAGCTTCAAGTTGCCAAGATGCCCTGTCCCTGAGCGGACTTGTGCCTGCATAGTGTGGACGTGAGGACAGGGACATGTGCTGGAGGACTCAGACTTGCTGCTGCACTGACTTGATCACGCGTTTACGGGATCATCAGTCTACTGCGGTGCGCCCTACTTCTCACTGAAACCCTGCCCCGAATGGTCATCCTTTATCCCTGCCCTATAGGACTTGGGGCTTTTTTCTGGAGGGCCCTGCTCACGTCCCCATCTGACTGAGCCTGAACCCCCTTGCTCACCTTCACAGCATCCCTCAGCTGTATATGCATGTGTGTGTGCGCTTGCAGGCTCTAGCAAGCGAGGCCATGGCCACAATCGGCACCGCCCTAGGCCTGCCTCCCCACAAGGTAGCGCCCTATATAACCACTCGGGACGCTCTTTCAGGTATGACATGGGCATGTGATAGCAGGCATGCATGTGCTTACATGTGCAGGTGTGGGTCTGTGTGTACTTAGACACACAGACGTGTTGTGTGCCTCTGTACATGCCCAAGCGAGTTCTTGTGAGTGTGTACATTTATGTACACACATTTGTATGCATGCATGCCTGTGATATACTTCATGTGTTAGCTTTGTGCAGGACCAGCGCGTTTGCACGTGCGCTATGGCGCTCTTAGGAATCAGGAAGTGGGAGCGGGTGAGGATTTCAATGGTTTGGTCTGAGCGCGTGTCTGAACTGTATGTATGTGTGTGTGACAGCAATGTCATGACCAGTTTTTGTTGACACCTGGCATTTGCAGCAGGCGACTGCTGGCAGGGTGTGCTTATGCGCGGCTGCAGAGAGCAGTGCAACAGATTTCAGGTAATTCCTTGGCCTGTGTTCCATTAGTGCTGTGTATGCATGCGTAAACACACGCAGACTTGGGCGCCCTCAACGCGCTGCACTGGGACCCAGACACCCGCATGTACCTGGACTGGGGGCTACACACAGAGGAGGTCAAATTGCAGCGCCGTACATACAGCGTGAGTTGTCAGGGCTTGCAGCAGCTAGTATTAGATAAGCACATGCGCTACCTGGGGTGCAGAGCTTGAGCGCTGCTCGTGTGGTGTCAGTGAACCGCATCCACAGCATGAGTGCATGAGCTTGCAGCAATTCACCTAGGACGTCAAGTACCCATCTTGTCCATGCCCGTGCCTTGCGCATGCGGGTATGCCTCGTGCATGGGGATGCTCAAATTCATGCGCAGCAAGTGCATGCATCTTGTGCGTCATGGCCTGACAAAGTTGACCAAGTTGCCTCTCTTCAGATCTCCTTTTGCTTGCTCCACAGTTATTGCTTGTTCAGTGTCCAATTAGCAACTTTGTGCCCACATTTTTTCAGCACATGCATAAGTGTGCAAACGTGCTCGCAAATATGCACACATTCGCCAACCCACACACCTGGACTCATGAACACACATCCGCATGCATGACAACACAAGCTAAGCACACGAACACGCATCCAAAATTTGCTCTGACGCCAAGCCTCCCACAAAGTCAGCTGCAGCAACTAGGGCTGGGCAAATGCTTTTGTGTAGTGATCAGCATGTGGTCACAACCACCTGCATCTGAGCAGCACGTCTGGCGCGCCTGTGCTTCTGCAGTGGCAAGCGCGCTTTCTATTTACAGGCAAGTAAGAAGGAAGCACCGCTGTGTGCCCCACTTGCGCAGGGCCCTGCCATGCGCGTGGCCACCCCCCCTTCCCTCCGCCACGTGCCGCACTTTGGCTATGTGTCCCTGTTCCCGCTGCTCATGAGGCTGCTGCCGCCTGACAGTGAGGAGCTTGGCGCCACTCTTGGTCACCTGGCAGACACGGGGCTGCTGTGGACGCAATACGGCCTCAGGTAGGCGCAAGCGTGCGCATGTGTGTTTGTTTGCATCATGTGCATGCAAGTGTGTGTGCATGCATACGTCTGTGCACGTGTGTGTGCGCGTGCATAAGAACAAGTACGTGATTGTCAGTGTATGTGTGCTTGCGGGGCTCACGCGCATATGATGCACTGCATGTGCAACTACTAGACGCCACTGACTGTGGGCTGGCCCATGGATGAGCCCATCATGCACGCAGAAGGCACTGCCAGACGTCAAGTGCTTGAAGCAGGCAGCCCCTCCGTGCCCACTTCTCTTTGCTGTGCGTCCTGGCGCAGCCTGCCCTAGGCATTCTGCCAGAAGTGCCTGTGTGCTGCTGCGTGTGGCACGTAGGTCTCTGCGTGTGCACGTAGGTCTCTGCTGCTGCGTGTGGCACGTAGGTCCCTGGCGGCCTCGTCATCCATGTACAAGAAGCACAACACGCCCAGCGACAAGCCGTACTGGCGGGGCCAGGTGTGGGTCAACATCAACTACCTGGCGCTGCAGGCCCTAGGGCATTATGCCCAGCAGCCAGGGCCCCACCGTGAGAGGGCCGCGGAGCTGCACGCCACGCTGCGCACCAACTTGCTGGAGGTGAGCGACTTGGTGCGCACAAGTGAGGGATATGGAAAGGTGATGGGGTAGCCAGCCCATGGATGGTTCAGGATGGGTAGGGTGTTCCCGTATCAAGGCTTTCAGCCTGGTATTATGGCCAATTCCGTTCTATGTTCACCTAGGTCGCCAGAGCACACATGACCCAGGCGTAGACCAGACAAGCGTTGTCTGTTTTGCATCACCAGTCAAATCCACGTGTTCCAGGCTCACCACCTCAGCTGGCGTGCTTGCGAACCAAGCTCCAAAGCAGCAGCAGCAACAAAAGGCTTGTGGCCTTGATCTACCTTGTAGCCATGCTTGAACTCCGCCCCCTCTTGCTGCAGTGCCCTAAGCGTGTGCTGCTGCTTCTGTAAGGCAAGGGCAAAGCGCGTGACGTTACTGCCGCTCAGCCCCCTCCTGAGCTACACCACGTACACGCCCCACTAGTGACCTGCTGGGTCCTCGGCACTGTAGTCTAGGCTCATCGCTCATTGGTTGCTGCGACAATGCTGGGCCTGCCTTGCTGATTGGGGGCACCAGCCCTTTGGGTATCATCCACCCAACACCTCCACTGTGGCGGCATGTGCAAGCAGCTGCATGGCATGGTAAAGGCCTGCTGTGGGACCTCTTGGTTCAAGCCTGCTACCAGCGGCCTGGAAAGGGGGCCCAATGTGGGTTGTTTAAGTTGAGCTTGCTAATGCAGGTAGGTCAAACGATTGGTACGCCCTCCAAGGGCCCTTGCATTTACGTTGAAAAGTAGGTGATTAAAGAACTTATTTAGAAGAGTACCTGTTGCAATATTGGCAGTGGTGTGAAACATCTTGAATGTGCTGCCCATTTCTGAGATTGCTCAAGGGATACTGGCGTTCTTTGCTTGCCTATGCAGAATCTTGAGGCACAATACCAGAATTATGGGTACCTGTTTGAGCAGTACGATGATGCAAGCGGTCTTGGGTCTGGAAGCCACCCATTCAATGGCTGGACGTCTCTAGTGGCCTTGATTGCAGCAGAAGGGCAACCTTGATTGCAGCACAGGGCTAAGATGAAACATGCAGTGGAATGCAGCTCAGGCCTGCAGGCTGTGCATGTGGGTGATGGAGAGTGGAGCATAGATTACAAGCTGGTGCGCTTGAAGATAATGCAGAACCAGGCAGCTGGCAGTGTGTGCGAAGGTCCACAAGAGAAGGTCCCTCCTGAGGCACGACTGCAATCAATTAGGATGTCACAGATCTTAGGAAAACGGCAGTCTCCTATCTGCAGTAGACACTTTTGCTGGCAATGGAGGGAACATGCGAGGCGGTCACCCTGTTATTAAGCAAATAGCCTATTTTCCAGGCGGACTTCTCTTTTCGTGGCTAGCTATTTAAACTGTCTCCACTTTGGGTGGTGTGTCTTGTGCCTGCACTGACGCATGCTCCTTGCCTGCAGCTTGTAACCAGGTAGACCTTAGGCCCCAACAGGTGCAGGCTGTTATACATTCCTAACTTTTGTGTATAATGGCGTTTCAGGGTAAGGTTGCATAACTCTACCTGTTAAACAGGGCTAAGGGTTAGCAACAGGGTGACACTCTCCATCAAATTCCTGAAAGTAAAAGCCAACACCAGCATTATTGGGAATGAGTGTGCTGATCAGATAGCAAAGCATGTGGCCAAACATCCTGAAGCTGCTGACACTGGTATTAAAATGGCAGGGTATGAGGTAAGGTAACCCTATTCATAACATCTCCTGGCTAGCAACTCACGGATGGTCCAAGAACACAGTGTCCTATTGTTATTGTTGGCAACGATAATCTAGGATCTCTTAGCATTACCAACCTCATGTGTGCTACTTCCCCAGCAAACGCGACGCGCTACAAGTTTACAAGTTTAAGTTTGACCTTCAGCCAGGTAGTTTGACTGATCAGGTTGCTGGTGAACACCAGCCATAAAAAAAAACGTCCATAAGCTCTGAAAATAAAACGATAGGAATCATTAGTTTGTTTCTGGAAAAATTTGAAGACATCTTCAGAACAAGCTTGAGAGAAATAAAAAGCTCCAGTCTGATCGACAGTAATTTTGTGAGCCATAGGGAAATCGTGAAACAAGTCTGCATATTGAAGCCCCAGCGAACACATTTGAGTGCAACGGCACAAGAAAAGCGCGTGTTTTTCATCTTGAATAGCCTGCAAGCCACACTTATCACAGGTACCATCATGATGTTCCCAGCTTCTTTTCTCAACTCTCAGCGCATGGGAATGTAACCTGAAACGTGCCACACTGCGCTGTGTCTGCCTGCCTAAATCCAGATGCAGATACCTAGGTACAGAAAAAGACGGTCCATCAACAGTCACCGTCCTTAGAGGCAAAGCAACCCAATTATGATATTTTGCAGTCTTGTCCATCTGATCTTCATCACCTAGCTGGTTTGCCTGGTACCAGATACTCCTCAACCTCTTTCTC
>LFCJ01004361.1_pt1 | contig 10379 bp, 12 predicted proteins | sample 643141 | NCBI WGS metagenome assembly LFCJ01 (sample SAMN03766243, study PRJNA286221) | soda lake metagenome | biome: soda lake; feature: Kulunda steppe; material: water; isolation source: sample B1-Br-g2 brine of Lake Bitter-1 | place: Russia: Kulunda steppe | collected 2010-07 | reverse complement strand
CTGAGTGCCCAGGTGTCCAGCTGGTACGAGCTGGAGGGGGGCTGTGCAGAGGGCAACTCCAAAAGTCCAGTATAAGGAGCGCTGGTGGGAGGGGATGGAGATTTAATAATATTCATGTAAATTCAGGCTTATCCGCGGGGGTAGGTGGGAAGGTAAAATTTCCAAGTCAAATTCCGTTCAAATTTCGCCGACAGATGGAGTTATGGTCATGCCACGAGTCTAGTTTGGATGCAGCAGTCTCTCGGCGTGACAACACTGAAAAATCAGGATAATTAGATGCAGATGGGACTTGAACCCATGGTACGCCTGGGTACGTTCTGCAGCAAAGTCCGGAGATGCCCAAAAAGCATGAATGTAAATCCTACCTACCTACGGCTAAGGGTGGGAGCCTCTTTGACTTAAGTGCCAGAATAAATTAAGAGTTCAGGGTGCAAGTGCAATTTCAAGATTCATTGAGGAAACGACAAGTTACATAAACTTCCACACTATCATGCAAGACAGCCTGGGAGGGAGGGAGTAGATAAGAAAATATCTTAGATAGATAAATACGTATGATTCCCAATGAGTAGCAGCTTAAGGCAGACATCTGCAGCATATCTTCAAACGCCAACGCTGCAGTGGTCAGATACACAAGTCAGGAGACACAGGACCTACCTGAATAGGGCGCTCAGGATAGAGCAGGGTTAGGTTATGCGTATTTATTCGAATTTACGCATTGAAAATACCCGGTTTCAAATGCGGAACCCACCCCCTCTGCCAGCCTTTCCTTCGTTCCTGCCCATTTTCTCTCGGTGACCTTACTTAGCGTAAGCAAATTAAGAGAAACAAGGAAGTTTTAGGGTTTAAGCAGTCTATTTCTTATTTACTTATTTACTTCTCATCGCTGCTTTTGTCGTCTGCATCACTGCCCTGGCGCTCCTCATCGTCGCTGAAGAATTCCCATGCTTGTGCCTGAGGCCCCTGCTCCAAGGACTGGGTGCGCTCAGCCAAGTGCAGGTTGCTGCACAGCCACACCAGCTTGCATGCGCGCGATGTGGTCAAGCGGTTCCAGCTGTCGCTGTGTTTGAAGGAAAAGTTACTCCAGTTCTGCTCGCATTTGCTGCTGTACTCCTGTCGAGCTGGCGCTGCGCTGCTGCTACTGCTACTGCTACTCCTGCTGCTGCCTTGTTCTCGAGCATCGATGGCCCTCATCCAGGACAGGCTGCAGGACTGCCTCGTCTGCTGTGCACTTTGCTACCCCACAAGCTGGATTAATGTGCAGGAAGTGCTCCCTGATGCGGGAAGCACCACCTACAAAGACATGCATGCAGTACTTGCACTCCACCTTGTGCTGGTGCGCTTGTCTTCCAGCTCAATGACCCTAGCATGATTCCACTCCTTCCCCTTCTCTCTATGTACACGTAAGAATGTATAGGGGTGGTTATAGGTAGCTGGGGGGGCAGTTGGGGACCCACAGACCCTCCCCTACCCCCCCTAACCACTACCCTCAAAAATGACCCCTAAATGTGGACGCATTGACGATAAATACGCGAATTGTTTGTATCGTACGCGCATTGGTCTGGGCAAATGGACGCATGACCCAACCCTGGGATAGAGATTGCACAAGAATGGAACTGAGATCATGCCCTTAAGAACCTGCTTGAGCTGACTGCTGGGCTCCCCAAAAGATGGCAGCGTACCAGCTCATCTCATAATGAACATGTCCACATATTGCAAATGTAATAAGAGGACCTTCCCACCTTCAGTAGGCGAGACGGAGAGCTCGATGTGACCGCACTCAGCAGTACTGGTACAACTGGACAGCCTGCCTGGACCACCAGACTTGCGTCCAGAAAGATGTAAGCTATCTGTGTTCAGGTCAGAAAAGAGGAAGGATCCAAAGTATGCCTTGAGAGGCCTACTTGGCAGCGTTTGCATAAGAGAGGGGTGACCCAGTGGTGAGGACCCCTGCCTATGCCCCTGCCTCCATTGCTTGGCTCAAAAGCAATTTCATTTTTGCCTGAGCTGCATCCCATGCTCCTCCACCTGATGTGCAATGTCGAGTCCAAGCTGATGCAAAACTCCCAGGGTTGCTCATCACAAGCCCTTCCATCTTGTGCATCCTACATCAAATAGTGTCCCCTCACCCTTTGAAGCATGTGGTTCCATGGTAGGCCCCTGGAGGTGCCTGAATCAGTACCCTGATACTACGAGGTCTTGGTAAAAGAAATTTACAGGTGAAATTCAGATGGCGAGGCCCCCAATTCTCATTTTATATTTCGCAATACGGTATAGAGGTGCTTGCTAATCTCCCATCAGTATCTATCCCTCACACCCAGAAGACCAAACAGGGGAGGATCAGCGTCCCTGCAAGGGAACCCTAAACGAGTCCTGTCCAGCAGTTGGGCTGTGAGATCTTCACCAGTCATTATCCAATGTATACAACTAAGCAACAAAATTCTCAATTTTTCGGGAACCTGAAAGCTGTAAGCTTTCTGGAGCCCGTGTGCAGACCTTGTCTGAGCGCTTGCCAGCAGATCTTGGGCGCGCAGTTCATGGGAGAGGCCTGGCCCTAGACGCATGCACAAAGCAGAATGCTAATGCAAAAAGTTACATGAAATGAGGCACCCCCTAAAAAAAGGAAGACTTGAGCAAAAGGCACAGACAAAAACAGCTAGCAAGCAAGGATGGGCCCTTGACATGCGAGGCAACACAGACCGCAGCGAGACAAAAGACCACCACAAATGAGCCTGAAGGGGGCCACATGGACGACACAGCTGGAGAGGGAGCTCGGACCGGGCTGCCTCTCTTCGTTGTCTGGTGCGTCTCCTCGTCTATCCGGCCCTCAGAGGCAGCAGGGGCACACAGGCTGGCAGACGCGGCCAGGGCTGGTGCCCCTGACCCCGCCAACACCACGACCCTTAGTCACCATGGACTGCGCCACGCACTCGGAAATGGCATCCTTGCCGCACAGCTCTTCACGCATCTCACGGGCAGCCTGCGCATGGGTTAGAGAGGTGGACAGGAGCAGCAGTTATAGACCAACACTACCTCCTGTCACACTAGGCTAGGCAAGGGACACCAAAGACACAGAGAAGGCAGCCTAGTTTCATCTGCTTACAGCACAGGCAAGGTCCTCATCTGTACCTGGACCATGTTGCGCAGACTGGGAATGGTCTCAGCCCAGCCACGTGTCTTCAAGCCACAGTCTGGGTTCACATGGATGTAGTGCGTGTTGCCGCCCAGGATGCCAGTGGATACGAAGGACCTGCAGCATCGCACCAGATGGCAGGTGCCTGGTCATGAGGAGGCCAGTTGGATGCACACGGCTCTTGTTATGCTTCGCAAAATACGCGCATTGGGCGTCACATGCCCCACGTCGAGAGTTTCTTCCTTGGTGAGCACCACTAAGGGCACATGGCTGGGATGGGCGGCACAAGTTCTCTCTTGCAGCTGTGGGACTCACTTGATTTTGTTTTTGATGAACTCCACAGTCGGCACCACAGGACTGTGGACGTCGTACACGCCTGGACCAATGTCCCGGCTGTAGTTTGCCTTGGCCAGAGCTCGAACCATTTCGTCATCAGAGCGACTGTTCTCGATGGTCAGCACATCGGCTGCAGGAGCATGCATTGGAAACACATAATCAGGCATGAGAGATCCAGATTCTCTTAACAAATATCTGCAAAAAGACACAGTGACAAGGTGAGCAGACTGTCCACATAGCACCCACCATCCATGCGGTCGATGGCCGACATGATGTCCTGGAAGTCACTGTAGCAAAGGTGTGTGACAACCTGCACATGGCACCCAACAGGAAAGTCGGGTGTTAAAAATTCATCCACGTATCAACCACTATAATTTTCCATGTCAATTCATTAATCCAATCAACAAGAAACATTCAGTCACCAAGCCTGTTGCGACACCCACTGGCAGTTGACCCTTAACTACGTGGCCTCGACTGTTCACAGTATAACTTTCCTGACACTAAGCGCTAAGGATAGAGACAGAGCAGATACAAAAGTCCCTATTTAACTCATGGTCAAGGAGGGGGCAGATTGCAAGGGAGACTTTGTTTTTCTCAGCAGCCAGACGCTTGCAGCCTTCTACAGGCTACTCAACACAGCAGGAGCAGACAGGCAGAAGCGCAATCAAGCTCTTTTCAAGTTGCACTGGAATGGATACAAGAGGCTCAGCAACTGCCAACAGCAGCGAATTGCCTGTGTGACAGGCTGCTCACCTGCGTTTCAGGCTTGGCTGTCGCACACGTCACGCGGAAGGCATCTACAGCCCAGCGCAGGTAGTCGTCCCAGCGGTTGGCCTTCAGGGGCAACCCCTCGCGCAAGGCAGGCTCATCGACCTGTTGGCCACAGACAACACACCATTTTTTCGCAACAACTTGCACGGTGCGTGAGTTTTTTCTCGCAACATCTGGTTGTGACTGAATGAGTCCCAAGCACGTGGAGCCCCAAAGCAGCACCTGGATCACTCTGCAGCCAGCCTTCTCCAAGCTCGCCATCTCCTGACGCAGCGCCAGGGCCAGTTGGAATGCCTGGGAGCACCAAAAACACGCACAGGCGTCTGAGATAGGTCAGCGCAGTTGCGTTGAGGGATGTTGGGAGAGGCGGCATGTTGGCTGCCAAAAAAAACAATGAGGCCTGTACAAAAAGAAGGATCAATGAGAAGAATAAGGTCTCCAGGTTTACTACTACCAACGACAAGCTGGTCAGCTCACCTGGGATTTCCGTGAGATGTCTACACGAGGGAATGACCAATTCAAAATCGTCACAGGGCCAGTAAGCATGCCCTTCACTGGCCTAGATGTGAGACTCTGCAGTTAAAGAGAGGGGAGCGTCGTGGATGAACATCAGGGTGTAGGAGAGGCATACAATTCACTGCGACATGCCAGAGCCCCAGAACAACAGACAGAACTAGCACATGTTGAGCTTGTGCACACGTGTGTGTATGCACAAATCATTGACTGATTTCGCACCTGCGCAATGGCGAACTCAGTCACAGTGATGGGCTTGATAAATTGGACATCGCCGCAAATGATGGGAGGGCGCACATAGCGAGACCCATAGCTCTGGACCCAGCCTGCTTCAGTGAACAGCATGCCGTTCAGCTCCTGCCCAAAATACTCCACCTGAGAAAGGCACAAAGGAGGACAAGTCTGGTGATGAAGCCTCTAGGCGAGCACTGCGCCAGGTCCAGAAACATTCAACATGTCATGCAACTTGTTTGAGAAGGCAGTACCACAGTATGTTAGTGCCTTATTATTATATCATAAATAAAGCAGCCACTCATCCGCAGATTAGAGAGGATGAAGCACGCTCACCATGTCTGTGCGCTCGAACTCGCCATGGCACAGAACGTCCATGTCCATTGCCTCTTGCAGGCCAATGGCGTACCCGATGTGGCCAGAAATCATCTTAGCATAGTCAGCATCTGAAAGCAGGCCCTTCTTGTTCTGCAGTCGCAGCCGGCGGACCTCAGCAGTCTGCGGGAAGGACCCAATCTGCACAAGCAGACACAGCACAGACCAAGCCTGGTTAACGGCCAGGCTGGCAGAGGCAGGCACTTCCCAAGCTGAACACTGCTTGTTCAGAGCAGCAGGTGAGCCGGGGAACTCTTACACACAGTTTCGTGGCACATGCAGGCTGATCCAAAAATCATGCCAATGAAGTAATGTCTGGCGAAGCACGGCCAGGGCAAGGTACGCACCGAGGTGGTGGGGAAAGGGCGCAGCTGAATCTGCTTGGGTCGGCGCTGCTCATACGGCTCAGAGCGGTCCAACTCATCTTCCTTCACGGCCAGGCCAGTGTCACGCGCTGAAAAACGCTCGTGCACAGACTGCACCAGCTGGGAGGCGGCAGGAGTTCCTGGAAGAGCACGCACAACACAGAAGTGGTGGTGCGAGGGGGCACAGACCTACTCTGCTGGTTCACCTGCTAGACAAATTATGACAAAAACCTCAAGAGCGCAACAGATAAAAGACTTACAGGACATTAAAAGAATGAGCACAAGGATGAAAAATACTTGCACCTCACCAAAACCTACTCACCAGCAGCTGAAGCGCCCACTGCAGGGAGATGGGCTTGCGCAGTGCGCACAATCTCTCCCAGCTTCTGCTGGGCAAAGGCAAGACGCGGGCGGATCTCTACCGGCAGCTTCGTCTCCAGGTTCAGGTCATAGGGCAGGTGCTGCAGGTGTGCATGCAAGGGAGCGGTGAAATGTCTTCACAATGCACCCAACCACTTCTGACAGCTTTCATGCTTCTGAGAACTGCAGGTTCCATCATGAAGCATGCTTGCAATTCTGAGATGTGCTACACACATTGAGCGCACGGAGAGCACCCTTAGATAAGGAGGGCGGGACAGCACAACAGCAGGGATGGGCGCAACAGCAGGGCTCCAAAAAATGCGGGTGGGCTCCAGGGTATGCCTCACCTGCAGGGATACACTTGACTGGACACGGATGAGACCTGGGGAAACGCCCAGGGACACAAGCGCTGCAACAAGCGCCGGCGCCGCCCCAGTGTCCGCCCACACAGAGCGTCCATCGATGACACCTGCCCCCAACACCTTGCCGGCAGGGAATCCGTGTCGGGCAACGAGCTCCAGTGTGCGGTTGCCAACTGCGGCACCTGGCGCACCCAAGAAATCCATGGACACAACAGACACCGGCAACTGCACAAGCCAGGGGTAGTTCTCGCCTGCACGCACAACAACGCACACATGTTGGCATGGAGCTGGGGATCAGGCCTACTGACAAATCAGTGCTTTAAATGGATGTTAACTCTCAACAAGAGAGCCCATGCGCAAGGCAGAGCAAGCAAGAGAACCCATACTCCGATAAAAAGTATGATGATGCACAGGAGCAGCAGGTCATCCATTACATAGCGACCCAGATTCTGAGTGGACTAAAGGAGAGGTGCTGCAGCCAGTGGCAAATCCTCTGAGACTGCACCAGTGCTCATGCTTTTACGCTCTGCCCTCATCTTATTCATTCCCTGGTGCACATCTTCAGCTCAAGCACACTTAGTGCTAGTTTTGCGCTCAACAACTTCAAGTCCTCAAAATGTCGACACCTGCCAGCCAACAGAGACTGCAACGTCTCTCATGGAGCTCAATCAAGGGTACCTCCGTCCTGGCACGGCTGACATGCACCAGATAGTCAGCCACTCACTGTCATGCCATTGATCAAGTGTGCTGCTCTTGTCTGCCCCACTCACCAACGTCGTCATATGCCACTACGAGGTTCAAAGGCACACCCTCAGCAGCCAGCTCCTGGAAGGCATGGCTGCACTCCAACTGCAACGCCTCAGCATGAGAGGTGGCCAGATACGGCTCATGTACTTGCACCTCAGGGACCTGTGTGGACGAGCAGGCACAACACAAGAAAGACTGCTCAGCAAAACCAGGAATGAACAGAGCCTGTGCTTCCCATATCTCACTGTGCACGCATACATCTCTCATTTCTAGGAACTACGGGCAACTTAAATTTGGCAGCAGGCCCTGTCAACCCGTCTGGCTCATTGCCACCAATCTGATCATTGGGATGCTAGTGCACATGTAGAGAGCATGCACACGAGTGTAGGAAGTGGAACAAAAACAAACATGCTCGTTATGCCTCATCATCAGCCACCTGTTACTGGTGCCTTCCATTCTTACACATTCGAGGTTGGGTTGATGCAACCTTAGCGTGATATAGGTGTGCACACTCACCCCCACGGCCTTGAGATGCCTCAGCAGGTCACGGTATGCAGGCAGGACCTTGGCGACGCACTGCGCGACGGAGCTGCCGTCAAGGACCTTAGATAAACATATAAAGGACACTGGCCCGATGACCATGGGCACAGCTGCCGCCTTGCCGATAGTCGCCTGGGCACGCGACACCTTGTCCAGGAAGGGGGCAAAGTCGGGCTTGATGGTCCAGCCCGGCTCCAGCTCTGGAACCTGGAGAGGCAAAGCACGCGGGGTGCGTTCAGGTGCCGAGTCCGGCGCATCACACCAGCGAGTTAGCATACCTTGACGAAATGCACTGCAAACTTGAACCCACCTCATAGTGGTAGTTGGTGTCCATGAACTTGCTCATGTCCAGGGCGATTGCGCCCTCGGCACCGCGTGCCATCGCGAAGTACAAGTCCAGACCCGATTTCCCCTGTGACGGGGGAATGCAGGGCACAATCATCAAGTGAGCCCTCCACCCGGCAGGACCCTGCCGTCCATGGGCTCCCTGGGTCGGCAGGGGGCTGGACGGAAGCTGGACATCACACTCATCGAAATGTCCAAAGGCGCACCTGGGAAGCAAAGCGCTTAGGAATGACACCCAGCATCGCGATAGTGTCTAGCATCTGGTCATAGAGCGTCCCATCCACGCCCACGAGGTCAATCCCCGCGTGCTTCTGACAAGCCCATGCGCTCGCCTCGACCTGGTGCGCGACGGTGAGCAGCTCCTCAGAACTAGCCTGGCGCTTCCAATACCTGCGCGTGCGGAAATGGGCAACGGGATGAGCCCAATGAGCAATAATGGCCATGGGGCACTTTGTGGCTTGGAGCGGCCCAGCACGCCACGCCCATGCTGCACCAGACAAGACCCGCTCGGTCGGCGCGCCACCCACCTCTCGATCACGCCCTTGATGTCCCGCTTGCTGCCGATGCGAGGAAAGCCTGCAAGTGAGAAGGGCGTGAAAAGGGTGAGGCGCACAAAGCAGGTCACTCTGTACCGCGCAAGGTAAAGCCAGCGCAGCGCGCGACAAGAGATGTGGATGTGAGGCGACGTGTGCCGGTGTGCAGCGAGAAGGATCACCATCACTACAGGAAACTCACCAATAGTTGCAGTTTGCAGGGGCATATTGCAGAAACGAGCGGTAGTATTCACGACGAATGAGGGTTAGGAATTGATTGTTTGTGACAGGACTCCTGAACTGCTAACCTACAACCGTCCGTGACAGCTGGCTCGGGCATGGACAACTTATCAGAAGATTTAATGAGGTAGCAACACATGTTGAGCACCCTTGTGTGAGGCGGTCTACGAAAATGAACAAGATCGTCTACCACACACCCCAAGTTACTACCTGGGGAAATGCTTCTTCATCTTTTCCTCTATTGTAATCTGAACGCATACAATGGATTTTGGTGACGACGTTCGCTTTGACCAGAGGCAAAGGCGTTGACTGAGCATCCCGTTTCCCGTTTGGCGCGCCGTGAGTTAGCCCAGCCATTACTTCTTGTATTTTGATTCATAGCACAATTAATGCATGCATTTGATTGCCCTTTTCTGACTGCTGCACACAGAGGCTGTGCATGCGCGCACATGCACACTTGCATGCGCACACGCGCGCACATACTCACACACACACACACACATGCACACACGCACACACACGTATGTGTACAAAATGCACCACATGATCTGCTAGTGCCTCAAAGGCACCTTTTTCTGGGTGACTTCACTCCCTTTGTGAGTTCCACAGCAAGACACCTCCACGGCAAAAATGTGTTTTTTGTTCCTGTTTGTGCATGAGAAGCATTTATAGAGAAGCAGAGATAACGTGCATGAGCGGAACATGCGCTATGAATGGACATAGGTTACAGGCGAGGCGAAGAGTAAGATTTCCTGGACTGAATGAGTAGGCCTCACTGCTACAGGGAGGCAGAAGATCAGTGTGGCAACTGCAAAGTCTTACAGGTGAGGGATCTGACATGTCATGTTGGCCACTACTTTGCTGGACTTTCATGTGCTCTTTGAAATGCAGCCAATTAAAGGGCAGCACGGTGCATCTGTCTCACCACTTCTGCTTGTGTGTAACTTTCGCTATCCTCTGTAAATCAGGCGGTGCTCATGCATGTGGTGCCTTGTGCTTGCAGCTCGTCAGGAAGCAGCTGGAGCATGAGTCTGCCAAAGGCCAGGACTACAGGGAAAAGTTGCGTGACACTCGAGCTGGTATGTGATGTGAGGTCATGAGCAAGCTGATGCTTACTTTTTTAAACAGGCCTTCCAACACACATACGTACTGTGTCACTTGTGGGCACTAGAGGGTGCCCAACTGTGCTCCACTGTGCTTCATTTTTAACGCATATTGTCCACATCTTCTAGGCAGGCGAATGGCACGTGCAGAAGGATTGGAAGGACTCTCACAGGAGTGTGACCCCTAAGATGAGTTACCCCACACCTGTTTGCATCACCAGACCTCAGCAGCAAGGATCGCCAGCTTGAGGTCGCCCGGCGCATGCTGGCAAAAGTCAGCGCGGAGAAGGCAACCTTGGAGGTGATGAATTCCTGCCTTGGACCTTGCAGCTTAGTTATTTGAAAGGAAAAGCTCTTGTGCTGAAGTTGCATGGAACTCGACTCAAGAGGCTGCACATGACACTCAATTAACTGAGGGGTCTTCTGAG
>LFCJ01004359.1_pt1 | contig 10381 bp, 10 predicted proteins | sample 643141 | NCBI WGS metagenome assembly LFCJ01 (sample SAMN03766243, study PRJNA286221) | soda lake metagenome | biome: soda lake; feature: Kulunda steppe; material: water; isolation source: sample B1-Br-g2 brine of Lake Bitter-1 | place: Russia: Kulunda steppe | collected 2010-07 | reverse complement strand
GTCCCGATTGCCCACGTTTCACCGGGTGCTGCGTTCTCGATTGTCTCACAAATCGTGGCGGTACTGCCAACAACGTCTGCGGCCTCAACAACCTCTCGGCGACATTCGGGGTGAACGACGACGTTTGCATCCGGGTGCGTTGAGCGAACGTCTTCGATATGGTCGACTCGGAACCGTTCGTGGACCTGACAGTAGCCTTCCCAGAGGATAATATCCTTCTCGACGGCCGCAGCCGCGTCGCTTTCGGGGTTCCACGGGTCCCACTCAGCAAGTTCGTCTTCCAGCCCCAGCCGGTAGGCTGTGTTCTCGCCAAGGTGTTTGTCGGGGAGAAACAGTATCTTGTCGCCGCGGTCGAACGCCCACTCGAAGGCCCGGTGTGCGTTTGAGGAGGTACAGACGAGTCCGCCCTGCTCAGCACAGAACGCCTTCAAATCCGCATAGGAGTTCATGTACGTAATTGGGATGATGTTTGCATCCGTCTCTGCGGTCAACTCGGCCCACGCGGTATCGACCTGCAGGGCTTCGGCCATTCCGGCCATTGGACACGAGGCTTCCATACTTGGCAGAATGACGGTCTGGTCGTCATCCGTGATGATATCCGCTGATTCGGCCATGAACGTGACGCCACCGAAGATGACGTACTTCGCATCGGCGTTTGCGGCTTCCTTGCTTAGCTGGTAGGAGTCGCCGATAAAATCCGCGTGTTCTACGATTTCGCGGCGCTGGTAGTTGTGGCCCAGAATGACCACATCGTCACCTAACTCCGCTAGCGCGGCTTCCGTCCGCTCGCGACGCTCACCCTCTTCCAGGTCGCGATAGGACTGCGGCAACTGCTCTAAATTGTCGTATTTGAACAAACTCAGGTCCGTTTCGAACGTCGCAGTTTCCATTTCAGGCATTTGAAACCACTATGGTTGTCTTTCTCATACGGAATGGCTCTATGAAAAGATTTTCTATTCAATAGCTCGTTTAGAGTAGTAATATTCTTCACGCAGTCGGTCAAATGCACTATTATATTCGAAGCACGTAGAAAATTACAACAAATTGCTACTAATTCATCATCATTGTTTAGTACACACCGCTAGATTTGTTGAATTTCACAAATTGCTGTAAAGGAGTGGTTTGTTTTCGCTGTGCCCGGTTTGGGCGTTGTATTGTGCTATCTGGCCGCTGCTTGTGACTCGCTAACATAACGATTAATGCGTTGCCACACAAGCCCTCGGATGTCATGGATTTCGGACTCAGTGACAAAACCGCAGTTGTAACGGGTGGAGGAGGACGGATCGGTAGCGAGGACTGTCGCGTGCTCGCACAGGAGGGCGCTGAAATCGTTGCTCTCGACGTTAATCTCGCAGCGGCGGAGGGGGTCGCTGACGATATCAACGAAGGTGACTACGCAGGGAGTGCCCACGCTATCGAGTGTGACCTCACCGACCGCAATGATGTTGCAGCCACCGTCAAGGCGCTCGAAGAAGAGACAGGCGGTATCGACATTCTGGTGAATAACGCTGGAATGGTCGATGCCCGCGACCGTGTCGAAAACTTTGATGCTGATACCTGGGACCGCGATATTGCTATCAACCTTACAGGTGCCTACAACATCACGCGCGAGGTCTTCCCACACATGAAAGAACGGGGGTGGGGCCGTATCATCAACATGTCTTCGATGGCCGGTTGGCAGGGTGGATTCGGCCAACTCTCCTATTCCGCGACGAAAGCCGCCTTCATTGGATTTGGGAAGACGCTCGCCTTGGAGGGTGCACAACACGGAATCACATCCAATATTATCGCGCCAAGCATCGTTGTCAGCCAGTTAGCAGACCTCCCGATTGAACAGCTCGAACAGGTTGATGAACATTTCGCTCGAATTGCAAAGGCAACCCCGATGCGGAAACTCGGGAAAGAAGAAGACGTTGCCAACCTCGTTGCCTACCTTTCCTCCGAGCAATCGAACTATCTCACCGGACAAGTTATCGGTGTCACCGGCGGTATCGACCTCTTTTCGTTCTAATCTCTCGCCAGTCTGTTTTCGTACCGAACCTATCGCCTGAGTGGTTTCATGGTGAACCTATTATCTGAGCGAAACGATTAAATACGCGTGTAAAGTAGACTTTACTGTAAAGCTCACTTTACACCAGTGATACGTGATTCACCAATGACCGAAACACCAACCGCGGCAAACCAACGACTCGACAGACGGAAACGACACAAACAACTGATGTACGGCTCACTCTTGGTTGGACTCATCGGGATTGTGGTCGGGGCACTCATTGGGCAGTATCTCGCTGGCGTCCTGATTTACTGGGCAGGGTTTTTGGGGATGCTCGCCATCTGGCAGGTTAGTCCCGTCACGCTCTATGACGAGCGCGATACCGAACTCGAACGGAAAGCCAGCGATTACACACTTAGTGTCCTCGCCATCACAGGAGTACTTGCCATCCCAGGGCTCGTTCTGCTTGAAAGCGAAGGGCTCCTCACGCTTCCTGCCGCATTCGACGGGGCCGTGTTGGTGTTTGTTGGTATCTTCATCGTCTTTGCCGTGATATACACCGGGTTGCGACTTCGAGCATGAAAAACAACGTTCGAGACCGACGCGAGCACGCAGGAGAGAGCCAAGCCGAACTTGCCGTCGCAGTCGGTGTCAGTCGTCAGAGTATCAACGCCATCGAACGCGGGCGATACGACCCGTCGCTGGAACTGGCATTCAAACTTGCCCGCCATTATGAGTGTGCAATCGAGGACCTCTTTGACCCCGAATTTGGTGAGTAGCTGACCACGATTTCTCAACCCGTTGTTCGCAACTGTTAGCACCACAGCACCCGAACGGCTGCCATGAGTCGCCGCATTCACTGGCCAACGGTTCGAAGTCAGGCAAAGCGGCTGTTCGGCTGGACGGTCGTGGTTGTGGTTATTCTTTTCGCCGCTGCGGTTGTCTTTCTCGGAACGCCGTACGAACCGCCGGCAGAGACCGTTCAGACCGTCGAAGCCGACGAGGAAGTAACGCTCTCTGCCTACAATGGCGGCTACCTGCTCGAACCTGCAGCCGTCGATGATGCCGACCGAACTGACGGTCTCGTCTTCTATCCCGGTGCTCGTGTCGAGCCAAGCGGGTATGTGGAGTCATTGGCTCCGCTTGCAAGCGAAGCGAACCTTACCGTGGTCATTCCGAAGATGCCAACAAACCTCGCAGTCACTGACTATGCCATTGCTCGAACTGGACTCCGTGCGGATGCCGCAACCCGAGCCATGAACGACCACGACGCAATTGAGAACTGGTACATTGGCGGACACTCGATGGGTGGTGCAATGGCGTGTCGGTACGCCCGCAGCAATGCGGACGCTCTCGACGGACTCCTCCTGTATGCCTCGTACTGCGACCAAGATATCTCCGACAGCGACCTTGCCGTGTTGAGCGTCGCCGGTGAGGCAGATACCGTTCTCACGTGGGACACGTACGAACGAAACCTTGCAAATCTCCCTGCCGACGCAACCGTTGAGACGCTCCCCGATGTCAACCACACGCAGTTCGGCAGCTATCGGTTCCAACGCGGTGACGACCCATCTGGTACAAGCTACGAGGAGGCACACCAGCGACTCAACGATGTGGTTCTCGCCTGGTTTGAAAGCCAACGTCGCGGTTAAGCTCGTCTGCTGCTCGCTGTCGAGTTGACGAGGTCGCTCAACCTGGTAAAAAGACCGTAATGATGGCGACAACGATACCAGCAAGCCCCATCCGGGCGGCGGCAACGTACCACCGTTGTTTCGAAATTGAGCCCATGTAGGCACCGACGCCCCCTAACAGCAGCACACCGAACGCAATCGAGAGTAAGACTGCCTGAAAGAGCGACAAGAACACACCTTCAAAGAGCAGCGGAAAGAGCGTCACAAGGACACCTATTACCGGCCCGGTAGCTGCTGCGAGTGCTAAGACAATCTGTTCGCTCCGAAAGTCCCGTGTCAACTGGGTGTCTTCGAGGTCAGTCATCATCGCTGCTTCCAGTTGCAGCAGTTCGCGGCTGGTTTCAGCGCGCTCGATTTCCCAGACGCTCCAGATACCGGACGTTCCTAATCCGATAGCAGCGCCGAGGCCAATTCCGATAATCGCCAGTCCATTGTCGACGCTCCCACCCATATACGCACCGAGAACGACACCGATGCTCGTCAGCGTCCCGTCAAAGCCGTTTGCGACGAAATACCGCCTCGCAAGCGAACGAACATCCTCTTTGCCCAGCACCCGTCGGAGCCCGGCAAGCCGTTCACGCGGATTCATTAGTTAGGTAGCCACGGGTCGTCGACGATTGTCTCGCCACAGGAGACCTCATCGATGGAATGGATAGACCCGCTAAGGTCCATGATATGTTCTTCAAGCGTCTCCATGTCGATATCTTCACCTTCGACCGTCACGCGAATTCGTCGCACATTCTCCTCGATATCAACGAGTTTCGCTGTTACTCCCCGAATTTCCTCGGGCTCCGTGAGTTGCTCAGTAAACGGGACGAGCTTTGGCTCGTGTGGCTTGAGGATATCCAGCACAATTCTCCGTAATCTGACCATACCGACCGTTTGATGGGCTGGCACAAAGGAGTAGTGATTACGCAGCTATTCTTGGCCGAGCGTGCTGATGTCTTTGCCCTTGCTTTCTCCGGGCAGGACATCAGCGAGAACCGCTCCTAACGCTGCTGCAGCCCAAATAACGGTAATTCTAGCAATCGCTTCTAGCGTCGTTGGGTCCCCTTCATGCAGACGACCCCAGAGAAACATCATCCCAAACGCACAGATGAACGAGACCGCAAGAATCCCAACAAGCCGCCGAGGAATGAAGCCGAACACTGGATTGGTAATTCTGACCTCACGAATATCGACCGCATACAACAACCCAGTCGTGACGGCGACGATGAACACCGTATTAATAACCAGGAAGAGTGGAATCGGGCCGAGCATGAACGCAACGAACCACTCGGCAATCTCAAACACGCCATCTTCGACCAACAGCGGGAGCGAAAAGAGAAGCGCACCGACGAACGCCTCACCGACATCTCGGCTGGTATATTTATCGATTGTTTTGGTACCCGGAGCACGCTCAAGCATTTTTCGTACACGGCGGATTTCATCCTGGTACTCCGGTTTCGACACCTGTTTTTCGAGTCGCTTCAACTCTCCTAAAACCTCAGTCACTTCTGTCTCTCGTGGTGCACCATCCTCAGCGTCCGGCGGCGGTGACGCCTCATCCGACATACGCTACCGATTACGACGTGTACCTATGTATCCATCGCTCCCGAAACAATCCAAATCATCTTTGACCTCCCATCCCTTCCTCCGAGTATGACCGCCTCGCGGACAGTCGAACTTGACGGCCACATCATCGACTCGGGCATTCTCGAAGCGACGTTCGATATTATCATGGATATGGACGGCTCCTTCGAAGTTGAGGAGTTTACCATCGGTCGCCACAAGACCGAAAAGTCCTACGCCAGGTTAACCGTCGAAGCCGCTGACGACGAACAGCTACAGGCTATCATTCATGAGCTACACCAGAACGGCGCAAACCCCACGGACCCAAACGACGCAACCGTCACCCCTGCACCGGAAGACCAGGTCGTTCCGACGGGTTTCTATTCGACGACGAACCATCCCACCGATATCCGATACGAGGGTGAGTGGATACCAGTCGAGAACATTGAGATGGACTGTGCAGTCGTTATCGACCCCGACGAGCCGCGTGCGTACACCAAAGTCCTCAACGCCATCGAGGAAGGCGACCACGTGGTGACCGGGAACACGGGTATCCGCGTCAATCCACCGGAACGACCGCGCGGACAGGAAGGCGCATTTGGCTTCATGCAGGGTGGTATCTCCTCCGAACGACCATCCGAATCCACAATTGCGAAAATTGCAACCGCGATCAAAGAAACAAAACGCGAGGGTGGTGAGGTCCTTGCTGTCTGTGGCCCTGCCCTCATTCACTCCGGTGCACGCGAAGACCTTGCTGACATTGTCCGTGACGGATACATTGATATGCTCTCTATCGGTAACGGCTTTGCCGTCCACGATATCGAACGAGACCTCTATGGGACGTCGCTCGGGATGGACACTGAAAGCCTCAATCATCCGCGCAAGGGACACAAACACCACATCTATACGATTAGCGAGGTCATCCGCGCAGGCGGTATCGAGGAAGCTGTCGAACAGGGCATTGTCTCCTCAGGCGTAATGTACGAATGTGTGAAAAACGACGTGCCGTTCGTAATCGCCGGGTCAATCCGCGACGATGGGCCACTGCCCGATACGATAACGGATGCGGTCGAAGCACAGGACGCAATCCGTGAACAGGCCCACCGTGCGGACCTCGTCCTGATGTTGTCGACGCTACTTCATTCGGTTGCGGTAGGGAACTGTCTCCCGTCAACGACTCGTACCGTTTGTGTTGATATCAGTCCGGCAACGGTCACCCAACTTGTCGACCGGGGAAGCGCACAGGCTGTTGGGATGGTTACGGATATTGGAACGTTCGTGCCGATACTGGCGGATAAATTGCAGGAATCCTAACACCGAGTGCTACTGGGTTGAGGGTATCTCGACGTCGTGGAACTCGAAGCGAGCACCGCCGTCGGCACTCTCAGTGACGTGTACTTCCCAGCCATGTGCTCGCGCAATCTGACTGACGATAGAGAGCCCTAGCCCTGTTCCGTCTTGATTCGTCGTATGTCCTGGTTCCAACACTGCCTCACGCTGGTCAGCCGGAATCCCTGGGCCGTCATCTGCGACGTAAAACAGCCCATCTGCAGCGCCAACGTCTACTGTTACATCGTCACCACCATGTTCCAGTGCATTCCTGAAGAGGTTTTCAAATAGCTGTAGCAGGCGGTCGGGGTCAGCCCCAAACTCGATGTTTTCCTCAGCAATGAGGGTTGCCTCCTCGGTCGAAACGTGCTCCCAGGCAGTGGTTGCTCGCTCCTTCAGTGATACCTGTTGTGTCTCGCCAATCTCCTGTCCCTGCCGTGCCAACTCAAGCACATCATCGATGATGGCTTCCATCCGGTCAAGTGCTGAAGCCGCCTTCTCAAAACTCTCTTCACGACCTTCCTCTGCGAGGGTTAGATGGCCTTGTGCGACGTTGAGTGGGTTTCGAAGGTCGTGTGAAATAACGCCAGCGAACTGCTCTAATTGTTCGTTTGCCTGCTCAAGCTGTCTGTTTTTCTGTCTGATTTCCCGTTCTCGTTCCTTACGGTCCGTAATCTCGCGTGCATTGACTACGATACCCTCAACGAACGGATTATCGAGGAGGTTCCACACTGACGCTTCGAGATGCAGCCAGTTTCCATCGGCATCAGGGGAGCGATACTCCTGACGAAACCGTCCACCTGGAGAGTCGACGAGAGATTCAAACGCCGAGCGAAAGTCCTCACGGTCGTTCGGATGAATCAGCGAAAAGGCGTTCTGGGTCACGAGAACGTCCGGCGACACACCGGTTTCGTGTTGGACTGACGGACTTGCGTAGGTAATTGTCCCATCAGGTTCTACGACAAGTATCAAATCCGAGGAATTCTCAATCAATGCTTGATAGCGTCGCTGAACAGCGCGGCGGTCCGTTACATCGCGCAGCAACAACAGATGGCCGATGAGCCGATCATCTTCATAGAGCGACGAGACGTTGGCCAACAGAAATCGCTGCTCACCGGAGACCTCAACGATAATTTCTTCTTCGGTCCTGCTTCCGTGCTCATGCTTGTTGATGACGGAGGCACACGCAGGGAGCGCACGTTCGATTGGTTCGCCGACGACACCGCTGTCTGTCTCAAGGACCTCCGTTGCCGCATTATTGAGGTCCACGATGCGGTCGTCAGTATCGAGGACAACGTACCCATCACGCATGCTTTCGATGACCGTATCCCGTGCAACCGGAATGAGGTCGAGCATGCTGTACTGGAAGATGCCGTAGGCAAAACACAGTCCCATGAGCGCAAAGCCAATCGGCGTTAGGTCGGCAAACTGCGGTACTGGTTGTTGTTCGAGCCCGAATAATACCCCGAAAAAGAGGGCTGAACCGCTACCCAGCATGAATGCAAGCACTTGTCGACGGTACACGTTCGGTGAGCCAATTGCCATTTTCATAAGTATGTATAGACCGACGAGTGTCCCACCAACGGTGTAGATAAGATACAGTTGAAACGCGAGGTTGTACTCACGCTCGTACACGTAGAGGTCGCCCCATTCCCCGCTGTATGAGACAAATTTCCCTGTCCAGAGCAGTTCGTGGTACTGGTTGGTTCCCGCAATGAACACCGCAAGCCCTGGAAGCGCCAATACGAGTGCAATATTTCTCACCGTCAGCAGTCTCTTATATCCTGCAAAGGATAGGCCAAAAAACAGCGCAGACATCGTTGCACCGCCATAGCCAACGTAAATCATCGCCAGCCAGAACCGTGAGAGCAGCTCACTGACAAATAACAACTCGAGCAATCGAGAGACTGTCCAGAGAGTCCCAGAAAGCACAATTCCGACGAACCACACAACAGTATAATCCCATCCATGAGACCGAAGGCGAACCAACCCATACCCTGTCAACGAGAGCGTCAGCGCCGCTGAGGCGGCATATACTCCTAACAGCGGTGTCAGTTGAATCTCCACTGGCATAGCGTTCCCCCTCGACCGACAGACTCCCTCGGTACATACGAATCCGTGGATTACTGCCCCACTACCCCATTCTGTACCGGTTCGCGTTCCTCGGCCGACTACCCTAAAACCCGTAAGGAAGTTGAATAAAACTTTCTGTATCCCACCTGACGAAAGAGCGACTCACAAAAGCATCAAAATACGTTCGTTATCAGGCACTCACGCTGTGTCCGAGCTAGTTCCCGGGACCACCGTTACCCGGTCGGTCATCTTCGGATTCTTCAGCGTCGTCACCGTCGCTTGTATCATTATCACTGACATTTCCGGAACCGCCAGCCCCCGGTCGGTCGCTCCCTCCGGGTCGCTCATCAGCGGTTTCGTTGTCGACACTTTGCGTTTCATTATCAGTGGTATCGGAGCCACCAGGACGGTCAGTATCGCTCTGTCCTGGTGGACTGTGATTGTCGCTCATCCCTGGTGGGCTGTGGTTATCGCTGTGGCCAGGCATCTCAGCCGGTGGGCCGGCCATACCCATTCCGACTCCGGGACCGCCAATGTTTCTCGCAATCTCTGAGACTTCGCTTCCGGTCAGCTGGGAGGCATTCGCCTGCAACTCTTGAATGTGCTCTATGCTCACGTTATGCCGTTCCAGAACTTCTTCTGGAAGGTCAGCGGCTTCGGCTGCCGTCTGGTTTACCATCGCAGCAACACCATGGCCCTGTGCTCCGACGCCACTCGCCTGTGCTTGATACAGTCCAGGTGGCATCATGCCCATGCCATGCTCCTCGCTGAGATTATTTTGCTCTGCTTGAATCTCGTTCAACCGCTCTTCGGTTGCGTTTACGCGTTCGGCAAGAATCTCCGCTCGCTCATCGTCAGTTTCGGCAGCGGCCATCTGTAGACCAAATGCCCGCTGGGAAATATCCCCATCTAGCTCAGCGTTCTGTGCTCCAGTGATTGCCTGAAGCTGTTGTCCTGGTGCCATCTCGTTCCCGCGCTCGCTTTCAGCGTCGTCAGCGGTTTCGTTTCCGTCGTTCGCAACGGTCTCGTTCTCAGTTGAGTCGTTTGTCGCCGTCTCATTATCGGTTGAGTCGGCGACAGCCAGTCCAGCCGTCGGGACGGCTATCATGACTAACAACGCAACCACGGCGACTGCCAAGAGGGTCCTTCCTCGCATATCACTCCCTTATGCTCAGTATAGCATATAAACCATCAGTACCAAAGCGAAATTCGTCCCAATTAAGCCGAATTTAGGAGTTTTGGGGTCGTTACACTGCATACTCTACGGATAGTTCAGTAGCTAAACGCTCGAAAGTATTTTATACTAGTTTTCATCATCCGGCTCCGGTGAGTCCGCAAGACTCATTTCCGGCACTGTTAGTACATTTTCCCGACCGAGACGGAACGACTCTAGTTTTCCTTGGTCTCGAAGTGTCCCAACAACCTGGCTTGTTCGGGCGGCACTCCAGTCAAGCTCCTCTGTGACGACCTGTTGTTTGACGCGGCCACCGTGTTCGTTGACAATCCGCAGGACTTGTTCTTCGCTGCTGAGCAGGTCAGTGTCGACATGGGTGGCCGTGGCTGACTGTTCGTCTGTGTCTGTTTCGGCCGGTGGTGGGTTTTCACCGTCAGGGGCGGGCCCGTTAGCACCCGCCGCCGGCTTATCCTTTCTCTCACCGTTTCGTCTGTACCAGCCGTACGCAAGCGCAGCAACGACGAGCACAAGCAGCGCAAACCCAGCCAGGAATGGTGACCCAAGGATATCCTC
>LFCJ01004357.1_pt1 | contig 10382 bp, 11 predicted proteins | sample 643141 | NCBI WGS metagenome assembly LFCJ01 (sample SAMN03766243, study PRJNA286221) | soda lake metagenome | biome: soda lake; feature: Kulunda steppe; material: water; isolation source: sample B1-Br-g2 brine of Lake Bitter-1 | place: Russia: Kulunda steppe | collected 2010-07 | reverse complement strand
GAAATAATGCGGCACTCGCACGGCGTTTATCAAATGCGTATGCACGTGGGCAAAACAGTCCTGCTGTTTTTCCTCGGTAAATTCCTAAGTAAAAAAGGATATAAGTAAAAATGTCTTTTTAGTCATTAAAGAATTTGGCATTAGTAAATAACAACCTAAACCATCATGAGTTCGCCACTTGTCGTGCAGTTTTTGTCTGAAAACGCGAGCCTACCGAAGAGAGGGTCTGAAGGAGCCGCGGGATATGATTTATGTAGTGCATACGATATGGTGATTGGACCACATGGTAAGGCTATCGTAAAAACGGATATCGCCATTAAAGTTCCCAATGGGACCTATGGACGTGTGGCGCCCCGCTCAGGATTAGCGGCCAAACATTTTATCGATGTGGGCGCCGGTGTGATTGACTCTGATTATCGGGGTAATATCGGGGTCGTGTTGTTTAATCATAGTAGCGAAGTTTTCGAAATCCGCAAAGGTGATCGGATCGCTCAACTTATTTTAGAAGTTATTCAAACACCAGACATTAAAGTAGTTGATAAAATTGAAGAGACAGTCAGAGGAGATGGTGGTTTTGGAAGTACGGGACTATCATCATAAAAAATCGTTCAAAACACGAAAAATTGACGACTAATCGTATTCTAAAATTCGATGTATTATCTTTATTTTTCGGTCGCATTGTGATAAAATCAAAATATCACAATGGTGAATCTTTATCGAATGAAAATGGATGCGCACTTAGGGCTTTTGTCCATACCATGTTTTGGATGTCTTGTTTACAACTTTACAGACGAACTATACTATAAACAATTGCAAATCTATAAAAAATTTCGTGATACTCAAAAAAGCATGATTAGCCGAAACAGACTTGCTAAACAAGATCCAGGTAGCATCCCCCGTGATCTACTTATCTTAAACGAGTATGTAACAGAAAATGATATTAAAAGAATGGAAAGACTTCGCGAAGAATTGATTGAAGTTTTTCTTGAGAGAAGAAGACGTGATGGCGAAAAACAAGAAAAACGTCGTCAAAAACGTGAACAGAAAATACAAGAACGCGAACAACAACGCCAACGGGAACGAGAACGAGAACGCCAACGGGAACGAGAACGCCAGCAAGAACGTGAAGAACCCCCTTCTTTTGTCCCCGCGGCGAAAAACGCAGCTCCCGGTCCATCTTCTGTCCCCGGTCCATCTTCTGTCCCCGGTCCATCTTCTGTCCCCGGTACATCTTCTGCGTTACCTTCTCATGCCTCCACATCATATGCCCCTACTAAAAATGTGCATCCATCGGCACCTCACGCACCACTCCCTTCTTCTTATCCTGCCACTAAAAACGTTGATCCATCTGCTCCATTTAATGTGTCGCAAACTTGTTCTTATCCAGCTATGAAAAATGCAGAAGCATCAGCTCCGGTATACGGATCATCGATGACGCCTCATGTGAAAGTAGAAGTCGGTCCGATCGTTAAATCAGAGCCTTGCACCATTTGTTTGATCGATGTTAAAAACACAGGTGTGACAACAAGTTGCGGTCACGTCTTTCATCAAGATTGTTTGAATAAATATTTCGCGTTTGGTGACAAGTGTCCCAATTGTCGCACCGCTCTCTGTTAAATATTCTTTTCTGTTTCTTTTTCTCTTTTTTTAAACACTAAAATCTTTTTGTAGATTAATTATTAAATAAAGGATATAAAGGTTTACGAAATATTCGTTAAAATCATTTAATGAGCACCTTATAAACAGATTTAAACAGATTTAAACAGATTAAAACAGATTAATAGAAACATGATTTACGCTACTTTTGATTACGTGTACGCAATTACTTTTCCGAAAGAGACGTTCGACGATTCAAAGGTGCAGAGCGTTCGTGAAATATGGGATAATGAAATGCCACGTGTATGGCCACACATCCAAGAAGCCCAGAATACCTTGTTGACATTCTTTCTTGAAGAAGACGTAAAGAGACTCTCACTCAGGTCGTCAGGTCGTCGAGAATGAAAAATCTTGTTTTCAAAATTTTGTTTTCTTCTTTTCTAGACGAAAAATTTGAAAAAGTATATAAGAGAACGGTAAACATTTGTTCTCCACAATTTGTACGTTCAATTTGTAGACCTAATATGTTGATCCTTTCGCCCGTTCGAAGCGCTGTCCGCTTTACTATTGTGAGACCCTTGCGTCATGTGTTTAATGCGCGTTGGAGAAGATCATGTGAATTGACACGTGAAGTTACCCATCCGAGTTTCGACATATTTGTGAAAAAACACGAACACAACGTAAAAACAGAAAAATTCGTAGATTTCCTTTCCCTGTTGTCGTTGGGGATCTTTTTGAGTTCCCCACAAAAGATAATGGAGAGTAAATGGACATCTTTCTTAATGTTGTGTGAGGCATTACCCCGATCAATGCGTTTCCTTTCGTTGAGTTATGAAAAACAAATTGCACCTTTGATGAAACCGATCGCTAACTTTCTAAAACAAGGACAAGAAGCCGTGACCAAACACCTTTGGATCCCTTTTACGTCTTGGTTTAGCTATATGTTCGGTAAACAAAACAGTTCTGAAGATTTTGAACAAAGCCTTGAAGACAACATGGGTACGCGAATTTTAAATACGATGGTTTACGAAGATACTCCTGTTGAAAACGTGTTGTACCAAGATCAAGTCCTGAGGTCAAATCAGCGTCCCGAAAAATACGCCAATTTTGTCAACAAAGTAAAAGAAAAAGAACGTAAAAAATCTGAAATGCTCCAATATATTCGCGAAGAAATACGAACCGATACTCGAGCATTCGGTTTATTAGTGGCCGGTACGCTTGTGTCGCCTTCGATGGGGATGATGTCACCCTTTTACGGTTTGCTATTTTTGAACACGTTTCCTTCTGCTTTCCGTTTGTTTTTCCACCACAAGACAATTCTATAATTTCTCTCACCTTTTCTTTTTTCTTCTTTTTTCTTTTCTTCTGTTTTACAATTAAAGACATCACCGAATTCTAATGAGCTTTATTTTTCCGTTTTTATCGTATTTTGTATTCCATACTATCCTCGAGTTCATTTACTTCAGCTTTACGATGAAAAAACATCATGAGCATATGGCACATATCCAAAATGTGTCCGTTTCCCAAGTAAAATTTAAAGGATTCTGGCCTTGGGGTCTTTTGGGTTTTCTGATTTATTTCGTTAGTGTCGCTTATTTTTTGATTTACCCTCTCCTCAAAAGCGCCCGTGAAAAAAAGATAAAGAATAAAGCCGAGCATGAAATGGGCCTCAGCGGATGGATGTTAAAAGCGAGCGTTCTTTCTTTCGCTATTTATGGTATTTTTAATGTTTCGAACATTGTGACACTCCAACGCTATAAAATCGATATGGCAGCGATCGATATGCTATGGGGATTTCTCTCACTTAATGTTATCTCTCTTATCGGATTTTTTGTCTTTCCTGTTATGGTTTAATCTGTCGTGAAAAGGCAGCAGATTCTTGGAGAAATGACACTCGTCACAATATAGAGCGCGGGGTGTTCTAGTGGGTTGCTCATAGCATCGACGGCATAACTTAGTCATATTTTCGGGTTTTGTCATATTTATAGACTTGATGATCCTATCGTTAGAGGGCTTAAAGTGTGGATTGTAGTGCAAGTCATATTCGGGATGAACATCATGAAGTTCCTCTTGATCGTCTTGATCGTCTTGATCGTCTTGATCGTCTTGACCGTCTTCTTCGTATTCTTCTTCATATTCTTCTTTATGTTCTTTATGTTCTTTATAATCTTTATGGCAGAGTGTTTTTACTTTCGGGTTCGAATGCGTATTGTACCTGCGCTGAAATATTCTTAGATTGACCATGACCCCTATAACAAGCCGTAAAAGAATGAAGGCCAAATAAAGACAAGCACTGCTTACGAAAAATATGAAAGTGTTTTCTAACCATGCATAGAACATATCGTTTTGCGCGTGGGTTAACGCGAGGGTAGAGCTTGTAAGCGCTTTGAACCTTTCGATCCACGTTTGATTAAACCTGGTTTCATACTCTCCGATTTTGACGTCCAGTGCATCTTTTTCTTTGGCTAAATAGAGAACTAATCTTTCGTTTTCTTTTTTTTCTTCTTTGAGCTGACTTGCATGATGGTGTAGAAGTTCGTTTTCTTGGCGAAGTGCTTGATTTTCTTCTTTTGATTTTGAGAGTTCTTGCTTAAAAGAGCTTGCGTTTTGCTGACATGCTTGCCAAGATAACTGAAGGGTTTGTTTTTCTTTGAAAAACTTGTCTTTGTCTTTTTTAAGCATTGATGCGTTATTGACGCTGTTTTCCAAATGGCTTTGACAAGTAGCGTGTGCTGTAGTAAGCTCTTGTGCCTCATTCTTATGGGCGATATACGCTTCTTGAAGAGTGTGTGAAATAAGGCGGCGCGTATTTTCGTGTTGATGAAACTGACAGGCGTGAATAATAAGAAACACGCTCATCATTTGATAAATAGGATCGTCAGTAGTTTCGCCCAAACACTTTTCACGATATTCTCGAGACAATTTGCGAATACGTTCGTAATGCATAATACCGGTAGGTGTGCAAACGGATTCCGGATGATGAACAGAGAGTTGACCTTGCACGTTTCGCATGCACTTTGTTGCGTCCGATTCTATAAACGAATCTAGCATTTGGTTAAAAATAGAAAAGTCGCCGGACAGAACTTTTAAAAGAGAAGAAAACCCCGAGAAAAACGAACCTTCCTTAGAATGTTGTTTATAATGTTGTTTAGCATCCATTCGAATAGTTTCGGCGCTTTCTATCATGAGTTTTTGGCGCTCGAAGTAAGCGATATACGGATGAAAGTTGACAAATTGTCGCGTCGCATTTTGAAGGGCGATCACGAATGTTTCGCTAGGGGTAGAATGGCCTTTTTCGGTCTGCACAAATTCCGTAAAATCGGTTAAACTCTTCCATTCTGTATCTAAACTGTGTGATGACACGGATAACATAATTATGAATCCAATAATAACTTTTGGGATAACCGAACCGCTCATCATTTGGCGTTTAAAATTTTTAAGTTATTTTTTAGTATATGGCATTAGCCGTATTTAGCCGTATATAGCCGTATTTACCGGTATTTAGCCGTATTTAGCCTTATAAGAATCTGGATTGTGATCAAAATATGCATGTCAATTTTTAAGCAGATTTAACGAAAAAAAGAAAAAAAGAGAAGTGAAAAGAAAAGTGAAATTTCAGAGAGTAAAGCTTTGCATAGCATTCGATATCTCTTGCACGGCGACGCTATTTGTAGTAGTTGTAGTCGTATCTTTAACATGCAAACGTTGTAGAATCATGAGATCGAGTCTGTTCGTTGGATATATGCGCCATATTTTGGCGAGTCTTTCGCCAAACGTAGATAAGAAACTGTGCACGGTGAGATGGGGATAGCCTTTGAGGTAAATATACATATTCATAGGATCGACTTCCCATTCAGACATTCGCAAAAGCAAAGGCAAATTCCAATCTTTCGTGGGGTGCGTAAAAATCGTTTCCCATGAAATCTCGTGATGTGGCACCGTGTTAAACACATTTTGCAAATATCGCTTTTCGGTCCAACTTGAATGCGCCAAATGCTCCAAATATCCCTTCTCCTCATAATTTCTGAACAGACGTTTTGTGAAGTGGTTGAAGCGTGTATTGAGCATATCGTGTTTTCCCAATATGTATTCTCGCATTACAGGTTTGTCGGCGAAATAGTCCTTGATAGTTACATTATCCACATCTTTGATGGTGCGATTGAGATATAACAAAGGCCAAATCCACGGCCAACCTGCATGCTCGATAATAAAGCAAAATGGCATATTGATGGTCATAGCAACCCAATTGAGATCCATCCAGATAGGTATACGCGAAATATTCTCGTAAGTAGTCCAATTGCGCATGGCATAAACTGGGAAATCGTCGCGTTCGCTAAGAATATACCAATTTACAGGAGAATCTATGATTCCGGATTGTGTAAAAGCGATGAGTTGCTCTATGGCAATATCGGTGCGGCGAAAAATTCCTTCGGTTAAATCCCATTCCATATCAGAACGCAATATGGTTTCTAGAGGCATATTCAGATGGTAAGTCAATTTTTCGATGTCCCAGTCTTTTTCAAGGTTGTTTAACACAAATGACAGATCAAGGTTAACATTCTTGCTAATGGCCATAAAATCCATACCGGGATAATTCTTATAAGCATCGATTAGACTTAACGGTACACGAGGATTACGGCTCAAACGGCGATATACTTGTTCGGCATCTTTAGAATGAGGGTGCGAAAATCCAAGTTTAAGCGATACTAATCTTTGGAAAACATCGTGAACGACTTTATCGTTTGTCTCTGCCATCTTTTCTTTCTTGGTATTATTCGTGTTATTCGTGTATGTAAATGAGAAGACATCAAATTTTTGGAAAAACAAAAAAAATTAATAGAGATAATAAAGAGATAATAAAGAGATAATAAAGAAATGATAAAGAGATAATAAAGAATTAGCTAGATTCTATCAGAGAATTTATTGCGTTTTTTTTCTTGTGATGCTGTGGAATCATCTAGTTTTCGCTTTGCGATTTTTTCGGGATCGGGTTGGATCGTTACGTCGGTGGGTTCCGTGTTCTCCATTTTAATCAGTTGTCTTTTTATTTGGATTTCTTGACCTTTTTGTGAAAGGTATTCCTTATATTGTTTTATGTATTTTTCGGCTTGTTTCACTTGTTCGTCATAAAGATGACATCGCGCTAGAATAATAGAAATCAATAGATCGTTGTTTGTTTGGTTCATATCTTGTTGAAACAAAATACCGAATCGATCGACGAATTTTGATAAAGTTAACCCGGGGTATCCTCTTAGAAAAGGCTCGAAGTTTTTGTCTTGAATATTAATGTTCCATTGAGTGCTGAATACAAGTTTCGAAATGTTTTTGACCATCGATGGATATTCAAAGAATAAAGGCCAATGGGGATTATTAAGTTTTATGTCGTCTGTATTAGCCCTAATAGGTGAGGGTATTTCCTTAGGTAAAGTGACCGGTGCCAAAGGGACACGTAAATCGTAAGGCTGATGATATATTGATTCGCTGTCTTGTTTCAAAATTAGACGAAAAATCACGGTCTCAAAACCTTGTAACATTTCGGATGTCACTGCATTTTTAGGGATGCGTTTTATCATAGCTCGAAATGTTTCCATATTCATCATTGGGTGATGATCCAACACATGCCATGCCCAAGGCCATTCCAAATGCTCGATAATAAACAGAATAGAGACTCGTGTCGTAACGTGAGACCAATTCAAATTTTCTCGGAGTTGTGGCACATCGTTGAGATGGCGAAGATGGCCATATTCATCATGAATAAATTGGGCGAAATCTGGTCTATGCATAATGGCATCCCAATTGAGTAAACCATTAGGTAATTGGATGACATTTCCCTTGTAAAGTTTAAAATAAACATTAAGGGATGTATCTGTACGTAAAAGAAATGCGGTATGCATATTCCATTTTGCACCAGGGTATGAAAGATTGCTGATTATGGTGTAAGCTGAAATATTGGGATGTTGTGTGAGGATTGTCCATTGCCATGGCTTTTCGATTTTTTCGCGCACGTGTTCCCATGTCAACCATGTAGCCGAACTTAGTTGCGCATAATCCCAGTTTTTATCGACGTTTTCTTCATAAAAACAACGGGTAAGATAAACGTTATAGCTCAGAGCACCAAAATGCCATTTCTGTTTGCGATAGTGCTTCACAACAAAGAGTGGTATGTTGGCATGACTAAGATAATAAAACAAGATGTTACGCCGAATTTGTTCGCTACGAATACTCTTTTTCTCCGTTATGTTCGTAGTAAAGGTACAATCCATAAAGTTTTCAATTAACCGATGAAGAAAAAATGCCAAAATGAATTGCATGCGACAATCTTCCACAGGGATTGTCATTTTCAAATTTGTTTTGTGGGCTATTGCATGTATTGCATGTATTGCATTTAATGCATTTAACGCGAGTATAAAAGAAGATTAAAAAAGTTAATCAATTTTTTAGAAATTTGCAAAAATGAAAAAAATATAAAAAATAGAAAAAATAGAAAAAATAGAAGGAGAAAGATTTAGGATTGAAAATCCCGAGAAAGTTCTACAAACTCTCTTTGAAGTTTTCTTCGACAATATTCATAATAAGGGTTTATGGCCACATTTTCTATCTTTTCCACGATAAAACGAGATGCTTGATACTCTTTATTAATTTGTCCGAGAGGGAGACGTAGATTTGACAAAATTAACATCTCAAGACTAAAACGCCATGAAGTGTTTTCAAAATAATTGATTAATAAATCTTGCAGAAAGGTTGCGCTGTATTCGGGGTAGCCGGTAGGATAAAAATACCTTCTACGTTCATCAAATTCCCAACGCGAGTAAACGAACAAGTACCTCTGTAAACAAAATGAATAATAATCATCAAAACTCCCGACGAGGAGATGCTTTACAAGGCACCTCCAGTTTATTTCTCGCCCGTTAACTTCGAGTCGATGACATTTTTTATAATTCCGTGGATTGTGTGGGTTGTCTACCATCGCTCTGCGAAACTTATATCGGCGTGACTCATATATTTCTTTGCTATTTTCTTTGCTATTTTCTTTGTCATTTTCTTTGCTATTTTCTTTGTCATTTTCTTTGTCGCGAGTAGAATCGAAAACCCCATGCTCCAAGTAATACCGGTAAACATTATCAAAGTACTCGACAAAACGTTGACTAAAAAACTCGTCTTTAGGAAGTGTAGTTGCTAGGATAAGGCTATTATGCATAAGTCTAAGTGCTCCGTCTATAGTATTATGACTTCCATATCAACCGATGCAATCAAATTTTCTGTATTTAACGGAAAATTATAAAAAATATTTATCTCAAAAAGGCATGCTATTTTAAGTGTTTTTTGAGTTTTTGGTATTTGCAGAAAAAGGAGAATTGAGTGAATTTTTGAGATTTGAGGGACTCATATCTTTTCGAATACTCCAACTTTTTTTCTCGGGGCGATACACAAAAACATAATCAGGCAATTCTTTTGATCTGTATCGAACATATTTGCTTCTAGGTTGTCCATCTTTTTCGATTTTCTTTTCGTTGTATTTTTTGTCCAACGTGAAAGTTACTTTAGAAGGCACATCTGGCATTTTGTTTTTAATATAGGTTTAGATTTTTTCGCCTTTTGACCTTTCACCTTTTCAAATTATAAAATAATATTATTTAAAGAAATGTGGAGTGCAACACCTTTTTCTTCACCCTCTCCTAAAAGAGACAAACGACCATTTATGCGGAGGGTGCCAATGCTCATGCACGTTCCTAGCCCGAGTCCTATTAAATCGCCTATTAAATCGCCTATTAAATCTCCTACTCATTTTTCATCCATGCGTGAAAAGAAGAGAACAAGAGTAAATACCTTAAACAATGCATCACCTTTTTATGATGTGACAGAGTGTTCGCCTTTTTATTTATCTGTGGGCGATTTATGTACTTTATCGAATAAAACGAAAGGCCAAGAATATGGATATGGAACCCATGGTCGTTATTTCGTCTGTCAAGACACCAAATATGGGTATAAGATTACACAAAGATTGTCGCACTCTCAAAAAGAAAAGATTAAACGTTTTTATGATGCGGTAACGCAATCGCACGATGAGAATTTAGCCGATTTTTTTGTATTACCCATCGAAGGTGAAATAGGAATTTGTGGAATGCATGAACGCCCAAAGTCACATTACATAATGCCTCATATTAATGGCGAAAGGCTTTCGGACTTGACGTATCTGAACGAAACCGATAAAAAAGGAATTTATAAACAATTGGTTTATGCGATCGAAAGTTTGCATAATCTGGGATTTTTTCACAATGATCTTAAAGCGGACAATGTGATACTTTACAAACGGGATCCTGTAATGGAAGGGACGGTAAAAATAAAAAACGAAGATACGGGGACTTTGTGGCATGCGCATCTGATCGATTTTGACGAAGTGACACCAATCCACACAATAAACTCCTATCAGAACACGAGTAAAAAGGGTGAGATATTATCAACGGCGGCTTGTCGCGAAGAAATCGAAGGCCCGGACGGTTGTGCGGATCATTTATTACGTGGGCTATGATTGTGTAAACTTTTATTATTTATAAGCCTTCAATTTCTTTTATAAAATACGTACAACCCTTTAAAAGATGGGCTTATTCTGTACTCGTAAGCGTTTACGATTTTTTTGTAAAGCCAGAAGTCGGCCTTAGTATTGAGGCTTAAGCTTATCTAAAAGAAGTGTTTACGAATTTTTCGGAAACCTAAAGCGTTTAGAAATGACGACTAAGCTTTACCCAAAGCGTTTAAAGGTGAGGACTAGGCTTAACTTAGGAAAG
>LFCJ01004356.1_pt1 | contig 10383 bp, 9 predicted proteins | sample 643141 | NCBI WGS metagenome assembly LFCJ01 (sample SAMN03766243, study PRJNA286221) | soda lake metagenome | biome: soda lake; feature: Kulunda steppe; material: water; isolation source: sample B1-Br-g2 brine of Lake Bitter-1 | place: Russia: Kulunda steppe | collected 2010-07 | reverse complement strand
TGTACGAGATCACTTCGCTTGGAAAAGCCGCGCTGGTATACCAAGATCAATATGATGAGGTAGACGACTTTGAGGGGCTCATCGAAGGTCCCAGTGCAACCGGCAGTGATGGTTCCAGTGAAGGTCAGGCGAGTTTCGCTCGCGGTGACGACGAGTCTGAAGACGCCTGAGATGCGATCAGATGATACACTCGTGAGCTGGCAGAACTGGCTGAGGAATTCGTCCCGAAGTCAGATTTCTCAAGAAAGGACCTTGAGCCGCCCCGCCAGTGAGGCTGGTAATTAGCGCGATAATCACGACCATTATAACCGAGACCCGAGACTTATTCTCTGACCGCTTCTTCGACAATCTCGACCTCTTCGTCAGTGAGACCGTACAGCTCGTAGACAATCTTATCAATCACTCAGCTTTGCACGTTAGCGTCAGCGGGTAAGTGAACGAAGAGGTGGCCGATCTCGGTCATTAAGTCACCGACGCAGCGATCATCGTTGTCACGAACCCACGAGAAAAGGTTGTAGACGACTTCTTCAGAGAGCATTTGAGGTTTGCTCAAACCGATGACGCCTGCGAGCGAACCGTCCCCAAAGCGCTCGAATCGAGATCAAGACGAACGAAACTGTAGGCTGCCATCAGAAGGTGCCAGTGCCGACTGGAACCTTTTCCCTAGCTGATTTTCTCGAGCGAGCTGGGGTTTCCAAGCGATCGTTCCAACGCTATCGTGACCGGCTCTTCGTGCTTGATCTCCTCGAGGAGACGGATCGTGGGTACCGGTGTCCGTTGGCGTTCCCGGAGTCTGAAAAGCACCAGATTGAGCGGTGGCCATCGACGACGTCACAGTCGTTCCTCGAGGCTGTGGACGCGCTGTTAGTTGCCGAGCTTCCCCCGGACCAGTACGGCGATCCCGACGATGAGCTCGGCGGATTACTGTTTGGCCAACCAGATCCCGGCGAAGCTCTTGCACACAGTGTTGCTGGACCATGGGCTGAACTTGTACGGCGACTCACGGAAACACCGTTGTTAGATACCCAAAAAACGACAATATCAATTGACTCTGGCCCGCCGGCGATACAACAATCGCTAGGCGAATACAGCCGTACTCCTTACTCTGGGTGAGGAATTAACTCGTCCTCAGGCGGTTCACCGAGAGCGTCTTCAATCCGATTCGGCCACTTCTCTTCATTTTCTTTCACAAATCGGATGAGGTCAAAATCACCCTGGATATCAACCTGCTTGTCGACATAATCAATCCCTGCGTCGGCGTGTTCAAGCATCCGAGTCCAAGCCTCACTCTCTAAACCGTCTTCATCGATGTCTTCATCGAACTCCCCGGATCGGACTAGTTCGGCCTTCACAAGGGAATAGATGAATTTGATCGCGTTCCGATGCTCATCTTGCCTAATATCGCCGACCTTGATGAACTCTTGACTGTAGCTATCGTTTTCCTTCTTCTCGTATGTATCTTCCCTGAGAAACCCGACTGCTGCACCGAGTGTGAAGAGTTCGTAGCGGTGCTGAAATGGGTAGTCATCGCTGTTATCGACGATGGATTTGTACAGGTCGAGTCGGGCACTTTTGATAGATTTTGTGAGCGTCATTTGTCACACCTACACGAGAGTTGTCTGCTTTTCGCCTGGCGAAATCCGTGATGCTTCTGGGTCGTCCTCTTTCTGCTCAATTTCTAGATGCTTAGACGCATACTTTGACAGGTAGTCGATATCATCTTGTTCCAGCTCTCGTGGCTGGTAGAGGATGATCACCTGGTCACTGAATTCAGGGTAGTACTTGATCAGATTATCCTTGTGTTCTTTGTCAAGCCGGCTGAGCGGCGTGTCGATTACGACCGGAGCATTACGTGCAGTGTAGTTGTTCAACCCGGCGATGAACGAGTATGCGATGATCTGTGTAGCCCCAGCACTCGGGGCCTGCTCTTGAACATCCCGCGTAGCAGAATCTGTTTTCACCTGTAGCTTGTAATCTGAGGTAATCTTGATCCCATCATAGACATCGCTTTTATTTGTAAGCTCCCGGAACGTCTCTGAGGTATGGTTTTCCACTGCCTTCTGACGGTCCTCCACGAATTCCTCCTTAAGATCTTGCATCGCCTCCTTTGCTCGAGCAGTCAGATCACGACGTTTTCGGAAGTACTTCTCATCGTCCGATGCTCCGCCTAAGCTGTCGATCCGGCGTTCCTTCTGTTCTTCTTCTTTCTCGAGCTTCCCGATTTCTCGGTTGACTTTCTCAATTTTCGACTTCAACCTCTCAATTTGGTCGTCAGTGCTGTCGCGCCGATTTTTCAATTCCTCATGATCATCTTCCGTGATCTCTTCAATTTCTTGCTCCAAATTATCCCGAGTCTCACGAAGCTTACGAAGATCCCGCTGCAACTCATAGATCCGTCGTTGAACCAGTATAAACTCTTCTTCCTTCTGACTAACGTTCAAATCTAGCTTCGAAGCCTTATCCTTCGCTTCGATTGCCCTTTGTCGGCCATCAGACTCCAGTTCTTCAAGTTGTTCCTGCAGATCTTTCTTATCGTTTTCGTCCAGAGATTCACCACAGATGCAGGTACCGGACTCGAGGATATGTCCAATTACTTCCTCCCCGCCCTCAATCGAATTGAGCTCGTAACACTCCTCCACATGAGACGTGCCGCTAGCAGCAATCAGCGGACCTGCTAATCGGAAAAGATCCTGTCGTCGACTGGTTTTAGTATCAAGTTCAGACTTGTTACGTTCGATCTCTTTCTTTGTCTCGTCCAATCTGGATTGTTTATCTGCGATTTCCTTGATATCTTCTAGATCGCTTTTGATCCCTTCCAACCGCTCTTCTGCCAACTCGAGATCCTCTTGTAGGTCTTCTTTCTCACTTTCTAAATCCTCTTTGCGGAACAGGATCTCTTCAAGATCCTGCTTCACTTGCGAATATTCGTCAACGTTGGATTGAGCGTCTAAAAATTTGTCATTGTACTTCTTTCGACGGACTTCTAGGTCATCGATCGCGTTCTGGATTTCCTCAATCCCGAGGACGGTTTCAATTGCTTCCTTGACCTCCTCGGTGTGTTCCATATATTTCTGCAAGTCCTCCTCAGCATCGAAAAAGAAAAATTTTGAAGCCTGCTCCGGCAGAATTGGATTGATAACCTCGTTGTATTCATGCGGTTGAGCATTCTTCCCAACAATCTGGTCTCCATTCTTTTCGACAGTAACATAGCTGTTGTTCGGGCTTCGCTCATCCGGATCATCAACTTGGTCGAAAGTAATTACTCGCTCAATCTCATAGACATCGTCTTGATGGAGGAACTCAACGGTGACGCTTGTTTCACCCATACCATTTTTCGCGGCTTTTCGATTGATTGCTAATCGTTGTTGTTCGTGAACTTCCGCTCTCGTCCCTTCAAAACCGTAGAGACAGAACTTTAGACCTGAATAGAACGCACTCTTCCCCCTATCATTCTGACCTTCAATGAGAACTAACGGCTTCTCATCCTCCGTACCAAGATCAACAAAAACCTCGCTGTGATAGGGTTTATAATTCTTAAATGTAACTGAGATTATCTTCATTTGACATCACCTGGCTGATCAAGTATAATAAACATTTGTTTTTGTATTACCGTAAATACTATCACTTTGGGGATGGGTGCTCAGATCATTCTTCCCAACCTTCAGCATAGCTTTCAATGATATCTTGTACCTCGCCGTGAATCCCATGCCGGTTTTCCATGTTCACGACTTTCTTTTCCTCAATAAAGATTTCTCGCAGAACCCCTTCTGGTACGCCGTGTTTCTCTGCCTGTTTCTCGATCAACTCTTCAATATCATCGTGGATCTCAGTTGTTTTAATACTCATTGATGTATGCCAAGTGGCTAAATCCGTATGGTTCCAAATGCTTACGCAGCTTTTGTTCGACTTGGTGGCGGTTCTCAGCAGACCGGATTAATACTTTTGCTCTCCTCAACTCCTGTTCAACAACTTTCCGAGCAGTTGCATCACGCTGCTCAGCTGTCAGGCCAGGTAGAGTGATCATGTCATAGATCGCTGCCTTCTCTTTCCCTTCAGCTTTCCGTAGGACACGTCCACGACGCTGTACGAACTGCCGTTTGTTCGTCGAACTCGCTATCAAGACACCGGTAGGACAGTTCGGGACGTCAACACCTTCATCCAAACAGTTGATTGCCAATAAGTAGTCAATCAATCCTTTCTCAAACTTGTAGAAGGCTTTCTCCTGCTCTTTGTTTTCCATGTCGGAGACATAGACTGCGAACGATTTGTCCTCATTTCTGAGCTCGCGCTTTACCGCGTCTACTTGCTCATTGTCCTCACAGAAGATGATCACAGGTGCTGGATGATCGCTTTGAAGGAAATCTCTGAACCGGTCTGGCTTGGAGTTCGCTTTCTTTTTGATTTTCGCCCGTTTCCGTAACAGTGTTTCCTGTTTCTCTTCGAGATCTGGAGCTGGCACATCTTTGTCGTTCAGCTGGCCGCTCACCTGGCCGATTCGTTTCGTATAGTCCGCGAAGTCTTCATACTCCCCTGGATCAAGCTCACAGATAATCGGATGGTATTCGTACCGGGTGAGATATCCGTTATCAATCGCGTCCTGGGTTTTGAATTCGAATTCGTTGTTCCCGAAGTAGTTCCGGATAACTCGGGTACCTTCTTCGTCCCACTGCCGGTCGGGCGTAGCAGACAAACCAACTCGGCGGCCAGCATCGATGTCAAATAGCCGTTGGTACGTTGGAGCTCCGTAGTTGTGTGTCTCGTCAGCAATCAGCTGCAATCGTTCTGGCGGGATGAAGTCCATGTACCGTTGGAAGGCTTCACCAGAGGCTGTCTGAATGGTTGTGAGGAGCACTTGGCTCGACGTATTGTAGATCAGTTCCTCGTTATCAATTCGATACGGATTGACGATCCGGGTTATTTCTTCCCGCCAGTTCGTCTCACCGCGGCATTGTAAGATACTGACATCGTCTCCAAATACAGTTCGTGTCTCTTTCTCCCACTGGTCAAGCAAGGGTGATTGGGGTACCACGATTAAGGTCAATCGGCCATCTGCTTGTAACCGGGCTGCACGAAGAGCTGTATACGTCTTTCCAGTTCCCGTCGCCATCGCGAAAATCCCTTTGTATTCGTTATCGATCCACCAGTCGATCGCTTTAGCCTGGTGCTTCCAGAGATCACGGCCACCTTCTTCATCTACCGCACCGGGACCGTTCTGGTGGAACATATCCAAGGACGGCTTCCCGTTAATTGTCTCCGGACTGTGCTTCTGCAGCCCCTCCTCAATAGCTTCAGGTAACTCCTTGACAATGATTTTCACATCCTTATTTTCCCAAAGGTCGTTGAAGTCCCGCTGCTTGTCTCGCACCCGGAACTCGTCTACATCTCGCCAGCTACAAAAGACGTCGAATGACTCGTAGTTGTCCGTCCATGCCAGCTCCGTCTCATTGATCGATCCTGAAAACGCGACTTGGTTTCCATGCTCGTCAGTGAAGATCCCCTTCTTCTCGTGATAGTGACTGAACGGGTTGATATCCTTGCCCTGCCGCATGAATGCCACACGGATCTCGAGCAAATCTTCCTTCACCATCCAGGCAAGGCATTTGAACCGGTCGCGCTTCAAGTGGTCCGAGAACTGGTCAGCGCTCAACCCACGGTGAAGGGACTCCTCTAAAATCTCGTTTTCGGATGTCACACCCTCTTCAAGAGCCTCGATATCGTTTTCTGTAAGCCGTGGGCTCACCACCATTCGCATCTTCCCACCGCTCACAATCAACCGGGAGATACCGCGAGCAGCATTTGCTAACGACTTGCTGTCGAAGTAACCTGCAGCACGGTCATATCGATGGGTTCGCTGTAGGCAGGGGATGTAAAATTCTTCCAGGAGATTGTTTTTGCCAGTCCGATAGCTCCGGTCAAGCGGAAGGCTTTGCAGCCCATCACGGCTACTTGCATCCTTATTACCCTTCCCGGTGTCTGCCATCTATCTTCTATATTAGTTGATAAGATGTATTCAACTTAGTGTTATTTTCCTAAGCCGAGTCACTGCTGTGATCACTTGGTCTGCCACAAAATCGATTTCTTCCTTCGTATTATCTTTCCCGAGACCGAACCGCATTGCAGAGTGCCACCGAGATTCATTATCACTCAATGCTTGCAGTACGTGGGAAGCCTCGACCTTCCCAGTCGTACAGGCAGATCCTGCCGAGACAGCGATTTGTGGCTGCAGATTCTGGACCAGTCCTTTGTTCTCAACGCCGAGAAAACTGACGTTTAGATTGTTCGGTAGCCGGTTACCCGGTTCACCATTCAACGCAATTTCGTCTAACTCATCGTCGAACCGTTTCCAGAGCCGGGTCCGGAGAGTTTCAACGTGTTCGACCCGTTCGTCGCGGTTCCTCTCTGCCAGTTGTACTGCTTTTCCAAATCCAACGATTCCAGGCACGTTCAACGTCCCTGATCGCATACCGCGTTCATGGCCGCCACCCTCGATAAGCGTCTGAACCTTCACCTTGGGGTTACGTCGACGGACGTAGAGGGCTCCGATGCCTTTCGGTCCGTAGATTTTGTGACTAGACAGGGACATCAAATCGATACCCATCTCTTCAACGTCAATCGGGACGTAGCCGAGTGCTTGGACCGCATCTGTATGGAAGTACACCTCGTTCTCCTTTGCGATCTGGCCGATTTGCTGAAGTGGGGCGATCGTCCCAATCTCGTTATTCGCTGCCATCACCGAGATGAGAACCGTGTCCTCCCGGATCGCCGCCTCAACATCAGAGGGGTCAATCCGGCCATACTCATCCACTTCGAGATAGGTAATCTCGAAGCCTTCCTCCTCTAAGGCATCGCAGACCTCAAGCACTGCTTCATGCTCTATGACGGTGGTGATAATGTGGTTGCCTTGACCGTTGACAACGGCGTGTTCAGCGACCCCTCGAACCGCTAAATTATCGGATTCCGTGGCCCCACTCGTGAAAATGATCTCTTCTTTTCGAGCGTTGATCGCTTCTGAGATCCGTTCACGGCCTTTCTCCACCGCCATCTTTGCATTATTTCCATAGATATGGTCTTTACTGGCGGGATTACCAAACTCCTCAGTGAAGTACGGTACCATCTCCTCTACCACTTGGCCGTCAACTGGCGTGGTGGCGTGATGATCAAGGTAAATCGGTGTTTCTACATCAGTCAAGACTATCACTCCGGATTACTTCGGTATCGTCTTTGATTTCTCCTGGCAGTAGCTCATAAAAGTCACTGGGATCATCCAACCGACTATACAGGTGGAATACTCCTCGGTTCAGGTGAGCGACAAACTCTTTATAGAGATCTTCTTCGGGGTCTTTGCCCTCCTGTAGCAGCCGCTCTTTCACCATTGCCATGTAGAGGGCGTCGTGTTCCCCCAGTAGGGTGTACCGGTTGAATACTTTTCCGTCAGAATCGTACTCTTTCGGGTTCGGAGGCCGTGGCTCGTTCAACGAGTAGCAGAGGCCGATCCGGCAGAGGTAGTTCGGGGTTATATCGAAGTTCCCTTTTAACTGGTTTAGTCGGAATGTAGCGTCGCTACTGATCTGTACGCGATTGAATTCCTGAGTCATTGTAGGACCTCCTCAACTTCAGCAGGCTGAACTGACTCTATCCAAAAATACCCCTTCGACACAGCAGTGTAGCCGTCTGGCTCCTGATAATCCAAGTGGTATGCTCTGGAGACGGAATCAGCCAAGTCTTCGTAGTGATCGTCATCGATCTCAGTGTCCGTCGAAAACACAAGCACCTGGTGCGATGCCTGTGGGAAGAAGTTCTGCACCAAACTGTCGCGGTGAGTCTGGTCAAGCCGACCAAGCGGTGTATCGATGATGAAAGGGAGCGGTCGGTCAGAAATCTCAGCCAATGCCCAAAGCAGTGAGGTAGCGAAGATCTGACGTTCACCAGCAGAGAGTTGAGATTGATCTTTGAAGTCGCCGTGCTCGGTTTCGATCGAAATTGTCAGTGTCTCCTCGTCGATATGGATCCCACTGTAAAACTCGCTTTTATTAGAAAGTGTGAGGTAGCGATCACTCAGCACGGATTCTAACTGCTGCAGTTTCTCCTTCGCAAGTTCCATCCGATAATCCTCTAAGACGTTCTGGACGTCGGACGCCAACTCTGCACGGTGAGAGACATCTTTGATCCGGGATTTCTCCTCCAACTTTTTGCCAATCTGGCGTTTAACATCCTCGATCTTGTTTCCAATAACGCTGAGCTTCTCTTCCAGCTCATCGATCTCATCAGCTACCTCTACACGATCCTCGGTCAATTCATTCAGATCCTCGATCAGCGGCGAGATCACATCCTCATCCGGTGCGTGACCCAGCTTCCTTTCGATTTCTTGGCGACGCCTCATTGCCGCTTCCAGTTCAACAGTGAGATCCCCCAGCTTTGGCGGCACCTCGTTCAACGCCTTCTCGACTACAGAGTACATCTGCTGTCGTTCGACCTCCGAAAACTGGTCCACCAACTGAACATCTGAGTCAATATCTGTAAGTTGCTCAGCAACGTTTTCCTGAATCCGTTGGGTGAGGTTTTCAGCCTCATCAGGGCCGATATCGGCGTTTTTCCAGAGTCCGTCGTCAGAAAGAACAGTGCTTAACTCGTCCTTCAGTCGGTCTTGGGCTGCAGCCTCTCGTTGGGCCTTCGCCTCGTTTTGAAGTCGCTCTTGGACACTTTGACAGAGGTCTGGTGCTAACGCAAAGGGGTAGGCACCGGTGACGAGCTCTTCAATTCGTTCCTCAAAGTTGTCGACATTAGCTGAGACTTCGGCCCGTTTCTCCTTAAGATGCTCTCGCTTCTCTGCAAACGATCCACCCTCCTGCGAGAGTTTGTTTTCCTTCTGGTTAATCTTCTCTTCGAGTTCTTCCAGTTTGACCTCTTTCTCTCTTTTGTCCTTTTTCAGCTTTTGTTGTCGCTTTTGGAGTTCCTCTTGCTCGGATCGAAGTTCGTTGATCTCGTCACTAAGCCCGCCAACATCGCTCTCGTTCAGCTTTTGCTGAATGTAGATTGAGAGATCGGCGTCCAACCGATCAATCATTTCCAGGCCGAGAAGCGAAAACAGCGACTCCTCGAAATTGTCGTCGTCCTCAATGGCACTGGCCAACTCTTGAATCTTCTCACCGTCAAAGAAGAACAGTTCAGAGACTCCTGGTGGAATCAATTCTTTCAGGAAGTCTTGCCATTGATCCTCGTCAAGGTCGCTTGGTGTCTCGCCGTTCCGTTTGACCTTCAGGTTCTCAACAATGCTTTTGCCACGGTCACGCCATGATCGTACGACAGTATAGTGATCGACTTCGCCAAAATGGGCGTATTCAAATTCTAGGCGGACCGAGGCGTATTCCGCAGAACCATCTGCATAGTCGTGCAAATTCTGTTCAATCTTCTGCTTGTACTCTTTTTCACCGGTTCGTTGACCGAGAGCACTGCGACCGTGAAGACAGACCTGGATAGCGGTGAAGAGCGTAGTCTTCCCGGCACCGTTCATTCCGCCAAACAGGACAACAGGTGATTCAGGCGAGGTAGTTAGATCAAATTCGTTCCGGCCGCGATACGGACCAAAGTCCTCGATAACAATTTTATTTAGTTTCATAAGTTCACTGTATCTCTTTTTCGACGATAATTAGATCGCAGGACCGTTGTATTGCCAGTCTTCGACACTGTCCTCGCCTTCGGCTTCTGCAATAATCTCTTCTGGATCACGCCAGTCCTCTTTCATGACCTTATCGATCTCGTTGTAGATCGATGCTCGACGCTTCATTCCGTGGTGTTGGAGTTCGGTGTCGAGCAGCCGCTGGATGAGTTCTGGCGGTACATCGTGTGAATCTGTGACCCGTGTCAGAACTTCTTCTTCGGTTTCGCTGAAAGAACCAAGGTCGTCTTTCACCCAGTCCAACTCTTCACCCATGACCTCATCGTAAATTTTGGGGACTGAGTCACGCCAGTCTGACCGTTCTTTCCGCCATAGCCGGCGGATTTCTCGGAGCTCTTCTTCCCTGATTAGCTCCATCTCCTCATCGTGGGGGAGCTGTTCGTTCACCTCTTTCTGGGTCTCAAGCAACTTCCGGAGCAGGTCCTTACAGAACTCGAATTTGTGGGCTCGAGGAATGATACCACCGTCACCATTCGTCTTTTCGCGGACCCGGCCATGCCGCCGGCCTTTCATTTGGCGGAACCGTGGCTTGACCTCTGGGTCCTGGGTCGACTTGAGGAAGTCACGGAACTCGAGCAGGGGTTCCATCCATTCGTCACCCTCGTCGATCATGTTCTGCATCGCTTTGTCTTCGCTGACAACGGTACAGGTCCAACAGCCGAATCGGCTGTTCCCACAGGAGGGTGTCTTGGTGTCGATCACCATCG
>LFCJ01004354.1_pt1 | contig 10383 bp, 14 predicted proteins | sample 643141 | NCBI WGS metagenome assembly LFCJ01 (sample SAMN03766243, study PRJNA286221) | soda lake metagenome | biome: soda lake; feature: Kulunda steppe; material: water; isolation source: sample B1-Br-g2 brine of Lake Bitter-1 | place: Russia: Kulunda steppe | collected 2010-07 | reverse complement strand
ACATACTCGTCTGCATCATACAGATTTTGAATGATGTTCAAGAGGCAGGTGGGCATGCTATTGCGTTGGAGGTGCTCCCAGAGGGCACACCTAGGAATGGAGTCATATGCCTGTTTGAAGTCAAAAAATGCTGCATGCAACCTAGGTGAGCCATGAGGTTTTTTGTTTGCGCAGCATGTCTGAGGATAAACATGGGCTGGAGACTGTTTCTGCCTGGAATCCAGGCCCTGGATAGAAACCAAATTGCGTGTCAGGTATCTAATTGTTCTTCTGACACCACTCCGTCATGTAAACTCTCAGGACATTCACAGTTCAGCTATAGTTATGGTCTTCATGAGTCTGTTTGGTGTGCAGCAGTCTCTCAGCGTCACACTCCAAGTTAAGTTACAATGGGTTTAGACCTTCAGCCAGATGGGTTGACTGTTGGGCTTGCTGGACACTGCCAGCCCGACAAAAAATATCCATAGTTTCAGAGAGAAAAAGGAATGATTTGTATGTCTGCTTCAAGACAATTTCACGTTCTCAGCTCCAATGGTGTGAGAATAAAAAGCGCCTGTGTCTCCAATGAAAGTCCTACCAGCGAAATCAGCAAATTTTCCTTCAAATCTCCTTCTCAAATAGCACATTTCCAAGCAAGGGCACAAAAAAAGGACATGCTTTTTGTCCTGGACATCATGCAAGTCTCATTTGTCACAGAGCCTATTGTGGATTTGCCAACAACTGGTTTCAACTCTTAGGGTATGTGCTCTCAAACGAAAACGAGCAATGTTCCGAAGCACATGCCTACCTAGTTCCAGCTCCAGGGACCTAGGCAACAGGTGGGGAGGGCTCTGTACATTGTGCTTGGTTTGAGAGGCAAGGTCATCCATGAATGATATGTAGCCAGTTTTTGAGCCTGTGTCCTAGGATCTGCACCATCCAGCTCCCTCCATACCGCACGCAAGCGCTCACGCAAATCCACCACAAAGTATTGTAAGGGGAGGGGAGTTGCAGCCTTGATGCAATTGGCGTATGTATCTGCTGCACGTAGACCCACACACACCTCTATGAACTCCGCAGTCCAACACTTTCTAGGTAGCACAATTTTTTTGAGCAAGCCACTATTCCCGCTAAGCAGAGAGTTGAAAGACTTGGCAGCAGCGGAACCAATAAAACTGCAGAGGCTCCTGGCCACACTCTCGCAACACAGCCCAGTTAGGCACGGACCTTTTTACACTAAGCACACCTTTGAGAAAGCACAGATGCGCATTTTGAAGGGGGCTGTCAAGCTCACTACCCTGCTTCATGAACCGTGTTCCCCAGATCTGGCAAGCAAACATACTGGTGGGGATAGCGTAGCATTTAGCCAACCAAAGGAGAGCATGTGGCCTGTCATTTAATTGATGCTCTCTCGCAAATTGCCTAATTCTGTGACAGCCATCCATGAAAGGACCAAGCATATGTTCAGCGGATTTGGCAATGTTATGCGTCCTATAGAAAACCATGCCTAGGTATTTGAATGAATCCTTGTTGGCTAGTGGAGCACCCCCCACACTGAAAGCGAGGACGTTGCAGCCATGAGAGTTAAAATGGACAACTTCAGACTGAGCGGTATTGATGGTTAACCCTTTTCTCCTGCCATACCCGTCCAGACTCCAAGAAAGACAGAAAGGGAAAAATCTACTTTCCGCAAACCAAATGACGGTGAAAATGGAGAAAAAGGAGCAAATATTTTCTGAGAGAGCACTATAACTGCAGACAGTGAAAATAAAGATGCACCTCATTTTGCTCAGCAGCAGAAGAGCACTTGTCACAAGCAACTCAGACGAAAGCAGGTGGGCTTGGCCAAGGGGGACAGCCATGTCACTACTTGTAGGAGAGGGGCGTGATTCCTGAAGAGAAAAGAAGTACGTAGGCAGTGAAATCACTCCTCACATCAACTAAGGAAAAGGAGATACATTGGCCCGAAGAGCTGTGAGTCTCCTCCACCAGGGAGAATGGAGAACTAGTGAGAATCTGGAGGGTGACAAGCCGCCCCCTGCTCCAGACCAAGACCTTTAAAGCAACTGGATTTTTCAAGAGCGCGTCTAGTAGTTGTCAGTTTTTGTGCCTAGAGCACAGAATGAGCATGTAGCTTAAGGGCAGTCTTATGGGCTTTTTGTACATCAAGGCCGAGCTCTTCAAGGTGATTCATAGTGTGCGAGGTGTAAATAGAGCCTCCCACACCAAGAATAATCGTGTGAGGGATGACTTTCTTGGCCTTCAAGCGCTTACAAAGAACCTCGTTTTGTTTTTTAGAGGCTTCTAGTTGGTGTCCAGGCCGTGTATCTTCATAGTACTTTACCTCAACAAGGTGTATCTCCCTCATGTTGATATTTAGCTCGTGGACTCTACGTACGTCTCTGCTGGGTTGTCTTGGTTGTGACCTGGTGCAAATGAGGAGTGGTTGGTAATTTGGTTTTTTTAGTGGGTAAGGGGGTGACCAAAATGGCATCAGGGCGACTAGAGGTGAGTCTCTCTCTATATATAGTCTCTCTCTATAGATGAGCACCAAAAAGCCAGCTGGGTATAGTCCTGTTATTAGCATTCTCAGGAATTTGAAGATTTTGTTGGGCCAAACGGTTAGTGCTGCCGGCATCCAAATGGACCAAGCAACCTGCCAGAGAGCCTTTGCTGATGGTTTTCATGATGAGCCTGCAGGCAACATTATGGCGTTCAGTGATCATACCCGAGATGATTGTATGTCGACACCCTGAGAGAATATGGAGAGCACTATCTGCTTGCTGACAGTGTGACACTGAAGGCTGGTGGACATTTTGAAACGGACAGCATGTTTCTGGTTAAGAAGGGTGCCTGTGCAGTAGTGGAAGATATTGCGCTTCATTTGGAGAGGAAGTTTGGACATGCTCCAAAAAGCCTTAATTATGCCTTTGTGGAAGTGTGGAAGTAGACTCTGGTTATAAGAGTAGTACCCTGTTTTTGAGTCGGCATAACCCAGTTTGTGGTTTGGGTGCATGTGTGATTTTAGTGGGGCTTGGAGATTTGGAAGGTAAGTCAATCTAGGGCCGTGTTGGGGAGCTTCAGTACCAGATCCTTGTTGATCTACTTCTTCAACAGCTAACCAACTAATATCAAAGAAGGGATTGCCACCAGGGCCTGCGGTGCGGATGGTTGTTTCAGCTGGGAGGCTGTTTCCATGGCAAACTTGGTATTTTGCAAGGGCATCTGCATATTTATTTCCGGCAATTTCGGCATGAGATTTTACCTAATAGAGTAAGATGTGGGATTGAGAGTTTCAGATTGTATTAGAAAGAATTTTTAGGAGGTCTCCTTGGACATGGTGGCGGTGTTTCTCTGGGCACAACAATTGTTTCCCAATATGGTGTAGTGAGGTAAGGCTTTCTGTGGCAATATGAGTATGATCGTGAGTGATAGCAGCAGCTATAGCTGCCAGTTCTGCTCTCCCTATGGTGTTGGTTATACCAGCACCATTTAATTCAACCAAACCCAACAAGTTAGAGTTGCCCGAGCTGGGGTGGTAGACCCCTGCACCAATAACTGTTTTACCTTCTTGGGTATGGCAGCTACCATCCGTACAGGTCCAGGATTACCAGTCTGAAATTTTCAGTGTGAGTCCCGGTTTGGATTGATGCGTGATTCCTGAACTCAGGGGAGGTTTGGCCTCCCTGTTAACACAAAAGTCGCTAAGATAACTTATCTGGTATCTTTTGATAGCTGGCTTGTTTGGCACGGAGGGATGTTTGCATGCGCTGGGGACAGCCCAGCATAGAGTGCAGGCCTGCATTTCGAAGGTGCAGCTTGTCCAAAAAAGTATCCTTTGTGCTGCCATGGGCGAGCAGGCCAGCCAATGGTGCACTGAGCGCGGGGACGCATGAAGGGGGCACAATAGCACCATTTTTGTGGTGACACGGGCAATGTGGCGGAGTGAATGAGCTGCAGATGGCCGGGGCTCGGTGGTGACCTTCAGCGGGTGCATGTATGAAGACTAAACATGGCTGTCATGCTGCGAACCATCCAAATCCCACGGGCGCTGCTGCCTCTCCGCTTGCTGCCTTACTCAGACCCAACCAGGTCCTTGCATGGGGATGCCAGCCAGGCCCCTGGCCGGGCGGCCAGCATGTCAGGGCATTGCTCTAGAGTCCAGGGAAGGAAGGTTGCAATCAGTACAAGAAAGAGATACAGTCGCAACAACCAATATCAACCGCCCAACTTACTACAAATGGACAGTGACATCAATTCGGCATTGACACCAATCCGGCGTAACATGGCCCAGGGGCCATTGCAAGCGTCAAAGCTGATGCACACTGGTTTATGAAGAGAAAATTACTTGCAGGCAGAGAGTGAAGCGGTCCCCACAGCTCCCAGGGACATGAGTACATGGTCAAGCCAGCTAGCTACCTCATGCCCAGGCGACCTCACAAAGTTGGCCTGAACATTACCTCCGCACACACTGCACGTGCCTTGGGTGCCGTCCAGAGCTAGCTAGATCAGCAAGCAGCCCGGCTGCTGCATTGATTGCCTGACACTCGTACTGGCGTGCCAGCTGGAGGGCAAGGTGCACCACGAGAAGGGCCCTACGGACATGTGCAACCTAATTGAGCCTGCCAGCCTTGGCGTTGAGGCCACTATCTGTAGGAAGTGGAGGGCCACCTGGGAGGTATTTGACATCTGGTCATCCAGAGCAAGGAATGAGGGAGTCTGACTTGTGCACATGGAAAGGCTTCGCTCTGGGGCTGATGTACGGAGCACCAAGCATGGCATCTTGATTGAGACAAGAGACTGCCTTTGCAACAAACACACACACATTGAAGGCTCTGCGAAACCTCACTTTCAGAAAGTGAAAGGATCTCCAATTCATTACAAGTATTACATCATAATGTACCTCTGTCCAGACTTAAAGAAGCATTTTGAAGTATTTTGCACTGATCTGTGGGACAGGACTGATGACATGTCGGCTGGACTGTGCCTGGACCAAATGGTGAAACATAATGTTGATCAGATGCCTATAAATTACATGCTGGTAAGGATTCCATAGCTGTATCAGTTGAACGAGGGCAGCTAAGCTGAAGCCTATTTGACCTGCAACCTGAACCTAGGAAGGCAACAATACGTAGGAGAAGAGGCAGTGCTTGAGACAAAAATGTTGCGCCAAAAAGGCACCAAAAGTAAGAGTGGTTTTGGTGAAAGTCTAAGCTGTCAATGACGAGTTTTGTAAAGTTCAAGCTTGATCCATTCGTTACGTGTCGAGGCTGGCACCTGGTAGGAGCATAATAGACTGTGACAAATGTGCTGCGAATTACCAGACCCAAACATGTTTCGTGCTTTTGCTCATAGGCAAAAGCATGCGCCCTTCAATGCAAAAATGAAGACCAACTTGCTAACTAGCAGAAATCCGGAAATCTTGTTCGTGGCCTAGGTGATCTTTTATTTTGGTGATGTGCATTTTCCCTTTCTGCCAATCAGGTCTCATTTATCCGTTTCAATTATCATGGATACATTTTAGGCTGGCAATGCTCGCAGTCAACCCACTGAGCTGACGGACGAACCCTAGTACAAGTCTAGCTGGAGCCTATCAGGCCTCCAACCAAAAGCAACACTTAAATATATGTAAGGGCATGGTGGATACTACCCCTTGCATGTAAAATAAAGAAAGAACTACTGGTACACTGTGCAAGCAAGAGCTAAGCTGCCCTCGTTCGGCAGGAACAGCTTTGTAACCTAACCTATGCAAGCAAGAATGACCTTCCAAGCGTGCCTCCCTTCATGAGCATGCCACCAGGGATATTCACGCATGGTCTTCCTTTTTTGTCTGTATGTCTTCTCTGGTTCCTCCTTCAATCGGAGGCGAGCATCGTAGCCCTCATGCGCCTCAGCAGCCTCAGCTGGTGTCTGGTAGTTGAAGAACCTTTGGCTGTTTTTTAGGTGGTGATCGTTGTCTTATGAGTTTGACTCCCTTCCTTCCTTCCTTCCTTTCTTCCTTGCTGGGTCATTCTGGTTCGAAGCAAAACTGTAACTGTGCATTGAGGAAGCAAATTTCCTGGAGGAAAATGATAGGCTGATTGAGAGGCTGTGCCACAGAGGGTTGCACGTCACAGAGGGTTGCATGTCACAGAGGTTAGGCCAAGAATAATGATCGAGTCAGTGCTAATTGATTTTATTCGTTTGATGAGGGAGGATTGGGAGGAGGAGGAAGGTGTTCAAGGTTTTTGAGGCGCGGCAGCTTGATACGTTGTTTCAAATGTTTTGATTTCAAATGTCACAACACAAAGCCCAATATGCAAGTGAGCGCTGAGACAATGAAACTTTTCCCCTGCAACTCTACCACCTCGCACTCTGCCTTTACAAGGACTAGGGGCCCAACTACCACCGTCATTCGTCCTGCTAGTGCACGTGCTCCGCAAAATGCTTCTGAGGCCCGCCTGCGCCCTGGCAAATCTGCTTCGTGGGATCTTGGCTCCCTTCCTGCACGCATCGTGGCATCCGCTGCCACCGCCACTCTTGAGAACATCTCTCGAGGCTACAGGCATCAGCAAGGGCAGCTGCAGCAAGGTGACCGCAGGACTATTTCGGAGTTGCACACCGAAAGGGAGGGCAATCGAGACCGGGCACCCGGGAACAAGGGCATAGACGAACTGCAGGCCCTGCAGCGTGAGCTGGATGCTCAGAGGGAAGGATTAGAGGTAGGTGTGAGGCGGGTTGTGCTCGCACAGCTGCTGCACAGCTGCTGCGTGAAGATACACTGCACACATATCTGTCCTGCTGGACAGCCTGGCCTAATGCAACTGGTGACATCTGTCTTTCCTTGCAGCTGAGACTCCATAGGCTAGACAGCAGTGTAGAGAGAGACAAACCGCCTCTAGCTGCGGTGACGGAAAGGCAAGCAAGTCCTCGGGGGACTGGCGCAGGACCTGTGCGCATTCTGGCAGAGAGTACAAAGCTGAGCAGGAAGCTGAGCAAAGCACGGCAGCTGCAGCACCAACAAGAGGAGAAGCAACAGGAGCAGCAGCAACAAGCGAGCTCAACATTCCCCCGCCCAACCAGCAGCACCTCTTCAACTAGGAAGGACAAGATGGACGACGCCAGACCAAAGCCTCCGGAAAGGGGGCCCTCCTCGCCCAGCATAGACAGCATACGCAGGGCAGGAAGCTCCCGCCTGAGGGTGCTCTCTCGCGAAGAGGAGGGCATGCTCGCCACTGTTGCCAGGGATGGCCTCCACATTGAGAGGGTAGGTGCAGTGGGAGCGACGGAGTGGGCCTGCACAATAGACACAAAAACCAAAAAAAACTTGCGTTGTTGGCCTGGCATGATCCAAGTGCTGTGGTGCCTGTTGGTCGGCTTTCTGGCTTCACTGCGGCAGAGAGCACAGCGCAAGTCTCAACCAGCCGGTCCCTTGCGCTTGTTGTGCAGGACGCAAAGCATCTTGCGCATGTCCTGAAGAGGCAACCAGAGGATGAGGAGCTTGCGCGAGCGTTGAACACGCCTGTGGGGTAAGCCACGGCCGCCACGGTGCTGGCGGCGGACAGCAGGGACTTGCGGGCAAAGAGCATATGATGTGCCTGAGCCTGGGGGCCCACACATTGACACCTGCCCCTGCTCACGCCCACCACAATTGCTGCGAGCAGGGTCAGGGTTTCAGCTGCTGTGGAAAGCCTGTGTGCTCCACATTGTGTGCCATGGGGCGGGGGGCGCATTCGATCCAGGAAGGGCCTACAAGGCTGTGTCTGTGACAAATGGTCGTCACAGCTGCCCTGCTTGCCTCACTTCTTGGATGCTGCTCGTCTCGGGAATGGCGCGCATGGCATGAAACCAAGTCTGCCGCCGCGCTGTGTTAAGCTGATTGGTGTGAGGGTGCTGGACCTCGCCTGTGCGACTGAGGCCTGTAGGCCGGAGGAGGCATATGGGTTGAGGGGCAAGGCAAGTGCCAAGCTCACAAGATGCACCTCGCCTCGCGCCTGTGCGTGCGAGCGGTTGTGCTGGCAGAGCAGTTGGTAGGCATTCTTAACTGGGCTGGCTGGTGCTATGCATGCAGGGACCTCCAGCAGCGCAAGCAGGCCAGCCTGGCGGCGCGCCGCTTGCTACTGCGAGCAAACCATGGGCTGGTGGCCAAAGTGGTTATGCAGTTTGAGGCAAGCCAAAGAAACAGGGGCGGCAGCTGCTTGCAGTTCGCGGACAGCTTGGAGGCCGGGATGCAGGGGCTGCTGAAGGCCATCATGAAGTTCGAGCCCGAGGTGCGGCACAGCTGCTGCTGCTGCTGCTGCTGCTGCCTGCACCTGCGCCTGCTGCTGCTGCTGCAGCTGCTGCTGCTTTGTGTGTGTTGGGGTTGCGAGAGGCGACAGGTACGTGGATGCCTTACCCCCACATACGCTTCCCACTATGCAACCGCGCCAAGTCCAGAACTCAGCTTCTTGACGGGTCTCTTGGCAGCAGAGCCGCAGCAGCACTCGGTGGTGCACGGTTTGTGTGAGGCTTCAGCCAAGGCTTCCGTAAGCTTCTCATCCGCTCTCTGCCTTTGGTCACCTGCGAGTCGCAGGCTGTGATCCCCCCATGCTCTCTGCCATGCTGTGCTGCCTGTGCAGTCCGGCTACAAGCTGTCCACCTATGCTGTGAACTGGATTCGGCAGGAGGTGATGCGTGCGCAGCGCCAGGCGGACTTGTTCAGGTATACTCCGGGCATGGCAGAGGGCACCGCAGCGCGCCGTCGGTACAGGCCCATCGGCACACAGAGCACGGATGCTGCATGGGAAAGGACTGCGCAAGCCATGCCGTGCGCTGCTCATGTTGCACTTGCATCCCCGCCCCCGCTCCTAACTTCCTGCACCCAGGAGCGGCGTGTGCAGGGCGCGCGGGTAGAGCACCTGTCTCCGCTCCATCAGCAATCATGCCCCATCTTCATTGCTGGTGGCCACCGCTTCACCGCACGGCCAACAGCGCTGGCCCAGCACGTGTGCCCTGCACGTGCTGCTTGGGTCCGCTTGGGCGGCCTGCACTCGCATGGAAGCTCAGTGCAATGCAGCCAGCATGCGTGCACGCTTGGGCTCCGCGCTGTGTAGGGTGCCTGAGTACTTTGTGGCATGCGCTGGGCAGCTGATGCGAGCCAAGGCCAAGCTGCAGTCCCTGTACAACAGGGAGCCCAGTGAGGAGGAGCTATGCAGCGCGCTGGGCTGGAGCAGGCTCAGGCTAGCCAAGGTAAGCAGAGCATATGCAGGGAGCAGGCTTGGGTTGGCACAGGCAGGTGAATTGCGATGAGCACCAGGAGTGTGCATGCCTGTCCTGCCGGCAGTGACGTGTGTGTTGTGTGTTTGCGGGATCGGCTGATCGGAGCCCCGGGGCAAGGACACGTGTGTGCCGTGTGCTGCGCCGCGGTGTGCAGGTTACGCACGCCGCGCTCATGAAGGCCGCCGCCGCGCAGGCGGTGTCGCTGGAGTCGTCGCTTGACTCTGACGAAAATGTGAACGACCTGGATGCCCGCATGTCCCTGGCACACGCCCATCCCGCGGGCGAGGTGGGCGTGGTGGGCTGGCGGTGGCAGCATGCATGCGCAGCGTGTCTGTCTGACAGCGTGGCTGCTTCCCTGCCTTGGGGGGCCAGGGGGCTGCGCGTCTGCTTGACAGCCGATGCACGCGTGGGTTGGGGCTGCCAGCCTGCATGACTGCTTGCGCATATCTGTGTGTTTGTTTAGGGGGTGCTGGTTGACTGCACGTCCTCACTGCGTGCCAACCTTGTGGTGGGCCCACAGGATGGCTGGGAGTTCAGCAGCGGGGCCAACAGGGGTTTGCTGGAGCGGGAGGAGCAGCTGGCAAGGGATATCAATGTCCTGCTGGAGCAGGTCCAGCCGCAGCAGCAGCAGCAGCAGCAGCCGCAGCAGCAGCGGCAGCAGCTGCAGCAGCAGTGGCAGCAAGAGCAGCTCCAGGGCAGCGCCGCGGTTGCGCCAGCCTCCAGCGGCATGACCGTGCGCAAGCGTGGCCGGCCGAGGAAGGGGCAGCCCCCCCTTGAGGACGCCAGGCCAGGGCTCCAGCAGCAGCAGCAGCAGCAGCAGCCGCAGCAGCAGCTGCAGCGGTCGCAGCAGCAGCAGCAGCAGCAGGTGCTGCAGGGGCCGGTGGAGGATGGCCAGCTAACCCCGCTGCACATTGCAATCCTGCGGCTGCGCCTGGGGCTGATGTCAGGCAGGACGCAGGTAGATGTCGGTGGCCTGACTTATGGCCACCGATAGTTGCACGTCGCTTGGGGCCACCCTGCGTGTTGAAAGGCAGTTGCACGTCGCATGGGGCCACCCTGTGTGTTGAAAGGCAGTTGCAAGTTGCATGGGGCCACCCTGTGTGTTGAAAAAGGCAGTTGCAAGTTGCATGGGGCCACCCTGTGTGTTGAAAAAGGCAGTTGCAAGTT
>LFCJ01004353.1_pt1 | contig 10384 bp, 7 predicted proteins | sample 643141 | NCBI WGS metagenome assembly LFCJ01 (sample SAMN03766243, study PRJNA286221) | soda lake metagenome | biome: soda lake; feature: Kulunda steppe; material: water; isolation source: sample B1-Br-g2 brine of Lake Bitter-1 | place: Russia: Kulunda steppe | collected 2010-07 | reverse complement strand
TGCGGATCACGGAATCTATCGATTCCGTTGATCCGCGACTCCCCAGCGACACAGTAGTTCAGTATTGATGAACGATCTATGAGACTGCTACGAAATCGTCTCGGCATGGAACTGCTATCCAACTACATAGTGTGCACTACCCATTGGATGTCAGACAGATTCTCGAGACCAAAAACTATTTATGAAATTATTTCGTCTAATGGCCCATGTGGCAGTATCTAACAAAGCGGATTGTTCACGGTATTTTTGTTATCTGGCTCGTTTCGTCGGTCGTCTTCGTGGCGGTCCGACTCGTTCCAGGAGGTCCCGTCGCGGCGATGCTGGGTCCCGAGGCTGCGAATCCCGAAGCAGTCGAACGTATTGAACAGCAATTGGGCCTCCACGACCCGATGTACGTACAGTATTTCGATTACATGACCGATTTGGTCATGCTTGACATGGGCGAAAGTGTCCGTCGAGGGGTACCTGTCACGGAAATTCTCGCTAATGCCATTCCCATGACTCTCTCGATTGCGCTGGTCGGGATGACTTTCGGAATTGCAATTGCGATCCCCGCTGGGATCATCAGCGCTACGCAGCGACACTCCACGAGTGATTACGTAGCGACGATTGCAGCATTCATGGGACTATCGATGCCTGCGTTTTTCATCGGTATCCTGCTAATGTTGGTTTTCGCAGTCAACCTCGGTCTTTTGCCCTCTTTCGGGTATACGCCGCTGAGTGAGGGTATAGTTCCCTGGTTCCGGAGCATACTCTTGCCTGGAATAGCCGTTGGCGCTCCGTACTGTGCAGTGATTATGCGAATGATGCGTGGATCCCTCCTTGACGTAAAAGACGAACAATACATGACGACAGCTCGTGCGAAAGGACTTAGCAAACGAGTCGCACTGTACAAACACGCGCTACAGAACGCGTTGATCCCGGTTCTTACGATCGGCGGCATCCAGCTGGTATTGATCATCACTGGAAGTGTTACCGTCGAAATCGTCTTCGCGATTGACGGTCTGGGCCACGTCGTTGTTGACGCGATCATTGACCGGGACTACCCGGTCGTTCAGGGAGGGATCCTTGTCATCGCGACGTTGATGGTGTTTATTAACATTGGAGTTGACGTCCTCTATACGTATCTGGATCCGCAGATCAAATACGGAGGTGAGGCCTAATGTCCAAAGACCAGCACTCAACCGAGGATAGACGCGAGATGCAGCCAGCGTTGGATCTTGGAGAGGAGTTCACCCAAGATACGGATGTCGAAGCGGCCAAGAGCATCCTGGAGAGGATAATCGACGTCACTACCAGAGACGTGATGCCAATGTTCGGGGTGATCGTCGTTATAATCTTCATTCTGGTGGCGATCTTCGCGCCATTTATTGCTCCGCACGACCCGGACGCGACGTTCCAGCTCATGCAGGAGCCGAACTCCTACTCCGAGGGCGATTTCAGTGGTGACGGCGAGATTGAACAGGCGTATCACCTTCTTGGGACGGATTCGCTAGGACATGATTTGCTCACCCGCATCATCTTCGGGACCCGCATCTCTCTACTAGTAGCTATTGGTGTCGTGTTATTCTCCTTCACTGTGGGGACTAGCATTGGCGTCATCGCCGGCTACTACGGTGGCTGGGTTGACGACCTCTTGATGCGCTATATCGACTTCCAGTGGGCATTCCCGTCATTGGTGCTAGCAGTCGGAATTGTTGCGTTCCTGGGCGGTCTTGGGGTAGAAAACGTTATCTTGGCCATTGGTATCGCCTATATTGACGACTTCGCCCGACTCATACGAGGTGAGGTCCTCTCGATACGAGAAAACGAATACATTACCGCAGCAAACGCGATCGGTATGAGCGACTTCAGGATAATGACCAGAGAAGTGCTGCCAAATGCAGTCTCGCCGCTGATTGTACAGACAACGCTGATGATCCCCCTCGCCATCCTCGCCGAGTCGAGCCTCTCGTTCATCGGCCTCGGTGTGTCGCCTGCAACGCCAACGTGGGGACTGTTAATCGGTCAGGGGCGGAATTTCCTGACCCAGGCATGGTGGGTCAGCATCTTCCCAGGTTTTGCTATCATGATCGTTGTCCTTGGTTTCAACATGTTCGGGGACGCACTCCGTGATGCGTTCAGCGTCGAAGAGGTGATGGAACGATGACGTTGCTCGAAGTCGAAGACCTACACACGTGCTTCCACACTAGCCGTGGGCGAGTAGATGCTGTCAACGAAGTGAGCTTCAATGTTGAACCCGGTGAAATCGTGGGCATTGTTGGGGAGAGCGGCAGCGGCAAGAGTGTCCTCGCTAAAAGCATTATGCGATTGATTGACGAACCGGGCGAGATCCGGTCCGGAGACATTCAATTCCTCGATCAATCGCTACTCGAAAAGACGGAACGCGAGATGCAGTCTGTCCGTGGTGGTTCGATCTCGATGGTCTTTCAAGATCCAATGAACAGCATGAATCCGACGATCACAGTAGGCGAACAAATCGCTGAGGCTGTTCGTCTTCATCAAGATGTCGGAGAGTCAGTGTCGTTCAGCGCCGAAATGAAACGCAAAATCCTTGGGACGGTCAAAAACAGCGCGTCTTGGCAGCGAGCAATCGAGATGCTCGAGGCCGTCCAGATCCCCGAACCTGAGAACCGCGCCTCAAACTACCCCCACGAGTTCAGCGGCGGTATGCGCCAACGAGCGATGATCGCAATGGCCCTGTCATGTGAGCCGGACTTACTCATTGCTGACGAGCCGACTACCGCTCTCGACGTGACAATCCAAGCTCAGATTCTCGATGAAATAAAACGCTTACGCGATGAGTTTGACACTGCGATCCTCCTCATCACGCACAACTTGCCGGTTGTTGCAGAGGTCTGTGATCGCGTTAACGTGATGTACGCCGGTGAAATTGTCGAACAGGCGAAAACAGAAGACCTGATGCAAAACCCCCAGCACCCGTATACGATAGGATTGCTTCGAAGTGTCCCAACGCTCGATCGAACTGATCAGGTACTGACACCAATACCTGGTGACGTTCCAGAATTGATCGATATACCGTTTGCCTGCCACTTTGCACCACGATGCCCTGAGGCGACTGAACAATGTCTTTCGGTCGAACCAGAGTTCGTCGAACTCTCCGAAGACGGCCACAGAGCAGCGTGTTTAGAGCTGGAATCCGGCAAACATGAACAAAAATATGGAGAACAAGAGGTGAACTAACGATGTCAAAAACTATTCTTGAGCAGGACGAGACAACCGACAGCATCCTCAAGGTTCGGGGACTGAAGAAACATTTCGAACAAACCGGTGGGTTCGTCGATCGGCTGGTCGGCAGTACCCCGAAGGTGAAGGCCGTTGATGGAGTTGACTTCGACGTTCGCGAAGGAGAAACCCTGGCCGTCGTCGGTGAAAGCGGCTGTGGGAAGAGTACATTGGGAGAGACGATCCTAAAGCTGCAAGAACCGACCGATGGACAGATCGTTTTCAAGGGCGATGACATAACCAACCTCTCAGACAAGGAGATGAAGCGGTATCGCCGAGAGATGCAGATCATCTTTCAGGATCCGCTTGCGTCATTGAATCCCCGACAGAGCGTTGGTGAAATTCTCATGGCCCCGATGGAAATTCACGGAATCGGTGTCAGCAAGCAGGAACGGCTGGATATAGCGAAGAACCTGTTGGTTCGCGTCGGACTCAAGGAAAGTCATATCAATAGATACCCCCATCAGTTCAGCGGAGGGCAGCAACAACGTGTCGCTATCGCTCGTGTTCTCTCACTCGAACCTGATTTTATAATTGCCGACGAACCGGTGAGCGCACTCGACGTGAGCGTTCAGGCTCAGATTCTCAATCTACTGGATGAGCTCAAAACAGATCTGGGGCTGTCGCTGTTTTTCGTGGCCCATGACCTGAGCGTCGTTCGACATATCGCTGATCGCGTCGCTGTGATGTATCTGGGCAAGATCGTCGAAATTGGGCCAACTGAGGAGGTCTTTTGGAATCCACAGCATCCATATACAAAATCGCTACTCTCGGCCGTACCTCGACTTGATCCAGCTGATCGAGAGGATCGTATTATTCTCGAGGGGACCGTCCCATCACCACTCGATCCGCCCAGCGGTTGCCGATTCCATACTCGGTGTCCAGCAGTGATACCCCCCGCTGACTGGAATGGGACCCACGATCAGTTCGTCCGAGCGTTCACGTTCAGAAAACGCCTGGAATCAGGTGAAATCGACGTTGATGCGATCGAAACCCGACTCGAAGCAGAAGGAATCAACCCGACAGGTCAGTCCATCACTGAGAACATTATTAAGCGGTATCTCAAAAACGCCGATGACCTCCCAAGCGAAGAGCTATCGGCCATTCGGCAGGCGACGTCAGCGTTTGTCAAGGGGGACGAAGATTCGGCGGTAGAACAATTCGCAGCGTTACTATCGTCACCCTGTGAAGAAAATCCACCACGAGATATCATTAAAGACGAGAACCACCGAGCGGCCTGCCATCGCATCGACGAAGAGGAACCGGCTGACCCGATGTTATAACTGGATCTAACGGCTTCAGGGCTGATACGGCCTAGCTACTTTTGATTACTTAGATTCTGGTGAGGACTCGCTGTACGCATCTAACGTATGTACTGGGCAGTGCTACCAAAGCCGATCGAACTATCGAACGGTCGACTGCTCGAAACGTACGCCCATAGTGTTATTACCCAGTAACCGATCTTTAGGGATGTTATGGAGCATGCACGGATGCAAGAGCGAACCGAGCGTGTCGCAGATCAACTGGCCGACGCCGATGCGGACGGGATTGTACTGTCGATGGGAGAAGACCAACAGTACCTCGCTGGGAACACCGAACGGCAGGCCCAACCCAGGCACACGTTTTTTGTGGTATCAGCCACCGGCGAGCACCTGTATTTCGTTCCAGAAAACAACGCACCAAACGTGCTTGAGGAGACATGGGTTGAGGACGTAGTTACCTGGTCGGACCAGGAAGATCCACTGGAGAAACTCCGACCAGCGTTGGCCGACATCGGTCTCACTGAGGGATCCGAAATACTAGTCAATGATCATATGTGGGCGACATTTGTCAAAGATCTCCAGCAGATGTTTGATACGCGTGTTGATCTCGCCTCTGACCTAACGATGGAACTCCGGATGCAGAAAGACGATGCCGAGCTTGACCGGATTGCGGAAGCAGCCCGGATTTCCGACGCCGTCAGCGAAGAGATTCGCCGGATGGATGCTCTCGGCATGACTGAGGCCGAACTGGTCGCCGAAATTGAGTACCGGATCAAAAAACGCGGTGCTGAAGTCGGGTTTAACACGATGGTCGCGAGTGGCCCGAACAGCGGTAAACCCTCCTATAGACAGGGTGGCCGCGAGATCGAAGCAGGCGATCCGGTCGTTCTTGACTTCGGTGCGGCTGTTGACGGATACACTGCAGATCAAACTAGAACGGTTGTTTTCGAAGGAACGCCTTCTGAAGAGTTCAAAGATGCCTTCGATGCGGTGCTCGAGGCACAGGAAGCGGCGGTACAGGCTATTGAACCTGGTAAGCTTGCAATGGAGATCGATGAGGTCGCTCGGGGAACGCTTGAGGAACGAGGCTATGGGGAGAACTTCTTGCACGTTACCGGCCATGGCATTGGCTTGAACATACATGAGCCGCCGTATCTCATGTCAGGTGAATATCTAAACGATGGGAACAAGATTCCGCTGGCTGAGGGTATGGTTGTCACGGTTGAACCCGGCGTATATACCGACGAATGGGGAATTCGGGTTGAGGATGATGTCGTCGTTACATCTGACGGCGGGAAGCGGTTGACCGATACGTCGAGAGGATGGGAACCGCTCTGAAAATTAACTGTACACGGCCGTTCGTCGAATCATAGTAGAAGGAGTCCGGATCTGATTGAATTTTGAGTCTTATCACGCAGAAATTTAAGGAATTTGATATATGTCAAGGACGAAAACACCTAAGTAGTCTGGACTATACAAACTCGTATGGCAGATTCGGCCAACCGTTCGACAGTCATGTCTGATGGAATTGAGCGCGACGACGGACTGCGGATTCCGGTTGGTTCGGAATCTGTCGGAGCGACCCGTTACTCACCTGCCGACGAGGACGGGCCGCTGCCGGCGTTGCTGATGTTCTATCCGTACCGCAAGGACGACCATCTGACCTTCGGCGCTTATACCCCCACCATCGAATATCTAGCGCTACAAAAATACGAGGTGGTCGTAGCCGATATCGTCGGAACGGGATCTTCAACGGGCAAAAAAACCGAACCGCTCGACACAATGGGTGAGGGGAAACAGGGCGCTGAGATCGTTGAGTGGCTTGCCGAGCGCGACTGGACGACTGGCTCAATCGGCATGTTCGGTAAGTCATATCCAGGATTAATGTGTCTGGCTACGGCTGCACACGATCCGGATTCGCTCGAGGCCATTGTTCCGATCCATACGTCGATTGGTGGATACCGTTATCGGAACGGAGGGGTTCATAACGCATACAATCTGGGTGGCCACTGGCATACGCAGATGCAAGCGCTGCAGGCGCTCCCGTCGAGTTATCGGGACGAAGAAGGGGCATTCATCGAGGCCTGGAAGGACCATCTAGAGCAACTCGAAACCGGAACGCCGTGGATGTTCCAGCGGCTCCACCACGAGCACAAGGATGAGTTCTACGATGGTAAGGCAGTAGACACCTCTCAGATTACGGTCCCAACGCTCGCCGTAAGCGGCTGGCGTGACATCGGAACGGCTGCAACCCTCGAATATTATGAGGCGATTCAGGGTGAAACGAGGGTTCTGATGGGACCATGGCGCCATACGATGCCTCACAGAGGCCGAGAGACAGCAATCGACTTTCGTCGTCAGGTCGCCGATTGGTTCGATTACTTCCTTAAAAAAGAAGAAACCGGTGCACTGGATCGCCCTCCGATTACGTTCTGGACGGAACGCGATGGCGGAGGGGTTGCCAACGCTGGTGTCTGGCGTCCAGCGGATCGATGGCCGGACGCGCGGGAAACTGGCGAGGACACACTAACGTTTACACTTTCTCCTGATGGGCTCGAAAACGAGGAGGCATTCACTGATGGTTCCGTTGACGTCGTCTACGATCACGATTACACTGTTGGGATGCATTCGCTTGACGAACTCGACGTGCCAATCGACACTACGGAAGACGACAATCGGTCGCTATGTTTCGAAACTGATCAGCTCGAGAATCCAGTCGAACTCACTGGTACACCGACAGCGACAATCCGGCTCGAGTCGACGATACCTGACCCATTGCTTGTTGTTCGTGTCGTCGACGTCGCTCCAGATGGCCAAGGTAACTTAGTAACGCATGGACGACTCAGAGCGAGCCACCGGAAAGGGCATGACTCACCGGACACACTCGTTCCTGACGAGGAGTATCAGATCACGGTTCCACTAAAGCCGAAGTCTCACGTCTTCGAACCAGGACATCGAATCCGTGTTGCCATTAGCGGTGCGTATTTCCCCTTCGCGTTACCCACCAGACAAGCGGGCTCGTTTCGGGTAATATCGAACTCCGAGGATCCCTCAAAGATCCAGTTACCGGGGCGGATTCATGATGGGAACGTTGCTTTCGAGGAAACGATATCGATGGATGAGCCGACCACTGACGTTCAACCCGTCGATTCCGTTTATATTGATCGCACGGATTCATCGTTTACCACGTCACGTGACCACTATAACGATACAGCTACTGTCACGACGGTCGCCGATAAACACGTAGACCTTCCACATGGTGGGTCGATGGAGTTTGCACAGACCATCGAATGTTCCGTTACCGCCGATGACCCCAGTACGATGGTTGTCACCTCTAGAACGGATATGACCGTGGACTACGGCCAAGAAGAAGGCCACGCCACGGTTCGGTGTCGTCATTCACGGGACTCAACTCAGCTCTCGAATCGGGTTACCCTCGGCGGTGAAGTTGTCTTCGAGAAAACCTGGCGGAGCTAGTGACAGTGCCCCTATCGCAGTCGTACTGGGCACGCTCGCGCAGTAAGGTAGGCAGATATAGGGGTACTTCGCGCGATGCCCAGAAAGAATTTCGAATATGCCGGTAGAGATTCGACGACGACGTCCTGAGCCATTAACGGTAGTGCAATTCGCTGGGACAGCCCAATCAGTGTCGGCTTTTTATCGAGGTGTGGCCAATGAAATCTGCTAGCTCACCCCCCAGTGAGATTTCGACAGCCCGATCGGTTATTCAGGCCATGTGGCAGGATGGCCGCGGCTGGATTCTAATGTTCGTTGCGCTCGGTTGGGGACTGGTTCTCGGTACACGGTTCATCTTTCCGGTGTTGTTCCCTTATTTTGTGGATGCATTCGACACCTCCTTATCGACGCTCGGGCTCGTCTACTCGTTATTATGGTTCTGCTATGCGATCGGACAGTTCCCCAGTGGTATCTTAGCCGATCGCCTCGGAGAACGGCTGGTCCTTACCCTCGGACTCATCCTCTCGGGAGCGGTCCTGATACTCATCTCCTTTTCTCTCAGCATTGAGATGCTGGCCGGTGGATTAGTGATCTTTGGCCTCGCCAGTGCCCTCTACGGACCTACCAGACTCACGGTCATGTCCGACCTCTACTCCAGATTCGACGGGACGGCAATCGGCATCACACAAGCCGCTGGTGAAGCTGGGAACAGCGTCTTCCCATTCATCGCCGCGTCGATTGCCATTTATTTTTCTTGGTGGCTGGGGGTCCTCTACGTGATACCGCTGTTTTTGATCGCCGCGATTGGATTATGGATTACTATGCCTGCTCGGACCTCTGGATCAGAAAGCGCTGTAGACGAACTGTCAGTCGACCGGTTTCGATATATTTTCTCGAATATGAAGACGTTCACGATTGTTACTCTCGTGCTTGTCATGGCAATTTCCAACTTCGCGCTCCAGGCCGTCACCAGCTTTTACCCAACGTATCTGATTGATGTCAAAGGATTTGACTCCGTGACAACGGCGGCTCTGTTCAGTCTCTTGTTCATTTGTGCGATCGTAATTCAACCTCTTTTTGGTGCCATCGGCGATACGTTTGACTCGTATCGGACCCTTCTGGTGGTGCTAACGACTTTTTCTCTTGGATTGTTCCTTCTGCCGTTTGTAGATCCATTGATCGCCGTGATTCCTGCCACGATTCTCGTCAGTAGTTTTTTTGCTATTCCCCCAATAGTTATCCCTCGGCTCATTGACGCGCTTCCACCAGATATGCGGGGGACGGGTTTTGGATTCCTTCGGAGTTGCTATTTTGGCGTAGCAGCAACTGGATCGCTATATATGGGTTTACTCGCTGATCAGGGGCTGTTTGATGAGTCATTCCTGTCGCTGTCTGCATTGGTACTCCTTTCCCTGGCGCTAATCCTCCTATTTCGGACACAAATATCGATGAATGAATGATAATCGATGTATATTTTGCGAAACGTAATAGATTTTATTATCTACATAATAGGGTGTGTGCTTATACAGGTAATATTAGGTCGAATCATATTCCAGTAAAGTTAAAAATATTTTAATATTAATATAAAATAATTAATAAATTATTTAATTTAATTACCATCCAATTCATATATTTGTGCAAATTTGCAATTTGATTATAAAGTAGTGAAGCGGTATAACTGTTGCATCCATGCCGAAAAATGCTGTTTCAGGGCAGCTGGTGGATGAATGACTTGGAATCCGTGTATATTAACGGCCAGCAGTACTGGCTGTAGGCAGCGGCCGACCAGCGACGAACCGATTTCTGCACGTTAGGCTATTTTGACACAGATTAACGCTTTCACTGACATGTTTCTTAAAGAGCTCATAGGGAGCCCAACGTCGAAGCCTACTATTTTTTGGTCGGTTCAGTCCATAGTGTTCAGATAAGCTGGTTCCATGCGAAGCTGAACGATCTGAGCCAGTCGTCGGCTGTCTCAGCTCTGGCGTTGCTAAAACAGTTCGAGAAGGCGATAGTTCGTCGTTTTATTTCTCTAAAGACACGTTCAACGGCGTTTCGATTTCCATGTTTTTCGTATCTGAAATCGAACCCATGTCGATGACACGGGCACTGTCTAGATGAGGGTTTGAGGAACGAGCAGGTGGTGGCGAGAAGTGCCTATGCAACTCGCCAACCTGCTCAGAGAGACCTTAGATGTGGATTGTGATGAGGTTTGGGAGAACGAGCGCACCCCGACACCCGTCAGGGTGTTCGGGGTGCGTCTCCATTCGATGGGATTGTCTGTTCGGGAGGTCGTCTCAGTCCTCGAATTACTCGGTATTGACCGTTCTCACGGCGCAATCTGGAACTGGACACACACGCTTTCGGAGGCTCAGAGCGACCCGCCGACGGCGACGCCGTCGCGGGTCGCGGTCGATGAG
>LFCJ01004352.1_pt1 | contig 10384 bp, 7 predicted proteins | sample 643141 | NCBI WGS metagenome assembly LFCJ01 (sample SAMN03766243, study PRJNA286221) | soda lake metagenome | biome: soda lake; feature: Kulunda steppe; material: water; isolation source: sample B1-Br-g2 brine of Lake Bitter-1 | place: Russia: Kulunda steppe | collected 2010-07 | reverse complement strand
TGGCCGCAGGCTTGCACACACTCATGGCACCTTGGTATGGGCTGCAGCCAGGTGGGGCATCTCGGCCTGGCCCTGTCTGCCCTTTTCGGTGAGGTTTTCCTGTTTATGCCTCACCATCTTGTGACACTGTAAATGCATGAAGATACGCAGGTTTCAAGCAAAAAACCTGTGCCAGGGGCATTTTATTCAAGGGGAAGTCATTTGGCTAAGTTCCTATGGCAATCCTCGAACTTTTGGAATTCCCAGAAAAAAGGGGCCAATCATGCACCCCGATCCTCTGTTCATGATTCAGATTTCTTTGGTAACTCCGAAAAATCTTTGCGTGTGACCGCAAAATTTTTGCCCGATTATCAAAAAAATTTGCCTGAATTATCAAAAATTTTGTGAGTGACCGCGGCCCAAGCAAGAGTGTGTGCTGGTCAACATAGTTGCCCCACCTCACCCTCAAAGCAACAGCCTGTCGGGCGCACTCACCGCGCCTGTAACACCCGAGTAGTACAGCTTGTCTGAGAACTTGGATAGCGGTGGGGCTGAGGGGGGCAGCTGTGCAGGCACTGCAGCATCTGCATCCAGCTGCTCCTTCCGCTGTAGCTGCTGAGCGGAGGCATGGCGGCCACCGCTGCCCAGTTCGCTGCCCTCTGAGGAGGCCTGTGATTGGTCACCGGCAGGCTGACTCCCATGCTGTGAAGTTGCCATGCTTGCCGTCTCTTCTTTCCTCATACCAAGCTGGACGCCTATGTGGTAAGCGACCTGCAAGATGGACAACACACAGCCTGCAGACCTTCCCTGCTACAAGTGCAAAGCTTCATGCTGGAGGAGTGGCTGGATAGGCTGGCAGCTAAACTGGAAGACATAGGGCAGGCAAGTGCAGGCGCATTTTCTAAAATGACATGCATGCACAAGCGCCCATCGCACACATGCCACTTGTGACACTGGCCTCACCTTCCCACCAGCATCCCGAATGGGCGCTACATGCAGGAGATTCCAGAAAGGCGTGCCATCAGCCATGTAGTTAAGGAGCGTCACTGTCACGGGCCGTTCACCAGCGACAGCATCCCGGATCTTCTGCACTTCAGCAGGGCACGTGCCTGGCCCTTGAAGGAAGCGGCAGTTTCGTCCAATCACTTCTTCCCTACAGTCACACCATCGATGCACTCCCTTGCTCCAGGCATGTGTTCCAAATTTGGGTGGGTACATTTGTTTTGTGCGTGGGCTACACGCCTTTTCCATGAGTCAGGAACCTAGGTAACCAAATGTTGCAAGCAAGTGCCTAGCCACTGCCATGCGGAATCACCTTTTGTAGCCAGTCAGTTTCAAGAAAGGCTCTGAAACAAAAACGATTGGACAGTCCGAAAGGTGCGGATTGGCTGCAGCCAGCAACAAAGCGACAGTGGTAATCAAAACGGTCTGTGAGTAAACTCAATGTTTGAAAGGGGGGAATCTTGCACAAATATACATGCACGTTTTAAAGCATTGGCATAAGCAGTGTTGCTTGTGACTCAAGAAGGCCACAACAGTGCAAGACTTGCAATGAGCTGCAACAGCTCAACTAGAATGATTTGTTGGCCTCCTACAGTCAGACTAAGACCCAGAGCTTCAGCACAGATGTGGTAGATTTCCTTTGCGTGATGTGTGGAAAGGCAGAGCTGCACTTGCACAGCCCGTGCACCTGAGATACAAGGAAACAAGGCAGGCAAGCATTACTGGCAACAACATGCCACTTACAGAGCACAAATGCTGACATAATGGAGGAGAGCGCATGCTTAAGGGAACATGGCACACTGGCTGCAGCAGGGGGCTGTCCGTGATGCTCCCAATAAGGCTCGAGCTTCAGTGCTGCAGTGCACACGGACATGGGCAGAAAGACTCAGGTCATGGATTGGCAGCTCTCGCATGCAGGAACCTCTCATGCTTGTGCCAATAGTAAATAAAGATGGTAGTTGAGCATTTATCCAGGAGCCAGACGGCACAGGTCGATCTGTTTGACCGCGTTTCAGACCTTGTGCAAGCGCAGTGTGGAAAAAATGTGCGAGCATTTTGCAACAAGCAAACCTCACCTGCAGCAAGTTTGCGTGAGTCCAATTCAATATCTTCTGCCACGCTTTCCAGGCAGTCATCTGGAGGCATTTGGAAATCGAGCATGGAGGAATTTAAGTGAATATCCGGCAGGGAAGGGAATTATGGGAAAGGAAGAGGGAAAGTACGAAGAAACTCTTCAGTTTTGGGAATGGGCAGGCTCAGATGCGGTACATGCTCACATGTGACCTTGCACCGTGCTCTGCTAGCTGTGCACCTCTTTACTTACCATCAATATCTGCTGTAGGGTCTGTGCTTCCTATCAGGTGGGTCACATCTGCCTGCAAGCAAGGGCCACATAGCGCCGGGTGAGGGCATGCCATTGCTGTGGAGCTGCGCAAGACCCCACCTCAGTAAGCAGTCTTAAGTACTGTATTGGACCATTCCCTTCCTTGCATACATCAATATGTTCACTTCAAGCAGAACTGCCGATCGAAAACGCAGCCCCAAAACAGGACTGGCACAACCATTTTAAATGTACCTGCATGCCCATAAAGTGGACCAGCCTACCATCATTGTCAGCCAAAGGACTCAATGAGAACTGCGATGATGTAGGAGGAACAACAAATGATTGAGTAGTGCACCTTGGTCCACGCAAACAAAGGCAAACTGGGCCAGGGGGCCTGTACTCAGGCAAGTTTTAACCAGAAAGGGCACGTCAATGAGCTTCCCACAAAAGCACTCTCGCAGCAAATACTCACCTGGGCCCAAAACGGCTGCTTCTCTCTAGTGTATGTTAGCAGAGTGACAGAGCATGGCCTCTCTTCGCGCACTGCATCCCTGATTTCACCTAAGGTCCGTTTACACGTCTTCTCGCCCTTCAGCAGCCTGTGCACACATACGAGACAACCTTATGATGGCTTTGTCAGTCATGTATGGCACAGCGGAGGGTCAGTACGACACCTAATGGAGGCAGGCTGCAGGTCATGGGAGCAGATAATGGATTACAGATAACCATGGGAGCAGATAAAGGAATACAGATAAGACCCATACCTGAGGAGTTCTGTCCCAACAAGCTCTTCTTTTGTGCAGCTGTGCTGGTTGCAAAACTTCTTTGACACGTAACTAAGCTTGCCATCATTGGGGTTGCACAGGAAAAAGCTAAATTGGTCTTCAAACAGAGACAAGGACATGTCTCTACAAGTATGGGTGGACTGCTCACACAAACGGGAGAAACACCTTTGCGACCATGCTATTAACAGCTAGTGCCAGGGCATGAGGATCCCTTTCAAACTCGTTTAGAGGCGGCACACTAGAAGACAATCGCAATTATTGCTTTAATTGTTAATTGGTTGCTTATGCAGCATCCAATTTCCATACCATATTTAGGCTTCGCCGGATTGGGAGATGGGCCTCAACTTTAAAAAAAGAAAATTCAAGTTATTTCACATGCTTTTATCAATGCGCAAGTCCTGTGTTTCTACGAGTACGAGTTCTGTGGGAAGTCCCTCTGTGGGAAGGCCTACTGTCTGCCGTGTACGTCTACCTGATTTACGTGTACGTGAAGTGCGTGCACGTGCAGCGCAGCAGGAGCAGCTACAAGATCTACAGAAACAAAGGTGGGTGCCTTGGCCAAGGTTGTAGATTCTTTTGGCAGCTCTGTACATGCAACCATCCTCAGACGACTGGGGGTGTGCTTGCTAAGGCTTTAAGGTGGGGGCCTCAGGAATTAGCTGATTGATTGCTACTTTGCTTTTGACGAGCAATTGCATGCAGCTCAAGCTCCTTGTATGCTTTGTCGCAAGAGGGTGATGACGAAGGAGACGGCCAGAATTGCACTGTCTTCGTGGATCGCAAGGGCAACTTCGTGCAGGTACAAAGTGCCCAAATCTCATCCTGTAGCTCCAATAAGAGAGAAAGCAGCAACAGTCTGAAAGGCTTCAATGCAACTAAGAAGCGAGGACTGCAGGCCATCAAGAGGTTGCACTTGTTTTGCTGTGCTCAACAGAACTGCCAGTTTTGCTACAGTCCTATTCCAATGCACATGTAGGCAGGGAGGATCTGTAATGTGATCAATTCAGTGCCACCTCCTCTGAACCTGAAAATCAATCTCCCCCATCCACGTGCTTGGACCGCTGCCTGGACATGCAGGTCATGTGCTGCGACTATGGCTACAGGTATGGAAGTCAGTGGGAAGCTGTGCCATGCTTACATGCTTGTGTTCCAGAGATATGACTAGCAGGTACTGCATTGCAGCATGAGCACCCTAGGAACCAGTAGGGCCAGGGGTGGTACATTGCAGGCATAAAGTTTTCCCACGACAGGGAAGCAGACACATTTGGCTCAAACATGTACAGAAAGGAAGGAGACCAAAGAAGGTTGGAGTCATACGCATTAAATGTTCAACTTTGAAATTGTGATGTTTGTCGATCTGCGACAATGGCTGCAGAGGTGGCGTGGGGAGAATGTACAGCAATACCGATGGAACCATCCCAGCTTCCGGTCTAGAGCTTGCGGTAGGGCCTATCAGGCGGCATCCACATGCCACTGATCCTGCACTTTGCTGTATGATGTGCCTGTGCGCAAGTTCATGAATGCACATGTAATTGCCAACAAGGCACACAAGAAAACAGGAAAACAGGAGAACAAACGCATTTGTTAAAGTGAGCAAAAAGGGATCAATAATTGCTGAGCTGTGTTGCTTTCAGGTGGAGAATTTCAAGGTTGAGTTTGCTAGTCTGAGACGCTCAGTGCGTAGGGATGAGTACGCACGTGTGTCTAGTGCCAGCCCCCCTGCTACGCTTCCGCGGAAGGTAGGTACAACCTTGGCTGCCCTGCCGTTTGAAAACCAACATAGGCTCACATCTGATTTGGTAGTTCATGCATTTGCTTGGCAAGCAGTGCTTGCCCAAAATCATCGCTTAGGATGAAGGAGCCAATGCAAGAGCCATACTCAAGCACCCACCTGCCCCTTTGTCCCTACTGCAGGCCCTTTTTGAGTTAGGCGGCTTTATCGTGCGGGGGCTGTCAGCCCTTGATAAGCAGCTTGAGAATGTCAAGGTGCTGCCGGTCTTGCAAGTCCAAGCCCCAGAGGCACCAGACGTAATTGACCCAGACACTGGAGAGGTGAAGGGCGAATGCCGTCAGGTAAGGCTGCATGCTTGCCGCTTGCCTCCCTCAGCAATGACAGCAAGGGCAAGCCATTGCCTTCGACGAGCTGTAGATTGCTGAATAGGTTGCTGCTAAAATTGTGTATAATTCCTTGCAGCAGCTTAAAAGCAATTGCCCACAGCAATGTGTAGTCTTTCCTCGGACATTTTGAGAGGAACTGAGCCCTAGGGCAGCTTTGGTGGGGCCTCCGCAGACGTGAGCACCAGGCCTACCTCTGATTGCCTGCTAGCCGTCTCCAACTTGCACTATCTTTGCACACGCAGATCCGCCTGAAGCTGAAGCAGCTCACCCTGAGCAACAAGGCCGTTTCTGCCCGGGAGCACAAGCGAGAAATGTCAGGGGGCAAGGTTGAGACGACTTGGTGCGTGAAGCTTGCAGCTCTTGGGCTCTGCAACAGAGCAGTACGCGTTTTCAGCCACACATCTGCCCTGAGGTGCTGGTTGTGCAGTGTGTCTTAAACTCGTAGGATATTGAGGATCACTTTGCAAGCAGCAGGTGGCATTGCCTATCTATCCAGCTTTGTGTGCAGTACCGGTAACTAACAAAAAAATAATGAGCCTGTGTGCGGGTTGCTTACCGCTGGCCTTCTGCAGGTACATTCGTTTTATGTATGATGTTGTCTGCTTCTTCCTGGACGTTGTCTTCAACAACAGACCAATCCAGGTGACTTTCTTATGAACATGGCATGCACACCAACAGGGGATTCCAGGCCAGGACCTACAAGCCCCCAGCCCCAGCAGAATTAATTTTTCGCTTTCATTTTTTGTATGGGGGCATTTTACAGGGTGCTGAACCTTCCTTGCAATTCTGATGCTCAAATTCAAAGTGCTAGGTGGAATTCTGGCAGATATAGCAGCTGGAATATAGCAAAATATAGCGCTATATAGTGCTTTAGGATTGTTTCATGTTGCGCTACATGCCAATCCCTACACATGGCCTACATCAAGCTAGTTTTGGTTACTAGGTAGGTAGTACTGAAACGCAGGTGTGCTTCATAATTCATGCCCCATACGGTCCAACAAGGCCGGTTTAAGCCCTCAAGGCTAAAATTTGTCCGTGCGCATTTTTGCAGAGATTCTGGTTCCTGGAGACGGTTGCTCGCATGCCCTACTTTTCGTACATCAGCTGCATCCACCTGTACGAAACACTTGGATGGTGGTAAGCCCCCCTCCTTTTACCGCTTGCTTGAAATGGTATAATGTACTGTCCCTTATCCGGAGTAGTTTCATTGACCATTGACACATGTCAATCCATACGGCAGGCGGGCAGCAGCAGAGCTCCGGAAGATCCATTTTGCAGAGGTGCGCAGTCCTCTTTACATGGTCTGGCAAGCAAGCGCTCGTGCAAAATTTCTGCTCTTTCTAAGAATTGCCGGCTCAAGGTGCTGGCTAATATTTCAATTGGGATTGAGGAAACACTATCGCTTGTTCATCCGCTCATTCGCTTACCCATGTTGTTCTTGGGTCTGCAGGAGTGGAATGAGCTGCACCACCTGCAGGTGAACTGGCATGCAAGGTGCAGTGTCATGAGCGCTCGTCGACGGGACCCTGAAGGACCTTCGGTTGATATAACTTAAAATAGCAGAGCCCAAAAGGAACGAGAAATGAAGGTGGCCATGCCCTCTGCGCAGCACCTCAACGTAAGCTGCCAGGGCAACAGCCCAACGGCGTGATACTGAGTGCCTGTTTGGTGCATCTTTGGTGCAGATTATGGAAGCCCTTGGGGGAGACAGGCTGTGGTTTGACCGTTTCTTGGCATATCATGCTTCCATCGTCTACTACTGGGTGTTGGTAAGTGCTCCTGATCCTGATGGGTTACTAATACTAGATCGAGTCGCGCACATTTTGAGGAGTATTCGCGAAGGTGGTTTGACTTGTTGGTAGACATTTGCTTGCATGGCACCACTGCAGCTCTGATGCAATTCCACCTTGGTTTGCTGCATCATCAATTCATTGATCGATTCAATATTTGACTTTGTAGCAATATTGTGATCATGGCACCATTGCATCGCTGCTGCATTGCTGCTGCACTTAGATCTTGGCCGATGGCAACATCATGCTCAAGCGTTTTAAGCCAGGGATCATAGCAAGCTGATCATGAGAATGATTGGCTTAGACCCAATGAGGAGCCATTGATAGGCGAGCTGCAGCTGCACTGCTCTGATATGCACAGCCTCACCCTGTGGTGCGGATAAGTCTTCTTAAAGAGTAGGTGCTCAATGAAAAGGGGCAAGCACTTGCCCAGTTGCCACTTCATTCATCTTGATTGTTCTGAGCTGCAGGTAGCTCTGTACATAATTTCTCCCAAGCGATCTTACAATTTTTCGGAGCTCCTTGAAGCCCATGCTGTCGATACATATGGTAGGTTCTTGTTGCTGACTCAACTTATTGTTTGCCTGTACTTGATGGAAAATGGCCGGAGCAGAGATGACTCTCTTGCAGTGAGTCTCTCTTGACCTTGACATTTGAGATGAACATGTCCCTTATTCAAGATGAACATGCAAGACTGACGAGATTATGTGGTATGTACCATGAAATTGTCCTTGTTCAGCAATCACACAAATATTGCTGCCACTGGCCACAGGCGAGTTTGTGGATGCAAATGAACAATTGTTGAAAGAGCTAGCGCCACCCCTTGTTGCTGCGCAATACTACAGTTCACCCGACCTGTACATGTGAGTTTCCCAAGTTTTATTGCTCTCAAGCAAAGTAAGAATACCAAGGTAGATATAAAGCATCTTAACATGTTGATAGAAGTGTGCGCTAGTAGCCAGTTGGTGACTTTGTACGTCACGCCTCATGCATTGCATTCTGGCCTATGATACAGCTACAGCAACATGACACGGCTTGCATTTGACAGCTGTTGCGTGTCTTAGCGGCCTGATGATTTGTCAATTTTCTAATGAGCTACCAACCTCTGAAACAAGTAAATTCTGTAATTTTGCATGCCTGCACTATGCTGCACTATGTGTGGTGAGCATACTCCTTAACAATGAGCGCGCCAAACCCCCTTTTGTATTGGATAAAATCATGCCTCAACACAACCAATTTGGTTAGATTTGGCATAGGACAGCTCCTAGTGACCTTGATGTAATTCAAACTTGCACTATTCCCAGGTTTGATGAGTTCCAGACAGACAGTTCAACAGAGAAACGAAACCCTGAATGCAACAACCTGTACGATGTTTTTGTAAACATCAGGTACATGGGATGAAGCCGAGCTTGAATGGTGTTTAGGCTGCTAGCTTGAACTGCTTGTCTCTGTTTAGTCCTGAATTAATCATGGGTGTGTGTCAACAACGGAGAGAAAGCATATATTGCAAGGACAGGTTTTCTTTTCTTCCAGTTTTCAAACATTCAGAAGCATGCTGGGTCTCACATCTATTGTCTGCCCTGACCAAACCTGTCACCCCTGTAAACCCTCGCACACAGGGATGATGAGGCAGAGCACACCAAAACCATGAATGCTTGCCAGGATAACGAGATCATGGATGAAATTGTAGTGCGTCGCGAGAAGACAAGGAGAGTGTAAGCTCACTAGGCCGGGTGGAAGGCTGCAGTGAGGGCTGGATAGATTATTTGTTACTTGCACTAAAAACAATTCAATTCATCTGTGCCTGCTTGGCAAATAGCACGCAATAAGAGCCAAAAAATATGCTTGCAAAGCTATAATGATGCCTGTACAGCTTTGCGCATAAGGCACAGCGCTACCTGGAGAGATTTTAGGTACTTACGTTCAATGGTGTTCCTCATGGTGTAGTATGAATAGAGTTAAACAATGGGTGCTATTTTTTATGATTGCTGTTCTTGGACTTTTTGTCGTAGAGGTCCTCCCTGGTGAGATTCCAAGATATTGAGGTGAAGCACAATATCTCTTGATTATAGTACACAAGCGGTCCCCAGGACAAGACTAAGGCAAAAATTCTTGCTTCGTCTTGATAATGTTCTTTCATTTGCTTTTGCATCGTGCTATATGATGTTCTTTCTTTAGCTCCGCGGAGGGCATGAATTATTTTAATAGAAATCCTATCTTACGTTTCAAGTGAAATCCCATTTTACCTTTTAAGACGCATGTGACAAGTCAACAGTGGGCACTCAAACCCTGCCCCCCGTTTTGAGAGCTTTATCCCCCCTCACCTGCCATGCATGCATAAATGCAGGGATTGTGTAGATCAGTGTCTACCAGAAACAAGTACGCACACTCCTTGTGATATGCTTGCTATGCACAAATCCTGCGGCAGCCTGCCTCAAAAGGGCCCAGCGTGTGCTTATGCATGTAACCTATCCTAGCATTTGCTCAGCTGATTTTTCTAGAGGGGACTCTCTGAGGCCCGAAATAGGTTTGCTCTCTTCCTCTATCTGAGGCCCAAAATAGGTATGCTCTCTACCTCTAAGGATTCCAAGGGTCCAGCCCTGTGGCTGGCTGTTTTCGAGCCAAGCACGAAGTGGTAGTCCTGTTTATAAGCTTCCCAAAACATTTAAGTTACGTCACTTAATGTGAAGTGTACAAAACTAACAAGGTTACAAGGTTACAACGATACGGCCTCAGTTACGAAGTTTGACGAGTTGGCGCTTGTTAAAAAAAAACAGTTAAGGATAAAAGGAGTACAAAACACAACAAATGAACACATTGTGACTATTAATTTTCACTGTTCACAATTGGCATTTGACATCTCCCCAGTTATTTTCAATGTTTCCGGGCAATCTCAGTTGGCTCCCACTGGGAGTGATTGGCAACTGATCATATGGTGATCATAAATGTTTCAGCAAAAGAGCTCCAGTCTATCAATTAATCAACTTTCCCTAATTTTGAGCATTGAAGAATGTTATGCATTGATATTGTGCGAAGAGGATGGGATGGCACGCCGAAAGACTGCTGCATCCAAACTAGACTCATAGCATGCTTTCTGGTTTACACCTGGCATCTCTCACAACGTCGGAAAGTTGTAAAGCGTTACCAGTGTGGATTACCACGCCTACTGGCCCGCTTTCCGGCCCAGAAAGCCGGCGGTAATAGTGCTGGTTACTGACCTGGTAAGCGTGCGGAAATCGATGGTAATGTTCGACGACCGTTTCCAAATTTTCTAAACGCGAGTAATCCGGCTGGTAACCAGTCGACCTTTCTGGCAGAGTAATCCTGGAAAGCCCGAGTAACCCTGGAAATGCTTTAGGCTATTTTCAACATAATTTCGTTAAGTT
>LFCJ01004351.1_pt1 | contig 10385 bp, 8 predicted proteins | sample 643141 | NCBI WGS metagenome assembly LFCJ01 (sample SAMN03766243, study PRJNA286221) | soda lake metagenome | biome: soda lake; feature: Kulunda steppe; material: water; isolation source: sample B1-Br-g2 brine of Lake Bitter-1 | place: Russia: Kulunda steppe | collected 2010-07 | reverse complement strand
GGGAGCGCAAGCGGAGTGGTCGTTGTTTTCGGCGACGCACAACCTGTTGAAGCTGTGGCGGTCCGGCCGAGGGCCGGACGGCCACGAAGTAGCAGACACGATCGCCAGATAGCTGAGTTTGCCTCTCCTCTCTTTTTGTCAACGCTGATATAATCATTTAGATGGAATGGTAGATGACAGCATACCAGCCGATAGAGCAGTTGCATCGAAAAAACGCAGGAGAGTCCTCCAAGCTGCTGGACTAGCGGGTATGACCAGCCTTGCAGGATGCTTCGGTGGTGGCGATGACGGAGCCGCAGAAAATGAAGAACTCCCGGATCCATCGGAAACGGAATTCGTCGACACGGAGTTCGTGGCGCCGATTGTCGTGCCGCCACAGAACGTCCAGTTCAATCCGTACAACGACAACAACTTCTCCTGGCGGGCATCGCTGGTTGTTTTCGATGACCTCATTTACCAGGAAAAACTCAACAATACCTTTCAGCCCGGTGTCGTGACGGATTGGACTGTCACCGAAACCGACGTCACACTGGAGATTCGCGAGGGGATGTCCTGGCACAATGGCACTGAGATCACAGCCGAGGACGTGGTTCGGAAGCTCCAAATCGAACTGTACGACGGGAGCAACCTTGAAAACTACATCGACGTGGAAACGGTCGCTGCCACGGACGATCACACCGTCGAGATGGAGTTCGACGATCCGCTTGGAGAGGATATGTTCCTCAACTTCCTGATGGAGATCACGCTGGATACACCGGAGACGCACTATCAGGAGTTCATAGAGGACTTCGAAGACGGCGGTGACGGCGAGAACGCCGACGGCGAAACCCTCGGTGAGTACACGATCGAGGAGCCCGTCGGAAGCGGACCGTTCGCTTTCGACCAAACTGTCGAGCAGGAGCTCCATCTCGAACGGTATGAGGAGCATCCTGATGCCGAGAACATCAACTTCTCCGGGTATCACTTGCGATTCCTCGATACGAACGAGGGACGCTGGCAGGAACTCGAGTCGGGCGAAATCGACGGACTCCATACCGTATTCACGCCACCACACATCGTCGAAGGATTCCCGGACCACGTCCATGAGCACCGCATCGAAGCCAATTACGGGATGGCGATCATGTGGAACCACGATCACAAACACTTCGGCCAGCGGGAGGTCCGCCAGGCGATCGCACACGTCATCGACCGGGAGACGACAGCAGGAAACGCCGGCCCCGATACCGAAGCGCCGGTGAGCACGCCGTCGGGAGTCCTGGGTAATCACGATGGAACGGCCGACGAATGGCTCGGTGATCACGCTGATGACTTCAATCAGTACGATCAGGATACCGATCGTGCGGCAGAACTGCTCGAAAGCGCCGACTTCGAGCGTGACGACGGCACGTGGTACGATGAAGACGGCGACGTGCTCGAGTTCCCGGTAAAAGCACCCGCAGGATACAGCGACTGGGTCGACGCGATTCAGACGTTCAATCAGGATCTCAACGACTTCGGGATTGAAGCGGAGTTCGTCTCCCGAGACGAAGCCGCCTACTGGGGACAGGATATCTACGGGGACGAAGGCTTCGACGTCGCACTCCACGAATGGGCGAACGTGCAGCGCCATCCGTATTTCAGTCTGGAGTGGCTCCTCGACAGCGGGGATAACGAGAACGTCCGAAACTATGACGACTCCGAGATCGAGTTGCCCCCTCTTGGTGAGGACAGCGGCTCGGAAACGTTCGTCCCTGCCGAAAATTTAGAGAACCTCGCCACGGCAGCGGATGACGAAGAAGAACACGAGTACGTGCAACGGCTTGCCTGGGTAGTTAACCAGGATCTCGTGATGTTGCCGGTCATGGAAAAGCAGGATCAGTCGTTCATTTCGACTGATCGGTTCATGGCTGCTTCTACGGATGACCCGGACGCCCACGTCGACTTCCCGACGACCTACCTACTGCGGAAGGGGAAACTGGTTGCCAGAGAAGAATGAACACGCAGGATAACCCCAGAAACGTATGAAACGATATCTGGCGGAACGCACCGGGCAGCTGGTGGTCACTGTCTTCGCAGTGATGACGCTGACGTTTTTCCTGATTCGAGTGCTCCCAGGCGGGCCTGCGGATGCTATGCGGGCTGATCTCATCCGGAACAACCCGGAGATGAGTCTCGATCAGATCAACCGGCGAGTCGAATCACAGCTCAATATCGCCCCCGATCAGCCGCTCCACGTGCAGTATGTCAATTACGTCTCTGACCTGTTCCGTGGAGACATGGGGCAGTCGATTTCACAGGGGGCACCGGTCACTGAAATAATCGCGAGCGCAGCACCCTGGACGATCTTCATGATCGGAACGGCCGTCACGATCGCATTCGTGCTCGGGATCTCGTCTGGTGCCATCATGGCCTACCGTGAAGGAACGACTTTCGATACTAACTCGACCGTCACGGCGATCCTGATGAACTCCATCCCGGACTACATTTACGGGCTGATCTTCCTCTGGTTGCTATCCTATCAACTCGGTGTCTTCCCGACTGGAGGGCGGTTCTCCAGCACGACGGAGCCGACGGTCAGTCCGCTCGCGCCAGTAGAGACGTTGACGTTCTTCGGTGACGCCCTCTACCATGCGGCGTTACCGATCACTTCGATCGTGTTGGTCGCCTGGGGTGGCTGGGCCCTTGGCATGCGTGGGAACAGTATTCAGGTCCTCGGAGAGGACTACCTTCGGGTGGCCCGTCTCCGAGGGCTCTCACGCCGCCGGATCGCGTTGCGGTACGTCGGTCGCAATGCGGTGTTGCCGATGTACACGTCTATGCTGATCACGATCGGGTTCCTGCTCGGCGGATCGATAATTATCGAGCAGGTGTTTAGCTATCCAGGAATGGGGTACTACATGATCGAGGCGCTACAGCGACGCGATTACCCCCTTATGATGGGTGTGTTCCTGATCATCACGATCACCGTCGCGATCGGCGTATATATCGCCGATCTCACGTACGGCTTGATCGATCCGCGTGCAAGCGTGGGTGATTCACAATGAGCAATCGGGCAGACTCAGTCGATTTGCTGGAGAGCACCGAGGCGATCGAAACAGTTGCCGACAAAACACTGGACCGGCGCGAGCGGTGGGCACTCACGATCGAGCGTGGAGTTCTTGCCCCTGCCCGAATCGTCTGGGCAGATCTACGCGCTCGCGTCGGCATCGTAATTGTTTCTCTGTTCGTTGCGATGGGTGTGATCGGCACGCGTATTATCGACGAACCACGAACGAACAAGGGAGAACGTCTCGAACCAGCGTTTCAGAGTCTCGCGCACCCGTTGGGAACGGATAGCGTCGGGCGTGACGTTCTTGCACAGATCGTCCACGCTACACCGAACATGCTGTTGATGATCCTCGCTGGTGGGGTGTTCACCACAGTGATGGCGACCGCTGTCGGGACGACTTCAGGCTATCTCCGTGGGAGCACGGATCGAGCGATCATGTCGGTTACCGATATCGTGATGACAATTCCAGGACTGCCACTCGTCGTGATTCTGGCCGCAGCGCTGGCACCGCAGAATCCGATCGTAATCGGCGTGATTCTGACGATCAACGCCTGGGCCGGCCTGGCACGTGCTATTCGGTCACAGGTGCTAACGATTCGGGAGAGTCCCTACGTCGAAGCATCGAAGGCAATGGGTATGTCGACGGCATCGATCGTCCGACGCGATATCCTTCCGAACATCATGCCGTACGTGCTGATCAATTTCGTCAATGCAGCACGAAACGTCATCTTCGCATCCGTGGGACTGTACTTCATCGGCGTGCTCCCGTACGACAGCGTCGTCAACTGGGGCGTCATGATCGATCTGGCCTACCAGGGTGGCGGACTCCAGTCGATGTCGGCGGTACACTGGCTGTTCGCCCCGTTGATCACGATCACCCTGCTTTCGTTCGGGCTGATCATGTTCGCACAGGGCACCGATCGGATGTTCAACCCACGTGTGCGCGCTCGACATTCGACGACGACGAAGACCGCCGACGAGGACGGTGCGCCGTCCGTTCCCGCAGGTGATGACGCATGAGCAAACAGGAAGAACTCGACCCGACGACCGGTGGCGCAGACCCGATCCTTGAGATTCGCGATCTGAACGTTTATTTCGAGATGGACCGCGGGAGATCGCGGGTAATCGACGACGTTGATCTCGATATCCGGCGAGGCGAGATTATCGGCATCGTCGGTGAGTCGGGATCGGGGAAATCGATGCTTGCCTCGTCGTTACTCGATGCGGTCGTCGAACCCGGAATCACTACTGGCGAGGTGACCTATCAGCCGACGGACGGTGAGTCGGTCGACGTCCTCGACCTCTCCGAAGAGGAGCTCCGGGAGTTCCGCTGGGAACAGATATCGATGGTGTTCCAGGGCGCACTCTCCTCGTTCAACCCGACGATGGCGATGCGCGAACACTTCGAGGAGACCCTCGAAGCGCACGGATACGCTATCGACTCGGGGATGGAGCGTGCGGCCGATCTCCTCAACGACCTGTACCTCGATCCGGACAGAGTGCTGGACTCGTATCCACACGAGCTGTCCGGCGGGATGAAACAGCGGGCATTGATCGCGTTAGCACTCGTACTGGAGCCGGAGGTGCTCGTAATGGACGAGCCGACAGCAGCACTCGATCTGCTCATGCAGCGCTCGATCGTGAGCCTGCTCGCTGATATCCGTGACAAGTACGATCTGACAATGGTGTTTATTACGCACGATCTGCCCCTAGTCACGAAGCTCGCGGATCGGATCGGCGTCCTGTACGCCTTCGAGCTTGTGGAGCTTGCGGACACGGAGTCGATTCTCCGAGAACCTGCTCATCCGTACACGCGAGCGCTGTTGAACGCCACCCCCAACCTCGATGCGCCGCTAGAAGAGATGCGCCCGATCGAGGGGGCAGCCCCGGATCCGGTGAACGTCCCGGCTGGCTGTTCGTATCACGAACGGTGCCCGCTAGCCACCGAGAAGTGTGAACAAGAGCTGCCGGACTTCGAGCGCATAAACGACTCTCAGGAGGTCGCTTGCCACCACTGGCAGGTTGCTGATGAGATTACGCTGACAACGGAGGTAGACCAATGAGTAGTGATGAAACGGTGCTTTCGATGTCCGGTGTGGACGTCCACTTCGAGTCCGAAAGCGGCGGCATCAATCCGTTCAAGGACTCGCAAACGGTCCGTGCTGTCGACGACGTCGATCTCGAAATTGCCGAAAACGACGTCATCGCCATTGTCGGCGAATCCGGCAGCGGAAAGACGACGCTTGGGAAGGCCGCAGTCGGGCTCCAGAAGCCGACGGACGGAACGATCAGCTATCGGGGACAGGACATCTGGAAAGCACAGAAACGCTTCTCGAATCCGGATATTCCGTTTTCCGAGATCCGTCGCTCGCTCCAGATCATCCATCAGGATCCGGAGTCGTCGTTAAATCCGCACAAATCGGTTCGGTCGTCGCTGGAACAGCCGCTAAAGAAGTGGCAACAGAATCTCGGGCCGGAAGACAGGGAAGCCCGGATCCTGGCCATGCTCGAAAAGGTCGGCATGTCGCCCGCGCACGACTACGCGGAGCGATACCCACATCAGCTGTCAGGTGGGGAGACCCAGCGTGTCGCGCTCATCCGGGCCCTGTTAATGAATCCCGATATCATCCTGGCCGACGAAGCAGTGTCGGCGCTCGACGTGTCCTTGCGGGTGGAGATGATGGATCTCATGTTAGACCTGCAAGACTCGTTCAATACGTCATACCTATTCATCAGTCACGATCTCTCGAATGCGCGATACGTGGCCGAGCATGCGGATGGCTATCTCGGCGTGATGTATCTCGGTGAACTCGTCGAGTTCGGACCTGCAAAAGAGGTCCTGCAGAATCCACAGCATCCTTACACCCAGGTGTTGCGGTGGGCGACGCCGTCACTGGAGATCACTGACGCAACGGAGCCACCGGTGCGGAAGATCGATATTCCCGATCCCGTGGATCCACCTTCCGGGTGTCGGTTCCACACGCGATGTCCGTACGCGACCACGCACTGTCGTGACACCCCACCGGAGAGCCGATCGACCGACGTTCCGGAGCATCGCACTGCGTGCTATCGTATCGACGAACACAGCGAGTACTGGAACGCGGAACCACTGGAGGGTGCACGTCTTGACAAATAATCACGTCGTATCAGGTGTCGGCTCTGGACCGGATGCAATCCGGTCTCCCCGACGAAACGTACAGCTCTGCGAACGTCACACGCGGTAACAACACAATGGATACAAACGCACAAACTACACAGAAGATGGACAGTATCGATGTCGAACACACACTCGAGCAGCTTAGTCTCCAAGAAAAAGCCGGACAACTCGCGGGAACGTACGTCGGGACGATGGGCGAAACGCGGACAGTAGAGGATGTCGTTGAGCTGGTACGGGACCATGGACTCGGCTTCGCAACGCCGTTTGGCTACGGTGCCTCGCCGATTAGAGACCCAATTGAAGCTGCCGAAACCGTAAACCGGCTCCAGCGGGTTGCTGTCGAGGAGACGGACCACGGTATCCCGCTGGCTGTGCCGGTCGACGCGATTCACGGCAACGCGTATCTTCAGGAAGCGACGATCCTTCCACACAACGCGGGGCTTTCGGCAACACGGAACCGAGAACTCGTCTCCCAAGTGGGGGAACTGACGGCAACCGAAGTGGCAGCGACTGGTGGGAAAGTCACGTACGGGCCAACCTGTGATGTTGCACTGGACCCACGCTGGGGCCGAACGTTCGAGAGCTTCGGCGAGTCGGCGTATCTGTGTGGTGAGTTCGCCGCGGCGAAAGCCCGTGGCGTGTCCACAGCAAGTGAGCCGGTCGCGGCCATGGCAAAACACTTCCCGGCATACGGCGACCCCAGTCGTGGCGAGGACGCAGCGCCGGTCGACAGGTCAGAGTCTTCGATCCGGCGCGACTTCCTTCGCGCGTTCGAGCCCGTGCTCGACGCCGGGATCGATGCGGTGATGCCGAGTTACAACTCGATCAACGGTGTCCCCTCTCACGCATCCTCATATTTCCTCCGTGACGTCCTTCGCGACGAGATGGATTTCGACGGCTACGTCGCCTCGGACTGGAACGGAGTGAACATGCTGCACGAGCACCATGGCGTGTCAAGTGATCGCCGCGGATCGATCAAACAGTCGATCGAAGCAGGCGTCGACGTCCACTCGCTCGGCGAGGACGACCATATAGAACACGTCGTCGACCTCGTCGAATCGGGCGAACTCGACGAAGCGCTCGTCGACGAGGCTGTCCGTCGTATCCTTACTCTCAAAGACGATCTTGGGCTCTTCGAGGATCCGTACGTCGATGTCGATCAAGTGGTGACAACGCTCGGATGTGAAGAACACCAGGATATCAGTCTCGAGGCCGCCCGTCAGTCGATGACCCTGCTGCGAAACGAGGACGAAACACTCCCCTTCTCGACGGATCTCGACGAGGTGCTGGTGACCGGCCCCAACGCCGACGAGCTTTCACACCAGGTCGGTGGGTGGAGTCTCAAACCCGATGAGGGCCTGGAGGGCGAGACTGTTCTCGACGGCGTTGAATCTATTGTCTCCGATGACACGACGGTAGCGTACGAACGCGGCTCCGGGATCCGAGCAGAGGATGATATTGAAGCGGCCGCGGCCGCTGCGTCCGACGCCGACGCTGCGGTCGTCGTACTCGGAGAGAACTGGTACCTCCACGAGTTCGGACCACAGGATGTTACCGGACCGACAGGTGAGTTCCCGAAACGGAGCTCGCTCTCCTTGCCGTCTGCCCAGCGTGAACTGCTCGAAGCGATCGTCGAGACGGGGACCCCCGTAACCCTCGTGATGGTCTCCGGTCGCCCGTTATCGATTTCCTGGGCGGCCGAACACGTCCCTGCGATCGTACAGGCGTACTATCCCGGCAGTGCGGGTGGTCGCGCAGTGGCAGAGACGTTGTTCGGAGAAGTAAACCCGAGTGGCTCGTTGCCAATCTCGGTGCCACGTTCGACGGGACATCTCCCGGTACGGCACAACTATCTTCCCGGGCCAACGCCGATCGGTGCTGACGAACACGAGTCCTCGTACGATCCGCTCTGGGCGTTCGGACACGGACTTTCTTATACGGAGTTCGAGTACCGGTCGCTCGACGTCGACAGTACTACCGTTAGCAGTGGCGATACAATTACCGTCGACATCAGTATCGCCAACATCGGCGACCGCTCCGGCGCGACTGCCGTACACGTCTTCGCGAGCCATCTGGTGAGTTCCGTCGTCACGCCGGTCAAGCAACTGGTTGGGTTCGATCGCGTAGAGCTGGCCCCGGGGGAAGAAGGGACGGCATCGCTGGAGGTGGACACAGAGCAATTTTCGATCATCAGGCCGAACGGGGAGTCCGTACTCGAACCGGGTCGCGTCGAACTATCACTGTCATGCAGTGAGATGACCCACATTCTCGAAATCGAGTAACTCCTTCGAGGGAGCCATTCAGCGTTCGTATCGAAGGGGGTTCTGTCCGCGAGGGCGAATCGCTATCAACCGTTTCGAACTACACCAACCTACTCACTCGCCGGTGACGCGGTTCGTTCCGTGAGGAAGAGACAATCTCGTCATAATTCTGGTGATCGATGCTGAGAACGTCGACCCGTCGTGCATTGATATCCTCGAAGACCGCCCCCCAACCACCGACGCTGAAAGACTCCGTCTCAGTGTCCACGACCATCGTCGCATAGGTCGCCAGTTCGGTGAGCGACGGTTGGTGGCCGTGGAGCTGTTGTTGTGGGTACGTCATCGACTCTACCCGTCCAGTAATACTGATTTCGGAGTTGGTCCGGATCTCGGAACCACTGACTTTGATGACTACCTCGAACCCGTCGGCCTGTATTACCGAATAGAAGTCCCGGAAAAACTCCTTGAGGCTCACGTATGCAACCGTTGTCGGGTCGTCTCGATACACAGTTGGATACAGGTTCCAGAGACAGGTCAGGAAGTACCAGTGGAAAATAAACGGGAGGATCCGATCGTGAATCAACACCCCATACGTCTCATCGGACCGACTATTCGGTGCGAAACAGACCCGGTGTCGGTCGAGAATCACTAGAAACGGTCCAGGGATCGAACACACGCGCAGTTCGGACACGGCCCCGTCGAGCATCTCGTCGTCGATCGGGACGTCACCGTCTTCTGGAAGGTACAGTGTCGCCCTGACGATCACTCCTCTGTCCCGAGCAACCCGCAACTCAGGGAGCAACTGTTTCAATTGCGGAGGGGTCGCAGCCATCTCAACCACCGTATCCGCATCCTCGATCCTGCTGAGGGCCTGTTCGACCGCACTCTCGGGATGTTTTGCAACGCTAATTCGATAATCGACGGTGTCCGGCTCTCGATATCGTTCCTTGACATCTTCGGCTGCGTCCGTCAATAGTTCCCCCCGGGACGTCAGATCGTCGAATACCGTTTCCGGTGGCTCCGGTTGTGCGTACAACTTCTCCTGGTCCATCGTCTCGATATACTCACGTTCCTCTAGATCACGAAGGACGTCATATATCTGAGACGATGGAACGGAGCACTTCCGAGCGATTTCGACGGCTGGAGCCGTACCCAGATCGAGCAATGTCAGGTACGCGTCCGCCTGATACTCGGTCAGTCCGGCGTACTTCAGCGCTTGCCTGACGTGTTCACGGTCCATATCTGCCCGTTGTCTCCGCGTGTGAAAATTCTATGGTATTATTACTTATAGACACCCATACTGGACTCCTTGATTAGCGAACTCTCGACACCAGTGAACAAGAGTACTCCAGATAATATTTCCACGAGTTAGGGATATAGGGTCAACGAGGGCGCAGCGTTCGCTTGCACCTGTGCAACCGGTAGCCAACAAAGCATCGTGGACGTGACCTACGTCTCACCGAGTACTACAACGGTACACGACGTACGAACAGAGGACCGTCGTTGAACCGACGATGAGCAGGTTAAAAATCATAATCCCACGAGTATACTCATCGAAGGATCCAAACGCGAACGAGAACGCAGCCAAACTGAGCAAGATCACGTTCACTGCGAGTAACCCGAAAAAGACCGGTTTGTACGCACAGACGTGTTTCCAGAAACGGTCACCGAATGAGTCGGCAGTGTCCATTACCAATATGTAGGAAGTATCGACATTTTGTTTTATCGCTTTGGTTGGACGGTGATAGCATAGCTGTTGCCGGACACAAAGATATGTCCAGACACGTGGGCTCCCGTGGTTTGATACTACTCCCGTAGTTGGATAGCAAGACCAAGATACACCGCTCAGTGATGCCTCTCGTCCTTATCGAAGTTCTCTCCCTCCCAGAATTGACTGGAGCTGTTGTGGTGGATCCAGTCCTCGTCGTTTCCATGTCGC
>LFCJ01004349.1_pt1 | contig 10388 bp, 8 predicted proteins | sample 643141 | NCBI WGS metagenome assembly LFCJ01 (sample SAMN03766243, study PRJNA286221) | soda lake metagenome | biome: soda lake; feature: Kulunda steppe; material: water; isolation source: sample B1-Br-g2 brine of Lake Bitter-1 | place: Russia: Kulunda steppe | collected 2010-07 | reverse complement strand
TAGCCACGTGGAAACGGCGAGGACTAGATCCGCCTGAACAGCTCCAGTCCATCCTCGGTGGGCAAGAACTCAGATCAGGATCAGAGGCATCACTAGCCGGTGAATTCTGATTACGCTATCCAACTACAGTGACTTAATTCAGATTCGACAGTTGATCCCTTTGTTCCGAAAGGGACAGTACGTTTCTCCATCTCCAACTTGAGTGGGTTAACGGAAACCATATTGGTTGTTGACTATCTCCGAATTAAAATGTTTCGTTGAGTTACATTTGTCTGTTGCTCACATACGTTGCACAGACACGCCACTGGTGGATGTATCCAGCAATAGTATGTTTCTCGGAACGTGTCTAACCGAAACAAATTTATTAGCAGAAAAACAATTTTCTACAGAGATAATTTTTGGGATGACAAATGACACCGACACTAAACTCGAGGAGCTTGATCAAGAGTTTCATGAATACAGAGTACTCCGTGACGGAACAGATGTCACTGCGGATGTCGCTGCTGTCGGTGTCGAAGAAAATGAAATATTTGTCCACCTACTAATTGGTGAGAATAAATCCGCGACAGTCGCGTTTTCTGCCAAACGATATGAACATCTTCGTGCTCTTGATCGGCTTCACGATGATCTTGATCTCGAGTTTACAGCCGATCTCTCCGTATTGGAAGGAAAGGTACTCACGGTCCAGTTCTTGGACGAGGATTTTGAGGAACTACTGATCCGTGAAGGCGGAATTGAAATCCGATCAGTCTCTACAACAAAAAGTGAAGTTAAAAAGCTCTATCCAATCCTGAACGAACAGTATACCGTTGGCTATCGGCGTCTGAAGTGGTTCAAAAAAGAAAATGGGGACACAACGGCTGCCCAAATAACCCAGTTGAGAGCCGAACATGACGCACTGGTGTTGACGTTTGATCTGTGTAATGAACCAGTTGAATACACCATCCCAACTCCCGATGAGATTGCTGGTTCAAAATATGAGCGTGTCGTGGAAGAGGTCGGTCAAGGTTCTGTAAAACAGATCGAAGGAGAGTATCTGTATGCTGTTTGGGACAAAAATCAGGCCACTCCTCAGGATTATAATTCCCCAACCGATCCGATAGCTCACGTCTCAGATCGGCTTTCACACTGGTGGCTCTTCTCTAACAAAAAAGAGGCAGAAGAAGCGCGCGTCAACGTATTTGATCCCGGAAAAGCAATTCAAGTAGCCGAGAATAAAGTCACTACTGTTTCCGCAAAACAACACACAAGAGATGTTTCAGATAATGAATTAGAAAGGTCAGAATCCATTTCACCATTTATTCTTTTACTACTGTCTGTATTATTCTATATTGGTAGCTTTGTGTTATTCGAATTCATAAATCCAAATAATCTTGGAATAATTGGAAGTATTTGGTTCCTAATAATGATAGTACTCACACTCATATTGCCTTTGATCGGTTTGATTTTTCTTTTGGTGATATTAGATTCTATTTGATACGAGAACTACATCAAGCGGGAGGTCACTTCCAAATTCGTCTTCAATATCTTCAACTGAAGTCATGGTTAGCAGTACTGGACAATTAAGCTACCTTGGTGGAGAATTGACAAAAAATTGTCAAATCTCATATGCGAGCGGATATCAGCCAAACTGACTATTATCTCTGGTTGAGATACTCCTGTTGATGAACCCCGACCGGAGACGAGATCAGGACGACCCCCTCCCCCCAGAACACGATCTCCCCACCAACTGATGACTACTCCCCAGAACCGACCTACGACACGCAGCGGTGGGCAGAGAAGGAGGAAATCGTTCCGCTCGACGGACGAGTCAGCTATAAGCCGAAAATCGAGACTGTGCTATACGTGCTCCGGCATTTTGAGCTTCGAATCGTCTCGGAGTGTGACGAGATCGAGGACTGGGACAACCTTGACCGGCGATCGCAGCGGTTGTACCGAGCAGCGCTGGTCAAGGAGTTGCTGCAATTCAGCGACTGGGGGTATCGGGACCTCGAGGAACTCTTAGACGGTGGTGGTTCAATCGCTCGAGAAGTTGGATTCTCTCGAGGCCACGGGACCGATCATTCGACACTTGCAAGCGGGATCAAAGGGCTCGGAATCGACGAGAGATTTCTCGAGAAGGCAGCAGAACACAGTTACAACGCTGCTCTCCACGCCGTCCTTCCAGGCGGATCCTTTGATCTAATCGGTCCATACCCCTCAAAACCCCGTTCCTACTACGAGATCATCGGCGAGGAGTGGGGGTGGATATGGAGACGAAGATGAACCAAGCGAGCAAGATCGTCGCCGAGTACATGGACCTGGTGACCCCCCACCTGGAATTACACCGGGACAAGTCCGCGCCGAACTTCAAGTACCCTATTGAGGAGGTCTATCGCCTCTTGGCCCACATTGCTATCGAAAAGTCTGCTGTGAAAAACGGGTCTGAGATCCTCGAGTGGCTCTCGGATGGTGACGTGCCCTCGGACTCCACCCTCCACAAATACATCGCCCCCACCGGTGAAGATGCCCCCAGCTACGAAGTTGAAGAGATCGAAGCGATGTTCATCAAGGGCACTTGCGAACTGCTGGAACGGGGCCCTCTTGCACCAACCGATCCCGTCCATCTCGCCTACGACGTGACGGCCGCCCCTTGGTACGGGGACGATCACAACTGGGTCACCGGGACGCTGCCGGAAGACAATACGAACGAATTCTGGCATTATGCCGTTCTCTCGACGGTTTCTCCCGGAAAAAACTACATCCTCGGGGCGACGCCAATCAAAGAGCGCAGCGAGAAGGCCGAGGCACTGGACCGGATGCTTCGCCAAGTCCGCTCAACGCTCGATTTTGACCTCGGACGGATCTATCTCGACCGCCAGATGTACCAGGGCGATGTGGTCACGAAGTGCCGCCAACACGGACTCAACTGGCTCATCCAGGCTCCAAATAAGGGGGCAGCGAAGGAACTTGCCAAGGAAACACCCCTTTCCGAGCCACATGACAGCGATAAGGGCGTCGAGTTCAGTGATTTCGACTACAGCCATCAGCAGGTCAACGTCTTTGTATACCGCATTCACGAGGAAGAGGTCGGGAGAGACGAACGCATAACGACACCTGCAACGGAGCTCACACGCTACGTCGGCACCGAGAGCAGTTCACAGAGGGACCCCTCAGACGACCAAAGCCGTCTCGGGGACCACGGAGTCGAAACACCGGAACCCGTTGAGGGGCGGGACAGGGATGAGTTCGTGCCTGGCGTCGGCAACCCTAATACCCACACCGCCTGGATCACCGACCTCGACGTCGACAATCGCGATCTCCGGGGGCTGGCTTACCAGTTCCGCAACCGGTGGAAAATCGAGACCTCAATCCGCCAGCTCAAACACACCTTCCAGGGGCAGTGCCGATCTTCCCGGCGAGAAGTTCGAGCACTCTATTTCGGCGCTGCACAACTGTTCTTCAACTTTTGGGTCGCTCTCAAGCACGAACTTCCCTATCACCTTGGCGATCCTGCTGGCTTCCGCATCACCGGCCTCGAGGCACTCCACGCCATTCGTGAAGCCGACTTCGAAGACGGGCAGACCGGAAGCAGTAAAATAATTTGACCATTCTCCACCAGGGCGGGTGAATTGTTCAGTACTGCTAAACTAGGCAGTGCCGAATTACTATAGTCCCACGCCGAATGGCACTTCGCCAGAGCCGAAGAATGACCAGATTGACAGGGTAGATTGCTATTCACCCGCCAAATTGCTTGACCACGTACGTGGTTGCTGCTGCTGTGGTGGCGACACCAAGTCCAAACATACTAAACTCGATCCCGATGCTGGAAACGTCACCTGAACCGTTTGCTGCTGTTTCTCCTCCAATCCCAGCAAAAGCGATTGCTGTACCGATACTGAGAACGACTATTAATGAAAAAAAGCCAATAAAAGATCCGACACCACTCGTGAGAGATGCTTCCTTAGCACTCGCATCAAGATGAAGGCCGGTGATAAGTCCAGTAAACATACTGATAATTGGAGCAGATAAAACAGGGACGAAGGCTGCGACGCCAGCGATTGCTGCGATTGTCAATTCATTAGAAAAAATTCGAAAAAATATGAGACCCACTACATAGCCAAGACCAACACTAGTAAAAATCCCAATAGAAAGTTTGATAAATTCTATTGTGGAATGCTTTTTAAGGAATGTGTTGCTGAGCCACTTTTCTGTGCCGTTTGGTTCTGAGCACCATCTGGTCTTGTGCTTTTACCCACCATATTAACTATCTGTAATTTGAGTAAATGAAGTTTATGCGTAAGAGACTATACCAATACCCGACTCACTTTCGAGACGCGGATTCGCGCAGCGACTTCTCGTCGACAAATAGGTGAATCCGCGAATCGTGATGCAAGTCGGCGGCTGGGACTCGTTCCGGGCGATCGAGTCCTACCTGAATGCACCGACCTCGGATATCGTCAACGAGGCGTTCGAGAAGGCTAATTTGGCATGACCGATGACACTCCCGACGCCGATCCCGAGAACCCACGACCAGACGGTCACTACCCATGGCTCGCGGATCACAACTGGTACTACGTACCCGAGGAGTTCGCCCAGTCGACCTCACTTGGACCAGGCGGGGCGGAGAACTCGGTCGAGATTGAGTTTTCATATATACGCTTGAGCAGCAGAACCCGGATAATCGTGACCTTTTTCGTCCGACTGAAGCTTTGTTCTCTGAAATATCACACCTATATTTACTGATTACAAATTCAAGCAAACGTTGAAGTGAGCACCACGAAAATCCGCGTAGAGAATCATCTAGGTGTCAACTTTTTATATCATCAGAATAGATACTCTATGGTATGGCAACTGGAAGACATGCTCGGGGCTCAGACTAATGCGTATAATGGCCTATCTGTCAGCGAGAGCAGACACGGTCTATCAGGACGACTACCACAATAAAATTCGTGGTCGAATCTGGAAGGCCCTTAACGGTACCAATTATCACAAGCGACACGATTCAGGCGAACCACCAGGGTTCGCGTATTCGAACCCATTTCCTCCATACGACATGCAGAAAGGCGACGAGCGCAAACTAATCATTTCATCGCCAGACGATGGTCTCCTTGCGAACATAGCGGCAGATCTACTCGACGGGCCGGAGTTCAATATCGGCGAGATGCCGTTCACGGTCGACGACGTGAGTTCGTTTGCGCCGGATGTCGGCGAACCAGGGACACAGGGAACTATCGAAAGCGGCACGGGCTTGCTGGTCCGGATCCCGCCGTGGAAATGCGAAGAGTACGGTATCGACCACCCCGGCGGCAACACCGCCGTCTTCTGGCAGCCTGAACACACCACCGAACCACTGATCACGCAACTGCGGGCCAATCTCGATAAGAAACACGGACTGTTCTGTCCCGACTACCTGCCAGGACCGAGCGAGCGAGAGACGGAGCTGTTCGACTCCTATGAGCTGATCAAAACCTTCTCGATCCCGGTGACGGTGACTGAAGGAACGCAGATGACCTACGTCCTCAGCAAGTGGCGATTCGGGTATACCGTTCAGGACGACCACCACCGTCGACATCTCAATCTCGCACTGGATTGTGGGTTGGGTGAGCGGAACTCCCTCGGTCTGGGATTCGTAAATATAACTAACAAAACCGAACCTTGGGAAGTGTCGGCATGAGCGGCCCGACACGAGAAGACTTCGCAGACGCCATCGAAAACTACTGGCACGGTCGACCGCCGACCAGTCTTGAAGACGTGATGGCACTGTACGGCGTGCTTGCAGTTGCTGAATCCGGTGGATCGCTGTACGGTACGCCGAGTACACTTGATCCATTCGTTGATGATGGCCGTCTCGTCGTGATCGATGTTGACCTCACCGGCCACGAGCCAGCGTACGATGATGTCAGGGTAGACGCATTGCGTACTGATGACATCTCTAAGTTGGCGTACTCACACAAATCGTCCGGCCGGGGGGCAAAATACAGTTTGACTCAGATCGGCTCGAAAAACGGAAACGACGCAGCCGGTGTCGCCGGGTCGACTTTAGGACGAATTCGTTCGTGGACAAACCAAGATAGCGTCCAAAGCGTGACAAGTGACGATGGTCACCCGGACGCATGGGTAATCGAAGCACTAGACGACGTATTCACAAAAGACAGCGAGACCCTCGAAGAGATCGAATCGGACATCAAATCGCTGTTACCAGCAGATGATTCAGTTCCAACCGTGCTAACCGTCAGGTGCCTGATCGACGCTGCAGATCTCAGTTCAACCGAAACCAATGAAACAGACTGGTTTTGGCCCGTGGATCTGGACGTGCTTGACCAAGCAATGCGACGCTACGCGACAGCCAACGCGACCGACAAAAGCATTAGTTCCGGCCCCGCCTCCGAAGGTGAGGCAGTTGGCGTCGTAACCGATCAGGTGAGCCGCGTTGTTGGGACGCCTGAAAGCCCGCTGAATATTTTTTCAGTTAAACATCCGGACGCCCAGCCAGGCCTCCGGCAAGACCAATCATGGCGAAACTACCCGGTGAGTGACGACGTTGCAATGCTGTTCAGTAAAGGTCAGAATCTGATCGAACGCTGTGTGCTTCGCCGAGGAGGTGTCGAGACATACACGCTTCCGTACTTTGCTGGTGAACTCACGGAATTAAAAGCCGAAACCATGTATCGAGCGATATACTCTCTCGATTCCGAAAGCGACCATACGGACAGCTCACACGCCCCAATGGCGAGAGTGACCTACGAGATCCAGGAAAACGATGACCCGTCAGTGCAGGCATTGCAAGACGAGATCAGATTCTATACCGTCTCACTGCCGATCAGTGATGACAAGAACATCATCGCAGAAGAACCCTCAGCAGGGATCTATTGGGTCTCCAAACTGGCAAAGTCCCTCATTGACACCGTTCGAGGGCCGACGCTCTCACCAAGTGCCGGTGGATTTAGAGCCTACGACAATTGGGATCTACTTGATTTTGGTGACACTGAGCAGATCGGAACTGCACGGAATATCGCGTTCACAAAAATAGTCGGCCACACTTTTACCGACGCCGTATTTGCCTACCGCGATGACGAGGGGGATGACTTTCGTCGGATCGTCGACCACCGGCTCATTGCTGGAGTGCCAATCGATACCTCAGTGCTCTTTGAGGAGTATATGCAGCGATGGGGAGACGAGTTCGATGGTGATCAACCGGTTCCAGAACAGGTTATCGCCCAGCAGCTCGTGCATCTCGAATCGCTGTCGCGTGCAGACCTTCTAACAGGAATTGACGCACCAGTCGAACCAACAGACACAGAGATTATGACATCAATCGAAGACACAGACATCGACCTGTCGAATCTCGCGGCGATCCGCGAGTATCGACTCGAATCGTTCCTTGACCGGCCCATGTTTACCGAGAACACCGAGCGAAAGGCAACCGCCCTCGCTGGCGTTCTCGTGGGACAGGTCAGTTGGCACCAAGCAAACGAGCGGAATCTCGGTCGGCCACTCGACTCGAAGACTCGCGGCGATCAGCTCACGAAAAACGGCCTTGAGCAGGCGGTGAAAACCGCTCTTGAAAAGGCGAAAGTGTACGCCCACGACTCAGAACGGAACACTGAGTTCAATATTCTGTTTCCCGAAACAGTTGACCTGTTACTCGAAACGACAGATCGAATGCCAAGCGACTGGGAGATCGATAAGCGAGACCTCCAGTTTGCCTACGTGCTCGGCCACGCCCACGGTTGCCGGTCGATGCCGAACGCGTTCGACCTCCACGAAAAAGACGAAAAGAGCGATGCAACCGATCCGGTCGAATCACCCGCCAACTGATCAGCTGACACTACTCAACTACCCATGACACTCAACCGATCCGAGATACTGTTCATCTACGACGCACAAGACTGCAACCCAAACGGCAATCCAATCGGCGACAACCGACCACGACGTGATCCTGACACTGGACAGGGAATCATTACCGATGTCCGTCTCAAGCGGTATCTCCGTGATCAACTGCTTGATGATGGATTCGATATTTATGTAAAAAAGCTCGACGGCGATGCACGGCCCCGAACAACCCTTGCGTTGGATGTCCTCGAAGAAATCAATGATGTGGACGACATTGAAGAGATCGAAGACGTCGGCGAACGCTTCCTTGCGGCCGCCACTGACGTTCGATACTTCGGCGCGACGATGAGTTTTGAATCGAGCGACGATGAAGAGGATGAAAAACTCCGCCAGGCACTCGGGAGTTCGCTCCCAAATCAGTACCAAGGACCAGTTCAGTTCCTGCCGTCGAAATCACTGAATGAGGTCGAAGACAACGAGGAGTACGATTCGCTCACGAGCGTTATCTCAACTGGTGATGGGAACCGACAGGGCGGCTTCGATCTCGATGACAAACGGATTAAGTACGGGATCTTCCCGTTCTGGGGGCTGGTCGACAACAACAGAGCCGAGTCAACGAACCTCTCCGAAACCGATGTTAAACGGCTTGATTCGCTCTGCTGGCGTGCGTTGAAATACCAGACGACATCCCGGTCGAAACTGGGCCAAGAGCCACGTCTCTACATCCGGCCAGAGTACGACCCTGATAACTATCACATCGGTGGATTGCATAATCACGTCACACTCTCCGAGGAGAGCGACGAACCGCTTCGGTCAATCAATGATGTGGTCCTGGATGTCTCGGATCTTGTTACTGCATTGGACCGCGCTAAAGATCGGATCGAGACCGTTCACGTTGTGGGAAGTGACTATCTGACACTCACAGCTGGTGAAAAGACCATGCCGGCGAGCGAGTTCGGCGACCTCCTCGAATCGGAAGGCCACTCGGTCCACCGGATCGACGTGCTCAGCGAGCGTGACTTCGAGGAGTAAGCAACTGGCTCATCACTACTCCAATGTCACCATCTATCAATGCCCGCGGCGTGCCTGACTCCTGTCTGTCGTTGACAGTCCGGTCGACGTGGGGGCATTTCAAGCGCGTCGGACGGAGCGTTACGAAACAGACTTATCGAATACCCCCACGGACGACTATCGCCGGGATGCTCGCTGCTATCGTCGGCAGCGACCGGGACTCGTACTATGATGTCTTCGGAGCTGAAACATCGGCTATCGCTATCACGCCGCTTTCCGATATACGAACCGTCAACGTTCCAACCACCGGCGTTGGAACAGATCCGAAACAGGCAGTTACGAAAACTGCAGGAAGCCGTCGAAGCTACGCACTCACGTACCAAGATACTGAAGGCGACCGTCAGATACACGCCTATGAGCTGTTGGCCGACCCGGCATATCGTATCGACGTAGCGGTTGAAGACGAAGCCTACTACGAGAAACTCAAACATCGACTTGATAGCGGTGAGTCGTACTATCCCCCCAGTCTTGGAAAGTCGGAGTATCTCTGTACAGTCGAGGATATCAAGACCGATGTCACACCAACAGAGCCTGCAGAGGCCGAGCAGTACGACGTCGACTCGATAGTGCCGACCTCACTGTCTGAAGTTATTCCACAGCGAGGAGTTACCTACGACATCGAACGCTCACCAGCGATCATGGAAGCAACTTCTGGGGGACGTAAAACAACTCGTTTCGATGACTACGTGTATACACGCTCGGCCGACGCACCTGTTCGAGTCGACGCCACGGCGGATCTAACACCGGTGTCGATCGGCGAGAGAACAGTCGTCTTCCGATAACACGAATCCCACAGTTCCATTTATGCAACTCCCACTCATTTCGCATCCGGCAGCGACCGACGAAAATCGACAACATCCAGGAGCCCAGACTTCCGAGGAAGGCGATCTGCTACTTACAGCACACAGCACCCGAGTCCCTGAGCGGGCAACGACACTGTTCGCCGGCTCAGCTGAGCAAGAACAGTGGCTGTGGATCGCAGCGACGCTCCATGACTTCGGGAAAGCAACGCCACAGTTCCAAGCACACGTGCGTCCGGACGAGGAGTACACTGGGCCTGATGCGGAAAAGAACCATGCACGGCTTGGAGCGCTTGCAACGTGGTTCGTCCTCGATCAGGCTGGTGCATCCGAACGTGACTGCCTTGCTGCAACGCTCGCGGTTGCACGACATCATCAAGCGTTGCCTAACGCCGCAGAGTATACCGCGAACACACTAATTGATGCGTTCGATGGGGGTGTGATTCAGGCACAGCTCGATCGTATTGACGACACATGGCCCGAAGCCGCAGACGAGTTCTTTGCGATGGCAGCCCAGTGCCTCGACAGTGTTGAGGCGATATCGTGGGAAACGTTCTACGAGTGGGCGAGTCATGGTACCATCGTCCCGGATCTACAGTCATTGAGCACTGAAGCGGAGCTCACTGGTCGGCGCAAATCAGTCAAAAATCTCCCTGAATCACTCTACGACCGGACAGTTCACTACTGGGCATCGCTCACCCT
>LFCJ01004347.1_pt1 | contig 10389 bp, 16 predicted proteins | sample 643141 | NCBI WGS metagenome assembly LFCJ01 (sample SAMN03766243, study PRJNA286221) | soda lake metagenome | biome: soda lake; feature: Kulunda steppe; material: water; isolation source: sample B1-Br-g2 brine of Lake Bitter-1 | place: Russia: Kulunda steppe | collected 2010-07 | reverse complement strand
GTTGAGCCTATGATGGCCTATGTTGACCTATGATGGCCTATGTTGACCTATGATGGCCTATGTTGACCTATGATGGCCTATGTTGACCTATGATGGCCTATGTTGACCTATGATGGCCTATGTTGGGCCCACTGACCTATGATGGCCCTGCTGCCTGGTGGATGGGCCCTGCTGATCTAAAATGGGTGTCACTGACTGGTTGATCGCCCTGAACCTACTGACTTACGCTGGGTCCCAACGACCTATGAAAGTCTCGCTGCCTGGTGGACTGCCCCACTGACTGGCCTATGATGGACCAAATGATCCATGATGGACGACACATATATACAAATATATACCGTAGTAAACTTATATCACGCCGCAAAAATAATGTTTTTGAGGGGTGCGGCTCATTGCGGACCAAAAATAAAATAAATATTTTTAAGGCTGCGGATAAAGTATTTGGCAACTCTCTTGCTTGGCCTGTACCAGTTTGCGTGCTATCTTTTGCAAAAGTAAACTTCCATGCATGTATTGAAGGGATGGTAAGGTCAGGGTCAATATTAAGGGCTGTTTGCCACTGCGGATTTGTACGGATTTGATGATAATTATAATTGAAAGGGGTGCGGATATGGTGCGGATTTGCAAAACTAATTATTTTTTTGAGGGTGTGGGATGATCTACATTTACTATGGTATATGATGTATGTATATGACAGCATGAAAAGCAGCCACAGCGCTGGCCCCATCAACCCACTTGAAGGTGATGAGCTGCTGCAGTGGCCCACTGAAGGTGGGGCCCAAGCATGTGCACACACAGGCGCGCTGGTCAGGGTTGTACAGTTTAATCTTGTAGGCGTCATCTGCACAGGAGCACAGCGCGTGCGTGTGCGTAGTAATATGTGCGGGTGTGAGGAGCTTGCTGCTGCGCATCTGGGTAGCGGGGTGCAGGGCAGCTGGGTGGCTGAGAGGCAGCAAAGTGTCCCTGGAGGCCCTCTCAAAGGCGCACTCATCTCTCAGGGGCCAATTAGCCATACCCAGATCCTGTGAGGGCCCCTCCTGCGACCCCCATTGTCACACACACGCACACATACTATGAGATCCCTCCTTGCACACCCAGATCTGGTGAGGGCCCCTCCTGTGACCCCCACCGTCACACACATATGCTATGCGATCCCTCTTTGTACACCCAGATCTGGTGAGGGCCCCTCTTGCGACCCCCACCATCACACACACACACACATGCTATGAGATCCCTCCTCTTACACCCTGATCTGGTGAGGGCCCCTCTTGCGACCCCCACCGTCACACACACAGATACTATGAGATCCCTCCTCTCACACCCTGATCTGGTGAGGGCCCCTCTTGCGACACCGCCATCACACACACAGGTGCTGTGAGATCCCTCCTCTCACACCCTGATCTGGTGAGGGCCCCTCTTGCGACCCCCATTGTCACATACACACAGATGCTATGAGATCCCTCCTCTCACACCCAGATCTGGTGAGAGCCCCTCTTGCGACCCCCATTGTCACATACACACAGATGCTATGAGATCCCTCCTCTCACACCCTGATCTGGTGAGGGCCCCTCCTGCGACTCCCGCCGTCACACACACAGGTGCTGTGAAATTCCTCCTATCACACAAAGAGCCTGTGAAGGCACCTCCAGTGGCCCGCACCATCACACACAGAAATGCTGTGAAGGCCCCCTCTCCCCAACATGATCCCAAGGTCCCCTAAGGGGCTGTTCTGCCACATGGCCTAGCAAGCAGCCCATGGAAAATGTGCCTCGCGCCACCAAGAGGTCACGGCCTCCCCAACTTGCAGCACATCAACTCTCACACAGTCTTCCCTGACTAATTGCACACCTGCTATCAACAGCAGCGTCTGTGAGCTGAAGTGCTTATAGTAGGGCATGGGCGGGGCAAAGGCGAGGGCGGTCGGGATGTCAGGAGGGGCAAAGTCCTGGTGGTACACAATCTTGAGGCCTGTCGCAAGGGGGGCAGTGGCCACGAGCAACTGCTCCAGTAACCATGAGCAACTGCTCCAGTGACCATGAGCAACAGCATGAAGAATGCTTGCCTTACGTGGTTGGCCCAAGAGATTGTGATGACCACAGTGACAGTGTTTCCAACAGCCCCCAGCTGCTGCTGCTACAGCTACAAGCAGTGCAAGTGTTACAGTGGCAAGGGGCTGCAGGGCCCATGGGTCCCCTCCCCAGAAGAAGTCGCCATGCTCACAGGGAGCAGCAGCAGCAGTTGCAGCAGCAGCAGCTGCAACGGAGTCAGCAGCAGCAGCAGCTACCAATGCTGTGGGCGGGGAGAGGCTCTGGAGCATGAAAGTAGCTAGAAAGAGGAGCAGTGCACAAGCAAATTCTTTGCTTTGGAATTTGAATAAAACAAGTGGCCTCTTTCCTCGATTGTTTGTAGTGAGGAAGCTGGAGTGCACGCACGCATGCTCTGCTCACAGAGAGTATTTAAGGCTGTGCTGCTTGCACCACCACCGCCCCTGCTGCTGCACACCCTGTGTCATCCTCTACCTCACCCTGTACTGTGTCATCCTCTACCTCACCCTGTACTGTGTCATCCTCTACCTCACCCTGTACTGTGTCATCCTCTACTGTGTCATCCTCTCCCTCACCCTCTCCCTCTAGAGGCAGGGTGGAACTTCCACGTCTCTCTTGCGAGAGGCAGGGCGGACCCTCCACCTTACCCTATCCAATTTGAAGCAGGGTGTGCCCTCCACCCAATCATACTCCACATGAAGTAGGGTGCCCCCGGCACCTCACCCTCCCTCTCACCTGTTGTGGGCGTGGACTCCTGCAGGTCGTACTCCACGATGCGCGCGTCAGCGCCAAGCGAGAACAGCCGCGTGGTGCCGGAGGGCGTCTCTCCAAAGCAAAGCCCCACGACCTCTGCGTGGTGCACCTTGGCCTTGCCTGCAGCACCCAAGCAGGCAAGTGCATGCGTGTGTATTCGTGTGAACGTGTGTTGCATATAGCGGCACTTCTTTGATCTTGCCCGCGGCGCTTGCGGCCAAGCAAGCGCGCGTGTGCGGTAGAGTGTGTATGCATGGAAATGCATATGGGTGAACTGTGAGGCGCAGCACTTTGGTTTCATTTACGGCAGCAGTGCAAATGAATGTGTGTGCTGGTGCAATTGTATGTGCATACGTGCATGCCAGTTGCAAACTCCCAGCGCCTGCCTGTGCGTGTGCACGCCACTCACCCACAAACTCCCAGCGCTTGATGTGCTTGTACGGCAGGTACGCGTACAGCAGCACCTGGTGGCTCGCATCTGCCACGGCCAGCACGCCGCCGGTCACGCACATGCTCATCTTGAGGATCGCGGCGGTGGTGTTGCGCGCGGAGTGCACGTCTGACAGGTCCTGTGCGTCCAGTATGTGCACGTAGCCCGCGTCGAGCCCCACGACCAGCAGCGCGCCATCCCTGGAGTAGCACAGCGCGTTCGCGCCCTCCCCCGGGTTTTTGAAGGCAAACGTGCGGCGGGCCACGCTGCTGTGCTGCAGGAGGTCCCACCTGGAGACGGGCAGGAGGGCAGCGGGGGCGGGGGAGGGTGCTGGTTAGAGGCATGGGCATGAGGCAGGTGCTGGTTGGGGACAGGCATGCATGTCGTGCATGCAGCGTGCTGGGATGAGGTCCAGCTTGAGGGCAGGTATGAAAGGGGGGCGAGGCATGTTGTCTTATGGAGGCGGCAGCAGGATTCCCTGCAACATGCACGCTGTTTGTGCTGACGCCTTGTGTGACAGCACTGATGCCTTGCGCAAAGCATGTGGAGGTGCAGCCCCTAGCAAACCCTCAAGCACCACACATCACCCGGGTTCCCCCAGACTGATTGTACGCAGCCTGCCAACGCTCCTGACCGCCTACCCTCAAGCACCTGAACTCATGCCAGCACAGCTGCATGCATTACACGCATGCACTACAACACTGGGTCCCCCCAGACTGATTGTGCACACCCTCAGAGTGCCCTACGCCCCCAGACCACCCCCTCCCCTCTACTTGTGGGTAGCCTGCGAATGCTCCAGACCACCTGCCCACATTTCACACCCCCTTTGAACACCCCTGAAGGATATACTTGCTCGTGCCCTTCCACATGTACATGCGCACAAACGCGCACACACACATAGATGCAGGTACATAGATACACATGCACACACACACACAGATTCATATACACAGATGCGCATGCTGAATCACACACCGGGGGGCCAGCGCGCCCACAAACACGAGCTCTGCGCACAGCCACGCAGCTGCACGCCCGGGTCAACCCCTACAAGTACTCGGAACCCTGGAGCCCCACCTCTGCACAACACCGCTGCGGCCCAGGACGCAGCACTCTGCCTGGAAGGGGTGGCACGCCACCTGCACCACATCAGCCATCATGGGGTCCAGCACGGACGTGCCCTGCGCATATGGGCATGCTTGTGCGTGTTGGTGCGTGCGCATGCAGATGGGGGCGCCCATGTGCTGGGACGTCTAAGGGCTCCAGCATGGGCGTGGCAGCAAATAGGGTGTGGGTACGCATGCGTGTGCGTGTGCGTGTGCATGTCTGTGTATGGTGGGATACCCATGCACTGGGGCGTCACGGGGTTGCAGCATGAGCCGCGCGGTAGCAAAAGGATGCGTTAGGGTGTACAACAGTTTGTGTCTCAGTGTGCGAGTGTTTGACAGTGTGTCTCAAGTGTGTGTCAGTATGCAAGTGTTTGACAGTGTGTCTCAAGTGTGTGTCAGCGTGCGAGTGTGTGACAGTGTGTCTCAAGTGCGTGTAAGTGTGCGAGTGCGTGACAGTGCGCGACAGTGTGTGTCTCAGTGTGCGAGTGTGTGGCAGTGTGTGGCAGTGTGTGGCAGTGTGTGTCTCAGTGTGTGAGTGTGTGTCTTAGTGTGTAACAGTGAGCACGTGGGTGACTGAGTCAGTATGTGTCAGTGTGTGTCTGTGTGTACTGTGTAACAGTTTGTGTCAGTCTGTGTGTGTCTTGTGTGTGTGCGTGTGTGCGTCAGTGTGGCCGCACACGGCGCCCCATATGGTCAAGGGGCCACAGCTGAAACAAGCGGGGCAGGGAGGCGCATGCACCTGGTCCTGGCCATCAGCGCATGCCTGTGCTCAGTAGAATGGCGCAGCCAGACCACCAGCCAGAGCGGCTGTCGCCCGCCCCACCTTGCGCTTTGCCGCATCAAACTCTTCGAACGACGCGCTGGACACCTCCACGATACGGGACTCCATTGTCAGCACCACAAAGTCAGGGACCATGAACCGGTTGATGGTGTCGGCCAGCTCCGCGTTGCCGAGCTGTGTGCACGCACACAACACAAGTAGCACACATGCACATGAAGCATACGCGTAGCAGTAGCGCACATGCAACATGGACAAGCGGCCGGGCTGGTTGGATGGGGGGGCAGCAGCAGGCAGGCATGGGCAGCAGCCCTGCGCAGCTGCTCCGAGCGTGGGCAGGGAGCGACACATGGAGACGCTTTTGCCTGCATGATCGGAGGCTGGGCTGCATCTACCAACCCTGGCTGCTGAGCGGAGGCAGGCCGGTACGCGTGGTGGCTCGTGTCAGCCGCACAGAATGGGGGCCGAGAAGGGTGTGCCAGGGATTGGCATGAGCCGTGACTTGTGCAACTCATGGTACGCTCGTGAGACAAGAGCCTTGATCATGGCCTGGCAGTGTCGTCATGGAAAAATTTTGAGATAGGCAGAGAGAGTAACAGGGACAGGGTTAAAACTGGGTGGTGCAGCAGAGGCCCGCTAAGACAGCAAAGGCGATGGCAGTGACAAGGGCAGCGGGTCAAGCAAAGCCACAGGCAGCAGAATAGGCAATGCCAGGGGTCACCCTCCTCCGCTTGCCATAGACGCCCGACCTTACTTGCACGGATCAGGGATAAGTTTTTAGACGGGCATTCCCCCACCCGCACGGGCAGGCTGTCATGTGTGCAGGCTTCAATGCAGAGCTGTGGTACACTTGCTTGCCGTTGCTGCCACGTGTGCATGTTGCGGTGCAGAGCTGCGGTGCAGGGCTGCGTCACACTCGCTTGCCTTCGATGCCACGTGTGCCCGAGGTTGCGGCGCAAAACTGCTGCACACTGGCCTTTGCTGCTAGGGCTGCAAGGCACAAGATGGTCGCCTGCCCGCACTCGCAGGCCAAGTGCGGCACTCAAACACGCTTGGTTGCCCACCTTGGCAGGGAGGGCAGCAGAGAAGGATACGCTTGTCACGGGGCCCGCCTCCAAGTCTTCAAACCAGGCCACTATACGGAGCAGGGGGTCGTAGAAGCGCACAAAGCCGTCCTTTGCGCCGCTGACAATGTAGTCCCCAACGGTACCCAGGAAAGTGATGGCCTGTGTGTGTGTGTGTGTGTGTGTGTGTGTGTGTGCCAACGTGCACAAACGTACGCGCTGGACCCATGTTTGCTGAGCAACACCACCGGAGGAAATGGTACTGGGCACAGCTCAAGACGCGCACTAAGAGCATGACAACTTGATCAAATGGGCGCTTGATGCATGAACATCTCAGACATATACACACACATGCATCATGGAGGGCTGGGGCAGACCTATGACTGCAACACCCCCTAGCGCCATTGATGCATAAAACCTTTCTGCAAAAGGCATCTGCACCTCTCACAGGCCATGCTGCTCTTTAAAGAAAGCTGTGACCTGCGCGGGCACACCAATGCAGTGCATGCCCCTTGACGCACACGCATGGAGAAGTGCTCCCAGACACACACATATCTCTCGCATAGGCATGCACACAAGCGCATGCACACATGCCCACACACACATGAACTTGCATACGCACACACCTGAGCGCATGCGCACACGCACCTGCTGGTGGATGCGCATGAGCTTGCTGGCGCGCCTGTCAGTGGCGCGCGTGCCCATCTGTGCGGTGATGCCCTGCTCATCCCACACCACCACGTCCCCATCCATGGTGGCTGTCAGCGCCTGCAGGCTGCCTGGCACAAACACGCTCATCACAAAATCGCCCACGCTCTGCTTGAAGTCCTTGCTGCGCAGCGGCGGGCTGTAGTACTTGAAACGCTTGCTGTTGGGGTACTGACTGCTCCAGAAGTACACCCGCCGCCTGCGGGGTAGCGTGCGCGCTCACGTGTGTGGGGGCATGTGCACATGAGCTCGGGAGCAACCTTGGGTGGACACATGGACACGTATGCATCTGACAAGGCAAGCCTCCTGCAATTAGCGCGCGCTGCTGCCTGAGGAGTAGGGGCATTAGATGGCTGGCTAACCGCTGGCTTAGCTGTGCAAGCCAGCTGGCTGCAAGCACAGGCAAGGCCAGTTGGTGGGCCTGCCGCTTTCCCACCTGCCGTTGGTGATGAGCTCGTTAACATTGTTCATGTTGAACTTCACGGCCAGCTGCACGTCGCCTGCCGGGATGGCGCTGACCACGCTGGGCTGCGGGGATGCATCTGACAGGATCGAGGACAACATCCAGATTGCCACCTGCAATGTTCAAGGGGGTGTGCAGAGATGCACTCGTCAGGATCGAAGATAGCAGTCAGGTTGCTGCAACCTGCAACGCACAAAAAGGGTGACGGGGACCTGGAACGCACAAAAAGGGAATGTATCCTCCAAGATCAAGGATGACAGCCAGATCGTCACCGCCTGCAACGCACAAGAAGGGTGGCGGGGATGTATTCTCCAGGATCGAGGACAATGGCCAGATTGCCGCCTGCGGCGCACTAGGCAGAGTGCAAAGCAGGGGCGATTGCCTCCAGGAGACAATCTCTGGAGTGAAAGGCATGGGCCTCCCATATACAGCTGGGCATGGAGGTAATCTCAGGAACGGCTGGGCTTGGAGGCAATCTCAGGAACGGCTGGGCTTGGAGGCAACCACAGGGACCGCACTCAGGAGCACAAGCAGGGGCTTGTGGGCGCTTCAGAGTCAGGTAACCTGACTCAGGTTCAATGCAAACGCAGTCCAGACAACCTGGCTGCATACACCAGGGACATGTCCATGAGCGTAGCTCACAGAGGCTGCGCGTGCATTTTGGGCAGCCCCTCACCTCCTGCTCGCCCGTGCCGGGTGCGGGCGCGCTCACGGTGGCCAGCCACTCCCCGCCTGGTGACAAGTCCATGGCCGTGATGCCGTGGGCATGGGCTTGGGGGATGCTCTTGATAGGGCTGCCGGTGCGGCTGTTCCACAGCACCAGCAGCGACTCATTGCCCTCGTCCGCTGTGATGATGGTGCTACGGTCCTCGGTGACCAGCATGCAGGAGATGGAGTTGCAGTGGCCCTGCAGGCGTCGTGCACGCTCCTTGGCTGTGCACTCAAGCAAGTGCCCCAACCTGATGTGCTTTCATCAGGCACCCCCACGCGTGGCACCCAGTGCGCCCAACGCGCAAGCACGCATGTGGAAGAGGTCTTGCACATGCTCCCAAGAAACCAGACCGATCACACTCTGCACTCTACACTGCCATCCATCATTGCTATACATTCCCATACTGCTCATGGAGCAAGGCCGTACTGGGGCGCACCTGGAGGAAGGATTGCTTCTGTGTGCGCTTGTCATAGATAACGCCTGTGTGTGCTGCTATATAACAAATGCGCTGGCTGTGGCCATCAGACAGATTGATGAGGCTATTTTTCACGGTGCTGGACGTGCCAAACACCCAATTGAGGGCCTGCACAAGCAAATGGGCAAGTGGGCGAGGCAAGCTTTCAGCAGTTGCTGGTTGCATGCGGGTTGTAATGGCAAGGTTAAATCATAAGTGACTTACAAGGGCAGGTGAAGGCTCCACAATACCCATGCTGCCACGGAGGGCTGCCCTCCTCAACTAATGCCTAGTCCATTCGATCATTACTTATGTCGACTCAAGTCAATAGAATAACTTGGAACATAGATATACATAATAATCGATAAAAATCAGCACATTAAGGAGACATGATATAAGGTTGCTATAAGGGCGACAGATGGACGATTTATGTCAATAAGCATATTCTAGAGATATGATAATAACAATTTCCGGTTATCTGCATCCTTTTGACGTGCCCATGCCCTAAGTTTGTGGGCATGGGGCAACTATGGATTCGTGTTGCCTAGCTGAAAGTGTTTAAGCCTTCTATCCAGAGTCTTTCCCTGATATTAGCGGAGGTGAGCAATTCAGCAACTGTGTGTTTACAAACAAGGCTAGACAATTTGCAGCCCCAACACTGACTCAATGTGCTCCGTTGACAGGAGAAAAGCAAGAGAAACAGGTCCAATGGCTGCAACATTGACCTACACCGTCTTCAGCTTAGGAGAGGCCCAGTTGCATCAAATACACACATCCCATGGGAAGGTGAGATGGCGAAACGCACGGGCTCCAAGAAAAGGCAAGCAAGAATGCAAGAACGCAAGAAGACGTTTTCTGCTCAGCCCAGCAGTCCAATCAAACTTACCTTCCATGTACCAAAAATGGACCGCTCCTTCCCACCTGCCCTGCTGCAGCTGTTTGTCATGGGCGAGGTTGCTGTGGAACTGTTTCAAGAAAGCCCAACAGCATTTCTCCAGGTGAGAGATGGCTGCTGAAAGCTCTGAAACTTTCTTTTCATGCTGATTAAGTGAGATGTGCAACAATAGATGTAAAACAGGCAGTCCTGACCAGCAACAATCATATCAATTGCGCCATTTCATTGACGCAGGAGTTGAGAAAAGGGAAGATCATCCGGATGAACTCAGTGCAAAGGGACGTGCTGCACACAGTTGCAGAGCTGCAGCTGCCTGTGGAAAGCACGGTCAGCACAGCAGGTGGGCGAAGGTTCAGGGATGAGGGTTGATGAAGAGATGTGTGATACGTGAAACATGGTCATGGATATGGCACTTGTAATGATGGGAATACATGAATACCAGACCGGAAATACAGAAGATCCAATGACATGACCAGGGGCACTGGCAGTTTCCCCTGCACCTGGACTCCACGGTTGAGTGCACAATTGGTACTCTGCACAGGGCATGCTGCACGCATGCGTGACAGCTGCTGTCTGCAATGGGCATTGTCCGGCTGGAGGCATGTACCTCCAGCCTTCTCCTGTGCGGGAAAGGAGCCCTGACCCTGCCTTTTTTGTGCTGGTGTTCACGAGCTTTTCCTCCAAGCATGCCCCTTCATGCATGTGTTTGCAAGCCCTTGCTTCAGCCTGCCTACAACTGATCAAGTGTTTGGCAGGCCAGCACGATAGATGCCTTACAGATGGTTCAGGTGAGGGACACGATAGGCCAGCACGATAGGCCAGCACGATAGGCCAGCACGATAGATGCCTTACAGATGGATCAAGTGAGGGACAAAGCAATTGCTTTCACCCTCTCTGCGGGCATCACCCTGCAGGCACGCACGCATCCATACACCCACACACCCACGCACGCACACCCACACATGCAGCCCCCCCACCCAC
>LFCJ01004345.1_pt1 | contig 10391 bp, 10 predicted proteins | sample 643141 | NCBI WGS metagenome assembly LFCJ01 (sample SAMN03766243, study PRJNA286221) | soda lake metagenome | biome: soda lake; feature: Kulunda steppe; material: water; isolation source: sample B1-Br-g2 brine of Lake Bitter-1 | place: Russia: Kulunda steppe | collected 2010-07 | reverse complement strand
TAACCCATGCCCACCCTCACCCATGCCCGACTTAACCCATGCCCACACTAACCCATGCCCACCCTCACCCATGCCCACTCTAACCCATGCCCACCCTCACCCATACGCCTGAGAGCCTCCTGTGTGCCCTTGGACAGGCCTGCTGCAGCAGCACAGGATACCCATGTTACACATGCATGCTTACACAGGCCTGTATGCGCCTAAACACGCGCGCATGCACCCACGCACCCACACACGCTCGCATACACGCGTGCGCGCGCATGCATGTGTGCAGGGCAGCTGCAGCGCTGCAGGTGCGCGCGGATTCTCTGGAGTTCAGCTCCCGGACAGCGGCGCAGGCGCTGGCCAAGGTGCGTCCATTATCGCGTGTGCGCGCACGCGCGTGTGTGCGCATGTGTGAGCATATATGTGTGTGTGTGTGCGCTCCAATAAGCTGTGCAAGGCTTTTTGTCGAGTGCATGTGCATACTTGACACACCGCAGCCTCTGTTGCCTGGTTGGCGTAGGCCTTGATATAGCTTTCCGGTGCGGATGGCGCTCAGGCAGAGGGAGCAAGCTATGGGCAGCCTGCATTCTCCTCGTATGCGCCAGCCTATACCCGCACCAAGGCGTGATCCTATACGTGTGTCGCAATGCGAGGAATGTCGCCCTTGATGCCTCCCTCCTCCCCTCTGCATGCGCTGCTGAGCCTTGCGCTGTGCGCACCATCTGTCGCGCAGGCAGAGGAGCGTGCGCGGGCGCTGGAGCAGAGGGCACTCGCCGCGGAGCAGGCGGAGCGGAAGGCCCGGGCGAAGAGGGCCGCTGCAGGCCTGTCGTCAGGTGCGAGAGTGGGTGCAGCAGCAACTGCGCGCGCGCATGTGCCAGGTGTGGGTGCGGCTGCAATTGTGGGTGCAGCAGCAACTGCATGTGCATATGCGCCAGGTGTGGGTGCGGCTGCAAGTGTGGGTGCAGCAGCAACTGCATGTGCATATGCGCCAGGTGTGGGTGCGGGTGCAATTGTGGGTGCAGCAGCAATTGCATGTGCATATGCGCCAGGTGTGGGTGCAGCAGCAACTGCATGTGCATATGTGCCAGGTGTGGGTGCGGGTGCAGGTTCGGGTGCAAGTGTGGGTGCAGCAGCAACTGCACGCGCGCAAGTGTGGGTGCAGCAGCAACTGCACGCGCGCATGTGCCGGGTATGGGTGCGGGTGCGGGTACAGGCGTGCGGCTTGCACCCCAGGCACACTATCAAAGCAAGCCATGGCCATACAAACAACACCGCGCTCATGGGCGCTCTTAGCCCCCTCCCTTGTCCGCACTCCCTCTTATCCCTCCTCTTCCTCCCCAGCTTGGACGTGCGCCGAGTGCAGCGCCACCCGCATGTGCTCGGGTTGTGCCAGAGAGCACCTACACGAGTGCACCCATGCATACGTGCGCGCCAGTGCGCAGCTCCCTGAAAGCCGCCTGAAAGCGCCGCTGGCAGCTCCAGGGCTGCAGCCTGCCCGCATGCATGCCCAGAAGCGCAGGCAGGCACGCCTGCAGCTCTGTCGGCTGGTCCTGCCCGCACCCAGCAGGACACACTTGCTGCCTGAGTGTGCTGCATGCGCGCCTGCCTCCTTGCGTACATGTGCATGCCTGCGCGCGCGCAATGGTCAAGCCGCACAAAAGCGTAGCCTGCTGAGGGCGGCATTTTTTCATGTGCCAGGCATTAACGAGCCTGATGAAATGTGTATCAAGGGCAATGGAAGGAAGACGAGTCCTTGTTTCACCAAAAATGCTTAGTTCAGGCCTGAAAACTCTTTGAATATTGCCCATCCCCCGGCAAGACAGGGCAGAATCTTGAATGATTTATTTTGTGCGACCAGACTCCTGTGAAACAAGAATCCAGTCAAACAAGTGGATTAATGGGAATGATTGCTCTGCTTTGTGGATAAGACGCCCAGAACATGAGTAGGCACATGACGAAAATGGCACTAGCACATCTCAAAGAAAAACATTGTACACGCATGAAGCCGTACGCGCGCGCACACGAGCACACACACACACACACACACACACACACAGAACATACAACACTCACAAGAACACGCACACGCAAGCATGTACGCACACAATTCCGTACCATGCTCGACGCCCAACCCTTCGCCTGCAGAGTCCACTACACCCCTTCCCCACCCCAAGCAGATCATGGCCTGACCACTGCACACACACTGTGGATGCACATTATGCGTACCATATGCGCTTGCAGGCTTCACCACTTCTTGCGCCGTTATCAATGCGCTGTCGCGTCAGCACCATAATCGTTCATGCAGTGTTGCATCAGCACCCAAATCACCAATGCGCTGTTGGGTGAAACACTCGCCAGAGGAAAAAATGCACACGCATGCACACCTCACCCATACCCACACACCCACACCCGCATGCGCACACACACAACGCATGCTTTGTGGCTGCAGGCTCAATGTCCTCAACTGAAGAGGAGGACGACCCTGAGCACCTGCGCGCAGTACAAGCTGCGGCGAGCGCGCCGGAGCCAGAGGCCCGAACAGAGCCCGCGCCCGCCGCAGCCGCGCCGCGTGCTCGGCGAAGCCCCCGCCCCGCAGCCTCCAGTGACGGCAGCGAGGTGTGTGTGTGTAAATTTGTGTGTACGTGTGTGTGCATGTGTGTGTGTATGTGTGGGAGTGTGTGCACGTGTGTGTACGTGTGTGTGTGTGTGCATGTGTGTGTACATTTGTGTGTACGTGTGTGCATGTGTGTGTACATTTGAATGTACGTGTGTGCATGTGTGTGTATGTGTGGGAGTGTGTGCACGTGTGTACGTGTGTGTGTGCATGTGTGTGTACGCGCGTGTGTGTGCACGCTCCAGTATTTTGTGGCTGTGCGTGTTGTTGCGTGTGTTGATGAGCTAAGAGCGCACACATGGGCGTATGTATGTATGTGTGCATCACATGCAACTGTGGCAGTGGGCGTGCGCTGTGTGTGCATGGCCTATGTATGCGTTGGATGCGCTAACTGGGGTGTGCGGGGCAGATGCGCAAGCTAGAGCTTGTGTGCATGTGCGAATGTGTGCGCTTGTTTGTGAACCAGAGAGGCGCGTGTCTGGCTATAGGTGTCGCGATGCCGTGCCAGCCCTGGTGTCGCTCTGCCAATGTTGGGTGTGCGTGTCGTGTGTGCAGGCCAGCACCACCACCCGGGCCAGCCGGCGCAGCAGCCCCAAGCCCGCAGCTGATGCAGATGCCACGAACGGGGTGAGTGGACTTGAGCGTGTGTGTGTGATTGTGTGTGTGCGTGCGCGCGCGCGTCCGTGCATGTGAGAAAGAGGGTAACTTAGCACCACAGCACCTTTGACTCTTACGTGCCCCCTTGCATACAAGCAAGGAAGAGTCACAGGCGCTGTGGCGCTGTGCTCCGCTAATGAGCTGCTCTTGCCTATTGCAGTGCCAGCACTGTGTAAATGTGTAAGCGCCCATGTGCGCGTGTATGCTCGTGTTTGCGTGCACAGTCCAGCAACGCCACCTGCACCACCTGCACCAGCCTCTGTCGAGTGCAGCACTGGCTGCAATTGCTTCATACTTTTTTGTTTGCACGAGGGTGCACGCGCGTGCGTGTGAGCGCATGTGTGCCCGCCAGCGCCATCACCCAGGTCAGTTGGCGCAGCAGCCCTAAGTAAGCCCCATGCAGTACCAACACTGTGTGAACACAGTTTGTGCGGGCGCGAATATATGTGTGTGTTTTGCGTGTGCAGGCCAGCACCACCACCCGGGCCAGCCGCCGCAGCAGCCCCAAGCCAGCCGCAGATGCGGACGCCACGAACGGGGTGAGTGGACACAAGTATGTTTTTGTACGCGTGTGAGAGAGCAAGAGAGAATCACAGGCGCTGGGGTCAACCAGCTACACGCCAGCCACAGATGCAGACGCCATGAACAAGATGAGTAGACAGAAGTGTGTGCATTCAGGCGTGCATACGTGCGTGTGTGTATGTGTGCAGCAGCGGATGCCATAGAGAGGGCGGGTGTGCATGGCAAGCAAGGCACACGCATGGGGTGCACAGTCCTGGTCATGAACCTTGGCATGCAGCAGCAGTGGTCTTGGGCCCATCCAAATCGTCGCGTGCTTGAGAGGCTTGCAGTAGCAGACCCTGTGCCTGCACGATATTGCACAAGCAATGAACACACAAATGCACGCAAGGACAGCCAATCACAACCGTGTTGCATGTGCAAGGCTTGTAGTATGCAGTCAAGCACAACTGTTTCGGTGGCAAGGCTTCTTTGCTGACCAGACTGCTGTGATGCTGTGGAGGCATCCCTTTCGCGATACAGCGAGCGCCATGCCTTGTTGTGTTGGGCGCCAGCTCGGGCAAAGGAGTGGTCACTGATCACAAACAAGCCCATGCTTTCTCCATGCTCTTCGCCTGTTCAGCCTGAGCAGGCATCTGTGCACGGCCCTGCGGACATCCGTGCACAACCCTCTGCTGTACCACGCCTCACCTGCGCATCAACCCATAGCGGGACTGCGGAGACCACAGGCCAGCCCCTTCTGCTGTACTGCTGGCCCAAGCATGCTTGCACGCGCGTGCATGCACACGCCCACCCATGCCGCGTGCACGAGCGTCTGCGCAGGCCAAGCCGCGCCGCGGCAGGACCGCCAGCCCCAAGCCTGCTACGGAGGCGGAGGCTGCCCCTGCAGAGGCCAAGACGCGCGGTAGGCCCCCCAAGCGCAGCAAGTCTGCAGCTGCGCCTGCGGCGGAGGGAGAGGCCCCCGTCACCGCCAGTGCATCAGCAGAGTGAGCACGTACGTCTTGCAGCTAGGCGTGCGCATGGCAGCAAAGTGAGCGCGTAAGGGCGAGTGTGAGTGTGCGTGCCTCGCGCACTTAACCGCAAGGGCGTGCGCGTGAGGTAGAGTGAGCGCGCGAGAGCATGCATGCCCACAGCTGGATCTCCAGCTGGATTGCTGCGTGCGTATCAGATGGTGATCGAGTGCGTGCCAGTGCACGCACACACAACATGCACATCTTGGGCGATGACCAAAAGTGTACCTTAAGTGGAAAGGTCGCACAGCTGCCCACTCGTTTGTGCAAGTGAGGGTTTGCTGGCTATGAGGCAGGGCATGTGGCAAGGGCAATTAGGGTATGAGGCTGGATGGAGGGTGCCTGAGCCATGGAGCGCCCTCCTGCATGATTCGGAGCAGGCATCGCGGCTGTGCATGAATAAGGGCAAGGAGGTGGCGCGCCCCCCCTGAGCGTGGCCTGTCTCTCACTTGTATGATGCCAACGCATCAGCTGGAGTGGCGTTGATAGAGGGGCACACGCACCACTTCTAGGGTGCGTGTCAGGAAGCGAGCGGCGGGGATGCGCTTCTGGAAATTTTGTGGCTTCCTTTTGTATCTGTCCCCTTATTATGTTTGTCTTTTTTTTTGTTAGCACCCGCAGCCTTGGTCTGGCTTTCCCAGCAAGCCACAAGCTTTGTTCTGTATGTTTTGGGACCTTTATCGTAACTCTGCTAGTGCTTGTGTAGTTTGAAAGCCTTGAATGTTGTCTACCCCTTCCGCACCAAAGGACTGCAAAGCCCGCTGCCGCCAGTGCGACAGCCACCCACCTTCAGATTTAGTGTGGGCTTAGTAAGCTGGGCCAGAACTTCCTGTCTCGCCATTAAGCCATTTTAAGCATAAATGAATAAGTCTGACAAGTCGCTGGACTCTTACAATTTTGCTTCAGCTAAGTTTACAAGTTTAAGTTTGACCTTCAGCCAGGTAGTTTGACTGATCAGGTTGCTGGTGAATACTAGCCATCAAAAAAACATCCATAAGCTCTGAAATAAAACGATAGGAATCATTAGTTTGTTTTTGGAAAATATTGGACATCTTCAGAACAAGCTTGAGAGAAATAAAAAGCTCCAGTCTGATTGACAGTAATTTTGTGAGCCATAGGTAAATCGCGAAACAAGTCTGCACATTGAAGCCTCAGCGAACACATTTGCGTGCAACGGCACAAGAAAAGAGCGTGTTTTTCATCTTGAATTGCCTGCAAGCCACACTTATCACAGCTACCATCAAAATGTTCCCAGCTTCTTGTCTCAACTCTCAGCGCATGGGAATGTAACCTGAAACGTGCCACACTGTGTCTGCCTGCCTAAATCCAGATGCAGATACCTAGGTACAGAAAAAGGCGGTCCATCAACAGTCACCGTCCTTAGAGGCAAAGCAACCCAATTATGATGTTTTGCAGTCTTGCCCATCTGATCTTCATCACCTAGCTGGTTTGCCTGGTACCAGATACTATCTGTAGTACTCCTCTACCTCTTTCTCACATCGACAACAAATTGTGACAGTGGGATCGTTTGAAATGTTCTCACTTGCTTCAGCTAAGCTGCCCTTGCTTCAGGCACATCTGTCATACTGTGACACGGAACATGATGTAACCTTTCAAGTATTCAGGTTTAACTGCCAGCATGGATGGCTACTTGTGGGTTAAGTGGGGCCAATTTTTAGGGCGGCAGGAGCTGGTGAAGCGGGGTGTTCAAACACTGCCTAGGCAAGGCAAGATTAGTTAAAATAAATTTAACCTTCAGCCAGGTGGATTGACTGCTGGGCTTTCCGGGCACTGCCAGCCAAATAAGATATCCATAGTCTCAGAAAGTTACAAGGTTTACAAGGATAGGGCCTTCAGTCAAGAATTGCGACTGCTAGCCTGCTCATAAAAAGCGATTAATTCATGAAGGAAAAAAGGAAGTTTATGGTTGTTCTGGTTTAAAAAAGCGGACACATCATGAGATCCTGCCTGTGAGAACAAGGGAGCCTATTTCCTGCAGAGAGAGACCACCTGGGGATGTGTGCTATGAAGTAGGACATGTTTTTCATTCTGGACATTATCATCAGCCTCACAAAGTTCACAATTTAGGGGAGACCTGTGATTCTGAGTAGCTGTCTCATAGCGAAGAGTGTGGACAAGTCTGAACTGAGCCACGCTGCGAATGACATCATGGGGGGGGGCAAAGAACATGTATTTGGAAAGACTGTAGGAAGAACGTCCAACCAAGGTCCTTTTATTGGGACTAAGCGTTTATTGTTGCGCTCTCTTGGGTGTGTCGGAAAAAGGCGCCTAATAATGTAGATGCCTGGCTTTCCGGGCACTGCCAGCCAAACAAGATATCCATAGTCTCAGAAAATTACAATGCGTTAAGACCTTCAGCCAGTCTATAACATGATGAGAAGAAAAGTAGTGTCTGAAAGCAAGAGGTTTTGGTTAAAAGCGAAACTCAGAGTCAAACCAGAAGGCGCTTTTGGAAGTTCAGGGAAGGACAGTCTCCTCAAGCAACTTGCAGAAAAGTCGCAGAGCATGCATTAGCAAGTATAGGGCAAAGGATGAAAACTCTGCAGAGGTCTAGCCTGCATATATCGTCACCTTTCAAAAGACTTTTTGTCTACTAGCTTCATGCTACCTTACAAGTCTAGATTAGATCACACATACATATGTGTATACCCGCAAGCTCTTTCAAATAAGCACAGGTAGGACAGCAAGGCGAGAAAAGGGGCAGTCTGATGTACACTTCTCACTAGATTTAACTTAATCAGTTAACCCCTAACTTGTTATCTGTAACTTATTAATACACCACAGCAGCAATTTCTTGCAGTACTAGGAGTGGACATTGAGAATCAAATTGACGTTTGTTACAAGGATCACAAGGATCACAAGAATGAGTAAGGCCTTCGAACCTTAAGTGCGATTGCTAGCAATGGCGTTTACAACAAGTGGTGAAAGTTCCTTACTAAGTAGACTCCAGCTGAGCTGCCCTCTTTTGGCAGGTACTACTGTAGTACAGCTGTATATCGTAACCTTACTGTGTTGCAACCCCAAACAAGCTAGGTTGGAGTTGCTTGTACACATACCAAAGTCGGCTAGGTGTGAATACCATGCTTGTAGACTGCTCCCACAATCTGCTGTGCCAAGTCGTTTTTATTGGATACTAGTGTGACCGCACACTCTGCATCTCTTCAAGTATGGCGTGCAATCTAATTTACTTACAGAAATCTGTTCCCACAGCTTCCCGCACTACCCCGCAAAAGAGACGTGTCAATTATAAATTGCAATGAATGGACTGTTGATATGGACTGCCCGCAAGCGAGAAAGTTAATTTGAAACTTTGGGCAACTCGTTTTGAAAGGTTTGGGTGCGGATCAAGGTGCGGGTCTGTTCAAATTCAACGAGGTACATGCCCCTCCCTTAATGCATGCCACCGGAATTGCCCACAAGCTAGCACGCAAGCCCATCCTCTTGCTTGTGGCCCAAGGTCTGATGAGCTGACGATCTGGCCATGAAGGCAAGCCAGATTTGAAAGCCCTCAAAGCCACCCAGCCTTCCAATCCACCAGCTGTCCTTGCTCGCGCCTTGCCCCCTCCCTGCAGCTGGTGCCCCCAATGGCCCTCACGGCTTCCATAGTAAAAGCAGAGCAAGCATTGCCTTACTCCTCGTCACTGCTTGTCCTCTCTTGCCCGGCTTGCAACGGCGTATCACCTGCCTCGTTGCGCTTCTGCGGCCCCTCTGCATCCGAGTTACCACTGCCGCTGTCGCCATCACCTCCTGCCCCCCTAGCATGCCGCCGTTGGTGCCGCTCCCCAGCCGTGCTGCGTTGTTTACCTGCCCCTGCCCTCTGAGAGTCCGCCTCCTGTTGCGCATCTGCATCTCTCTCTGCCTGGATTGCGGCAGCCGCCTCCTTGCGCAGCTTTGCCACAGCAACCGCCTTGGCGTTTGCCTCCTCCTGCGCCGCCATCTCTTGCTCCTCTGCAGCTTCCTGGGCTGCCGCTCTCTCCTCCAAGTCCTCTGCAGCAGCAGTAGCAGCAGCAGCAGCAGCAGCAACAGGAGGTGTAGGGGATTTTTGCAGCAAAGCACCCAGCAAGAGCACCCAGCAAGAGCACTCAACAAGAGCACCCACAGTCTGCACGTGGGCCACCACAAGCCGGGGGGTGATGTCCGGATGGCAGGGGGACAGAGCTATAGGGGCAACACAGGCCAAGATGCACTTAATGCACACCAATTCAGGCTGCATGCGCAGCTCAGAATGATGCCATGAGCCAATGCTGCATGCTAGTGTGCATGCCCCAGTGCAAGGGTGAGCCGGGAAGGCAGAGGGAGAGGTAGTGCGTGAGGAGTGAGCATGCTATCTTGACGAGTAAGGTGCTTTGGTGAGCAGGAAGGGCAGGGAGGTGCCCGAGTGAGCACTTGCACAGCACTTGCACAGCACTTGCACAGGACAAGACCTGCCTCAATCCTTTATCCAACCTGTGCAGCCTCTTGATCCCCTGTGCTGGGCCTATGCTGGGTATCAGCACCACCACATGGGCTGTGCCTCGGCCAGGATGAGCGCCCCATTCCCTTGCTGTGTGCTGTGCTGGCACTTGCTTTGTGCTGTGCTTGCAGTGTGCTGTGTTGGTGCTGGGCCAGGGCCAGGATGGGCGCCCCGTTGCCTGTGCTGTGTGCTGTGTTGACACTGCCTGTGCTGTGTGCTGTGTTGACACTGCCTGTGCTGTGTGCTTGCTGTGTGATGTGTAGGCAGCACTCTGGCACCATCTGTCTAGCACAAGGGCTCGACCGAGGGCTGTGCCCTAACACAGAGACCGGCTGTCAACTGCCCTAAAATGGCCACCACAGGCCTTGTTATCACAACCCTTGACGAGAACACTACACCTGATAACAGTGAGCATCTACCCTGGGTGCAGACAACTTGCCCCTAGGTATATAACAGATTGGTGGCTTAGGTGAATTAAAGGTCAGTGGCAGTCTAGGGGCTGCAATTGTGATGGCCAAGGCCGTGCAGCCTCGAAGTCAAACACCCAACCACTCATCCTGATGCGCTCACCCACACGCTTGTTGATGGCGCAGACTTCTATCATACATCCATACCTACCTTGGTGACGCAGACTGCAAGTGTAAACACCCACCCACCCACCCACCCACCGTTGATGGTGTTGACTGCCAACCCCCAGCCAAACACCCCTATCACCCTGGAAGGAGCAGATTCTGGGTCAGGCACCCCCACCCACCCTTGATGATGCGCGCCAGCTCCAGGTTGTTCTGGGCGTGCTCGTAGTCCACGCGCTGCCAATCCAGGGGCTGCACATCGTCCAACTTCCGCAGCCGCAGGTCCACAAAGGCCTTCTCGATGGCCAGCTGCCGGTCGCGCACGGTCCTGCAGCGCAGCACAGCGCGCCAGCTCCGTTTGTGTGTGTGTGTGTGTGTGTGTGTGTGTGTGCATACGAGTGCAAGTGCAAGTGTATATGCGTGTGTATGTGCCAGCTGTGTGTATGTGTGTATCTGTGTGTGTGTGCAAGCCTGTGTATATGTACTTGGTGCTGGCAGCTGCTGGACGCACAAGGTAATGCAGGGCGCCAGCAGTGTGTGTGTGTGTGTGTGTGTGTGTG
>LFCJ01004344.1_pt1 | contig 10391 bp, 10 predicted proteins | sample 643141 | NCBI WGS metagenome assembly LFCJ01 (sample SAMN03766243, study PRJNA286221) | soda lake metagenome | biome: soda lake; feature: Kulunda steppe; material: water; isolation source: sample B1-Br-g2 brine of Lake Bitter-1 | place: Russia: Kulunda steppe | collected 2010-07 | reverse complement strand
CGTTCAGGAGAAGGTCGAGTCCTAAGGCTGGCTGCCATGAGCTTCATGGAAAGCCAATCTGAGACAGCCTGTCTTTTTCATGGTGTTCCCTTGCGTGGCCGGCCACTGCTTTTTATCCCCTCGGCATAACCGGCCGGACCGCGTCTTTCGCCCCCGCTCTTGCGGGGGTTTTTTGTGGGTTCATCGAAAACTGGCGTGGCGCGCCGCTGAGGCTGAGTGCTCTAGCTGGCTAGAGGAGCCCGACTTATCAGATGGTGGCTGGCTAGCTCGCAAGCCAGACAGAAGAAGGGCCGGCTTCCTGAGAAAACGGCCCCTAAAAATTGATTTGCAAGATTCCCGCTGAATGCGGCTGATCAGCATGGTTTGGCCGGCTTGCAGGTCGACTTCGTGCGCTTGTCGTCCTGCTGCTGGCTTTTTTAGTTTCGTCAGTCAGTTACTTGCTTTTCTGGGTGCTCTGCTTTGCTTGATCCGGGCCCTTTTGAAGGTTTTGCTGGAGCTGGCTCTGGAATTTCTGCATATTGCCTTCGAGCTCGGAGCGGCCCGATTGCATGCTCTCCATGGCCAGCTCCTGAGTCTCCTTCAGATATTCCTGACTCAAGGACTGGATCTTTTCAGCATCTTCCTTCAGACGCTCACTCATTTCCTTGACGGCCTGCTGCTGCTGCTCGGCGACTTCCTTGAAACTGTCGCTATCCCGAACCTCGAGCCAGGATCGGGACTGGGCCAGGCTGGTATCCGCAAAGGCGCGAACAGTATCGAACTGGGTCGAGAACAGCTTTTCGAAATAGTCGGTGGTCATGGTTCCGTAGGCACGCACCGGCTCTTCGACGGCCTTGTCGATTTGATCGGCAGCTTTCTCGGTAGCTTGGTTGGCGTCATCCTTGTTCTTTTCAGCATTCATCTAATCGCTCCTTGTCTTGCGAAAATATAGTCAAGTCATACCCGAGCAAGGGGCTGCTCAAGTGATGTTTCTATTCGGAAAAAGCCATCAAAAGGCTGATGCTGCTTTCCCCTGATGGTGTAGAAGCATCAACCATCATGATGGCAGATCGTCACTCCTTGCCGAGCTGTCACCTGCTGCTACATCAACAGAATAGTAAACAGTTATCGAGAGACTTTCCGTGCGCTGGCACACACATGCGTGGGGGTTGGCTGAAAAAGTAAATTGACGGGATATGATAGTTTCAGGCGCTGCCTTGCGGACATAGATCAGCCACTATTCGAGATCACCTAAAGCCGTGGTGACGGCTTCGGCATACTGGCCTTCCGTCAGCTCCCTGGCGCTAAGCACTTCCGGGTCGGGTGTTTCATGGGTAGCGGCGCGTAGCTCCTCGGCGGTTTTGCCTTCGAAGCAATGCTTGGCATACGCCTTCGTCTGGGGGGCATTCAGCTGATCGGTGCGCTGCCACACAGTGCGAGAGACGGGGTTATCGAGGACGCCCCCTATTTCCCGCCCCTGGCTCCCGGAGGCCACCGCCTGTCGAGCTGAGATCCAGCATAAGCTGTACAACGCCAGGCCTACGCCCAGTTGACCCACTCCGCGAGGGTCTGGCGGTTGGCGATCTCGACCTGCTGAGCCCGCGGCTCAGTTTCGACGTGGTGGGGATTCACACCCAGCTCGCGCAGCGCGTAGAGGACCAGCGGTCCTCGGCATGACAGGACAAGCTCTTCCTCTTCCATGCCATAGTCCGCCGCGATCAGCTCCCGCTCCCCGGCCGGTAGCCGCCTGTCGGGGATCAGGCGGACCTCGACCCGGGTGTTCCAGGCTGAGTCCTCTTCGATCGAGTGCTCACCCACCATATCGCCACACGGCTCCGGTACGTTGCGAAAACGGCTCAGCACGAAGTCGCGGTAGCCAAGATGCTTCTCGCAGAAGGCGCGCACATGCCAGCGCCCCGCTGCGAACACCAGTGTATGCGGCACGATGATCCGATCTTCCCCGTCTGGGCTGCTGAAAGAGGCGTAGGTGACGTCAAGACGCTGCCCCTCTCGGGCAGCCTGTACAAGTTCCCGCACGACTTCGGGTGACACCACGCGGCTCGGCATCGGCAGCGCCTCGGTGTTGGCCGCGCCTAGCCCCAGTCCCGTGAACGGCGATGCCAGCTGCTGATGGGCACCCAGCAGATGTAGGTACTCCTCGACCCGGCCTTTAGTAAAAGCTGGCACGAACCGAGCAGTGGGCAGGAACCCCTTGCGCGACTCATCGTAGCGCAGATTGCCGGGAGCCAGCTCCCGGTAGCGACGCAGCACCTTCTGCGCCTGCTGGCGACCGATGCCGAAGGCCTCGCCGAGCTGCGAGGCCACTACCCGCCCCTCCCACAGCGCCAGTATCTCGATCAACCGGTAGCGAGCCAGGGTGTCCCAGGTGAGAGGTGTGGTACCGGGCATGGGGAGACTCCTTCCATCCATGGTAAAGAATTCAGCATGACTGAAGTCAGAACCGGGTTGAAGAGTACGCTGGTCGGATGGACAGGGGTGGCAAACTTTGGTTTGGGATGCTTAGCTATGGAGTGAGATGGTTCACTTCAGCAGGGATGCAGACTCCGGCATGTATTATGCGCACTCCACTGCTTCGGCAGATAAGTCAGATTGGCAAAAGTTGGAAGCCCACCTGAAGATGGTGGGGCGGTTAGCCGCTGAGCGTGCTGACCGTTTCGGAGCCACAACATGGGGTGAGGTTGTTGGATTGCTGCACGATTTCGGCAAATACACCCTTCCCTTTCAGCGGAGACTGGAGGGCTCCCCTGAGCGCGTCGACCACTCCACGGCAGGCGCCCATGTCGCCATCGAGAAATATCCGCAGCTTGGCTACCTATTGGCCTACCTAATTGCCGGCCACCACGCGGGGCTAGCTAATGGGCGAGATAACGGTAAACGTACGCCGCTGAAAAGCCGGCTGGAAGCAGACTTGCCTCCGCTAGATTCGGCATGGCAGGAAGAGATTGTCCTACCCGATAACCTGCCACCTCCTGAAGGATTCCAGCGGCGCAATGACAGGGCCTTCTTCCAGTATGCCTTTCTGGCTAGGATGCTGTTTTCCTGTCTGGTCGATGCCGATTTTGTCGATACCGAGGCCTTCTATGCTGCGCACGAAAATGGCGTGCCTCACGCGCGTGGTGGCGGGCCGTCGCTGGAGGTGCTTCGTGATGCCCTGGATGAACATCTGGGCGGCTTCAAGGCAGACAGCGACGTCAATCGCCAGCGTGGTGAGATCCTTACCCATGTTCGCGCTCAAGCCGAGCTGCTGCCTGGCAGGTTTTCGCTGACGGTGCCGACAGGTGGAGGCAAGACACTGGCCTCGCTGGCTTTCGCTCTCGATCACGCCATTGCCCACGGCATGGATCGGGTGATCTACGTGATTCCCTTTACCAGTATCGTGGAGCAGAACGCAGCGGTGTTTCGCAATGCCCTAGGAGAGCATGGCGAGGCAGCCGTGCTGGAGCACCATAGCGCCTTCGATGCTGACGATCAGCGCGACCGCCATAGCATCGACAAGTTGCGCCGTGACAGCGAAAACTGGGATGCGCCCATCATCGTCACCACGGCGGTGCAGTTTTTCGAGAGCCTGTTTGCCGCCAAGACCTCGCGCTGCCGCAAGCTGCACAACATTGCGGGCAGCGTGGTGATCCTCGACGAGGCGCAGACCATGCCACTGCCGCTTTTGCGGCCCTGTGTGGCGGCACTGGATGAGCTGGCGCTGAACTATCGCACCAGTATCGTGCTGTGCACGGCGACCCAGCCGGCACTGGTCGAAACCGACGATCCCGAGCGCAGCTTTCAGGGTGGCTTTCGAGGTATGCACGAGCTTGCGGAATGCCCCGACAAGCTTTATCGCGACCTCAAGCGCGTCTCCGTGCGCCATATCGGCACTATGGACGATGAGGCGCTGCGCGACGAACTGCTCGCCACCGAGCAGGTGCTGTGCATCGTCAACAACCGCCGCCACGCTCGAGCGCTGTTCGAGTCGATACAGGATCAGCCGGGCGCCTACCACCTCACCACCTCAATGTATGCCGTGCATCGCCGTCGGATGCTGGCCGAGATACGTCAGACCCTCAAGTCTGGCAAACCTTGCCGGGTAGTTTCGACCTCGCTGATAGAGGCGGGTGTCGATGTCGACTTCCCACGTGTATTGCGCGCCGAGGCGGGTCTGGACTCCATCGCCCAGGCGGCCGGGCGCTGCAACCGTGAAGGCAGACGCAGTGCCTGCGACAGTGAGGTCGCCATCTTCGCCACCGCCAATGACGACTGGGCACCACCGCCCGAGCTCAAGCAGTTTGCCCAGGTGACTCGGGAAGTGCTCAGGCAGCACGGTGACGATCCACTTTCATTGACAGCAATAGAGGCCTACTTCCAGCTGCTGTACTGGCAGCAGGGCTCCCAGGCTTTGGATAAGCATGGTTTGCTGAAGCTGATTGAAGATAGCCGTATCGAAGGGCTGCCCTTCGAAACCCTCGAGCAGAAGTTTCGCATGATCGAGAACAATCAGCGTGCCGTGATCATTTCCGTTGATGAGGACGGTATTGCTCGAGCTGCACTCAGAGAGCTGTCGTATGCCGAGGGGGTCGGTGGCATTGCCCGCAAGCTGCAGCCCTATACGGTGCAGGTGCCCTGGCAAGGCTTTGCTGCACTGGAGCGGGTGGGAGCCATCGCCGCTGTCGAGTCCGACAAGTTCGGCGAGCAGTTCATGGTGCTGGTCAACGAAGATCTCTATGACGAGTGCCTGGGGCTGAACTGGAGCGATCCGACATTTCGTTCAGGTGAATCTAATATCTGGTGAAGCCAATACTCACCAGCCGGGAACAAGGAGGAGCAGATGGCATATGGGGTTCGTCTGCATGTCTGGGGGGAGCGTGCCTGCTTTACGCGGCCCGAGATGAAGGTTGAGCGTGTCTCCTATGATGTGATCACACCGTCTGCGGCACGAGGCATTCTGGAGGCGATTCACTGGAAGCCGGCAATTCGCTGGTGCGTGGATCGTATCCATGTGTTGAAACCGATCCGTTTCGAGTCGCTGCGCCGTAACGAAGTGGCGGGAAAACTGCCCGCTTCTACTGTCTCCAAGGCAATGAAGGCGGGGCGTGTTGACGATGTGGCCTACTACGTCGACCAGAACCGCCAACAGCGCGCTGCCACGATATTGCGTGATGTCGGCTATGTCATCGAGGCTCACTTCGAGTTCACCTCGCGTGCCGACGAGAGCGATACGCCCGGCAAGCACCTGGACATCTTCAATCGCCGTGCCCGGCAGGGGCAGTGCTTCCACATGCCATGTCTGGGTACGCGAGAGTTTCCGGCTGCATTCGCCCTGGTTGAAACCGAAGGTGACATGCCATGGGTCGATCCACAGCTGAACGGTGAGCGCGATCTCGGCTTCATGCTGCACGATATCGACTTCGCCAATGGCAAGACGCCACGTTTCTTTCGCGCCAGGATGCAGGATGGCGTGATCGAGGTGCCGCCTTTCGAGGAGGCGCTGGCATGATTCTCACGGCTCTCAATGACTACTATCATCGGCTAGCGGAAGAAAAGAAGGTGCCGCTCCCGGGTTTCAGCAGTGAGAAAATCAGTTTCTGTCTGGTGTTTTCTCAAGATGGAAATCCGTTACAGATCATCGATCTGCGCGATACCTCTGGCAAGAAGTCACGGCCGAGCTCTTTTCAGGTGCCTGTGGATAAGGGGCGGTCGAGTAATATTTACACTTATCCTCTATGGGATAAGACCTCCTATTCACTCGGTGTCACTGCCGGTGAAAGCAAGCGACTGGCCGATGAGCATGCGGCATTCAAGGCTCGCCAGTTTTCGCTGTTCGGCGAGAGCGATGATCCTGACCTGAGCGCCTTTATGAGGCTGCTTGATCAATGGGAGCCGGAGAAACTCTCTGAGTTACCCGGATATAGCGAAGATGTCTTAGATTCTAACATCATATTCCGGCTCGATGGCCAGCGGCAGTACCTGCATGAGAACCGGGAAGCGTGCCGGCTATGGGGCGCCGCGCTTGAAAGTGGCGAAGGAGTGTCGGGGCAGTGCCTTATAACCGGTCATGTTGCTCCCTTGGGGACCGACCACCCTAAGATTAAAGGTGTTAAGGGTTCTCAGTCATCAGGTGCTTCTCTTGTCTCATTCAACAGTTCTGCTTATGAATCCTATGGCAATAAGGGGCAGAACAATGCTTCAGTTTGTAAGTCAGCTATATTTGGCTATTCGGCAGCGCTGAATTACTTGCTGCGAGGCGATACTGACAATCACCAGCGCCTGCAGATCGGTGATGCGACGGTGGTGTTCTGGGCCAAAGCCAGGGATAGGGAACATGCCGAGGCCGCCGAGGGCTTCTTTGCAATGCTCAATGAGCCCCCTAGCGATGAGCAGGAGGCCGCTAAGTTAGGCACCCTGTTGAAGCAGGTCTCCGAGGGGCGTCCACTGGCGGAGCTTAATCCGATGTTGGAGCCAGGTACCCAGTTTTTCGTTTTGGGGCTGGCGCCCAATGCGGCGCGCCTGTCTGTGCGCTTCTGGCATGTTGATAGCCTGGAGCACCTGGCTCAGCACTATGCCCACCACCAACAGGATATGTCGCTACTGCCTTCCCCCTGGAAGGGAATGACGCCGGGAGCAAGGCGGCTTGCACTGCAGACGGCACCCATTCATGGCGATAGGGCAAAATCTGAGGACGTGCTTCCACAGCTCGCTGGTGAATTGATGCGCTCCATCCTTACCGGCTCTCGTTATCCACGTTCACTTCTCAACAACACCGTCATGCGATTTCGCAGTGACGGCAAAATCAGCGGCATTCGAGTCGCACTCTGTAAGGCTGTACTCGCGCGCGAGGGCCGCCTCGCGGTGCATTCGAACTCAACCACTCAGGAGGTGCCCGTGAGTCTCGATCCTCATTCCACCCACCCCGGCTACTTGTTGGGCAGGCTATTCGCTGAGTTGGAAGGCGCTCAGCGTGGCGCCCTAGGCAACGAGGTGAATGCCACCATTCGTGATCGCTATTACGGTGCCGCCTCGGCAACGCCTGCCAGCGTCTTTCCCATGCTGTTGCGTAATGTTCAGCATCATTTGTCGAACATGCGGAAGAAGGATAAGGGAGGGCTGGCGCACAAGATTGAGGGCGAGATAGGCACTATCATCGATGGCCTGGGCGACAGATTCCCCAGGAGCTTGCGCATTGAAGACCAAGGGCGCTTTGCGATTGGTTATTACCATCAATCAAAAGCCCGCTTTGCCAAGAAAGACAGCGCCGATAAAAATGCAGAAGACGAGCAGGGAGAGTCAGAATGAGTGTTATCACTAACCGCTACGAATTTGTGCTGCTATTCGACGTCACCAACGGCAATCCCAATGGTGATCCGGATGCCGGCAACCTGCCAAGACTCGATCCGGAGACCAACCAAGGCCTAGTGACCGATGTCTGCCTTAAGCGCAAGATCCGCAACTACGTTGCCCTGGAGAAGGAAGTAGACGCCGGCTACGCCATCTATATGCAAGAAAAGTCGGTGCTCAACAACCAGCACAAGAAGGCCTATGATGCGCTCGATATCAAGCCAGAGCCGAAGAAGCTGCCCAAGGAGGCGGAAAAGGCTCGTGCACTCACCGAGTGGATGTGTAAGAACTTTTTCGACGTGCGCACCTTCGGCGCGGTGATGACCACCGAGGTCAACTCCGGCCAGGTGCGTGGTCCGGTACAGATGGCCTTTGCCAGCTCCATCGACCCGGTAGTGCCGATGGAGGTCTCGATAACCCGCATGGCGGTCACCAATGAGCGCGATCTCGAGAAGGAGCGCACCATGGGCCGCAAGCACATCATCCCCTATGGCCTCTATCGCGCGCATGGCTATATATCGGCCAAACTCGCCGAACGTACGGGCTTCTCTGAAGACGATCTCGACCTGTTGTGGCGCGCGCTGATCAATATGTTCGAGCATGACCGCTCCGCCGCCCGGGGCGAGATGTCGACACGTAAGCTGATCGTCTTCAAGCATGACCACCCGATGGGTAATGCGCCGGCGCATGTCCTGTTCGATAGCGTGAAAGTCGAGCGTGTTGAAGGCGAGGAGGATACGCCTGCTCGTCACTACAGCGACTATCGCGTCTCTGTCGAGGCAGAGGCCTTACCGGCCGGTGTCAGCGTCGACGAGAAGCTGTAGGCGAATGGGATGGAGGATGACGTTCGCCTGATCCCGCTATCGGCACTGCAGCACATGCTGTTCTGTCCGCGCCAGTGCGCGCTGATCCACCTCGAACAGAAGTGGGCGGAAAACCGCTATACGGCGGAAGGGCGCATCCTCCATGAGCGTGCCGACCACCTGGGCCATGAGCGTCGACGGGGTGTCCATACCGCCATGGCACTTCCGCTGGCCAGTGAGGCGCTGGGATTGACCGGGGTTGCCGATGTTGTCGAGTTCGACGAGTCCCAGCAACCCGCAGTGGTCCGGCCCATCGAGTACAAGCGTGGTCGGCCCAAGGCCCATCGCGCCGATGAGGTACAGTTGTGCGCTCAGGCTCTGTGTCTGGAAGAGATGCTGGATGTCTCGATCGAGCAGGGCGCGCTCTACTATGGCAAGACGCGGCGGCGCAAGGCCGTCGCGTTCGACGATGAGCTGCGGGCACTGACCCTGCGGGTCATCGCCGAGACGCGTGATCTCTTCGATAGCAACCATACACCATTCGCTACCTATGAGCCCAAGCGCTGCGACCACTGCTCGCTGATCGATGCCTGCCAACCGCAAGTAATAGGCAAGCAGCGCTTGGCAGGCCGCTGGCTGGAGCGTCAAATTCAATCTCTGGATGAGTGAATAGCATGCGCCGTCAGCTCAATACGCTCTATATCACCACTGAAGGTGCCTGGCTCAGAAAAGATGGGGCCAACGTGGTCATGAATGTCGAGGGTAAGGAGCGAGCACGACTGCCCATCCATATGCTCGAGTCGCTGGTGTGTTTCGGCAGGGTGCTGGTATCGCCGCCGCTGATGGGGTTCTGTGCTGAACAGGGGGTTACCATCACTCACTTGTCGCCCAACGGCAAGTTCCTCGCGCGTATTGAGGGGCCGGTATCCGGTAACGTGCTGTTGAGGCGCACCCAGTACCGCACCAGCGATGACGAAGTCGGGTGTGCTGCCATCGTCCGTGGCGTGTTGATCGGCAAGGTGCACAATCAGCGAGCGGTAATCGCTAGGGGGCTGCGTGACTATGGCAGCAAGCTGGCCCCGGCCGAGCGCGCAGGGCTGGAAAGGGCGTGCACTCGCCTGAGCAGAATCGCACGCGACCTGCTGCGAGAACCTCTGACCAATGGATTGCGAGGCCTTGAAGGGGAGGCTGCGCAGGTCTATTTCAGCGTCTTCGATAGTCTCGTCCGTCATGACGGTGAAGCCTTCCGCTTCACCGGCCGCAATCGCCGCCCACCGCGTGATCGCATCAATGCGCTGCTGTCATTTCTTTATACGCTGCTGACCCACGATTGCCGTTCGTCGCTGGAAAGCGTAGGACTGGACCCTGCGGTAGGGTTTCTGCACCGCGACCGGCCCGGGCGGCCAAGCTTGGCACTCGACCTTGCTGAGGAGTTCAGGCCGCTGCTGGGGGATCGATTGGCGCTGTCTCTGGTCAATCGTCGCCAGCTGCGGGAAAAGGATTTCACGGTTGCTGAAAGTGGCGGCGTGGTACTGACCGACGATGCGCGCAAGACGGTGCTGACTGCCTATCAGGACCGGAAGCGTGAAGAGCTCAACCATGCCTTTATCGGCGAGAAGTCGCCAATAGGCATGCTGCCGATTCTGCAGGCGCAATTGCTGGCGCGCCATCTGCGCGGCGATCTGGATGCCTACCCACCCTTCCTGTGGAAGTGATCTGATAAGGAGAGTGCAGCGATGATGGTTCTGGTCAGCTACGACGTCAGCACTTCTTCCGATGGCGGCGAGGGGCGACTGCGTCGTGTTGCCAAGGCTTGCCGTGATGTTGGGCAACGAGTGCAATTCTCGGTATTCGAGATCGAGGTCGATCCCGACCAATGGGTGCGCCTGCGACAGCGGTTGATCGACCTGATCGACGATGAAGTCGACAGCCTGCGCTTCTATTTCCTGGGCAGGAACTGGAAGAACCGAATCGAGCATATCGGTGCCAAGCCCGCCTTGGATATGAACGGTCCGCTCGTTTTCTGATTTCCCTTGTCTTGCGAACCCATAGTGTCCGGCGCTTTACCGGTGGCTTCGCAGCTCTTTAATAATATGAATTTTAAAGATTTTAGATTCATCAGCCGACTGATGGCTACTTTTCCTGCGTTACTTTGGAGGTTTCGCAGGATACTGCCCATTTTGATCGGTATTTCAATATGTTATAAAGGAGCAGTCGCGCCCCGCCCGGGGCGCGTGGATAGAAACATCTCCGAACGCAGAACTT
>LFCJ01004342.1_pt1 | contig 10392 bp, 11 predicted proteins | sample 643141 | NCBI WGS metagenome assembly LFCJ01 (sample SAMN03766243, study PRJNA286221) | soda lake metagenome | biome: soda lake; feature: Kulunda steppe; material: water; isolation source: sample B1-Br-g2 brine of Lake Bitter-1 | place: Russia: Kulunda steppe | collected 2010-07 | reverse complement strand
GCGCCCTGTCATTGCATGGTGATGCACCCTGTCATTGCATGGTGATGCACCCTGTCATTGCATGGTGATGCGCCCTGAAATTGCATGGTGATCATTGGTTTGGTGCATGGTGCTCTAAAGCAGGCAAGCCTGCCGTTGCAAAGTGTTCTGCAGTTGTGAGAGGTGCTTTAGGGCTGGCAAACCTGCTGCTGCACGGTGTTTAAAACACGAGCATCCTGTAATCTGATGCAAACATGCAGGCAGCATAGGCAGCGCAAAGCAATACCTTGGCAAGAATGTTCCGTGTGAGCAGACTGTCACCTATCTCCCCTTTTCAGCAATAAGGCACACTAGCAGGTCCTGTGTCCATCTTGTAATCTTGGAGGCCCTTGAGCAGCCATGCGAGTGGCAGCCTCCACGCAAGAGCTTCAGTGACCACGCATTTACACTGATGATTAATCAAGCACAACATCTCGCTTTGGCTGGACCTCAATGGTAAAAAGATCCCATGTCCTTTTCAAACTGCTCGTATGTCATGGATTTTGCAGGCAGCCATGGAGCAGGCTGCCAAGATAAGGGAAGAGAGGAGGGCGCACCAAGCAAAGCTGGCTGAGAGTAAGACATTGACCTGGAGGGCCAAGGTACGAGGCCCTCCTTGGAAGATGGTTGGTTCAGCAGGGCAAGCCTTTGCGGCCATGAGTTGTATGGACATGCTCAAGATAGGGCTTTATGTGAATGAGCTGTTTACACCTCTACCAGCACTGGCTCAAGGCAGCTCAGGCGGCCTGTTTGCATGCACTTGTTGCCTGGTCTGGAGATGCCTTCCTCGGCATGTTTTGCATGTACAAATGAGCAAGGTACCAGAAGTCCAACACAAATCACTATGGCATGAGCCCTCAGATGCGAAGCACCAAAGACACCGTGCTTGTCTATAAAAGCGCCAATTCCAGTAGCAATTGCACCTTGACACACTGCCCCAAGCACCAGAACCTATCCTCTCCGCAATGTGAGCGCTGCAGGAGAAGCGGAAGCGAGATGAAGGCAAACAGGCGGGGGCAAAAAACGTGAGTTGTGTAGGGATGCACTGGCTGTGCATGCCTGGCATACAGACGTTTCCTTGCAAGCTGCACACTCGTTCCCACTATTTGTTTGTGTCTTCGTTGCTCTAGGTATGAGGTTATGTTTACTTGCTGTTCAGCGTTTCCGACACACCTCAATCTTGCAAGCCCTTGCAAAGGTATAAAACTCATGTTCAAGGGCTGCTGTTTTCCCTGCTTGCAGTTCATAGAAGAGGAAAAGCGCTTGGCACGAACGTATGGGTATGGAGCAGGCTTCGATTGATTCAGGCATCATATCACAGCAGCTGAAGGAATGTTCAATTTAACAAAGCTTCTGGCTGTCTTTGCGTTTGTGTAATTGTAGTACATTGTTTTGCGCTAGTTATGTCATTTATTTGTACGGCATGATATGTCATTGAGTAGTTTGTGCAGTCCGCAAAGCTTTCTCTCACCTTGCTTTTGTCATTTGAACGGCTTTGTGAGAGCGCCCTGCTTTGTTCATGCCTGCAAAGAAAAGAAAGCCACGGAGGCAGTGCACCACAGTGCACCACTGCCCCTACATCAATTTAAAAAAAGAGGGCACCTGAGGGTCCAAAGTACCTTGTGTCCACCTCCACCTAGTTGTGTCATCGCCAGCTTCCTGGAACAAATCATCACTATGGTTCTCATGCTTTTTGCCTTGCGTGTATATTATGTGTTGCTCTAAGCCCTATTAACTCCCTTTGGTTTCGTGATTTTTACTCCTCCACAAGAGAAGAAAGGGAAAGAACAGAAAAACTAAGTAGGCAGTGAAACCACTTCCTACATCAATTGAATCAAGGTAAGGTAAGGTAAGGTTTTCAAGGCTGTATCCGCCGATTGAATCAAGGAAGAGGAGACACATTGGCCCGAAGAGCCTTTAGTCTCCTCCACCAGGGAAAAGGTAAGGTATGGTAATCAAGGTTGTATCCGCCGAACGAGGGCAGCTACCAGGGAAAAGGAAGAACTAGTGAGGATCTGGAGGGTGACAAGCCGCCCCCTGCTCCAGTCCAAGACCTTGAGAGCAACTGGATTTTTCATGAGCGCACCTAGCTGTTGTCAGTTTGAGTGCATAGAGCACAGAGCGAGCATGTGATTTGAGAGCAGTCTTAAGGGCTTTTTGTGTGAAACCGAATAAACTACGCTTGAACAAGAAACAAAAGCCTCTGACTGCCAGTGAGTGCAAGTGGCTAGGAAGCAAGGCAGCCACGTACCTGGCAAACAATAAGATGATGCTCATATGTACAAGGGTTTCCAAAAAAGGGCCTTCATTCAACTGGTGTTACATCAAGCCATCAATCAACAAGCGCGACTGCTACTAGCCTAGTAGGCTGCACGTAAAGATCATGTTGTAAAGGAAAAGGTGTTGAGTTTTTAACAGTAGCACCACAAAAATTTAACCATGAAAAAAAACCTTGAAACAAGGGGGAAAAGGGGCTGTTAACTTTAGAACCTTGCAGCACTGAACAAAAATCAGTTGAGGAATTTGTCAGCCTTCACTCAAGAAGTGCGACAGCAAGCCTGCTCAAGAAAACAATAACTTATCTTGAAAATAATGAAGGGGAAAATACAGCTTGTTCAAGAAGCTGACAAGTGGCCACATCATGGGAACCTTTTGGGAGAAAGAGAAGCAGTACTCTTGCGGAGAGAACTTCTTTGAAACCACATCATGATGATTGGGATGGGTTGCAATTGTGAAAAGAAAAGAAAGAAAAGAAAAACTACATAGGCAGTGAAGCACTCCCTACATCAATTAAGGAGGAAGAGTCACCTAGGGCCTAAGCACCATATGACCCACCACCAAAGAAAACAAGAGAAGTCTGGGGATCAGGGGGATGACTAGCAGTACCCCATTCCTGGTCTTGATGATGATTTGTAGCAAAAGTTTTCTTAATAGCACGTCTGGTACTAACAAGTTTATAAGCATACTGAACCGAATGAGCATGAAGCTTAACAGCAAGCTTGGTGGCTTTCTGAGGATCAAGACCGAGACGTTTCAGAGGCTCTAAACTACAAGGGCTGTAGATGGTACCTCCCACTCCCAAAGGATAGTGTGGAGGCTAACATTGGCCGCAGCTCAGCGAAGGTGTTGACAGAGCACGCCGTGCTGGTGGTGACCTGCTTCAAGCTGGCTCCTAGGCCTGGTATCTTCACAGTACTTGACCTCTACAAGATGGACGTGCCGCTGCTTGGGTGGGAGCCGACTGGGGTTCCGGACTCTGGACGGAGGCTGGCAGGCTGTTGCTGTTGCTGAGAGCCCCCTATCCCCTCTGCACCCTGTCCTACTTCTTAATGTCTAGGGTGGACATCTGGTGATTTTTTGCCATTTCAGTAGGCATTTCAGTTACTAGTATAGCATCTGGGCGGCAGTGTGTGTTCCAGTTTGTGATTACAGGGCACTGTTTCAACTCGTAGGGTGCGCATACACAGTCTGAAGCGTGCCACGCCGTGAAAAACGTCACGAGGAAGGTCATGAGACATGGATTTGGGAAGGATGTATGGAGAATATGTGAACAGGACCCTCCTTGTAGGAAGGGCGCATCATTTATGATAATTGGGGCGTTTGCTGTTATGCACTCTTAAATGCACTTCGGAAAAAGGTGCTCATTATTCCAGGTGCCTCTCCCATTATGTCACACAAGGGTGGGCCGCCTGCATCCCACCTTCATCTTGGAAAACCAGTGTCGCCATCCTCATAGACAGAAATGAAGGAGCAGAGACGGATATCTCATCCTACAGGCCCATAGGTCTAGCCAGCACCCTGTATAAGTTGTGGACATGCCTTGTTATCAACACCCTCCGAGGGAGAGTCTACAATAACGCAAAAATACAGTACCTTGAAATAATACATACTGGAGTGGCAAGGCCTGAAGCACACAGCAAAATCAGCAGCATCCTGTTCTCCCCAGTCTTCATCCTGGGTGCAGCAATAAGCCTCAAACTTTTTCCCACCTCTCTGTGCACACGTGGGTACAGCAAGCATGTCTCACGTGGGTACAGCAAGCATGTCTCAGTCTCAGTCTCAGCTCAGTATCTTGGCCCTCTTGGTCACACTGTTTCTCATGATCTGGGAACCTCTTGGCATCAGCAACTTTCAGCAGCAGGCACATCTCTGCTATTCACAGCAGCTCACTCAGGTGCTCATCTCAGGCTGGGCCCTATTGATCTCAGCCACAAAAGCAGGCATTCTCTGATGCCTCTTGGCAGCACACTCTGATGCTCATTTCAGATCTCAGACTGATTTTTGCCAATGTTGACTCCCATGGGCCTGCCCATCAACGCCTGATTTTTGCTGTAGTTCTTGGCAAGCTGGACCACATCCTGAAGGGCTACCTCACCCCGCAGCAAATCCGGCTGCACATGGCTGACCAGCCCTGGTGCATGCCTGATGATGGCTCTATTGAATTTGAGCACAGCCTTTTGTCCCTTCACACCCACCTCCTTAGCCAGGCGTTGGAACTTCAGCGCAAAGACAGCGACATCCTCATCTGCCTTCAACTCCATGCTGTTCAGTTCTTGCTCCTTGTCACCTGAAATATGCTTGAGTTCCTTGCGCAGCGCATCCACTGTGAGGGTCAGGTATGCATCTTCAACTGCTCCTTTAGCACATGCAGCCGCCTCAATGCCAGTACGTGCCAGCTTGAAACACTCATACACTTGAGATTCATAGGGAAATGCACTTTATCAGCTGGAATAAGTTGGCAGGTGCCAGCGTGGAGACACTGCGCGCACTGTAATGCCAGGCGCCCAATTTATGCGTATAGGCATTCAGATCATCCGTTCCTGCCAAAAGACTGTGGGGGATCCGGTACACGCATGTCTTCCTCTTCGTCTACTTCTGTCTCTGCGTGAATTCTTGGATGGTGCACCAAATAGATGTGGGGTCGGCGGGGAGAGGCGGTCTCGCCCGTCCAGAGTAGCCTTAAACCATGCTACGAAGGACCTAGACTCAACTATGTACGCACTATTTGGATCTGCGTCGGGGCATATGATGCTGCTGCCACCCATCCATATCCCACAGGCGCCTCTGCCTCTCTGCTCTCATCCTTACTCAGACCCAACCAGGCTTGTGTTGCATGGGGACGCCAGGCTGGGCGGCCAGCGCCTCTGAGGAGTGCTCCAGGCTCCAGGGAGGAAGGTTACAATTAATTGAAGAGAGAGATCCAGTCACAACAACAAGTATCAACCAACCAACTAACCGCAAATGGATAGCGACACTGATTTGGCAATGACACTAATCTGGCATGACAACACTCCCTGCTCAGCACAACACACAAGCAGGCTTCCACAACCAAAAGGACATCATACACCAGCTTCAGAATGTCATCATGAGCCTTGAGGATGCTAAGCTCTTTAAAAATGACATCCAGTAAGGGCACACAGTCTGCGCCCTTACTGTTGACTTTACGTCAGCTTTCAACAACAAAGACCATGACAGAATGCTCTGGATTATGTACCTTGGCTTCCCTCCTGATGCCATCAATACTGCCATAAACCTTTTTGAAGTTGCCACCACGCAGGTCAGCTTACTCTCTGGAGGTAGCACCCAGAGCATACCAGTTGAAACTTTCAAGAAGATGAAGAGGCACCATCCATGGTGTCACGCTCTCTCCCTTTCTCTTCCTCCTTTACATGGAACCTCTTCTGCAATGGCTCTATGCAAGAGGATGGCTACAGACATATGTGCATCCCGGATCAAAATGCTGCAACTCCAACTTTTTAAGCAGCGCTGCTTTTGCTGGCAACCTGCTCTGTTCCACAGGCACAATCCAAAACTCAACTTGAGGATCTTGAAGATCAAAGCTAGGAAGCTCACCCTCTCTACTCTGATTTGGCTGCCTTGATTATCTCGGGTAGCAAGACTTAAGCCACTGGCATCCTTCACAAATCACCCTCCTAAGGACAAGAATGGTTTGACACCCTCTCAAAACCTCAGCCATTAACTTAATCAAAAATTAGAAGTGCAGCGACAAAGAGCTCAATTCATAGTTTCATAGCCTCCGATAAACCTTTTTAACACCTTGGAGTTCAACTCACCATGGACCTCAACTGGAAATACCAAATCCAGAGCATGACAGTTCATCTTAGAAATAACCTGGAAGCCCTTGGTACCTCTTTTGCCTCCCTACGCCAAACACTTAAGATCATTTGCACTGCCATCATTCCCAGCCTTGCCTACGCTTTTGCTTTAAGCCCCTGCACCCCAGCAGCAACATTATAAGGAAAAAATACAAGCACAAATTCGAATTTGGAAAAGCTTGACATGATACATGAAAGCATGTCCAATTTTTGGCCTCGAAGCACCTTCTATCTGTGTTGAATACCACAGACGCTTAGCCGTAGCCCTCATGTCCAGCCTAGAGGATCCATCAGCCAGAATAAGCAATGTTACCCCTCAATCTTCTCACCAAGCAAAATGCTCATCATACAGATCTCTCTGGTATATTTCTCACCATCAGAGAAGGCACCAACCTACACATTAGACTTCAGCTCAACTACTTCATGCGAGCCCGCCAACTGCTACGCGTCTTGTAACAACTTGTAACAACTTGTAACAACTTGTAACAAACAAACAAACAAACTGCTAAGCATTCAATCCAGCGAGCTATGAAGCATGGAGGAAAAAATGCTCCAAAACAGTCAATGAAAATAATCGAAACTCCCTCCCTCTTCGAACCACCCCTGCACACCCTCTCTACTCTCATCACCTGTTTCACCCGACCTCTCATGAGCCTTGGATAAAATGGGCACCACAATTTCACTTATCCCAACAGAGCCCACATTATCACAGTGGCTTAACTAAAAGAGAAATTCTTCAAAGCCAGTGCAAAAAGCAAAGTATCACTTAACAGACTGGCAGCCCTTGTTAACATACCCCAAGCAGAAGATCTCACCCCCAGTAAAACTCTCAAGCTTTTGGCATATAAAAACACTGATGCCAGCAACCTTGCCGTCGACCGCAAAATTTATAACACCCACATCATAGGACTAGTTGACACCCATTTCAGCGCAACACTTCCATCCACAACCACTGATGTAAAGCTTCAGAGCAAAAGCACACCACTTACGCAAGTACTGCCCCCACCTCAGCCTGGCTCAGCAACCCATTACAGGCATGAAATTACTAAACGTCGTATCCCTCGTACTTGAACACTGTTCAATGAACAGGTATTCCTTCGTTTACTTGTGGTACTGCCCATGACAACGCAGCATTTTTGCAGGAAGGTTGCACATGACAACAACAAGCAAGCCATTTTGAAATTCTCCACCCAGAACCCACTGACACCGCAGATATCAAACAACAAAAAGATGGACCCCCCTGTAAGGCGACTTGCTCATAACGTCCCTTAAAATTCTCTTCCCAAAGCCGACCATCTAGACACACCTATTACTCTGGGGCACACCTGACACAGCAGCTACCCTATACTACCCCTTCCCCAACAAACCCACATTGGCACCCAAAGCATGCATATAAAGGCACAACAGTATAAATATGACGGCCCCCCCAGCAAGACGATACGCTTTCAATATGATTCCAATTGCAACACCTGTCCAGATCATTTGACCCCCCACCAAATCTGCTGGCACATCCCCTACGCAACAATACCTCTCTCTGTTCCTGTTCACAATCCAACTCTGGGCTGTAGCTCTCTATCAATTACCCTTAAGCAAAACAGGAGCAGAGTCCTCCAGCTCAACACTAACTTGGAATGCCCAGGCCCTTGCACTTGACCATTAGACCCGGCATCCATGGCCCATGGAACAAGAGAAACAAACTCGCTCTCTCAGTGCCTCAGATGCTATTAAAACCATCTGCTTCTAGGACATGGAAGCAATCTCCATAGATAACTGGAGGGTTGTCACGACCAAACCTAACGACAATTTTGATCAGAAATCCCACCGACAGAAACAATACCATGTCTTTTTTGCGCCCATGACCACAGAAAATTGGGCAATGCCTATCTCCAAAAAGGCTGGCTTCACATCTAAGGAAATCCACCCTATAGCCCGCTCTGCCGTTGAGTGTGCATGCTGCAAAATTTGCTCTGTAATTTTGGCCTCCAACCTGAAACAAATGCGCCCCTCTTTGATGACACGTACATCTGTGAGGTCTGCAACTGGACTTACCACTAGGTGTGTCTAAAGAACACTGGCTGCTACAGAGAGAGGCAGAGAGAGGAAGTTGACGAGAATGACAGCTGGGCCTGCCCGGGCTGTGCTCACCTTAATGATGAATAAAAACAATCTGTCACGCCGAGAGACTGCTGCATCCAAACTACTCGTGGCATGACCATAACTTATCCTTCAAGGGAAGTTCCCTTCACGTTCTCTCTATCGCTTCAGCCTGCAATTAGGCAAGGTCAGCGCTGCATGCAGCTGCTGTTGAATGCACTCACACTGGACGGACTGGACTGGACTGGACTGGACTGCTGGGCGCTGCCACGCCTGTGTGCCCCCCAAGGGCTAAAGGGGTTTACTCCCTGGCGTGCATGTTACAAGGTCACTAGGAGCAAACAAGGTATTACTGCGAGTTCGTCTTTGACGTGCTCAAATGCAGCAATAGCTGAACTGACAACAGGATCAAATACTCTACCAACTGACTCAACCAACCTCCAGGTCACAATGCAGCATAAATCTGGCACTGCATAAATCTGGCGTGACAAATCTTAACCCACGAACAAGAACGCATACAGGTCACCCGGGAAACCATCTGAGAACCTGAAGAGCTAAAGGACAAGTTGCCCACCCTCCTTGATTGCATCCAGGATTTTGAGGCACAGAAGGATAATCCTGACCTCTTTTTTTCCCACAGCAGACCAAGCCTTAGACAATCTGGAGAAACAAGGCTTTGACATGTACAACAAGGCCAACCCCTGGATGCAAAAACATGACACTTATCTACGGGATCAAGTCAACTCTGATTTGCACCTCACAAATCCACTAGCAGACATACAACTAACTTAGAGATGTGTATTAATGAGTTCGCGCGACAAGCGCGCTTTATTCCCCAGACCCCTAGTCTGGGAACTAGGGGGTCTGGATCCGTTATTTAGACCTTGTTAAGTACAAGCCTAAACCTACCATTGAGCAGCCCTCCCTCAACACAAACCCTCCACCTCTTATTCTCCCAGAAATCTACTCATCAAGAGGGGCTTGTACCTACAGACAGATTAAAAATGCCAGGGCATGATGGCACCAGAGCACCTCGGCATCCTTCATACAGGTTTCCACACAGCCAAGCTTAAATGTCTCCATAACAGCTTTTCACCTGGACCTCAGAGCTTGAATTCTGGACTTTAAGGACAGCTTGAAAGAAAAGAAAAAGAAGAACTATGTAGGCAGTGGAACCACTCCCTACATCGATAAAGGAAAAGGAGACACATTGGCCCAAAGAGCCGTGAGTCTCCTACACCAGGGAGAATGAAGAACTAGTGAGGATCTGGAGGGTGACGAGCTGCCCCCTGCTCCAGACCAAGACCTTGAGAGCAACTGGATTTTTAAAGAGCGCGTCTAGTACTTGACAGTTTATGTGCATAGAGCACAGAATGAGCATGTAAGAGGGCAGTCTTATGGGCTTGTTGTACATCAAGGCAGAGCTCTTAAAGGTGATTCAAAGTGTGTGAGGTATATATAGAGCCTCCCACACCAAGAAGAATGGTGTGAAGGATGACTTTCTTGGCCTTTAAGTGCTTACAAAGAACTTCACGCTGTTTTCTAGAGGCCTCTAATTTGTGTCAAGGCCGTGTGTCTTCGCAGTATTTAACCTCAGCGAGGTGTATCTCCCTTATATTGACATTGAGTTCGTGAGCTCTGCGTACATCTCTGCTGGGTTGCCGTGGTTGCGACACCTGGTGCACATGAGGAGTGGTTGGCAATTCGGGTTTTTTAGGTAGCGGGGTGACCAAAATGGCGTCGGAACGACTAGAGGTGACTCACGTCTATCTCTAGCAGGTAAATAAGCATTAAAAAGCCAACTGGGTAGCGTCCTGTTATGAGCATGCTCAGGAATTTGAAGGTTTTGTTGAGCCAAGCGATCAGTGCTGCCGGCATCTAACTGGACTAAACAACCTGCCAGAGAGCCTTTGCTAATGGTCGTCCCCACCACTGGACCCCCCCAAACATGGCCAATTAGCATTTCCACCCACTTGCTGGCCCCATTTCCAGAACCAACCATGCACAACATGTACATATGTCATAAAAAGTCAGCCTGTGTGAGGAAATGCGAGGAGGGGGCGCGGCGTGTGCGCCTTTGGCCATCCTGGCACCATTTTGCACCCTTTTGGCAGGCAAATGGTGCATCCCCAAACTTGCTCCAATCCTTCCGCTTTCCAGGACT
>LFCJ01004341.1_pt1 | contig 10393 bp, 9 predicted proteins | sample 643141 | NCBI WGS metagenome assembly LFCJ01 (sample SAMN03766243, study PRJNA286221) | soda lake metagenome | biome: soda lake; feature: Kulunda steppe; material: water; isolation source: sample B1-Br-g2 brine of Lake Bitter-1 | place: Russia: Kulunda steppe | collected 2010-07 | reverse complement strand
AGCAGGCTGTATGCCATACTGTGAGGCTGCAAGCAGCCCTGTGCAGGATAGTTAGACCAATGAAACCCCTAATTTTCCACTTGTTGAGATCAAATTTCCATGAAAATGTGCTGGCGAGAATGTGGGCATGGATGATATGAGCACTGGAGGTCATGAGGCCAACAGAGACATTGTTCCTCTAATAAGTTGCACAGATATGGGCGTTTCCAAGGACTTCAGTTAAGCAAAAAAATGAATTACGAAAAAACACGTGTGACTGCAGAAAATTTTTGGGAATTCGAATTCCCAAAATTTTTGGGAAATGGGCAAAAATTTTGCGTGTGACCGCACTTTTTTTGGGAATTCGAATTCCCAAAAAAATCCAAAATTTTTTGCGTGTGACCGCAGCCTAAAGCGTGAATTTGGCAGAACTTCTAAAGGTATTCCTGGACCCAAGCATGCCGGGCATGTGGAGGTATTGCAACTCCTGCACCGGCTATGCAGACTATTTATTGTGACAGGGTCGCGTACGAATAGTCCCTCCCTTGGATCCAGCTTTGCGTTAGTATGCTTCCGCGTCCGAGCATTTCAAAACTCACAGGAGAGCGGGGCCTTCGGCCCCAAACCAGAAAACACTCTTCTGCCTAAAGAATGCTTGAGTGGCTGGTTTTGCTCACATCGCCTGCGTTTCTACTTTCTCCACAGCCAGTCTTGCGATTGTCAACAAATGTAGCTCAGTATGATTAGTCAATGTGGCAGTTGGTTGGCAAGAGAGCTCAGTGACTCCTGTTAATCAAGGCCAATGATGGAAGCCTATGGTGATAAGGACCTGCATGGAAATGAATGCATTTCTTGTATCAAATTTGCATGCTTGCCTGCAGGCCGGGGGAAGGAATGAAAACATGACTGTTCGAGCCACAAACAATCCAGACGACCCTCTTGGTCTTCAACTGCCCCAGTTTGGTGGAAGGCACATGACCCACAGGTTTTGTGCTGATGACGGCAGTGATTTAGGTGAGGACCGCAAGAATGTCTGACATTCACAATACTCGCGTCTAGACCTTTGAAATCATTCATGAAATCGTTGCGTCTGAACAAATTGTTCATCGCACAAGGACAAAACTGCCCATGCCTGCAAGTCTGGCAAACTATGCTTTTCTCGATGTGTCTGCATATGAGCACCTGTCACATGACCTGTTGGGGCACACAGGGTGCCCTGGTTCAAGGTACTAGCATTCCCAACACATAATTGGTATCACTCGCTGAGGTCACCATATTTGTAGAGCTTTATCAGAAGAAGATTGACATCTCAGGAATTTCAAGACTCAGTCGCAACGCCCCGCCCCTGTGATGAAACAATGTTCTTTTTCTGTCAGGTCAAGAGCTGTCCGAAGAACAGGTTTTTAAACCCAATTCCACTTGGTTTCCCACCTGGATAGTCACCGATACACGTCAACTTGGGGCGGCGCTTGCTGAGGTGTCATCATGGGGTTTGTCTCCTGTAAGAGTTGGGGGCAAGGTGAGTGGGTAGTCAATTTTAAAATACAAAACACTAAGATTATTCTTACGTCTTATTGTGCAACCTTAAATGGAGTTGTGTTGCTACCCTTGTGGAATTTTGCTACCTTTGCGAAGGATGATGCTGTGAGCTCAACCTGGCCTGAAACGTGGCCTAAAGTGTCCCCTCAAATTTAGGGAGGTAGCTTGAGCCATTCTTGCATAAGACCGCATCCCTGCAACCCCTTAGGCCCAAGCTAGGTGTTGGAAGCGCTGCCTTTGTTCTAGTCAGTGAAGATGCAACTTGTAACAGGTTTTGTACAACAGCTGTCGGCTACAAAGAGGCATCGACTTCGCTTCTGTTTTTATGGACACCTCACACCGCTATTTTGTTATCAGAGCTTTGGGTTTTAATCCCTGGAATTCGATCGCTTGCTAACTTGTGGTCTGAACCCTGTCGCACTCGCTCGTAGACAGTTGAGTCTAGTGGGGGAGGTGTGTAATGGGTGATGTACAACAGCTATCGACCTTTGGGAAGCATCGCTTTTAATTTTATGGGCCACCACTACACAACTCCTGCTCCTGGGACAGGGCAGGTGCATGGTACCTGTCATGGTACATGAGGGATGCAGAGCCAGTTATCCTCTGCTGAAGGGCCTAGAAAGTGTCTGGGTGCTTAGTTTTTTTAAAGGTTGAGGGTGCTCAGAAGAGGAAATGGAGGAAGGATGGGAAGTGAGTTATGATGGGTGTTCTGACAGAGAAGACCAATTGGCAGGGGAAGAAATGAGTTTGCAGATATTGTAGACTGTGAGAATTTGGGGCATCTCAACCCTCCAGTGCTTGCGGATGAAGCAAATGATGCCAAATCTTAAAGAAAAAACAATGTTCCTTGCAACAGGTTGTACCCCCGAACAGCCCACCCCTCGTCAAGCCAAAATGTTTCACTTAGGGAGCGCACTTGTTTTTCAATCTTTTCTCGGCAATCCTGCACCATTTTTGTCTTGATAATTTCACCTGAAAGCTTTTTTGCTGCATCTGGCAATGCCAAGCAGGTAGGGGGTTGCGTGTGCGCCAGGGTGCAGGGTTGTAGAAAAACGGATCCCCGTCTAGGATAGTGCTCTTGCCAATTGGTAGGGATATGTATATCATTACATTTACGTCCCGGCTGTAGCGAGGAGTTCTTGCATCTTGCCCAACGGATGCGTCTAGGTCTGGTCGGGATTGGCAAAGCGGGTCGGTCGGCGAGGATCGAACCCTTGCGTTGAGCGCAGCTGTTCTGGTCTGGTCTGGCACTCAAGGATGCTCGAGCACCCCATCCGATACCAAATTGTAGAAAGACGGAGCTCCGTCTAGGATACCCCACTTGCCAAACGGTAGGGATACGTATCGTTACAAGGGTGCAGGCAGGGGGAGATGGTGATAAGAGCACCATCTCGCGCACGCTCCTTTTAATTGGGCACTTACTTTCCTCAAAAACAAAGCAGTCAACCTCAGTGACCTCTTGAGGCAAAGCAAGCAAGGGTCCCCTAAGAGCCTTCAGGGGTGATGGGAAATCCCCGCCAAAATCCGCACAGGCCACCAATTGGCCTGATCTTTTTTATTTGATAACACACCTGACGTGCATTCTGCTCAGGGGCAAGGCATCGTCGGAATGAGTACTCACTGAGTCTCCAGTAGGGTCGATTGTTCGCACTGTCAGCAGGCTGTTAAAACCATCCTCCTGTGAAGCCGCATCCCTCCAACAACCAGACCAGCTCTATTTGGTTCAGCAGATGCGACGGCACCCTAGCATCTGTCCGCAGGCAATTTGACTTGAGTCACATTTTGAGGACCGCTGTGCCTAACAGACCCTCCAAAGTGGTTGTTTCATCTGAAATAATTATAATAATAAAGGACACTTAGCTCATTTGCCCACAAATAGCCAACTTTGAAAACTCTGAAATTCCATTGGGCGAGCAAGCAGCAGCAGGCTGGGACCAGCGCCTTAGGGACGGCCCCTAGGGTGACTTCGACCCCAGGGGCTGCTCAGAACATGGGAAGCGGCGCTGGAAAGCTCAGTGAGATGGTTAAGGGGTTGCTCTTTCTGGGGACGACCGTCAAGCATGCGGCAGAACAATGGCAAATTCTCAGGGGCAGCTTGACCTTAATGAAGTATTTGTATTCTGGCATAAACAGCCATGTGGGAAAGAATACTACCGCCTACCCAAATCCTTACAGACCTTCAGGGAACATTCAGCTCATATTTTGTGCACTTAAATAAGCCTTGCCCTTGAACAGAAGCAGCTATCCCCAGCCCTAATGTAACGTTAGTACCGCTCTGGAGGACAGCTTGCAATGGGCCAGTGCATAAAGGATAGTCACAAGAATTGAAGACAAACTGTTCCGAGCCAAAGACTGCTCTGCCCAAGACTTGCCTGAGCTTGGCAATAAAAAGATGATGCTGCAGATTTCACCATGAAGGCAGACTTTCAGGGATTGACAATTCGCAAACGATTTTGTTCACATTGCTTGGCTTTGACTTGCTTATGGAACTTCGAGCGCATAATTACATGCGCCTAGGCATGGAATCAGGTACCCTTGTGATTACAGTCACCTTGTTTGCCGAAATTGTCTGACCTGCAGATAGCCGTCCCAATGACCATTATTCTGGAAGATGTGTCCGCGATGGATGATCATGGAGCTGTCAGGAGTGCTCTTCTGCGCTCGGGGACTTTACTGCATGGGTGAGCAATGACAGAAAGCTTCGTTCAAAATATGTCATGTTTGTCTTGGCGTAAGCATCCATAATTTTGTATGCTTGTGCTTCTGCTGACTGAAGACTTTCTTGGTTGGCTGTGCCATGCTTCAGGCCCCCTTCCTCAAAACGCCCTACTTTTGACCTAAGCGATGCAGAGGGTGAGTGCATTTAGAGCAGTATGATGGACCATGGAATTTTGTTGTGCCAAAAGGAAGGGTGGGAAGAGGCTTGCTGTTAGCTAGTCCCTGTCAGCTATTCGTGTGCCCCTTCCCTTTTATAACTCCCGTGGTGTCCATCAATTACCTACCAGGCTGTGTCGCAGCAGTGCGCCGAGCTGGTTGATATCAGCAAGAGCTGGGCGCCCCCCTGAAAGGCCTCAGATGTTCTTGGCAGCTTTCCACTACACCGCAGCCCTGATCAACGCACTGAATAGGCACCTGCTTTGCAGCCCACATCATCACAATGCGCAGCTTCACCTATCTGCACCCCTCACGAACACACTACATCGCCTCCTGTTCTGCAGCCCGCGTAGTAACATTCAGCGCAGATTGAACAACCTGCAGCCCTGTTCAGATGGGCTCCAGGGAGCTCCCCCAATAATTTTTTGAGCACCTTGAAACTGTTGAGCTCCCTACAATCTTTGAACAGATGGGGTCTCCAGGGAGCTCCCTTAATTTGCTTAGCACGCTAAAACTTTGAAAGTTGCTATCTTGGCTCTCAAAAGATAATGGTTTAACTAGACCCTATTCCCCCACACTAGCAGCTGTTGCTAGCGGCAAGACAACATATTTTAGATTGACATGATGCCATGCGCACGTGTACGTAATTCACCATTCAATACCCAGGGAACCAGAAAATTGTAAGGCTATTTAAGGCTTTTTAGTTGAGTTCCTTTAAGGGTCAGGAATTTTTCTTCAAATTGTTAGGTTTTGGCCTTGTCCAGGTTGATCTGAGAGTTCATTTCAAACCTAGCTTCTATTCGAGAGAGAGAGAGAGGGGCTTGCGGTAGATAGGACTGAGGGCTGCTGCTGCCTGAAGTATGCAGTACTTTGAGGCATTGGAGGGCGAGTGTAAGGCCCCGTCATCCCCGGAGAAATAGTTTCTCAGTTTTCTCCATAAAGTTCGCCAATTTAACCTACTAATTCGTTCTATTACAAATTATGCGGGGCTTATTACCAAGGTAATTAATGAGTAGACGCACTGGGTGAGGGTATACAGTTAACCATTGAGGAGCCTCTTGTTTCTGCTGCAGCAACGCTCATTCATCATCCCATTTGTTTAGTTCTGTAAATTTGTGAAGCGACTGTGGAATGAAGCAATGCCTTTCCTGATATCCACAGGTGTGATCAGACTGAGCAGCAATGGAGCGTTATTCTTGAGAAACCTGGTAAGCTTTACCTCTGCTAACCTTATGCACCATAAAGATTCCAAGATGATCATGCAATCATGATTGTGCAGCTTGCATGCTTTGTAAGGCCCTAATCCACCTGAATGACCCTCACAGGAGGAAAACTGCCTGATAATAGTGGCATGTTGGAGCTGATTGCATGCTCTGGTGTTCTATTATTTTCCTCCACCAACTGCTGTGACTTGCAAATAGGTGCTGACAGGGCTCAAAAGTGTTGCAGTGCCGGGATCTGATATGACTAATGCGAGCACATCCTTGCCCCTGGTAGCTGTGAGCCGCCAAGACAGGTGTGTCCATGTCTAAGCGTGTGCAAATGTTCATACTTTTTTGTGCCGTGTGAGCACCCTGGTCACACCTCCTGTTGCTTGACCTTCTTAAAGTCTGCTTGATGGCTGGTCATCAATCCCAGGAATCCAGCATGCACTCTGCACCTCTGCATTCGATTTTGCCAGATGTTTCACCTGTTGTATTTGCTGCACTGCCTGTGTGTACCACACCATACCTTAATTGTGCTCTGACATGCAGGACACTACATCTGGCTGATGTCACACTTGTGGTGGCCAAGCAGGATTTTTTGATCTTGCTCTCGGCAGCCCACAGGGGTGATCGTTGGAAGTCAGGTGCAAGAAGGACAGCGTACCTTGTGAGCGGCATCAGCAAGTTTGAGCCAGCAGAATTTAGCCGGTCCTCCATTACCCTGTCTGAGTACAGGTGCGTAAAACGGCCTGTTGCTAGGCCAAACACGAGGTGAGGATCATAATCAAAAATGGGTAAACAGGGTGGTCAGATCCGCCAAAGAGACTCGCCGAGACTTAGCTAGACTCGTCGTTGGCGAGTCTTGGCACGACCACTGCCCAACCTCATCAAAATCATATCGTTGACTTTTGTACATGTGTTGTTTAGCTGTTGGTGTGCATTAGTATGTGGCAGTGTGGGCACATCTCTCAATGCAAGGTGTGAGTTTGTGTATGGACAAGTAAGAACGAGTGCGCATCATTTTACATAGTGAGCAACTAAGCCATTGCACAGCCACACTCTGTGCACCTGCAGTAGAATTATACAGGGAGCAGGGAACCATGACCAGTGTGCAGGGGGCCATGGCCAAAGAGCAGAGGACTGTGATGCACCATTGTTTGTGTTGAATCCCCAGTCAAGAGGCATAGCCCCGAGGTTTTGGGTGCTTTTGGTAAAGTTCACGGTAGCCCACTCTGGCCTACCCAGTGCATCCCCTGCCTGAGACTCTAAGCCAGCCTCCTGAGCAAACTCATTAGGAAGACCTGCAGTGTCAGGGGAATGAAAGAGCACGTGGTCGGCGCAGCAGAAACTTAGCTTTCACAAAAATGGGGAGCAGGGTCAGGCACTTATTGGCCAGGCCCAGCCAGCCCACAGCCTGGCCTGAAATGCGGTATTTGTTCCTGGCAAACCTTTCCATCTGGGCCCCAAGTTTTTTTACTGTAGATCCAGTGTGCAGTTGGAACAGCCAAAAGTATAACAACATTTGCATTTATACTTTGCCAGCCAGGCCGCTCCAGGCACGCGGACCGGCACCCAATGGTGCAGATTCACTCAGCATGCCTCCTAGCGTGTGTTACATGGGGAAATGGGTGGCGGTAGCTCCAGGCGGCAATTTCACAGCACACCACCAGGATTGCGTAAGCTCGCAACTGGGTGGACGGGTTACTATAATACATTTCGTTATTTTGAGTAAACTATGTAAGGTTGGCTGGACCCCCCCTTTGCCTAGGCAAACAGTGTCACACAGTTAAAAAAAGCACTCCTGTGTCACGAGGGAAACATTTTGCCAAAAATCATCCAGGCCACCGATCGGCCTCATTTAAATTTGTCGTATGTCTTGTATTTGCCCTGAACCCTTGGTGGCAAAACCGGACAGAAATCTGCAGGTTCGATGTTTCTGCCCAGGGCCTCATCGTCCCTCCCCCCCTTGGGCGGCTTCAAGGTGTGTTGGAGCTCACAGAGTATTATTTTGTATCATGTTATGTTTTCATGCATTGGCCTGCTGGCTTCCACCATAGGGCCCTTGTTACTTCCTGCTGGTGCACTCATGGAGCACTCTGAATGGCACGCCTGCCACCATGAATGACCGGAAATTATTTATATGAATCATATTGAGCAAAGCAACAGCGTTAAGCTGGGGGGGAAAGGCAAGCATTAGAATCGGCAAGCAGATCTTGGCAGCAGAGGCAAAACGATTTGCCTAATATTATCTCAGGGTTGGGTCATGCGTCCATTTGCCCGGACCAATGCGCGTATGACACAAACAATTCGCGTATTTAACGTCAATGCGTCCGCATTTAGGGGTCTTTCTTGAAGGTAGTGGTTAGGGGGGTTAGAGGGGGGCCTGTGGGTCCCCAACTGCCCCCCCAGCTACCTATAACCACCCTTATACATTCTTGTGTATATATTTTCAAATTGCCTATAGGAAAGGGGAAGGAGTGGGATCATGTCACAACCATTGGGTGAAAAACAAGCACCAGCATAAGGTGGGTGCAAGTACTGTAAGCATGTCTTTGCAGGTGGTGCTTCCCGCATCAGAGAGCACTTCACATAAATCCAGCTTGTGGGGTAGCAAAGTGCACAGCAGATGAGGCAGTCCTGCAGCCTGTCCGAAATGAGGGCCATCGATGCTCAGAACAAGGTAGCAGCAGGAGCAGCAGCAGCGCAGCGCCAGCCCGACAGGAGTACAGCAGCAAATGCGAGCAGAACTGGAGCAACTATTCCTTTGTGCACAGCGACAGCCGGAACCGCTTGACCACATTGCGCGCATGCAAGCTGGTGTGGCTGTATAGCAACCTGCGCTTGGCTGAGCGCACCCAGTCCTTGGAGCAGGGGCCTCAGGCACAAGCTAGGGAAGCCTTCAGCGACAATGAGGAGTGCCAGGGCAGTGATGCAGACGACAGTAGCAGCGATGAGGACAGCAGCAGCGACGAGGAGTAGATAAGAAATACTGCTTAAAACTTCCTTTTCTCTAAATATCTCTAAATTTCTCTAAATAAATTTGCTTACACCGAGAGAGGTAATGAGCAGGATCGAAGGAAAGGCCGGCAAAGGGGTCCTGCATTGGAGACCGCATTTGAAATCGGGTTATTTCAATTCGCGAATTTTAGCCCTTTTCAATGCGTAAAATGCCATGGTAAAATGCGATACTGACCCAGCCCTGTATTGCTGAAAAATACACAATAGAATTTAACGGCAAGCATGTCATGAAGTAGCGCTGTTTCGGTGTTAGGCCCCGTATCACTATGGAGGTGGTGCACCAGGTCAGCCCTTTAGCGTATGGATGCCTGTTAGGACCTTCCTGATCAGCTCTGAAAGCTCAGGTTGCAAGCATGCACAGCAGTGAGGCTCAAAAAGCAAATTGATCCTGTAGGGGGGGGGTCCAGCCGCGGGGGCGATCGTCAACAATGTTTAGTGTAATAGCGCTAGTGAGACAGGCTTCGCTTACTATGCTTGCAATGCTCCCCTTTCTTGTCAAGCAATGTTTACAGTCACTAAATTCTTTGGCGGTCGCGTCTCAGTTTTTTGCACCTTGGACCATTGCTTTCTGTCAATTGTTATATTTTGCTCTTGATCACCCTTCTTGTGCCATATATAACGTTAATGGTATGCACTGCCTAGTATTGGTTAGGGTTTGCTGTCGTGCCTGTTGCCCTAAGTGGCAAAAATGGTGACGTTGTTCCTAAGTCAATCAACCTCATCTCCTTTGTAGTGGGTGGAGCGTCCAGGGCACGAGTATTGAGATCAGGCCACGCACTCCGCTGTCAGACTCGGACCAACTTCTTGACCAAGGGCTCCCCTCAGACGAAGAAAGCGCAGACATGGACCGTGTGGCTGTGGGCGTGGGCATTGGCGTGGGTGTTGGGGGAGGACTTTTGCTGACTGGAGCTATCATCGCTGCAGTGGTAGTCCTGAGGCGCCGACGTGCTCAGTGAGTATAGCAATGTTGCATAAAATGTGATGTAAGATGCCTTGATTAAGCCCCACATGCTGCGTGAAATGGGGGAGACGGTCAATTAAGTGGCGTGTGCTTCTGTCATAAATGCTAAAATGAATCATACGTCAAGGTAGGTGGATCTGTAAGCTAAGAATAAATAAACAAAAATATGAGCAGGTTGCTAGGCTCAAGCTGTCCAATTGCAATGAGTAGAGTAAAGCGGCAATCATCCTACACTTGGACTCAATAATTACATGGATAAAAATGCTGAGCAAGACAGGCACGAGGAGCTCATCTTGTATATGTTCAGTTCTCCTATGGAAGACCCTTGGTGTGCTGGCAGCCAGTTGCACAAGGGAGTGCATGCTGTTACCTTTAAGCATATGAGTGACAAAACCATACAACACTGTCTTGCATTTTCTTAGAGATTAATTTCTAATATTTAAGCAAGGTGCCTTGAGCCGGCTTGGGCAACCTAAACCTATGCTAAAAAAAAAAAACCTAACCTATGCTAGAAAAGGGGGAGATAATGCCCTGGGGTCTTTTCTAGATGCAGGTTGGCACAGTTGCTTGGGTCAATATATTGAGCACTTTTGCATAAAAAAAATGTTCCTTTGGAGACCTGTTGGTGAGGTTGTGGCCTGCTCTGAGCCTCTTTTGTGCCTAAACAGTGGCTTAGTGCAGGTCGTCCCCACCACTGGGTCACCCCATTCCTATGCAAAAGTGGTCAGCAAGCTCGCAACACCATATCTCGGCACACACCTCACCGCTTTGGATGATTTATTTATTGTTGGCCTGCGCTTGTTTGTGCCGTCGTGCT
>LFCJ01004340.1_pt1 | contig 10394 bp, 16 predicted proteins | sample 643141 | NCBI WGS metagenome assembly LFCJ01 (sample SAMN03766243, study PRJNA286221) | soda lake metagenome | biome: soda lake; feature: Kulunda steppe; material: water; isolation source: sample B1-Br-g2 brine of Lake Bitter-1 | place: Russia: Kulunda steppe | collected 2010-07 | reverse complement strand
GGTTAGGTTACAAAGCTGTACCTGCCAGACGAGGGCAGCTTAGCTGAAGCCAAACAGGCCTGCAACCGAAACCAAATAAGGCAAGCTAGGTCGTGACCTGAAAACTAGGCACAGCACTCCAAGCACTTGAGGGCTTGAGAAGGACTGCCCAGATTACCAGGCAGGTGGCTGACGCCACATTAGACCGTTGTTAATACAGATTATGCAATGAAGAGCAACGTACGGGGCCCTCCCCGGGAGGGGCCCATTTGCTGCCTAGGTACCAAGAGCTGGAACTAAGCAGGCATGTGCTTCGCAACATTGCTCGTTTTGGTTTGCGCGCCCATACCCTGAGAGTTGAAGCCGGTTGTTGGCAAATCCACAATAGGCTCTGTGACAAATGTGACTTGCATGATCTCCAGGACGAAAAGCATGACCTTTTTTCATGCCCTTGCTTAGAAATGTACTATTTGAGAAAGAGATTCTCAGAACAATTCGCTGATTGTACTGGTAGGACTTACATTGGATCCAATGTCTCCGGAGACACAGGCGCTTTTTCAAAAGTAAGTTACTCTGACAACATTGGAGCTGAGGATGTGAAATTGTTTCTCTTGAAGCAGACATACAAATCATTCCTTTTCCTTTCTGAGACTATGGATATTTTTGTCTGGCTGGCAGAGTCCAGACATGGATCCAGCAGGCCCAGCAGTCAACTCATCTGGCTGAAGGCCTAAACCCATCGTAACTTAACAATACAGATCATATCGTGCCACAATGCATGACTCACACCATGTGACATGTATTGTGACACGATACAAGGCTTATGTTCAATTTCAGCAGAGACCTTCGAGGGATCTTTTAAACGATGAGTTGTAAGCGCGCTGCCAGTTACCTGCTGCAACTGGTGGCAAGTGTATTTCCTCAAGTCAAGATGCAGAAGTTCTTTGAACGAAAAGAGAAGCCTCTGAAAAGGAAAACCAAGCAGGCAGCAACTCGCTCCCTGCAGACAAGACCAGCCGTCGCATGCTGCAAGCGACCTTGTCTGCAAAGGTCATGGACTCCAACTCCTTGGAGGCTTACATCAGCAAAGGATGGGGAGGCCAATTTGTGGATTTGATCCCCCTGGGCTCTTTTGCCTGGATGATATTGATTATTACAGGAAGGAGATGGATAGGCTCAGATAACTTACTGCGTCTGCCGGCTGCAAGCACAGACAACAATATGTGCTTTGACCAGCCTAAACACTGAAGGCAGCAAGCCTTGGAAGAGCGAGAATCACATGGTGCCATTCAAAGGCTGCAGCCACAGTTCTTGCATCCAACTATAATCATGAAACGAGTCATGTGTACTCACACAGAGGCAGTCAATTGACTTCACCACCCTAGCTTGCCAAGCGAGAGCATTTCCTGTACTCCAGTGCTATCAGGTAACCAGCCAATGCGCACCTATGCAACAGCCAGGCATGGTGGTGCGGCACACAGGCATGCCAAAGTGAGATGGAACAACAACAATGCAAGCTTGCGGCTTGGTGCATTTGTTTGTTTGCTAACTTAATCCATTGCATTCGGTTGCAAATTGCGATGCGCGGCGGGGAGTGCCCGTGCAGCACATGGGCAGCATGGCGCTCTGTGAATCGAAACGGCCGCTCCTCTGCCTTGCATGGGCTCCATGGCAGCACCTGCGCCCACCTCACGCAGCCTGCAGGCCAGCGTGGATCGGCCCTGCCGCCCAGACTCATCATTCTCATTCACACAATGTGCCTCGTGTTTATCTGATCAATGACACAACGGAACCTCAAAGGCCTTGGCTCCGCTCCAGACACCTCTGTCACCACCCATCCGCAGCACGGGCAGCACCAAAGACAAATCACGCCCCTGGAAAAAACTCCTCTCATACAAACCATGCTCCTCCCCTGCCTGGTTTCCAATGCACCATGCCCCTGGCTCGCCAGCCGCGTGAATTGCAGCGAATTAGAGCCTTGATATGCCCGCAAGAGGCCCACGCCGACAGCAATGCCCCCACTACGAAAAGGAGCGCGCCATCGCTGCCAACCCCTCTGCAGCGCCTGATACGAATGCAGTCTGTGGTCGTGGGGCGTGCGCGTGCGCTTGTGCGCACCCTCCCACCCGGGCCGCTCGCGTGGCGCCCTCTGCCACAGCTCCGTGGCACTGGCCCACGCGACACCCGCCGCAGCACAGCTCCGGCCTGGCATGTATGTGCGCGGCACTGTCAGACCTGGGCTGCCAGAGTGGCGCCCTCCCACAGCTCCGGCCTGGTCTGCGTGATGCGCCTGATGAGCCACGCGGGCGAGTTGACGTGCGGGAACGTGCGGAAGCGGTCTTGGTGGTAGTCGGCCTGCAGCGCATGAGCCGCGCGAGGCGTGGCAAGCACTTGTGATGTGTGCGCCGGCACGCGTGTAAACTATGGATGTAGCAATGGGTGTGGCCGGCCAGCAACGCGAGCGCAGGGAGTGCAAGGCAACCAAAAGGCTCCGCCTGCCCGGCACATGAGGAGACAGCTGCAGCTGCTGTGGAGGCCAGCCGCATGCGCAGGTAAGCACGGCAGGCACCACTAAAGCCGCCGGCACACCAGCAAGCGCTGCAGAGGGCACGGCAGCAGACCCTGTGGCCCCAAAACCCAATCCCGTGTCGACTCTTGAGCACCAACCCCAGTGTTGTGTCGACTCTCAAGCCTTAACTCAGACCTGGACAAGAAGCGTGCGGATGGGCGCTGCCATCTATATGGCTCTTATGCCCAGGGCCATACGGCACGCGCTCGTGGCTGCAATCATGGGGCGGGCCACACTCAGCGATGGATGCGCACACAGCTACATTTGCAGCGAGAGGGCCACAAGGCCACCTGCGCGCAGCCCCTTCCTGCCTGTTAGGGTTGAGGGCTGCCTCTCACCCAGGCTCCCTGCCCGTAGGGGGGCAGAGGACACACCACACAGCGTAGCTCCCTGTGCCTGTTAGGGGTTGAGGGCTGCCAAACGCACCTGCATGGCGTTGGCCACTTGCTCCGCTCGGCCGACCATCAGCTCCACGCGTGCCAGGCGGCTCGCCAGCAGCTCCACCTGCACGCACGCATGCTCGCTCACACCTGTCTGCATCGTGCGCTGTGCGCGCGCGCGTCCACTACCTCACCACCATCACTGGCAGCTCCACCTGCACACATGCACGCGCGCTCACATCTGCCTGGGGTGGGCGGTGCCTGACCGCACGCCACACCACCAGGATGCGGGTGAGCATGTAACGTGCACTTTGTTTACCCTCTACGCGTGCCCTTGCCTTCTGTACTCTCGTGCTCCTTGCGCACTCATGCTCAGTTTGGCTTCATGACCCCCCCCCCCATTTTTTGCTCCATGCATGCACAGAAAAGCGAGCCCTTGAGGCATTGAGGCTGGTGCAGGGGGGCTGCAGGCTCATGCAGTGGCGCGCACGAGCTGGGTCGCGCACACATCAGATATGCCCCCATGCACCTCAGCCCGGACGCCCAGCTGTGCCCTGCCTGGCCTGCACACACCACCACGGCCTTTTGTGCAAAAGGTCTCCATGGCATCCCCTGCATTATCCCATCCTATCAATTTGCGCATCCCAATGAAACAGCAAAAGAGGCGGCTTTACCCCCCTGACCTCTGTATGCGCTGCAAGAGCTCCCTGGGCACCTCCTCGCACATGCCGCCCACGTGCCCATGCTCGCGCTGCTGTTGCGCCCATCCAGCCATACCTGCATTACGGGCCCGCCCTCAAACCCCCATCACTGTCCACCATACCCTTGCACCCAAACCCACACCCACCCACACCCATACCCACACCCACACCACAGACCTGCATCATGAGCCGCGCCCCTGCTTGCGCCCGCGCCTCCTCCAAAGCACGCACGTACGCATCCGCAGGCGCGGCCTTCCCTGCTGCAGCGGCCTCCTCGCTGCTGCGGCTGGCGGGCGCGATCCCCTCCATGGCTGCTGCTTCTTCGCTTGGATCCGCCTGCTGCTCTCCCTGCTGTTGCCCCGCCTGCTGCCCCTCCCGGTGCTGCTCCCCCTGCAGCTGGGCAGCCTCCACGCCCCCAGCAGGCTCCTGGGCGGGTACATTGGGACCGGTGGGCCCCAGGGGTTGCTCCAGCGCCGAAGGGGGCTGCTCCTCAGGCAGGGCCTGGGCTGCAGCTATGGCCTCCGCCTCCATCTTCGCCCCTGTGTCAGCACCAGCACCGGCGCCTGGCGAGGGCGGCCGGGGCGTGCCCTCCGCAGCCTGGCCATCCACGGCCCTGCTGCCACGCTTTTCCTGGTCTTGCAGCGCCGCTGCCCCACCTGCAGTGCCGGCTGCGCCCTGCTCAGGGGCAGCTGCGCATGGCTGCAAACCGCCAGGTGCGCCCCCTGCTTGCTGCTGTGGCTGCTCCCCCCCATTCCGCTGTTGGTGGTGCTGCCCCTCGCACGGCAGCAACTGCTGCTGCTGCTGCTGCTTCTCCGTGGCTCCAGCATCGGCGGCCGGCGCACGTGCAGGTGGGCAGTAGGCTCGCTGAAGGGCCAGCCATGAGGCTTCCTCCGCCTCAAGCCGTGCCAGCTGCTGCTGCAGGGAGGCTACGAGGGTGCTGCGAGGGGCACATGCGCCCGCACGCAGAGGGTGCTCACGCGTGAGCAGAGGAGGGCAGGCAGGCCAGGCCGGCACATGTGCTCATGGGCTGCAACGTTGCTTACACAGAACTGCAGGTGCTCGTGACATGCATGCCCGCCCAATGTTCCCATGGCTTGCGCTCATGCATATGCACAAGCGACGCCACAGCCTTTCCAGGACGTGCAATCAGCCCCCCCTCCCACACACAAACACACACACACACCTGCCCTGCGTCACGGCGTCCCTTAGAAACGGTGGCAGGCCGGCAAACTCGGGGGCCGCGCCTGCTCCTGCAGGCGCAGCATCCGCCTCCACCTGCTGCTCCTGCGCCTGCCCTGCTTGACCCTGCTGCTGCTCCACCACCTGCACCACGCAGCCCTGCTGCTCCTGCACCTGCAGCCTGCCCTGGACCACTCCAACCTTCATGCAGAGTACGGGAGCGCGCACAGTGGGAGGTGTGAGCTGCGTGCCCAGACGCGTCCAGAGACAGGCCAGTGCACACTCAACAGGCGTGCGCTGCCCCTGAGTGGTGTGCATGCATGGCTGGGAGGGGGACTCAGGGGACCTGCGTACGTGCGTGGGTCATGCCTCTCCCTGCTGGTGTATACAAGGCAGGGGGCCGCTCAGGGCCACACACGGCAGGGCGCCCCGGGGGCACACTCAACGCACACACTGCAGGGCGCCACAGAGGCGCACGGCCGGCCACCTGGACGCACTGCACGTGTGTTGGGATGGCTGGGCACGCTGTGCAAGGCGGGGAACAGCAAGGCGCGCCAGGTTCCGTGCTGCGGGATATGGGTGCGCGGCTGACCAGGCCTGTGCACAGGGTCGGTGTCCAGGCGCGGAGCGCGAGGCAAGGGACGGCGGCACAGGATGGGAGGTCCGGGAGGGATGCAGTACTTGCTGCGCATTGGGCCAGGCGGCACAGGCCTGCAGGCGGATGGGTCTTTGCGCATGGGGGGATGTGGCGGAGGGCCTGACACATCTGACACACGCAGCGTGGCGCCTCACCTGGTGCCCCTCGCAGCTCTGCACAGCGGCGGCCACCAGCTGCTGCCGATAGGCCGCCACCTCCCCCTCCAGCAGGCCCGCAAACGCTTGGCTTAGCGCGTGCGCGATGCGGGGCGCGGGCACAGGCGCCTGCAGGCACAGAATTTCAGATCTGCTGTGGCCGGAGGGGCAGAGGACAAAGCTGGCAGCGCGTGTGGGCAGGCGCACGCGCCTGAGGAGTCGCTCTGTGTGCCTCTGGTGCTGCTGCAGTAGCCCCGCTGCCGGTGCTCGCACACTGCATGATCATGGCAGCCTGTGGCAGGCACGGCCACAACGCTTGGCATATGCTTATCCCTGCCATGCACTCGCACCAGCCAGCAACACGCTCTCCACCAGCCTGGCGCCGTGCGCATGGCTTAGGCTGCAGCATGGGCGTATGGATGGCTGGCGCTCCCGAGTCGTTCAGCGCCAGTCAACAACAGCACCCACGCAGCGAGCACGTCCGACAGGACGGAGATATGCACTACAAGACTGCAACGGCCATGCATTGCAGGGTTGCCATAGACTAGTGCACAACATGGACAGGGAACCAGTGTTGCGCAGGGCAGGTCCGGCCAACTGGGAAGCAGATTCCAGGGCGGCTCACCACGCCCGCCGCCTCTAGCGGGCATACCAGACCGCACGGCCCCGTTTACCTCTTCCGCACCCAAGCACAAGCACAAGCGCCTTGTGCACGCGCATAGTTACCTGGTGTACTGCTGCATCCAGTGCGCGCGCCACCACAAAGTGGAGCTTCACAAGGGCTGGGCAGAGGGCAGGCAGGCAGCTGGCCAGCTGCGCCCCCAGACCTTCTGGGCTCAGCTGGCGCGAGGCCTCTGCTGGGATCACTTCTGCACAGAGGGGCCGTGCAGGCGTAGTGGGGTAAGAGTGCGCCTGTGCTGCTGCATCCATGTGCAGCTCCAGCGTCGCAGCTTTGACCAGCTCCCCGTCGCCCGGCTCCACTTGCTTGTGAGGCAGCAGCTGCACGTGCACTTGGCTCCCATTGCACTCTTCAGTGCTGAGGGCGCCTGCCTCCATGGAGCCTGCTTGGCTTGCTGCCATTGGACCTGCTTCCTGGCTGCTGGCGACAGCTGGTCCACTCTCATCCCCTGCCACGGAGTGGTCTTGCTGCTGCTGCTGCTGCAGCAGCTGTGGCTGGATGAATTTTGCAGCAGAAGGCGCTGGTGCAATCACACCAAGATGTGCTTGCTGCAACCGCTTCAGGGAGGGCTCCTGCTGGTGTACTTGCGGAGCCTTGCGCTTGCGCACATAAGTGAAGCCGTTGACCTCCACGACCTCATTCCCTGCATAAGCAAACAAACATGCACACAAAGCAAATCGTGGGACAAATCCAGAGCCTGCAGCATACAGCGTTGATGGGTGCAGCATGATGCTGGACACTGTTTGACCTGCTGCACCAGCTCGCACACCTTTTGCGGTTATACGTTTCACGACCTCCCTTCTGGCCTGCGGTATGGAGCATAAGTGTTCTTTCAGGTGCGTGCTCGAGTTTCAGTGCGGAGCATGCACTGTGTTGGTAGACAGAGCGTGCCCACCTTATTGACCGTCAGTTGCAGCTTGATGCACGACTCCGATGAGTCGGATAGTGCCATTTCTTTCTTTCAAACACGAAAAAATTGGGCAATGGATTCGAGGCTCATGAGAGGATTGGAACGACTGCCATTCCAAAAATGAATTAAAATGTGAAGGGAGGAAGGGGATGGGATTCAACAAGAGGGAATGCCGCTGAGGTACGTGCTCTGACAGTTGCATTTTGCATCGTGCTGGTACTGCGGCACAGCGACGCTGGCAATGCCCCACGTGCATGAGCGTGCAGCATTGTAAAGTGCACTACAATCCTGCGTAAGGCACAGTAGCTCTGGCAGACTGCCAGGGGTTTTCATGCCGTCAAGCGATCGCGCTCCTTGCTCTGCATGGTTTACAGGGGGGGACGCGCCAGAGAGAGCTCCCAATGGAGACAACGCATCACAAGGCACCAGGTAGCGAGCGTCTGGGTGTGCTCATGTCTAGTGTCCTCCATGGTACCACCATGTGGAACCTTATATTTAGGCAACTCCCTATCTTGATGCACACAACATACTATACCCACCCTGGTTCTTTCGTTGCCATCAAAACATGCTGAAGGTGGCTGTGACAAGGATGAAAGGGCGCCGCCGAGCTTGCCCCTCCAGGCAGGCAGCACAGCCACCGCCGCCATTGCAGCCGCAGCGGCAGCACCGGCAACTTGCAGGGAGGCAGACCTGGCTGCAAGCGTCAATGGAACAGATGCAAATGCAAAAGGACTCGGCACCAATGGGCAGGCAGGGGCTGCAGCTGGGGAGGTTGCCCAACCGGCAGGCAGCAATGGGGGTAATCACGATCAAGGCGGCCAAGGAGAAAGCCTGCAGCAGAGCAGCGGGGTGCCTGGATCCGCAGAGGAGCTTTCCAGGCACCCTCCCACGGCTACAGCTAACGCAGAGCTGGCGCGCAGCCAGACGCAGCGTGCTCAGCATGCGACGACAACACAAGCCCTGCTTGGCCACTGCCAACTGGCGCCAGGGCAAAGCGCTCAGCCGCCAGCCGTGGCGGCATGCGTTCATCCGAGGCCAGTCCCACTCCAATCTGGGGCCCCGTTGGCGCACGCTGCCACTGCCCCACTCCCAACTTCGCAGCCTCTGCTGCTCCCTGGCTCCGCAACCACGGAAAGGGATGCATTGAGGCCTTCCGTACCTGCCCCCCTCGCTCACCCTGCACTGGCCCACCCGGGCCACATGCCATCAACAGCCCTCAATCAGTGGATCCATGCAAGGCCCCCGCCCCCGCCCATCACCACCACGCAGCTGCTACATCAGCCGCCGCAGGTTTTGACCGCTCTGCCCTTGCCACCGCAGCCTGTGGCCCTGCAGGCACTGCAGCAGCAGCTGTTGAGCCTGCAGCAGCAGGAGGGCCAGCTCCGGCAGGCGCTGTGGCATCAGCCAGGCCCTCTGAGCCCCGGTGCAGCTGCAGGACAGCCCCTGAGGCATGCAGCAGGGGCGCTGATGCCATGGCAGCGGCCCGTGCTCTTGGGCCCGGCACAGGGCCAGCTCCCACTCCCGACACCGTTGCTGCCGCCGTTGCCGCAGCAGCAACAACAGCCTCCACAGCAGCAGCAGCACCTACAGCAGCAGCAGTCTCAGCAGCAGCCACAGCCGCAGCAGCAGCCTCAGCAGCAGCCACAGCAGCAGCAGCAGCCTCAGCAGCAGCCACAGCAGCAGCAGCCACAGCAGCAGCACCACCGCCACCGGCACCTGCCGCTGCCTCGGCCGCCGCTGCCACGCCAGCAGCAGCAGCAGCAGCAGGAGGCACAGCACTGGCGCGCAGGCGCGCAGCCCCTGCCTCAGGCCTCTGGAGCTTACTTGCCCTCGACTGCGCAGCTGCCCACGCCCCACGCACAGCCGGGCCCGCAGTACCGCCATCCGCGGGACGCACCCCTCACGCCCTCTGCACCCCTGCTGCTCCAGCTGCCCGAGTTTGTGGACGACATTGGGTGAGTGTGGCTGGCGCACCAAGCGCAAGCATTTGCCCTTTGGCTGTTGTGCGAGCGGTAAAACCCCAGCCAGCCAGCCCCTCGCTCGAGGTGCAAGCTCAGGACGCTGGGGCCTGCTGTGCACGCCTGCGCAGCCTCAGCATGGGAGGCTGGCCCTGCGCGGGTGCGCAGCAGTATGCAAAGCAGCCCCGTGTTTGGGCTGCAGCGCAGGCATGCAGCGCCATGTTGGAGCGCATGCAGTGCAGACATGGAGCGCCTTCCAGTGCATGTTGGAGTGCATGCAGTGCAGACATGGATCGCCATGTCCGAGCAGCATCTCAGGTTTGGAGCATCATGTTGGTGGGGAAGCATCAGGGGGAAGGGGGCTTCGTGGGCATCGCAGCAGCATGTCGGGCCAGCATCGGTGCAGGAATTTGTGCCGCGTGCGTGACAGAGTGTGCTCGGAAGCCCAGTGGCCCGCTGCTATGGCACAGCCATGCAGACAGGCGCGCGTGTGTCCTCAGGTCTCGGGTGCTTGTGGATGAGCATGCGGTGCGTGCTCTCACGTGCACGCGTGTAATGGGAGGGCGCTTGCATGCCCAGGTCAACAGACAGCCTCCTGCTTGCCCCATGTGGGGCACAAACTGAGGAGCAGCAGTTTTTCAGGCTGGAACCTGTGACCATCCTCACAAGAGGGCCCTTGCGCCGCTAGCAGGATTGTGGTCACCCCCGTCAGCTCTTGCACACCGGCCAACGTGCCTTCAAAGCCGGCAAGGTGTGTGCTCATCCCTGCCAGCATCCGCACACTGCTGGCAGGTTTGTGGTTACTCCCATCGACATCCACACCGCCACGCCCGTCGGCCCCTCCCAGCTGCTCAATACAGCGGGCGTGACCGCGTTGCAGCTGCTGGCAGGAGGCGCGCACACGCAGCTGCAGAGCCAGGCACAGGTGAGCGCGACTCCTTGAATCGGATGCAAAGGGCAGGCTCTGGATGCGCCGGCATGCGCCATGTATGCACGCATGGACGCGGCACACCCGGACTCCCCAAGCACTGCCCCTCACAACCATGCGGGGGAACTGAGAGCCCAGACCTCTGTGCACCCCGTCCCACACCAAGCAGCACACTCCAGGCAGGGTGACCGCTGCTCCCTGTGATGCGACCTGTCCTTGTTGGCATTGCTGTCCTTGTCCTTGTTGGCATGGCTGGGCGCACGGCGGGGCCACCGCTTCTCTGCCCATGGACCTGCCTCGCTCGCACGCCGCCGCTGCC
>LFCJ01004339.1_pt1 | contig 10397 bp, 8 predicted proteins | sample 643141 | NCBI WGS metagenome assembly LFCJ01 (sample SAMN03766243, study PRJNA286221) | soda lake metagenome | biome: soda lake; feature: Kulunda steppe; material: water; isolation source: sample B1-Br-g2 brine of Lake Bitter-1 | place: Russia: Kulunda steppe | collected 2010-07 | reverse complement strand
GCGGTTATGACGCCGCCGGACGGGTCGAAAGCGACACTGCAGAGGGCATCGCCTACCAGCGACTCAAGCGCGCGAAGTGGTTCGGCGAGTGGCTCGAGGACGAAATCGCCGGCCTGTAGCGGTTCCGACGGGCGTGTAGCACCGTCCGCACACGCCCCGTCCGAGCCACGTCCGGCAGCGTTTCGCGGTCGGCCGCCGATCGGGTAGTTTTCCGGAGAGTCGTCCGATCAGAACACACTTGTCACCCGAAATTCATTAGTGCGGTAGGATGTTTGCCGCCGACAGTCTCACCGACGCCTTCCATCTGACGAACCGGTACCTCTCGGCCCTCTGGCTCCGCGGCTGGGTGAAACTCGGAGCCGTCCTCGTGTTTCTCGGCGGGTTCGGTCTGGCCCTCCAGTTGCTCAACGTCCCCGCGGAACTGGGTGTGCAGGCCCTCGAGGAGGGAGACGAACTCCTCCCCCTCGTGGCCGTCGGCGCTGTGGTCGTCCTCGCGATCTACGCCGCGTTCAGGTACCTCGCGGCGCTGCTCGAGTTCGTCTTCGTCGAATCGCTCCGGTCGGAAGCGATGTACGTTCGGCGATACCTCCGGACGAACCTGCGCCGGGGGCTGTGGCTGCTGGTGTTCCGGTTCGCGGTCGGGGTGGGCGCCGTCGTCGCGATCGCCGCCCCGATCGCGGCCGCCGTCGTCCTGGGTGACGTCTCCGATCCGAACGAGCTGTCGGACGGGGTCGTCGCCGCCTTCGTCGGCTACGCGCTGCTCGTGGTGCTCTGCTGGTTCGCCGTGAACACCCTCACGAACGGCTTCGTCGTCCCGATCATGCTCCACGACGGCCGAGGACCGTTCGGCGCCTGGCGGCGGTTCGTTCCCGTGATCGGCGCGAACTGGGCCGGCGTCCTCGCGTTCCTGCTCGTCGCCTGGACGCTCGGCGCCGCCCTCTGGGCGTTCTTTCTCGTCGTCGGTTTCTTCGCGGCGTTCGCCGGCCTGCTCCTCTGGGTGCTCCTCGCTGCCCTCCTGACGGCGGTCCACGACTCACTCGTGCTCGTCGCGGTCGCCGGACTGCTGGTCGGCTATCTCGCCTACCAGTACGCGGTAGCGCTCCTCGAGTCGCCCGTCCGGAGTTACGTCCGGTACTATGCGATCGGGATCCTCGGCGCGACCGACGACTCGCTCGACCTGGTCGCCGACCGCCGGGCCGCGATCGCCGCCGGAACCCGGTCGGGTGCCGATCCGGGACCGATGCGACCGACGTCAGATCTCGAGCGCCCCGACCGGCCGACGGACGTCGAGGGTCCGGGAGTCGAACCTGCGACGGGAGACGCACCCGGTGAGCCCGCCGACCGAGCGTTCGACGATCCCGTCTGGGAAGACGAAAGCGTCTGGGACCTGCCGGCGGCGTCCCGGACCGACGACGATGACGAGCCGGCGTCGGAGCAGACCGACGACGCGAGCGAGCCGTTGGAACGGGCCGACGAGCCTGCCGACGGCAACGATGGCTCGAGCGACGGTGGAGCCGACGACTCAGCGGACGAGGACACCGACGACTCCAGCTGAGGAGACTCGAGCGCCAGCTACCGGGGCTCAGAGCAGGCGAACCGCACCCATCGCGAGGAAGAGCGCGCCGAAGCCGGCCAGCACCGCGGCACTGAGGGCGGCGACGACGGGGGCGAGAGCGTCGACGCGCCGCCCTGCCGAGACGAGCGCGGCGGGATAGACGACGATCCAGATCGCGATGCCGGCGAAGAAGCCGACCAGGAGCGTCGCGGAGCCGGTCTGGACCACCAGCGTGCCGGCGAGGAGGTCGCCGACGGCGGGGACGTGCGCGAAGACGTCGAGCCGACCGGCCTCGAGTAGGCCGACGCCGACGGTGAGCCAGAAGCCGATCTGGTAGGGGTTGGTCAACGAGAGCGCGAACGTCTTGCGAAAGCCTGTCGAAGCGGGCTGGCCGCCATCGGTGAACGAAGCAGCGTTGCGGGCCTCCTCGATTGCGCCGACCGCGAAGTAACACATCAGCAGACCACCGACCAGATAGAGGACGGGCCGGACGGTCGGGACGCCGTCGACGATCGCGACGACGCCGCCGAGCGTGAGGACGAAAAAGAGCACGTCCGCGGTCATCGCTCCCAGGCCAGCCCGGAAGCCCGCCGTCCAGCCGCGGAGGACGCTCTCCTCGGCGATGATGGCGTTCATCGGTCCCGGCGGGGCCGCGAGCGCGAGGCCGAAGACGGCCCCCGCGAGGAGCGTAACCAGCGTCGTGAGCACGGTCTCGAGTCGGTGCCAGGCCGTGAAAAACACAGCGACTGGCCCGCTCCATCAGCTGAATTATCCCACTCTCAGTGTACAACATCGTCGGGTGTTGAGGCGATTCGTACCAGCGTGTCGGATCAAGTCGGTCGAACTGAACCCCATCCCATCGACGGCGACCGGTCCACAAACACCGACCTACATTACGCGAGGGCCGTAACCTGGTGTATGGGCTTTCACACCTTCGATCCCGACCGTGCCCCGGACCTCGAGGACGTCACCCGTTACCGGTGGTGTTCCCAGGAGGAACTGTTGACCTGGCTCGAGGCCCACGGCGAACAGGTCGTCGCCGACCTCGGCAGCGGGACGGGCTTTTACGCCGACGACGTCGCCCGGTACGTCGGGAGCGTCTACGCCATCGACCTCCAGACGGAGATGCACGAGTTCTACCGCGAGAAAGGCGTCCCGGAGAACGTCGACCTGATCCAGACGCCCGTCGACGACCTCCCGCTGGCCGACGACAGCCTCGACGCTGCCTTCTCGGTCGACACCTACCACGAGTACGAAAGCGAGGAGAGTCTGGCCGAACTGGCGCGCGTCCTTCGCCCGGGCGGCCGCGTCGTCACCGTCGACTGGTCGGCGACCGGCGACCGCGTCGCGGGGCCGCCGCTCGAGGAACGCTACGCCCTCGGCGACGCCGTCTCACACTTCACAGACGCCGGCTTTACCATCACTCACGCCGTCGACCGCCACGAGACCTACGTCTGCGTCGCGCGGCGCTGACCAGCGGCCGGCCGTCATCCACCGGCAGGTCGACCGCCGACACCCGTCGTCTGCCGGCCCAGGCCTTTGGCACACGATCCCGTAGCTGGCGCTATGGACTGCGGACGGATCGCCCGACTCGGTCACTCGCCGACCCGACGGCGGCTCCTCATCGGGGCCGGCCTGGTGGCGACCGCGGGCTGTCTCGAGGACGATGCGAGCGGCGAGTCGACAGCCGGGAGCGACGAGCCAACCGACCCGCCGTTCGAACTCGCCACCGTCGACGCACCCGGCAGCGAGGCTGAATCGGCGACCGTCCCTGCGAGCAATCGTCCGCTGCTCGTCAACTTCACCCGGACCGGCTGTCCGACCAGCGAGGGCCTGCTCGAGAACGTCGACGAGGCGGCCGACCGGCTGGCCGCTGCCCGCGACCTCGAGTCGGGCGACGGCCTCGCCGTTATCTCGGTGGTCGACGCCACCTTCGGAAGCGACGAGTCGACCGACGAACTCGCCGACTGGTGGACCGCCCACGAGGGTGACTGGCCGCTCGCCGTCGACGAGGACGGCGCACTCACCGACCACTACGACGTGGGCGGTTTCCCCGTGCTCGTCGTGATCGACGCCGACGGCGAGACCCGCTGGCGCGAAACGGACGCAACGTCGACCGATACGATCGTCGACGGCGTTGCCGACGCGCTCGAGGACTGATAGCTGACTCGCCAGGCGGGCCAGCCCGGACGACGCGTTCAGCCCTCTCGCTCGGGCACTATCGGGTACGACTGGGCGCCGCCGTAGGAGTTGCGCGCGACGAGCGTCGCGACGGCGGCCGTCCCGTCGATCACCGACCGGCGGCGCTCGTCGTACGAGAGGATCGTCAGGTCGAGACACGCCCGCAGCAGGTCGTTCGACCGGTAGCGGTGGCGGTCGCTCGAGGGACCCACCTCGATCGGGTCGCTCGAGCGGAGGTGGTGTTCGTAGACGAGCACGCCGCCGGGAGCCAGCGCCTCCTTCAGCGCCGGGAGGTGCTCGAGCGCCGAGAAAAAGCTCACCGTGATCACGTCGTAGCGATCCGGTTCGAGGTCGGTTTCGGCGAGGTCGGCGCGTCGCCAGTCGACCTCGACGCCGTCCCGGTCGGCGCGCTCTCGGGCCTCTTCGAGGGCGACGTCGGAGACGTCGATCGCCTCGACGTCGTAGCCGTGGGCGGCCAGAAAGCGAGCGTTTCGGCCGGTCCCGGTCGCGACGTCGAGCGCGCGGCCCTCCGGCAGCGTCTCGATGCGGCGCTCGAGTTCGGGGATCGGCTCGTCGGGGAGGTCGAACGTCGGGTCCCGGTAGCGGTCGTTCCAGCGGTCGCGGTCGGACGTCACGGCTCGACCCACGGCTCGAGCGCTCTTGTACGTGTTCACTCGCCCGTCACGTTCGCTCGTCTGGTTCGCCCGTCTCGTTCGTCCGTCTCGTTCGTCCGTCTCGTTCGTCCGGTTCGGACACCGAACCAGTGAACGTTTTATGTCGAAGCCCCTAGGGGTGTCCATGCTCGAGCGCCCAGGCAACGACGGGGCCCGTGACCGTCCAGACCCACGGGACGGCTACTGCGAGTGCGGCGCTCACGGGAGACGAGCGCGGCGGCGACGGCCACGAGCGACGCGGCCGGAGGTGTGGGCCCGATGAAACGCCGCGAGGCCGTCGCTGGACTGGCGAGCGTCGGCCTTCTCGGTGGCGGCGTCGCGCTCTGGCGGAGCACGTCGGTCACGCCGGAGCCATCCGACGCGACCGAAGAGACGGACGACGACGACGCGTCGGACGAGCCCCAGTTCGAACTCGAGACGATCGACGCCGGCGAGAGCGAGGCCGGAACGATCCCGGTCCCCACCGACGGCGTGCTCCTCCTCAATTTCACCTCGCCGTCCTGTGGCACCTGCCAGCGACTGATGCCCCACCTCGAGGACGCGGTCGCGACGCTGAACGAGTCGTACGCGGACGTCCTCACCGTCGTCTCGGTGACGGCTCCGTTCTCGGAGGACGACCTCCGGGAGTGGTGGGCCGAACACGACGCCGACTGGTCGCTCGGCTCCGACCCCAGAGGTCGGCTCAGCACCCGGTATCGAATCACCGGCTACCCCGTCCTCGCCGCGATCGATTCCGACGGCGAGCTGCGCTGGGACGACGACGGCGTCGTCGAGACCAACGTTATCGTCCGCAACCTCGAGCCGATCCTCGAGGAGGCTCTCGAGGCCACCGACACGATAGACGCGGCCGACAACGAGGACGACAGCCAGGCAGTGGGCGACGACGCGGACGGCGACAACACTGACGACGACCCGGACGACGAATTCGCTGACGACGACCCGGACGACGAGCCTGCGGAGGAGACGGCCACGTAATGGAGACTCGAGTCACGGTTCTACGTTGGCGGTTCGGGTCGGCGACAGATTGCTTAAGATAGCGCGCAACCGTATCACCCGTCGTGAACGACTGGTCCCGGGAACGGTTACACTCGAGGTTGATGCTGGGCTGTCTCGTCCTCGGTGTCCCTGCGCTCGGCCTGATTCTGCTGAGCGCCGGCGGTGCCGTCGTCCACGCCGAGTCGCTGCTGGTCGGGGCGCTTCTGGTAGTGGTCGTGGGTGGCGTGCTGTTCGGGATCCTGTTCGAATCGAGGCGGGTGCTGCGGACGACGGCCGTCGCGGCCAGAGAGGCCGGAGAATCCGGACGGATCGTGGGGTCGATTCTCGGCGGGACGATACTAACACTCGCCCTGACTATCGAACTCGGCCTCTCGCCGGTGGTCGCAGCGGGGATCGTTGGGATCGCCGCCGCCCTCGTGGCGCCGACCGTCGCCGTTCCCGCCTACTGTGGTGCCTTCGTGGGCATGACCTCTCCCGAGCTCTTCACGACGTACTGGCACGCCGTGCTCGCTGGTGGGGTCGCAAGCGCCGTCTATCTCTTCGTCCAGCCGGTCTTCCACGGGATCGGGGGCAAACTCGGCACGACGGCGTTCGTCGGGGCGGCGATAACGGTCGTTTTGACCACCGGCACGTTTCACAGTGACCCACTCCCTGGCGGGGATACGATCCTCATCGTCGTCGGCTACTCGGCCGTCGGAGCGGTCGTGACGTTTTCGCTCCACACGCGCCTGCTCTCCGACCCTGTCCTCGCGTCGGGGATCGTCGGCGTCGTCGGCGGAGTCGGGTTACCCACGCTGTACGGCCACCCCGGCGACCTCGCGGCAGCGGGCGTCTTCGCCGCCTCGTTCGCCGGCATGACGACTCGAGAACGGATTCCGGACGAGCGATGGATCCTCCTCACGGGAGCCATGGTGGGGATCGTCGTCGTGTACACGACGCCGTATCTCGGTGGCTCCGGCGGAAAGTTGGGGACCATCGCGTTCGGCTCGAGCCTCGCCATCTATGGGTTCCTCGGACGGCTCCACCTCGTCCGGCTGCGACGGCATCTCGAGGACGTTCCACGGCGTGACGTGACGTGAGGGGGACTAGCCGTCAAAACGGTCGCGGAAGCGTACTCAGGCTTCCGCCTGCCAGGTCCGAACCCGGTCGGCGCTGACGCCGTCGACATCTTCGGCGACCGCGTCGGGGTCGGCCTCGGTGAGGTCCTCGAGGCTCTCGATTCCCGCGTCGGCGAGCTTTTCGACCGTCTTCGCGCCGATGCCGTCGATCGACTCGAGGTCGGAGCCGCTCTCGGATTCTCGAGCCTGGAACTCCCGATAGTTACAGATCGGACAGCCCAGTTCCCAGGGCTCGTCGCCGCTGTGGACGACGAGTTCGGGCAGCTCGTGTTCGTCACAGCGCATCTCGGTGACTTCGATCTCGCCGCGACGCGGGAGCGGCAGCGAGTACTCACAGTCGGGATAGCGCGTACAGCCGACGAGCCGGGAGCCGCTCTGGAGGGTCTTGATCGCGAGTTCGCCGCCCTCCTCCGAATTACAGTCCGGACACTCCCCGAGGATCGGACCCTCGCCGGCGTCTTCGGCCTTACAGAGCGGGCAGCCGTGGACGAACGTCTGACGGCCCGCGAGCATCTTGACCTCGTTCAGGTCGTGATCTTCACACTCGCGTTCCATGATCAGCGGCTTGCCCGTCGAGGGCAGCGGGAGCGTGAACTCACAGTCGGGGTAGCCGTCACAGCCGACGAAATACGAGCCGTGGCGACTGCGTCGAACGAGCAGGTCCTCGCCACAGTCCGGACAGGGGCCGAGACGCTTGTCGTCTTTGAGCGACTTCCGCAGGTGGTCGCCGATCTCCTCGCGGGAGTCCCCGAGGTTCTCGAAGATCGCCTCGAGCATCTCCCGGGACTCGTCGGTGACCTCCTCGAGGGTGGCCTCGCCGGAGGCGATGGCGTCCATGTCGGCCTCGAGCTGGGCGGTCATCTCCTCGCTGACGACCCGGTCGGCGTAGTTCTCGGCGGCCTCGACGACGGCCATCGCGAGCTTCGTCGGCCGCGGCGGATCGCTCTCGACGTAACCGCGGTCGTACAGTTTCTCGAGGATGTCGTGGCGGGTGGCTTTCGTCCCGATGCCCATCTTCTCCATCGTCTCGATGAGCCGCGACTGACCGTAGCGTCGCGGCGGCTGGGTCTCTTTCTCCTCGAGGTCGACCTCGGAGAGTCCGAGTTGCTCGCCTTCCTCGACGGCTGGGACGTGGTTCTCCGCGGTGCTGAAGTACGGGTATACCTCGTGGTAACCGGGTTCGACGAGCCGTTTGCCGTTGGCCTTGAGCCGGCAGTCGGCGACCTCGGCGACGACCTTGAGGTGTTCCCAGACGGCGGCGTCGGCGACCGTCGCGTAGAACCGGCGGACGACGAGTTCGTAGATCTCCCACTCGTCGTCGCTGACGTCGCCGCCGCGGGCAGGAATCTCGCCCGTCGGGTGGATCGGCGGGTGGTCGGTCGTCTCCTCGTCGCCCTCCGTGGGGACGATCTCGTCGGCCTCGAGTAAGTCCTCGGCGGCGTCGCCGAGCGTCGGGTGGCCGACGAACTCGTCGAGTAAGTCCTCGGGGACCAGGTCGTCTGGATAGACGGTGTTGTCCGTCCGCGGGTAGGTGATGTAGCCGGCGGTGTAGAGGTCCTCGGCGATCGACATCGCCCGCTGGGCGGAGTAGCCGAGCGCGCTGGCCGCGCGGATGAACTGGGTCGTGTTGAACGGCGTCGGCGGCGTGTCGGTCCGGGTACGCCGGTTCACGTCGACGACGGTCGCCGCGTCGTGACTCGAGAGCGTCTCGTAGACCTCCTCGGCGACGGCCTCCTCCCAGACGCGTTCGGCCTCGTTGTCCTCGTCGTCGCGGTAGAAGTACTGGGCCTCGAAGGACTCGTCGGCTTTCGAGAGGTCCGCGAACAGCTCCCAGTACGTTTCGGGATCGAACGCCTCGATCTCGCGTTCGCGGTCGACGATCAGCTTCAGCGTCGGCGACTGCACCCGGCCAACGGAGATGAAGTCGTTGCCGAGCTGGCCGGCCGACAGCGAGAGGAATCGGGTGAGCGCCGCCCCCCAGACGAGGTCGATGATCTGGCGGGCCTCGCCGGCGGCCGCCAGATCGAAGTCGAGATCGTCGGGCTCGTCGAAGGCGTTCTGCACCTCGTTTTCCGTGATCGAGGAGAACCGAACGCGGCGGATCGGGACCTCTTCGTCCACCTCGCGGACGATATCGTAGGCTTCCTTCCCGATGAGTTCACCCTCGCGGTCGTAGTCGGTCGCGATCGTCACGCGATTGGCCTTCCGCGAGAGGATCCGCAGCGTCGCGACGATGTTCTCTTTCGTCGCCGTCTTCTCGACGGCGGCGTCGATCAGTTCGACGGGTTCGACGTCCCGCCAGTCGGAGTACTCCGACGGGAAGTCGACGCCGACGACGTGGCCCGACAGCCCCACGCAGCGTTTGCCACCCCACGCGTAGACGTTCACGCCGTTCTCGCGACTCGAGTCGTAGGTCCCACCGCTCAGGATGTCGGCGATCCGTCTGGCGGCGTTATCCTTCTCGGTGATGATCAACTCCACCGCGGATCACCCCCCGGCACGGTTGGCCCCGGTCCCAGCAGCGAGCGAGTGTCGCACATCGTCGGGCGGTACGCCTGAGTATCTGATAACGCTTTCGCCAAAACCGACCGACAGCGCGGGTGTGCGTGCGGTCGGGAGGGACGCGCTCGCGTGGCGCCGCCCTGGCTGACCGGTCAGCCCGAGACCGGCGGAACTGCAGACGCTCAGGAGGCGTTCAACGGGAGATCCACGTCCGTCGGCTCCACGCGGGGGAACCGAAGGGTCACCACAGTGCCGCCGTCGTCGCGCTCCTCGAACGCGAGGTCGCCGTCGACGCTCGAGACGATCCAGTTGACGATCCAGAGACCGAGCCCGCTCGAGTGCTCGAGCTGTGAGCGTTCCCGGTCGCCACAGAGGAGTTCTCGCTCCGATCGCGGAATGCCGGGACCGTTGTCGGCGATTCGAACGACGACGACGTCGTCTTCGGTCCGTTCCTCGGCGGTGATCTCGACCCGCGGGGTCGGCGCGTCGTTGTGTTCGACCGCGTTCTCGAGGACGTTCTCGAGGGCGATCCGGACCGCGTCCGTCCCCCAGATCCACAGGCAGCGCTCGATCGATCGGTCACACTCGAACCCGCCGAACTCGTCGCGGACGGCCGCGAGCGCGTCGTCGACGAGCACCTCGATCGGCAGGGGAACGATGTCCGCGTCCGCAGCGACCAGCCGGTTCGCCGTCCGGATCTCTTCGCTGATCGAGACCAGCTCCTCGGCGACGGCCCGGATGCTGGTCGCGAGCGGTCGGTCCTCCTCGAGTCGCTCCTCGAGGAGGGCCGCGTAGCCGTCGATGACGGTCATCTGATTTCGCATGTCGTGGCGAACGATCCGGTTCAGGATCTCGAGCTGTTCGGTCTGGGTCTCGAGGCGACGTTCGTACTCCTTGCGGTCGGTGACGTCCTGGACGACGCCGATCGCGCTGCTCGGTCCGTCCTCGGTGAACGTCAGTTCGGCTTTCTGTCGGACCCACTTCGTGGTGCCCTCCCCGGTGACGATCCGGTGTTCGAGGTCGTAGGGAGCGCCGCGTTTGGCTTTCTCCCACGCCGTATCGACGGCCGTCCGGTCCTCCGGGTGGACGTGTTCTATGAACCGCTCGTGGTCGATCGGCTCGTCGCGTCGCTCGAGTTCGTAAATCTCGTAGACTTCGTCGGACCAGCGAATCTCGTCGGAGGGGATGTCCTTCTGCCAGCTCCCGAGATCCGCGACCCGCTGAGCTTGCGAGAGGTGGGCCTCCCGCCGGCGTAACTCCGCCTCGGCTTCCTTGCGGTCGGTGACGTCCCAGATCGCCCCGCGGAGTCGGACCGTCTCGCCGTCTTCCCGGTAGGGCTCGCCTCGAGTGCGGACGTCCCGGACGACGCCG
>LFCJ01004338.1_pt1 | contig 10398 bp, 12 predicted proteins | sample 643141 | NCBI WGS metagenome assembly LFCJ01 (sample SAMN03766243, study PRJNA286221) | soda lake metagenome | biome: soda lake; feature: Kulunda steppe; material: water; isolation source: sample B1-Br-g2 brine of Lake Bitter-1 | place: Russia: Kulunda steppe | collected 2010-07 | reverse complement strand
TGGATGAAGTGAACGTCTGGAATCCCGTGTTCGACGACAATCTTAGCAATGATATCTCGGTGGTCCATTTTGAACGTCGGCGAGACAGGAGAGACACACGGGATGCCGTGAGCGTGGGCAGTTATCGCGTCGGCCATCCCCTCTGTGATCACGAGGGGTTGGCCATTGCTTATCGTCTCCCGACCGTAGATTGGTTCGTCGACGGCAACCCACGGCTTGCTTTTTGCGAGCTTTGAGTATTTGCCGCTGGTGAAATCCCTCGGATGGGTGTTGTCGTCGGTGTCGAAGTTTCCTTCCCGACCGATCAGATACGCCGGTCGGCCTTCCTCATCAAAGTACGGGAAGACATACCGACCAGTGAACATCGTCGCGAACGGTCGGGGCTCTTTCTCGGGGTCCTCGTAGAACGGGCGGAAGTCAAGGACTACCTCACCGGTATCGTCGTTGCGGATGAAATACTTGGAGTTTCGTGGCGTGCCGAACAGTCCAGAGGCTTGCAGGGTTTCATAGCGGAAGCCCTGATCTCGGAGGTGTTCGTAAAGGGCGGTGTTGTCGGTCGGTGCCCAGCCCAGTTGCTTTTCAGCGACAATTTTGTCGGTCCAGCCTCGAGTGTCGGCCCCAAGGAACTGGTAGGGATTTGTCTCAGCGTCACCCAGTGAGTCGGCTGGATCGAACGTGCCAGGAATGTCTTCAGGGTCGGTGTCTGCATCCGGTTGGTCGAGTGCTGGAGATACTCCTGGGTGGGTTGGATCGAGTTCGTCGAATGTATCGAATTCTGTATTTTCAATAGCTGACTGTATCGGATAGGCAGTTGGGTTGCGATTATTGTCGGTCTCGCGGGCAGTTTCGTGGTTGAACTCTGGGGATACTCCTAGATGGGTTGGATTGGTTTCGTCGATACTATTGATTTCGGTATTTTCAATAACTGATTCTATCGGATAGGCAATCGGCTCTCGGGTAATATCGGTGAAATACTCGCGGGCTGTTTCGGGTTTGACGTAACCCTCTTCGAGAGCGTGCCGTCGGTTCCACCGGACGTGTTCTGTGATGGTGGTGTCGAGGTGGTCGTGGAAGAACGCAACGGCTTCCTCGAGACAGGCTTGCACTGCCTCGAGGTCGGGCTTCGGGAAGATTGCGAGGTCTTCGCTGGCAACCTGCTGGAGCTGTGTGTTTGGTGTGGCGGTTGGCTCTGTTGGGAGATCAAGGTCAACACCCATTCTTGAACCCTCGTTTGTACCGTCTCCTTCGGAGTGAGATTCAGCAGCTACCTCCCCTTTTACAGGCTGCTGTTGCACACCTTCGTCTTGGGCTGTCTGCGAAGGTTCTTTTCGAGACTGGTTTACACTCTCTTCTGGGCCAGAGCCTGATGAGTTATGGGCTGGGGCGGTACTACTATCTTCTAATTCGTCTTCTCCTGACAGAGGGGGTTCTTGTTCACTTTTCCTAACTGGTTCTGTAGCGGGTTCGGAACTCTCTTCTGGAATACTATCAGCATTTTCTGAAATTATATCTTCATCTTCATCACTCGGTTTGGTATCAGAGTCGTCTTGAACATCTACAATTTCATCTTGGTCGTTGCCTTTTTCAAAATCTATTGTCAAATCGATTTTGCCGTCCACTGGGTAACGATCCTGCTCAAAAGCTCTTTCACTAATATACTCACTTTCATCTGTTTGTGGATTCCTGAACGTATATCTACTGTCCACTTTTCGGATTAAGCCGTCTTGTTTAGCTCTCTCAAATGTTTTAGTCGCGTTGTCTCTTGTTATTCCATATTTTGATTGTTGACTTAGCAAAATACTTGCTTCAGATATATTATCAAATGGTTCTTTTTCTTTTGGAACCACGTCACGCCAATATTTGGGGACTCTGCGGGAACCAGGTATTATATCTTTTCCTTGTTCTTTGAGTATGCCAACATCCACTGCGGCTCCGATGATAGCTAAAACAATGTCTTTTGACTCTATTCCATCTCCCATTTGTAATATCTTCCCTATCGTACTAGGTTCAAACGGATCATCGAGACTTTCAAAATCAAACCCAACCTCTTTGAAGAGAGAGTCCCATGTTGAATATGTCTGGTAGCGTTCAATCTGATTTGGTGTGAGGTAGTCTTCGTAGTTATCCTGTGGGCCGGGGATCCTTACCACTGGTTTGTCTCCACCACCTTCAACGATTGCTCCGGAAACAATTCCGATGTGAATTGCATCTTCGATATCATTGAGCGTCCAGATACCTGCTGACCGGACGGCGTCGAAAAACCGCTCACGGTAAATCGGGCGTTGGTTGTCGAGTGATACATTCCTCCACACTCTCGCCCATATTCTTGTTTGGGTGGGATCGTTTTCCCCGAATTTTTCAAGCTTGTTTTTGTCTATTCGGGGATTATCTGGCAAACTATATTCTATCAATAAATTTTTTCTCTTTAGATATTTGATTGACTCATTCATTGTTTATCGTTGTGTACAACTTTCTGATTGTGGATTTGCTTGTCAAGTTATTTTTGAAGGGTGTTTACTCGCCGTTTTTATTTTTATTATTACCCTTTCTTTTGACTTCCATTTCAAGTTCTCTTTTAACTTTTTGTGCCATTATTAGTAATATTTCACACGGAGCAATTTAAAGCTATTTTAATTTCATTCAGACTTCGACATAGATTAGTAAAATTTTATAGCTCTATCTACCATAGATTTTCGAGGTTGATGGATCAACAACCACTAAGAATGGTTTTCCTATTCTTTTGGAGGTACAATCAATAAAATTCAGACATTAATCCTAAGGCTACTGTTCTGAGTATCTGATTCTCCAAATTTCCAAATGTTTCGATACTAGTATATAGTTGAAATTAAAATGCACTGAGTCACATCAGAGTGCACACATCTATTGAGTGAAGCCTCATACCGCGGTTCAATAATCACCCCTGGCTCTATCCACCAATGAGCCAATTTCCTGTTCAACAATATCAGACAGCGATTGATTCGTCTCGTAACAGTAATCCATTACTGCCTGTTTCTCTTCGCTTGTTAGGCGAATCGCCACGCGTGGAACCTCTAAGTACTGATCATACCGTCTCCCAAGCAACACGCGTCGTTTAATCTCCCCAATTGCCTTTCCTGGTTGGCTAACCGACTTATCAACAAACTCCATAGCATCATCGCTGGTATCGAACTCAACAGCGGTAGCTGCGATTCCCAAGATGCGTTCGTCACAGATCCGGTCTTGCTTCCGTCCTAATCGGGCGGCTACAGACCACCACAGGTCGCCATAATATCGTACGTTCTGGTTGTGGTTTCGGAGAGCAGCCCACTGCTGTGGCGTCCCCTCAGGTCCATTGTTCAGCAATGGATGGACCTCAGTTGGCAATGAAAGTGCATCGAGATATCGCCGAACCGTCGCTGGGGATTTTATTGTCCGCTTGGCGATTTGTTCGATCAAATCTTGCCTCGATGTTGCGTCATCACCTAGTTCGTCGGCTAGTGATTGGCAGTACCGTGCCCATTCGTATGGTGACCGCTCACGGACGATACTGGCCGTTTCCGTTGCCTCAAGCGCCGCTAACGCCGTGTCATACATTTTGACCGGCAGGACCTCCCATCCACAGGCTGTGGCTGCTTGATACCGCTGCCAGCCATCAGTTATGTGGTAGATATCGTCCTCCTGGTCAGGTCGAACAATCAACGGCAGAGCGATCCCATGTTGGTTGATCGACCGTTGAAGCGAACTCGTTGGAGTTACCTCTCGTGGGTTGTGCTCTCCCAAAATGAGCTGATCACTTGGAATCAGTTGATCGTAACTTTCCGGGAGGAGGTCACGATCGATTTCGTCCGGAATAAAATCAGTGTCTGTCGACATAACTCAGCTCCACCCCTGCTCGTCGGCCAGTTGTTCGAGTCGTTCCTGATACAACTCTCGGACGAGTTCTCCATGTCCTCGAGCATTCCGACGGTTCATCGCCTGAACGTGCCATCGACTATGCCGCTGGGTCTCTGGACCCAGTACGTCGACTTTTTTGAACGGCCGGGTCGGCTCGATTTCCTCGTAGGACCTCTTGAGCGCGCCAGCCTGCCGCTGAAGGATGTCTCCAAAGACCTCCTGATGCTCCGTTGGTGGTGCCTCATCTAGCTCAGCGGTCAATTCGTGGCGAAACTCCCGAAGTGTTCGCCGAAGCTCCTGCTCAGACATCTCCTCGAACCGTAACGATCCAACCGCCTCCAAGACCGCATCTGTCGGATCAATTGTCTCTGTCTCGAGTTCGGTTGCAACTGTCTCGTGAAGCGCAACAACCTCACGTGACGTCCCAGACCGTCCGTCACCACTTCCAAGTTTCGTACGCGTATCGATCCCGTAATTCGACATCGCTGTCCGCTCCTGAGCCGTGCGATCGTCCGGATTTTTGAATAGTGACTGCAAGATCGGCGGGAGGGTAGCAGTCCGGAGGTGACCACGAACGATCTTGAGCGCGTTCTTATCAGTTCTTCCGAGGTACCGTTGGGCAAGATACTCGACCGTCTGTTTCTCCGTGGCGAACCGAGACTGGTTTCCAGCGCCGACGAAGTCATCACCAGATGTGCCGCTCCCAACCTCGAACGAGGGCTCTGGGAGGGTACACGCTGTCTGAGCACAGTGACGCAATAATGCAGCTTCGTCTGCGACCGAGGTGCCACAGGCTGGACACGCTGACGGTTCCTCGTGTGGCCGAACCAACTCATAGATGAGACTGAGCTGTTGAGCAATCTCCTGTTCGGAAAGATCTCGCCGGTCCGTGTTCTCGCTAAGTGACGTCCACGCTGCCTCTACGTCACTCGAGCGGACAATCTTACACGGAACTAGTTCGTGGCCAGCCTCCATTGCTGCGTGATAGCGTCGTGAGCCTGCGATGATCGCATACTCAGATTCAGACTCAGCCTCGGTCTCCTGCTCAACGTCGCTCAGTGTGTTTGTGTAAGTTACCCCCAAGCCAACGTCGTCGAGCGGACGGACAATGATATCTTGATAGAGTCCGGCTGAGTCGATCGAGTCCGCGAGGCGACGATCCGGTTCGTCACCACTCCATGCACGGTCACGAGACTGCAGGGGATCGAGCGTTAATACCTCAATTGGAAGTTCAGTCCGCTCGATCATGATCAGATGGAATCGGCCTCGGCCATGTCCCGAATGATTTGTTGCCAGCCCACCTGCTCGAGTGTTACCGCAACATCCTCACCCCCGGTGTTCTCGATGTCGACTGCTGCAAGGAAGCTTTCAGTATCCCCAGAGAGTTTCTGCTGGACATCGGCGACGGCGTCGTCATACCGCTCGTAGACAGTGAGGTCATCCGAGACGATAACATAGAATCCATCGCCGTGGTCCGGGTTGACGGTGAATTGTGTGCCTCTGGTCATTTGCTTGCCCCCGATGGCTGGGTGCCGTCCTGTGACTCAACGGTGACATCGTCCTGGAGTTCAAGCACGTGGTCGTCGGCGACACGGTAAGATTTGAGCATCCCGTAGTCATCTGGAAGCACGTGGGTGTTGATCCGGATCGCAAGCCGGTCCGGTGAACGCGGTCTGACATCGGTCGGGCCGCCCCAACTCATGTACCGACCATCCGACTGCTGGTGGCGTTTGGCTGCTGTCTCAGTGACCGACCGTAGGTTGAGGTTCCGAATGTTGAACCCCAACTCGGCATAGAGGCCACGATTGACGTTGAGCCGCTTTGTTCGTTCGCGGACCGGCTCTTCTGCTGGATCCGCGACAAACCTGAGATCAAATTCAGGCGTTTGTGCCGGGGTAACGGCCATCAACCGTTCGTCGGTGACTCGAATAGTGAACGACGTCACTGCGAGGTCAGGCTCTGCCATCCCCGACTCTTGAGAGAGAATCGCATCAACCTCATCGAAGAGTGTCTCCCGAATGTCTGCTGTCAGGGGGTTATCAACCCCTTCTTTTCCGGGAAGAGCTTCGTAATCGACGTTGATTCGATGGTGCGTTCGCTGTTCTCGAGAGATGCCATACTGGAGCAAGTCATCCAAATTCGTCCGGTTGGTCGTCTCGACACTTCCATGCGCTCTGAACTGGATTATATCCTCTCCAAAGGCTGCAAAGATAGCGCGTGCGGAATTCGTCAGAATTGACGGGATCTGAACGCTCCGCGGTAAACCGTCAACGGTCTCTGAGATGCTACTCATTGGCGCCCCCGCAGGGATCCTGGCGTATTTTTGAATCTATGCTCTTTGTCGATGCCGGAATTCTGAAGTCCGGCCGTCGTCTCCGTTGTCATGGGTCAATCCATAGGAAACCCAGTTCGGGTGTGGCAGCACCCGGACGTTTTGACCGATGTTACGACCCTTGGAACTGGGTTCCTGACCATTTCTTATTCACGAAATGGAATAAGTCTTCCCATTTCGTATTAGAGAAATGGGAATCGGGGGATCATTATCTACTTACGGGCTCGTGCGCTCGTAGCAAACTAATGCCCCGTGAGCGAGATGATGAGAGTGGAAAATACACAGATACATACAGTGACGAAGATTTTGTCGAGGCCATTAAAAAAGAAGGGGGGCTGGCAGGAACAGGAACAGTTGCTGAAATCGTTGGTTGTAGTCACCGACAAGCGCTCAACCGACTCAAGGAGCTTGAAAAGGCGGATGTGATCACTAGCAAAGATGTTGGGCGCTCACTAGTTTGGCAGATTTCTTCAGACAATTGATAAGAATGACCCGGTACTCTAGCAAGCTTATCAGTAGTTGGTAATACGGTTTCTTTATTCAGAAAGCGTCATGGAAGTAGATCGGTTGGGAGATACTGCGAGCAATCAACCGGGATTGCTTCCCATGCTGACTGAATCGCTTGATATCCTGTCCAGCCTTCTCCTCGGAGCATCTCACCACATGCCTTGCAGAACTCTTCTACGGTGCACTCATCTTTTTTTAACAAAAGGTATAGGAGAAATGGAGGGGCGACTGCCCGTCCTGTTGCTGTATCGGCATCATCAAATACTCGGTTGATCAATCGTCGCCCATGTTTATCCATCAGAATCGCAAACCGATAGTGATCTATATTCTGTTCAATGTCGATCTGTAATGACTTTTCTCCAGCATCCTCTCCGTGTGGGCGTGGAACACATGTAACCACTGTAAACGAATCATTCGTATCGTCGTTGAACGGTTCAAGAGCATTTTTGCTCCCATAGTGTAGCCTCCGCTCCCTCGTTCCTTCGGGAGCGTATTCCGCGTTTTCTCGAACATGACGAGACAATTCTTGATAACAGACGTTTGTGGTCGTGATTTGGAGTGTTTCCACAATCCTTTCCCAAAGATCGGTGTCCGCTACTGCGATTAACGCATCTGTGTCAACAATAATTGGATGGCGTTTCTCGTCTCTTCCCATCCTTATTTTTGATAGACTCCACTCGTATCAAGTTCCATCGCGTCCTCAAAGGCTTCTTTCTCGCGTTGTATCTCTTCTAAGCCGTCTCCGATTAGCACTTCTGCAACCTCATCAGAGATTTCTCCTTGCTCATACCGTTGGTGGATCTCTATCTTCTCCTCATCCGAAAGCGTTTCACGGAGTTTCTCCTGAAGGCCTTGTCGGGCAAGTTCACTGATGTTGATCCCCCCGAGGCGGATCTGATCAACGACCTTCGAGGCCTCTTTCTCGGTTTTTCCTCGGAACTGGATTTTATCGCTGTTCGCAGCCATCTTACTCTACTTTCTCTCCATGACCCCATAGATGTTGTGACACGCCATCCATGTGAGTACAGCTGCTTATCTCAGTCGCTAATATAAAAGTCAATCCACTGTTATAACCAGTGGCTCGGCACCTTCCATTTCGATACCCAGTGGGACTTGTTGTTGATACGAGAGCGTTTCGTACTTACCGCCCGATCTCGAGTTCGTGGACCGCCTCCTCGGGCTCGAGGCCGTGTTCGACAAGACGGTCGGCGGCCAGCTGCCAGGCGTAGTCGGCAAGTTCGGGATCAGCGTGTTCGTAGTCAACGGCGAAGCGAGTCAGTGCAACCGCGGTCAGGATGTCGTCTCGTCGGTACATCACCGACGTTTGCTGCGGCCACCGATTCCAGTACTGGCGATACTCGTCGTACAGTGTGTACGTTGGAGAGCGTGTTCTTACGCAAAGGGCGCTCGAAGGCGATTTGGGCGTTGAACTGCTCTCATTGCCACTCTCGCTCTTGTGTGCCACTGACAAAGCAACGAACTACGCCCAAACCCTCGTAGCAATCCGTGAGTACGTCAGACAGCAGAATCAAGTGGGTTCACGCACTTGTCCCGAGAAGACACTGCTAATGGAAATCCCCGAACAACTTCGCTGTCTGTTTTCTGCAACCGTCGACGAGCGAGACGGATCATATATCATTGAAGTGCCGAAACAAGAGATTCAACGTGGGAGCCTCGAGACGGGCGAAACGTATCGTGCGGCGATTCTACCGTCGCCTTCGACTGAGAAGTCAGACAAAACTGACCAGTACCAAGAGCGTGAAGATGAGACATTAAAGCCGCCTGTTGAGGAAGGTGAACAACGCACGGTCGAGATTGAGGATCTTGGCGATCAGGGTGATGGCCTTACTCGCGTCGAGCGCGGGTTCGTTGTTATCGTTCCGGATACCGAACAGAGTGAACGGGTCACTGTCGAAATTACAGATGTGCGTGAGAACGTTGCCTTCGCGGACGTCATCAAACGCCTAGATTACTACGAATGACTTCTTGCTCTAGATATCTTTTCTGAGACTACAGAACGTTCCCCACCCGAAGCGCTATACAGCGGTCGGCCTCACAATTAATTGATGGCTGGGTTCACCGACCAACGGCCACCGCTACCTGAGTGGATCCGCGAATGCTATCAGTGCCTGCGTAAGCAACTCTGCAAACTGGAATCCAGTACTGACAGCAAACCAGGGGTTGATCGCGAAGAGGCCATTGCACTGGTTCTGACTGACTGTGAGACCGCACTCAAGCCCAAAGACGTCGAATACGCACTCAAACGACTCCTCGATCATGGATATCTGTATCAAGTCGACTCAGAACTGCGGCTAACGATCCCAGACGAACAGTGTCCTTCTGAGGAGCAGTTGGAATGATCGCCGCAGAAAATACCAATTAGTGTTTTACAGCCAACAGAATCGCATTGGTTTATTGGACAGCTGATCGGGGAGTCCCTATAATCGATCTCACGGGAGTTTCTCCGCAGATTCAACAAGCTCATCCTCAGTTTGCCAGCGGTACAACCGCCCCACCTGGTCGAACAACTCGAAGACACCGTCTTGCATCCAGCCGAACGGATGCTCCTTGTCCTCGTATTCTCGCTTGAGCACATGACTTTTCGAGAAATATTCGGTCGTACCGACGAGCAGTCCCTGTTCGACGAGGAAGTCACTCGGTTCTTTCTCTGCCACGCCAACGAGGGACGTCACGATATCTGCGAGTAGGCAGAATTTCTGGATGCTGTTATCCCACTCGCCCCGGATGTCGACCATCCGGAACGCATACGCGTCGGTGCGCCGGTTGAGACGATCGACCACCAAGTTTAGTCGCCGAATCGGCTCACGATCGTAGTTCCCCAGCACGAAGTACGACCGATCGTTCTCGTAGACGGGTGTCAGCTCGCTCAGAGTGTGGAGGACTTCTTCGTTGTCCGCTAGCGAAATTTCGTCTTCGCCGAGCTGGTCTTTGACGCTAGTGAGACCCCCCTCGGGGACAGGCGGCTCCTCGTCAGTCATACATGACCTGACTCAATGCTATGCGAAATTATTTATGGAGTAATTTACCTAGTCAATTATACTTGGTTTACCCCAGGGTAATCTACTCAGAGGTAAACTTCTTGATGCCAGGGCGTGTACCGCACTGCATGAGCACTGACCTGGGAACCGCTGAGGGGATGAAAAAACGCGAACTCGTCCATTTTGTTACTCAACAGACTCGGTTCGCGCTCATCAACAATATCCTGCAACATCCTGAGCAGCTCCCCTCGATGTACGAACTCGAGGAACTCAACCCCAGCGTGAGTGATGCAACCGTCTACAAGCACATTCAGAAGCTCATTGACGCCGGGATTGTTAAGGAGGTTGCACTAGCTGATGATCAGCGCCGACAGGGCTATCCTTGGAAATTCTATAGCCTCACGGAGGAAGGCCGCGAGTTTCTCGAGGAACACAACCTGCTCGCTGCCGAGGAGACCCTCCAACAGATCTATCAGACTATCTCTGATAAACCTGAGAAAATGGTCAAGTACGAGAACGCCCCCCGCCCTGACGGCGCATAGAAGGACTCACTGTTTCTGAATACTCAGCTCTGCACGTTCATAAACTCCCTTCTGAATGGAGGAAGAGGTGGTCGATTTTCTCCATCAATCCATCGAGATCGCGGTCTGGTTGGTCGCGCACCCACGAGAACATGTTGTAGATGGC
>LFCJ01004337.1_pt1 | contig 10398 bp, 20 predicted proteins | sample 643141 | NCBI WGS metagenome assembly LFCJ01 (sample SAMN03766243, study PRJNA286221) | soda lake metagenome | biome: soda lake; feature: Kulunda steppe; material: water; isolation source: sample B1-Br-g2 brine of Lake Bitter-1 | place: Russia: Kulunda steppe | collected 2010-07 | reverse complement strand
TAAAGCGGACAGCCTTCGGGTAGAACAGGTTCACACGGTCGTAGGATTCGCTGCCAACACCCACCGAGTCAATCGCAAACGGTGCGTTCCAACTGGGCTGGACGTGTTCTCGAATCGTCTCGTAGTTATCAATGTGGTCTTCACCGCGCCACCACTCCATTATCTGCATATCGCGTCCGAACACACCAGCCAGCGCGTTGTAGTCGCCGCTGGTCCCGCCGCCGCGCACAACGTCCCATCCAATCCCCTGTGGAGTGGCCGTCTTGAACTCCGGTTCGGCACGGAAGGCGTCTTCCACGTCCTTGACCGTGAACGGGCGAGGTACGTCGGCGGCCTGTGGGGAGATAACGCCCATCCGCCGTCGGTACCATCGAATGTCCAAATCGTCGCGGTCATAGCTTCGACGGGCTTTCTCGATACCCGGCCACGGACTCTGGTTCCACGACAGCCAGTCCTTCTTAATCTGGTTCAGCCGAACCAACTCCGGTATCATCTGATTCTCTACGGAGTCTTTGAGAACTGGGTAGCCTTCATCGGTCGTCTTCACTGAGCCATCGGGGTTCTTCTGATACGGGTCAGGGTGGTTAAGTTCGATGCCAACGTTGTGACTCTCGAAGCTGGAGTACTGTTTAAGCGTCCAACTGGGGTCGTCCATCAAGTCGTAGACGACGTTTGCCTCATCGCGTGGCGGGTTAGCCACAGCGACAATCTTGTCGTTATCGTCAGTCAGCATGGACTCCATCGAGTCGAACACGTCGGCGTTGACGCTGGACTTGTCGGCTTCCTCAATCACGCCCATCGTGTACTCGTTGTGGACACCCTCAAGCTCACCTGCGTCACCCGGACTCGATGCCTCCCAAAAGCACTGGGGATGGCCCTCGATACGGATACGCGGTGGATTCGTTCGGAGGTAGCGACCGGGCAGACCCCACGAGTTACTGTGCAGGTCCTCGACGGGTCGGCAGTAGGTACGTCGGAGCTTGGGGTAGGTTCCCGAAGTCGCAAGCACTGATGCAGGGAAGTTCACAAAGAGGAACGCCAGCGAGAAGCAGGCCAAACAGAACGTCTTGCCGAAACCGTTGCCAGCCACGACGAGCGTCTTCTGGTTGTTGCAGATAGCCCGAATCAGTTCGCACTGTGGCTCGGTCAGCGTGACGCCGAGGATGTCGTCAATCCACTCGATGTAGGCTTTGGCCTCGTCTTCTTTCTTGAGCTTGACGTAGTACTCCGGCGGGTGGGCGTCGGCAGGGTCGGGTGCATTGGGGCCACGCTGTTGGAACGACATTCAGCCGTGGCTCCGAAGGTTGTTATGCGCTTGGTGGTTCATCGTCATTGTTCTCGTTCTCGTCCGTGTCGGTGTCCGTATCCTCGTTCGGCCACTGATTCGAGCGGTGTTTGTTCCGCTCAGTCTCGACCTCACGTTCTCTCGCGGCTGCACGTGGATGTTGACTAAACCACGTCGGGTCCAGCTTGTCGAAGAAGTAGTGGCAGACTGGACAGACGAGGAACCAGCCGCTCTTGTCGTCCGTATCGTATGGAAGGGCGACTGGCTCGATTTGTCCGTCACAGTTGCCACAATCACGGGGCACTGTCCGAATCCATGTATTGTACTGTCGTTATTCTTGCGACTGCGACAGTATCCCGATGCGACTGGTACGGACACGGCTTACTCCTCGCCACGGGCTTTCTTTTGCTCGCTGTGGGCCTGCTTGAGTGCCTCCATGTAGACTTCGCCAGCATCGCCAGAGATGTGGAGTTCGTCAGGCGCTTCATCGAGTTGGCCGAGCTTGAACAGGAAGTCGTTGTACTCCATCTGACTGCTCAAGGCGTTGTCCCACAAATCAGCAGCTTCACGCCGGAGCGAGGCGGCTTTGGTGTATTCGCCCGCGTCCTCCAAGTTCTCGGCTTGGTCAATCAGCTTGCCCGCCTGCTCGATGATAGAGGTGATTGTTTTCTCACCCAGCCAGCGTGTGTTAGATACCGCGCGGTCGCCGCTGCGTTCGCGTTGATACTCCCGAAGGCGGTCCATGTCCTTCGAGATTTGTTGTTGCGAAACGCCGTATCGCTTGGCGAGTTCAGACTGGTTACGCCGGAGATTACGCGGGTGTCCGGCTTCCTCAATCATCCGGTAGATTTCTGAGCGACGCTCGATGTAGGTGTAGTCGCCCGCCGCCTTGCCCGCTGGCGGCTTTATCTCGTCATAGTTAGGAGTATCATCAGCCATCGTGTTGTAGTAGAATGTACACTCGGCTAATCAATATTCCGACGTTGACGACAGTCCCCCCAACGCTGAATAGTCACGATAAGGAGATATCAGTATGAATTGGACTCGCTTCAAGTGGTATCAGTTTCGCTGGCAGTGTGGAGCCGCAGTGATGGCTCCACTGCTCTACATCGTGAGTGACACACTGGGCGTTCCAGCGTGGGCGTCCATGTTCATCTGCTCGCTGGTCGGAGCCTGCATTATGTATCCGGCGGACAAGTACATCTTTACGTCCGACCGGTTCAGCTAAGAAGGAATTGAATCAGCGGCTACACCGAGAGCGCACTGATTGCTTCGACGGATTTCGTACGGAGTTGGTCATCAAGCTCGTCAAACGGGGCTGCATGGACGTTGGCCAATGTTCGGTACTCGTCGTAGAGTTTCTGAGCGGTGACTGCGCCCACACCGGGGATAGCGTCACTGAAACGGTCGAAGCGGTCGCGTTCGATATAGTCAGCCAGCCAGTCACAGAGTGGCTGGTCATGGACGACGCCCGCAAACAGTTCGCGTTCAACGTCAGTCAGCGAGTCATAGACAATGGCACCCTGTCGGTCAATCTCGTAGGTTGGCTTCGGGGCGCTTTGTCGCGGGTATTCACGAGTGGGGACCATCAGCAGGAACTCGTTAGATGCCGCATCGTACTGAATCTCGTAGGTGTTCTTCACGCTGTTGACGCCATCCAACTGGTCACCTGCCCACGGTGCGGTGTACGTGCAGTGAATCACAGTGAGCCACGAGTAACGTTGCGAGGTAGTGAACTCGAACTCATTGTGCTGCCACATACTGACAGCCGCAGAAAGGTGGTTGGGTACTGATACACGGGTTGACGGTGCCATTCGTAATTACTCCATCATCGATGGCATCTCGTCAAGGATGTCAGACTGGTAGCCCCAGTAGGCGATTGCCCACGTGATGTGTGGGACGTTCTTCTCGATAGGTCGCATGGCCTGTTGGTTGGCGACTCTGGTTGGGAGCATCCGGCCACTGGCGACTTCATCGCGTTCGGCCAGTTCGTCGTAGTCCTCATCGTAGAGACGCTGGACCACAGCGTCGTTAAACTCGTGTTCGTTCATTGTTCGGCCTCCTCGATGACGGGGTTGGTGACAGTCCCGGCGTTGCAGTTCGGGCAGTCCGGTCGGAACGCACGGCACGCGAACGTGTAGTTGCACTCGGTACAGCGGTATCGGACGTGGCTGATAGACGAGTGCATCTCAGCAGACCTCCAAGTCGTGAGCGTCAAACGATTTCACGGTGCCGTCGTCAGCTTCCACGTGGATGTCGGGACGGCGGCGAAGGTCATGGGCGTGGTTGATTTCGGTGATGGTGCCCTCGAACTCCCAGTTGCCCGCGTAGCTGACACGCTGTCCGACCGACAGTGCTGATGCGAGTGCCATTAGTCGTCCTCCAGTTGGGCCGAGTCAGCAGCGTTCAACGCCGCCAGTTTGTCGCGGGCTGCACGATACTCCTCGTCAGTGAGCGGCTGAGTCAGACTTCCGGCACCGCCAGTTCGTCTCATAGCGCACCTCGGATATTCTCTTGGACGGTAATTAGCTGTTCGCAGCCGGGGCAGTAGCCATCGTTGTTTCGTAGCGTGTCGAGCAGGATGTGGCTGGTGCAGCCGGTGCAGTACCGGTAGCCGTACTTGGGCGATTGGGCGTATATCTGGTTGATGCGTTCTTCGACGATGTGGTCGTGGCTCATTGGTCAGTCTCCAGTTTGTGTTTCCGGTCGGCTTCAGCAGCGGCGTCCAGTCCGTCACAGTAGCTCAGTGCATGGCGCTTGAGTTGTGGTATCCAGCTTTCGCCACCCTCTCGCGGTCCCTTCGCGCCACGGTTTTCGAGTTGCGTGGCGGTCAGGAACGGTTCGCCATTGACGTAGGCGATAAACTCGTACTCGTATCCGGTGCTGTTCGACTGCACGCGCTTAACACTGATTTCGTGGTCGGTCATTGTACTGACTCTACGTTGTTCAGGTCGGTCTTGGCGAATCCGGTCACCCGCTCGCCATCCGTGTAGGCGGTGAACTGGTCCGGTTGCATCGGGTTCTCGGTGAGTTCGTCGCACAGGAACGTCACGTCTTCGCCGTTGTTGTCGGCTCGCTCGTCGTTGACGGTGAACGTCACTTCGAGGGTCATTAGTTTAGCACCTCCGAGCGACCGTAGATTTCGACGTTCTCCCAGTTGCTCTCGTAGTTCCCAAGGATGCGGCGGGCTTCGGCTGGGGAATCGGCTTCGACGAGGGTTGTGTACGATACGCCTCGGACAGTTCCGCGAATGTTGTAGATGTAGCTCATTGGTCTTGGATTAGGCTGTGGTTTTGGTCGTGGTCGTCTGGAAGTCGGCGAGGGTTAGCTGGTCGGCGTCGGTAGTTTCTGCTTGCAGTTCTCGGTCTCGTTCGCTGGCGAAGTCTTCTGGTTTCATGGGTGGTTTTCTCGTTTCGATGCCTGCCAAGGCATCTCATCAGTTCCCCTTCCCGTCCTCGGTGGCTGGGGAATACGAGTGGCTGGTACCGACTCAGTAGATTTCGCTCCCACTGATTTCTGCTGCACTGAATCCTCGGTCGCTCAGGATTTGTGCTGCCATCTCGTTTCCTTCGTGGGCCATTTCGTGAAGTTCGCTGTTGTTGTAGGTTGCTGACATTGGTATGTTGTAGTTGATTTTGGTATTGTGGCTGTTCGCGCCGGTTCTCAGAGTCCGCCGAATTTCTCCTCGAAACTCATTTCGCCAATTTCCTCAGTTCGCTCTTTTTCGGCCTCGCTGATTTCGAGGTCGATTTCGCCATTTTGGTAATCTGCTGGTACGTCGTCACAGCGGTCTCGAAGTAGCTTCTCTGCTTTCTCCATACTATTACTACGAGGCTAAGGTATATAATACTTTCGCTCAAAGTGCCAAATACGGGTGTTAGGGGCCTATATACGGCGGTTTAGCTCCGTTTTGACGGTATATCAGGCCAATAATGGCCTGTAGAGGCCCATATACGGCTGTTTTGGACGGTTTCAGTCTGGCGCGCGGATAGAAGGAATCAGCAGTTAGAAATCGCGGAGGTCACTGACAACGTGGTCGGGAATACGGCCTATCTCTTCCTCGATGCGAGCTAACCGATTGTTCAACTCTGATTCCATCTCGGTTCCACCACTGTCAGCGGTCCCTCTGGCGAGGTCAAGAACAGACGCCATCTGCTCTTTGCGTGTATCGCCATATGTCGATAGCTCATCTGCTTGCTCATCTGTAATCGTAATCGAGGTGTCGCCATCTCGTCCCATGTACTGAGATTTTCAGTACATCCAAATAAGTGTACTGAACTGATTGGTCAAACCCATAGACGTGGATGGATTGAATGTACTGAACTGGTGTTCGTCGGACGCTAAACGGTAGGGACGAGGCTCCAGCGGGCAGTCAGGGGCGGTCTCCAGAGTGCCGCAGACGGCGGGCACAGCCCCTCTCGCGCCCGTGCGCGGGGTCTCTCAGCAGATTTGCTCCCAAATACTACCCCTCACAACCTAATCGTCTCGAATCGCATAGGGTCTTTACGCGCGCGCTGGGCATGTCGGATTTACCCCTGTTGTAGAAACCCCGTTACAACCGCGTCTACTGGGGTCGTACTACTGGTCTCCTGTGGCTCTACTAATGACGTGCTCCCGGTGGTGTCGCTGTCTCTGTGGTGGGCGTGGACGTAGACGACAGGTGGGCGTGGATGTGGATGAGTAATGGGACTGAATCAGTAGGCAGCCGGTAACAGACTGGTAGTGGCCGATTAAACTGGGCTTACGAATCGATGTTACGAAGGAAGGACTTATGGAACAGTGGTGAGCACTGATAGATTGCACTATGAGTTGTGTAACAGCGGGAAGCGGTTCCCAAACATCGTACCGAACACGTCATGGAGGGCGTGAGTTGAACTGGCATCTTATCGGTAAGGTGCGCCTACCGAGACGCGTCCGTGCGGTTATGGAGCGATTAAAGCTATGAGTGATACGAAAGATTCGTTGATGGATGAACTGTTCGCAACCGAGGATTTCTCTGAGTGGCGGGTTGGTCTGAGTTGGGCTGCCAGTCACGCATGGGGACCGAGTATTGCGGCGACACTCGGGATTCTGTTGGTCATTGGATGGGAGGCGGCTATCTTTTGGGCCATCGGAAACGTGTTCTTCGCACCGGTCTACATGGCGTTGTACCAGCGGTTCCCCGAACTGAAGCTGTCGTACAGGCTTCGGGGCATACTGGCGTTACTGTTGGTTATCCAGTTCTTCGCGTTATGGAACAACCAACAGTTAATCTTTGAGATTGGCTATGGTCAAGCTGACGTAGAGATATACAGTCTAATGAGTGCAGGGGCGGCGCAGATGCTTGCGATTGGTATTGCACTGTTCGCCGCAGTGTTCATCTACAAGTACGGACTGCCGGGGAGTATGACGACGGACATCTACCAGTACGCAGCGATGCTTGGTGGTGTCTGGTTGATTATCCTGCTCTCGGTGTTCGTCTACGGGAACACGCCGACTATCTCGCACTTCGCGTCTACGGGCGGGATGGGGACGTTCCCACGGTCGTTCAGCGCGTTTATCTTCAACGAGGGGACTGGCATCTGGTGGGGTATCCTCGGTGGTATCTCCTACATTGGTCATCCTTACGTTGATACGCAGCAGTGGCAGCGAATCGAGCGGTCACCAACTATCAAGACGGGTCTCTGGTTCTCGCTGTTCTTCGGCGCGTACCTTGCGTCCGTCTTCCTGATGGCGACTGTGCTTGGTGTTGAAATCATGCTGCTCGCAGCTATCCTGCTGATTGCAGCACTTGGTGTGGCTACGTCTACGATTGACTCGGCATGTGCTGCACTTCAGCGGCTCACGGGTAACGCGAAGCTGGCGTTCGTATTCGCTGTCGCAGCGATTGTCTCGTGGCCAATTGTTACCTCGCTTGGTGTCGTCGCCATTTGGGGTATCTACGCAATGGGTCGATTGGTCATGTTCCTTATCGTGTTCGGGGCTATCCTCGGTGCGCGTGCTGGAAAGATTGACCTGTCGGCACTCATCGGTACGGAAGACGACTGGGACCCTGACACGGAGGAAGGTATCTTCGGTCGGGTCGATGACGCACAGCGAATAGACTAAGAAAAGCAGAGTGGCGATTATCGCCACTGTTCGGTCAATATTTTATGCGGGTGGATGGCGAAGCAGGGCAACGGCTATCCAGATAACAGCAGTGATAGCGGAGGCAACAGCTCCTTTCTTCGCGCCGGTCTTCCAGAACGCGGCAGCGAAGCTCCCAATAATAACCGCAGACGGGATGCTTGTCCACAGTGGGACGACTGATGCAGGGTCGATGACGGTGAACATGAGGATAGTCGCAAAGGCGAACTGGCCGTAGCCAAACACCATGTCTGGCCACGAAGTCGAGTCACCTTTGCTACGTTCCGTCATCGTTTGTTAGTCGTCCTCGTCGTCTGCCTGCTCGTTCTGCAACTGGGCGTAGAGCCAGTCCGGTAAGGCTTCTTCTTCGAGGCCGTGCTGCTCGATGTAGTGAACCATCTCCATGACGGAGGCGGCCATGTTCTCGGTATCACAGACACCTTCGAGGCGTTCGTACTCCTCGGGGCGCAGTACCCAGCCCACGCGGGAGGCACCTTCGGCCATCTGCTTGGCTTCCTCGCGTTCTTCCTCGGTTAGTGACTCGTCTTCGGCACGACGGGAGGCTTCAGCAACAGCCTCCGACCGAGAGTCGTTGAGTTCGTCTGCATCGAGTTCGTGGCGTGGAACTGGCTTCCACGGCGAGTTCATCTCTTTGCGACGCCCACCAATGTACTCCGAGGCGGTAACATCCCGAACCATGCGCTCGGTTCGGCGTTCGCTGATGTTCATGCGCTCAATTACGTCCCTATCGAGGGCGTCTTCGTCGGCGAAGAAGCGCAGGATATCCTCGAACTCGTTAGCGTTGAGGAAGCTCCGTGGTCGGTTGTGCTGAATCGTGCTGATGCGAGCGCGGAGTTCGTCGATATCTACCTCGTGGACAGGGACGTGTCCAGCGGGAATCCCGTCGGGCGTGAGGTTGTCATCCTCTTGGACGAGTTCGTGTCCGGCGACGGTCCAACGCTGCTCGCCATCGACGATGATACGCTCGCCCTCGTTTTCAGTCACGACGATGGGCTGGGTCCAGCCGTTATCGAGGATGGACTGGCGTAGGCCCTCGCGGGTTTCGGGGTCCATCTCGTTGGGGTTCCACTCGTTCGGTTCGAGGTCGTCGTGGGCAACCCATTCGGTGCCGAGTCGTTCTTCGGGCCGGTTCAGGTCCTTGCCGTAGTTCCGCTGGTCTTTCAGGACGGTGGATTCGTCTTTCATTCGTCATCACCGCCGTACTCAGCAGCGAGTTCACCGATATCGGGACTGTTAGTTCCGTCGAACTCCAGTCCTTCGCGCTCACAGTAGTCGATAATCGAGATGAGTGCTTGGACGTGCGTGTCCGTAGTCAGCACCTTTTCGAGTAGCGTGCGCTGGGCTTCAACCACGAGGATGGAAAACTTCACTGCCTCTTGGGTCTCCTCGGTAGTTTCTTCGTCCGTATCCGGGCTGTCCGGCACGAACTCAGGTAGCTCGAAGTACTCATCGGCGTCAGGGTAGTCCACTTCCGTTGGCGTGGCGTCCTTCAGGTTCTTGATGTCGAACTTGTCGAGACCCACGCGGTCGGCAAACACACCGCCCATATCGACTTCTTCGAGGTCTTCGAGAATCTGGCCGAGCTTCATCATGTTGTGCTCGCCCACGTTCTCGTTGTGCTGCATCGTACTGACTCGCGCTTGCAGGTCGTCCATACTCACGTTGAAGATAGGAACGTAACCCGCAGGCTCGTCAGGTGGCGAGAGGTCTTCGTGGCTGTGGATACGCGAGTCGCCAGAGACGGTCCACCGCTGTTCGCCATCGATGATTTCATACTCGGCGTCGGCGTCTTCGGGTGCGTCACGAACGACAATCGGCTGCGTCCATCCGTTGTCGAGAATGGATTGGACCAGTAGGTCGTACTGCTGTTCGACAAGATAGTACGGGTTCCAGTCGTTCGGCGCGCAGGCTTCGCGTGGGACCCACTCGACGGGTAGGTAGTTGTCCGTTGGTGGGTCGAGTTCGACACCCTCGCCGCTTTTCACGAGGTCGTCCAACTCCTGTAGCGGTGGTTCGTCGTCGATTGATACGTCCGGGTAGTCGGCTTCGATTTCGGGGTAAACCCCGTGTTCGTCGTCGAAGGCTGGTTCGAGGTCGTTTGTTGGTTGCGTCATTGATGACTCCTTACAGTCCGCTCCGGTCACGCATGTCGCCGGTCTGGACTACTTTAGCTATCTCCATCCAACTCCAGCCACACTCACTGCACTTCTTTTCTTGGTGCATTGGCTCGCTGGAGTGCTTGGCGTGGGCGGTTACACATCGCTGTACCTTCTTTCGGCGTGTTTCGCGGAACTCCTCGTCGTCGTACTTCTCATGGAGGATTTCGCACACGCGGTCTTTCCACGACTGGTCGGGACGTTTCTGTGCGGTGAGGAACTGGTTACCGTGTTCCAGCCCGAGGTTCGAGCCGCTGATACGCCCGATAGAACGCTGGGCGAGTTCCGGCCAGTACTCACTGACTTCGAGGAACGTCCGGTTACCCGTTGCAGGCTCACTGTACAGTTGCGCGGTTCGCATTGCCAGTGGTGGGTGTCCGTACTTCACCTGCTTGTCGTAGGCTTTGTTGTACGGCCAGCCCATGTCGTGAATGTGTTTCCACAGGTCCTCGTCGTGCCAGTCGTACACCGGAGTACACCGACAGAAGCCCTCTGACTGCTGTTTGATTTGGCCTTCGCGTGGGTCCTGCTTCCAGTCGCCGCGAACCATAATGGCGGTGTACCGAGCCATCGACTCATTGGTTCGGATACCGACCATCTCCATTGTCAGCCCGAAGCCGTGGTTACGGTGAAGCAGGAAGTCGGATGCTTCCTTGTGGACCGTCTCACCGACAATCCACTCCTTGTTGTGCTCGTCGCTCTGGATGTACGGATGGTCCAGCGTGACGAGGGTGGCGTGTTCGTAGTCGCTCAGGTCCGGCATTGGGCGGAGCCAGTCGTCCTTGCGGTCAGGATGCCACGGCACCCAAAAGCCGGGGACTTCGCCCACTT
>LFCJ01004335.1_pt1 | contig 10399 bp, 8 predicted proteins | sample 643141 | NCBI WGS metagenome assembly LFCJ01 (sample SAMN03766243, study PRJNA286221) | soda lake metagenome | biome: soda lake; feature: Kulunda steppe; material: water; isolation source: sample B1-Br-g2 brine of Lake Bitter-1 | place: Russia: Kulunda steppe | collected 2010-07 | reverse complement strand
GAGGGTCGTGCCCAAGTATTTAAATTCTTGCACATTCTCAAGTTGAGTGCCACTGTAGCGAAATATCGGTGGGTTGGAGCAAAAGAAGGCCATGGTTTTGGTCTTGTGCACATTCAGCGTCAGCCCTATTAGAGCCGTGCAGGTATGGAATCGGTCGATTTGGAGTTGGAGGTGGTGGGCAGTGTTGGTAGTCAGGGCAATGTCATCTGCGTATTCACAATGGCAGACTCTGGCAGTTTGCAAGGCTGTCATGGCCCCATGATCCAACGTATTCAGGAACTTGCCCAAGTAGTTTGTGAAAAGAGCGTAGAGTAGCAGTGGTAGAGTAGAGGGCTCAGGGGGCATCCCTGCTTCAATCCCCGAGTTGCCATAATTTCCTCTGACACCTTGTTTCCGTCAACGAGGATGTAAACACTATCTTGGTACAATGCCCTTATTGCCGAGAGCAAATACTCTGGAACATGAATGTTCTGAAGTTGGGCCCATAGTTTCTCTCTTTGGACACTGTCATAGGCAGCAGCTAGGTCAAGAAAGGCAGTGAAAGGCAGTTTCTTCAAGAAGGAAGTTCCTTTCAAGTTTAGCTACGTGAGGATGTGTCGTAGGATGTAGATCGGCTGATTTGTGTTTCTTGTGGGGCAGAATCCAAACTGTGTGTCATTGATCTGGTGCTCAGCCAATGCCCATTCAAATGCCTGGTAATGTACGGAACAAGTTGACAGAAAGGCGCCTTAAGAATCCGATTGTAAATGCTACTGCAGCTTATATTGAATTGGACTTTTGCAGGCCAGCCTGAGCGTCTGAGCGAAGGATAGAAACAGAGAAGCACCTAAACAGCTCGGGAAAGCTTGCCAAGTGTCCTTTCAGTCACAGTTTTATGTGTCATGAACTTTCTTCAACATTCTTGGCAACTAATGTTAGTTAAAGGTAATGATCCAAATACATTTTTTGGTGCGTGATTTTCCCACCAGGCTTGTAGTCGCATTTTCAGGAGAGGATTTTCCTGCTATGGGAATTGAGATACACCAATACTATAGCAGCTTTTGGTGTTAGAAATGATGCTTGTATAAATAGGAGCGATACATGAAATCTATGCTTGCGGATGTTGTCAATATTTTTCAGGGTAACTTGCTAATTCCTAAGTGTGCAAATGCTTGATGATCAGCCAGATATGGGCCCCGGGGTCTCCGAGAGCCCATTTATGAGACATAAACCACTAGCATGCCTTTGCCTCCGACACAGAACATGAGCAGTTTCCAAAAAGCAAGCTGATTCCACTTTGCCTACAAGCCTGCAGACACCGAGTACTCTTATAGTGGGTACAAGTGAACAGGCTGTGTGCTTTAATTGCTCTGGAGTCACAGTACAGATCACTTACTGCGTAATCAATTTGAAGTCATTTGCATTCATATAATGAAGACAGATTTATATAAGATGTGAAAGATTCATGTTGTCAAACAATTTTGACCACACATTTGTTATTACAAGTCAGCCACAATGAGCCATGCTTTATGGCCCAGAAAGTTACAAAAAAGCAAAAGTTATAAGCAAAATTGCACAGGCCCTGGATGTACATGTAGGCAAACACAGGTGATGCCCACAAATACACCAAGTACTCATGGAAATGGATACAGTTGTGACGAGACTGTCCATGGGAAAAGGCAAGTCCAATGACACATAAACAAAATTTGGCGAACAGCCCATGCAAATAATTGCTTAGAAAAATCCCATGATAGCAGCCATCAACTTCTTCGCCTGTTTTATGACCTTTTGGATAAGCCAGGTTTGTCTACATCCTATTTAATTGGGTCCTGACTCGTGTACACAAAAAGGATACTGGACATGCTTTCTTTGTGCATGCTTGCGGATTGGGTTTAAAGATATAATCAACTCTTAAGCATCCTTTAATAGGTGATCCAAAAAATAACGGACTACAAAGAGCAAAAAGTGATCTCGGCTTTGAACCTTTCTGGCCACAAACTAGACACGTGGAACCCTCTATATGTCTGGGACCTACAGAGATGACCAACACGCAACTTCTTCGAGAGAAAATTGCCTGAAAAATTTTCAGCCCTCTAGATGGTGAGACACATGATGCACAGAATAATTGCCTGCAAATATTTCCCAGCCTTCTACTTAGTGAGACACATGACGCACCTCACCTCCAATATCATCTGGCACTAGCAACCCTAATTTGCCTCTGCACGTGCTGACCATGCCTGTCTGCGCTTATGCTTGCAATAACATTTCTGAAACGATGCTTCTACAGCAAATCTCTCTGTGCAAAGCTTTGCCCATAAATGGGTGAATGAGCTCTCCTACACAGCAACCCCCTCCCCAAACTGCAAGGGTGTGCTGAAACGGACCTGGAAGGCAGGGCTCATCCTTGACTTGCCATACTCTTTGCTGGACTGCACTGAGCCATCTTCAATGAACAGAGGGTTGGTGATTGTACCTGCGCACATGCCCAAGCAAACACCCAAGCCACTAAAGTGCATTAGGAGGGCAGATTTGAAAAGTGCAAGCCAGGGCTCTCACCCTCGTCTCTAATTTACACATCACACGTACGCCTCTTAAGCGCCTCCTAAGCACCTCCTAAGTGCCTCCTTAGCGCCCCTTCATACAGACAGTGTGCCGTGCACTCATACACCCATACACCCAGACCTACACATGCCAAACAACCACACGACAAGCATGCATCAGCATATTAACAGGCACGCAAGGCAATGATGACTTGTCTGAAAAAAAGGCACTGCAAAAAGAAGTCAGTACCTCTGAGTGTGGGCATGAACGTGCGTGGCGTGTGCGCGCATGTACAAGTACATACATGCAGGGGCGTCGGCACGGACGTACAGGCTTGAATTGTCTCCCTCATTACCCAAACTACATGCGTGTAACCGACAGGGGAGCTGCATGGAATGCCACTGCAGCAACATCTCACCAGTTGCGCTGTCCATGCTTTGCAGCAGGTGCGGATCCTGAAGTTGAGCTCCAGCACAGTTTGACATGGGGACTACCATAGGCCGGGGCATAGAAACCTGTAAGAAGATTGATGGACATGCCTGTAACAACCAATTCAACCATTGGTGCAGCAACGAGTGCAACAGCTAGCAACAGAGAGTAAAAACTGGGCATGCGCTTCACCAATCAAGAGCACTGAGCCTTCACCAATCAAGAGCACTAAGCCTGGGAAGGTGCACACAATGGCGTGGCGCGCCCAGAAAGGCAGCTCCAGGCGCGCTCGGTTGGTACCACACAGCGCACCTGCGGAGAAGCTTCATGGTGTGGCACCAGGCAGGGCAGCCGGATGCATGCCACCCCAATCTCAGCGGCAGCAGCGCTGAGGCGGCAGCCTTTGCCCCTGGGGGGCTCTGAAGGGAAGCGGCTGCAGCGGGGCAGCAGGCCCTCCAGCACGAAGTGTGCCATGTCGAGAGGCCTGTCGCAGCCCTTGAAGGTGTACGTGCCTGCGGGGGCGCACGCATGCGTGTGCATGGGCGGGCTGGTCAGCTCACCCAGCACTGGTCTGCGCATCATAGAGCGTGCCTGACGAAAAATAAATCACAGGAGTGTGTGTGCCTGTGAAGCTGCACGCACAGGGCGGGGCTGGCTCTACCTTTACACAGCAACGTAATTCTGCATCAAAGAGGAGGTTGTCTGCTATTTGACACAATGAGCCCAGCCACATTTTTTACCCAAGCCTCGTATTCACTCGTGTAGGTTGCTGCGATGCCTTGGTCAGTATAAAGTTGAGCCACTGAATATCATCAGGGTGCATTAATTGAGTCTGGCCTATGCAGCCGTTGCTGCAGCCAATGCCACTCCCTGAATTACATGGGAACTCAAGGAAACTCAAGGATTCCAGGGCGCAAGGCAGCAAACACAGCCACCCGGCATCCACTGCGCAAGGGGGCCTGCTTTTACGGCGCAAGGGGCCCTGCTTCCCCAGCGCAAAGGGCCCTTCAGGTATTCCTATCCCAAGCGAGGCAGCTGCAGCACCCACCCAGCTCAAACGCGTGTGCACGCGTGCTGTAGGCCTGCGTTGCGTGGCCCCCGTCTTGTCCATCATCCTTGCCTGCTGTCCAGCTTAGGGCCTCCTCCCCTGCAGACTTGCGCTCATGGGCGGGAGGCGACGCGACCCCAGCATGCGCCTTTTCTCCTTGCTTGTCTGTTGGCACCACCCGAGGCTGGGGCTGCGGCAGGGTGTACGCCGGCTGGTGAGCAAGCAGCTGCTGCTGCTGCTGTAGGGCAAAGAGAGGGGGGACTGCGCATGGCAGGAATCGTTGTGGAGGGGGGAGCGCAGCACAAGCAGGCTGGTGCTCAAGAGCACGTGCCCCCATGAAAGGAGACGCCTGCCTGGGCGGGTCTTGGTGGCAAGAGGGAGGGGGCGGCCGCAGGGTACAGCCGCCAGACCCTGCCTTCATGCACTCTGGCTGCTTGGCTGCAGCGTCTTGGCTTGCCCTGCCTTGCTGGCCCGCTGGGCCCTGGCCAGTCCTGCCCTGTCCTTGCTGAGCATGGCCGCCGGGCCGTGCCATCATGTACGCCGGCTGCTCAAGATGAGCCTCAGAGTCTGGCAGCAGCGGTGCTGGGACGGCGCAGGTTGGGTTGGGTGCTTGAGCCAGGGCGTGCGCATCGGGCAGAGCGGGGGCGGGGGGAGGCGGGGTTGGAGCTGACAGAGGACATGGAGATGGCAGGTGGTGGAGACGGCTGTCTGTTGGCGGCACAGGCCGGAGGCCTGGAGCAGGGGGCGGGGCGCGGGGGCCGCACAGAGCAGGAGGAGTTCTGCCAGGCAGGGGGGCGGACCTGCTGTGCGGGTCCTGGCTGGCACTGCACAGCACTGACGTCACACTGTCCAGCAGGAAGTGCGCACACAGCGGCTGTGTGCAGGCAGGCAGCAGCCTGCTCCCGCCGCTGCCTGGTCTGGCCAAAGGGGGAGGTGGCAGGGGGAGTGGGAGCTCGCTGCTTGCACTGGAACGGGCGCACAGTGGGAATGAGAGGGGCTGCGCTGCAGAGGCTGCGCGGGGGGCCGTGCTGGGGGCGCTGGCTGCATCAGACGCAACTGCCAAAGGGCCCTCAAATCCGCCGTCCACCATTGGCGCGCTTGCCTTGTGCTGCTTGTCTGCAGTGGAAGGCCCACTCACGCCTGCCCGCATGCTTACGTCCACAAGCGCGGCCCTGCTACACTCAGCCTCAGCGCATGAGCCCTCCAACAGAACAGCCTGCTGCCTGCCCCATGCGTCAAGCACGCGTCGGGCCAGTGCTGCCTCGCAGGCCACCATGCCCCCGTGTGCCGCGGCGTCCATGAAGCGTGCGGCCTGCAAGCAAGGGCGGGCTTGGGTGTGCAGTTGTGCGTCCGTGCATGCGTGCGTGTGTGCTGTTTGGGTGCAAGAGTGTGCACGCAAGGGTGCACATACTTTTTCATGCTGTGCTCGATTTGCATCGTGAGCTTAGTTGATTCTCAAGGGCAGCGCGCTCGGCTCACAGCATCGCGGTGGTCCACACAGGTGACGCTATATGCAAGGCAGCGTGCACGGCTCACAGCATCGCGGTGACTCACAACGTCTCAACACCGCTCACCATGCAAATGCTTTGTCGGCAAAGCTGAGAACTTAGGGCAGCATGCTCGGCTCACAGCAGTGGCTCACGCTGTCTCGGCGCCTTTCATGATGTCAATGTCTTTGTTGACAAAGTTTTCCCACCCAAGGCATTTTGCGCGGCTCACATTGTTGACGTGGTTCCCAAAGTAGTCTGCCAGGCCCAAGTGGTCCGGGAGGATGGACTTGGGCGGCCCCTCTGCCACGCCCATCTTCAGACGGGGTCCTCTGAACAGCACCCTGCCTGTACGGCTGTCCTGCTCTTCTTTTAGCTTGTCGTGCCGCAGGGCCGTTGACAACCTGTGCACCGGACGCAGGCACGCGTGGGTGCGTGTACACAAGCACTGCAAGCGCACACACTGCTGCACCTCACATGCCAGCTTGTGTGCATCAGGGTGCATCGCAGTATGGGCATGGGCCAGGCGCCCTGTGCACCCGGTACATACTGACCTGCAAACAACGGCCTTGTGGCCGCGTGCATCTGAATATAGCATGCACATGTGCTGTTGCATGCATGAAGCGTGAGCAACAAATGCAGCATGCATCCTCATCACTGCAAACTGCACCATTACAACAAAATGCCTTCATGTGCTTGAAAGATACAACACATCACTCCTGTATGCTTGCAATCTGCAACACAACAACCCGGTGTGCTTGCAATATGCAACACAACAACCCAATGTGCTTGCTATATGCAACACAATACCCGTGTGCTTGCAAGACAGCACCCCAGTGCGCTTGCTATATGCAACACAGCACCCCAATGTGCTTGCAAGATGGGCTGTTGGTCTTCTGACACTTCAGCCTATAATCAGGATGGGCGACAGGGAAGGCAGGCAGCGCTGAAGCTGGCATCGACTGACCATTCTTGCCACATGAGGCAGTCCTGCACAGCCAGGCACCACTCAATAGCGACCTGCAAGGGACAAGGGGAATTGGCGCTGCCCAGCTTTGCAGCCCTTCAATATAGCTGCAATGTCCCGTGCAGCATGCCTTGCACTGCATTGCCTTTCTGCTACTGCAACCAACAAAAAAATGCTAGGTTGTTTTGTTGTTGGAACACTTGGTGGCGCCGTCACCTTCCTATCTGCTAGTTTGGCATGCCCGCAACTCAAGCTCGCAACTGGGTGAGTTCTGGCTTGACCAACCTGAGGTTGGGCAAAGGCCACCATGTACTTCAGGTCGGAGCCTTGCACACGGCACAGGTAGCCGTCTTTGAACTGCGTGTGCATGTAGGGAGGTGTGACAGAGGCAGGTAGCACTGGAAAACATTTATTGGTAAGGAGCCGGGCTAGGTATACAGCTCCCCTTCCTAAGCGTCTCTATCGTGCATGCCTGCTCCTATGTGAATATGCACCAGTCTCACACTTGTAAGTGCCAGCACCCCTTGTGGGCCCTTCCGCGCTTGTGTGCTCAAGGCACGATTGCAGAGGCTGACCAGGATGACTCAAGCCCTCCAGCTGCCTGCCAGTGCAGACACTTTCAGTGCTTCTACATTACCTGAGCAGTCCTCTGATCTGGGATCAACCGCCTCATTGCTGAGAAGAGGCTTCGTGTAATCCAAAGAAAGATGTCAGATCAAGACACCAGACCCACTAAGAGACGCTCAAGCTAGGCTTCAAAAGCCCAGAGCACTCCCAATACCCTAACACTTTGAGTACGCGGATCCACGCATGTTGTAAACAGCTCCGGAACTTCTTGAGCTGAGGCACGCCTCACCATCAGTATTGGGCAGATGAATGCCTCATCAGTGGCAGCAAATCAGGCAGAGGTACACCCCACCAGATTGTATGGTCCCACAGTGTGCAGTGCATGGCAGCAAAAAGGGTTGAGGCATGCCTCACCAGAGTGTATGGTCCAACAGTGCGCAGTGCATGCAAACCTTGGTGCGCTGGTGTCGCACCCAACCTTTGCACCAGTATGCCGGTGCTTCCAGCATGTGCTGCTGCTTTGCGTGTTGCATGTGCAGTGGTTTTGCCAGTGATAGTCTGTCTTGCAACGGTCATTCTTTCCATGAGGATTGGCAGGGCCCTTATAAAGATTGCGTCCTTACAGTGCGCTGCCAATTGTCTTAGATCCTTTCTCACATTTTACACCTGAATACCACATCTTGCGCACCTTTTGTAACACATTTATGAAGACGTTTACAATGAGGTCATTGACCACCTTTGCCTCCTTCCTATTATTCATGACAAACTGCTTTGCTCCATCCACTGTGACAAACACCTGCGGGCGTGTGGTCAGGTGGCATGCATGCAATTTGGCAAAAGAGAGCGTGCGCACACATAAGGCTTCTTCCGAATGCAGAGCCTCTTTTGGATGCAACCTAGCATATGGTGCGGCATAAGAGTTTGAAAAAGCCTCGGCTCAAACCTGCTACTCATTCAAGCATTATTGCAGGGCAGCAGGCAAAGGCATGAGCATGCTGTGAAGTTTGACACTGGTGCTGACCTTGGTGGGTTTGGTTTGGAGGTGCAACGCCAAGCCGTGATGGGCGCGGCAAAGTCTAACCAAACAGAGCCAAACAGAGCGGGAGCAGAAGAATGCCAGGCCTTTAGCTATGGCAAGGCATGTGCCCATTACTGAACGTGCCTTGTCCTAGGATCCCCTGTCCAGTGCGCGTGTGTGGCCAGGCACCAAGTTGGCATCCCAATGCAGCACTTGCACACAATGTGCACTGCAGAGTGCTATCGGGTTGCTGTGTAGGGTATAAGGCTCTGTGCACTGAGTAGATTTATGCGTACTGTGTACTGTGTAGGGCTCTGTGTATGTGTAAATAACTGTGTACTCTGAATGGTACTGTGTAGGGCATAGGGTATACAGAGGTTGCGTGAGTGTTGCGTCCTGAGCATTGATGCCTCTTGCTGGCTGCTCCAGCCTTTCATGGCACCCTACACTGGTAACGTGTAGGAGTGGCAATAGTGCCCCTGCTGCTTGCAACATGCTAGCCTACCATGGTAACGTGTAGGAGTGGCAATAGTGCCCCTGCTGCTTGCAACATGCTAGCCTACCATGGTAACGTGTGGGAGTGGCGATGGCCCTGCTGCTGCTGGCGCCAGGCTAGCCTCCATAGCACCTATGCAGCAATTGTGGAAGGTCAAAGGTACGGTGCCTGAGCCCCTGCAGATGTGTCCCTGGCTGATGCGGGTACCATACATGCACAGACAGCAGCGAGCAAGCACACATATGTAAGGCATGCCAGGTCAAGGTCCATGGGCAGATGGCCCCTTTGCTGCAAAGCCCTTGAGGCTTGATCTGGGGAGCACAGCCAGAATGGGTGTAATTCCAGGACCTCTGTACTAGCTTTGCAGCCAATTTGGAATTTTTGTAAAGTTTTGACAAGGATGTGTATTAGTCTTTATCAAGGATTTCATGGAGTGCAGCACAGGGGTTGTTGTGAAGCAATGCACAGCATTGCCCCCACCCCACCACTACACCCCAATCACTGCGCCATATGTCCAGGCCTGCGCTGGGGCAGCCTGGGGGACCAAGAGCACTTGGGAAACAGGTGTCTGACCTGGCGCGTCAAAGTAGGGCTTGGTGACCATGACCCAGTCCCTCTTTAGCGCCAGCTTCTTGCCCCAGACCTTTGCACGTGCCACCAGGCAGGCTGGCAGGATGGAGAAAAGGTGCACCTGTGTGAAATACAGGCAGGGCTGAGAACAGGTGCACCTGTAGCAGATGCGGGCAGGATCGAGAGAAGGTGCACCTGTGGTAGATGCGGGCAAGGTTGAAGGCAAAATTGTGGGAAGTGCAAGAGAGTGCTAGCATGCCAGTCAATCAATATGTGCGCGCATGCTTGCTGCGCTGCAAACCCTGCCAAGCAAAGCATGTTGCAGGCCACACATACACTGATGTGCTGATATATTCTAAAGCTGATATACACATCAACTACAACCCGCACGCAGGCACATGATGTGTGCTAGCTACAGCGCTCAATCACACCAAGCATACAGTCACAGGCTGTGTTAGATAAAAGTGCTAGAGCTTAAACATTGCGGGTACATAACCCTAGTGCAAGTTGGAGGGCTTTCACACACATGCAAAGCACACAAATGCAATTTGTGCAGTAGAGTGGGGCGCTTGTAAACATCTACACACACAGCACATCAGACCGCAACGCTTAATGCAAGCTGGAGCGTCAGTGAAACAAGGAAAAGTTTTGCAGGCATCATGCGACACTGAACACCGCCAAATGGATGACGGGAACACTTACAGAAACCAAAGCCGCAGGCCCATTTTCCTCAGGGGACACAGACTTCCTCAATAGGGATGCTCGTGTGCCAAGTGCGTTGAAGCTGGGAGCAATTGTGGGCGTGGCTGCTTGTGGCAGCTTGGATGTGCACAACTGGTACGTGCCCCTGTGCGTGGGTGTTGCATGCGCATGTGCATCATGAGCGCCTGCAAGTAGAAACGCAGCTGCGTAGACACCTTTTGCACACTTACAGACGCACTATGAATTCCTCAAAAGGGGAGAAAGTTGCATCAATTCGGAGCTGTAAAAAGCTGCACCAAGGCCACTAGGTGTCAAACACATTTGCAAGATTGACCAATCATGAACTGTCCCAAGGAAAATGCAGGACGCTGTGCATGTGCAACATATACAACTGCTTTGTTGCAATTTTGCCAAATGAACACGTCAACAGATCAAACAAACACGTCAACCAGATCAAGCCAAGCGACAAGGCACTGCGGCCTTGCGTCCACGACACACAGCCCTCACATGCACCCCCATTGTGCCGACTGTAACAGAAGGCATCCAAATGTTGCCAGACACGCCTGCTAATTAAAGGCATTATTATATACATTTC
>LFCJ01004334.1_pt1 | contig 10400 bp, 6 predicted proteins | sample 643141 | NCBI WGS metagenome assembly LFCJ01 (sample SAMN03766243, study PRJNA286221) | soda lake metagenome | biome: soda lake; feature: Kulunda steppe; material: water; isolation source: sample B1-Br-g2 brine of Lake Bitter-1 | place: Russia: Kulunda steppe | collected 2010-07 | reverse complement strand
GGGGGCCCGTTTTCGCTATAGCCCGTGTTACTGTAGTGTTGAAGAAAATCAATTCACGCACTACGCCTGGAAGTATATAATCCACCGATACTCAGCGAATAATAGGATGCTCTCAGACGGCGATAAACACCCATCAATCTACCTCTCCCACATCACTATCAATGGAATTGACGAAACGCTTGCTTGGAGCGGACCGGATAAGGCTCGGCAATATGTTGAAGATCGAGTCCCGGGCAACATAGAGTGGAAGACTAATTTGAGTGATAACGTCCAGGCAGTGGTGAAGGACGATGAGATTATTGCTCGTGTAGAGTGTGTGAAGATCGCTGATCCCGCGTCGCTCGCCAGTATGATTGAGAAGTACCCGTCGCCGCGGCAGATTATCGATCCGGAATTAATCGATAACAGTGGATAACTCAGCCTTGCACGTGAGCCTCGAAGAAGTCTGTGCTACTGCCTACACCACGCTCCATTTCAACGTGTAAAGCCGCTGAGTAAGTTATTCAACGACCTCAGTGAATCATATACTGAAACAACCTATAGAGTAGACACGTCTTCCAGAGCCAGAAGGAGCTAACTACTAAGTCGGACTGCCGGTTACATTCGGTAACACGATGCTTTCTCTCCCCCCACTCGTCGATAACACCGACAGAACACTCGAAGACATCTATAAGAAAATCATACCTCAGATCGAAGAAGCCCGCATCGCAACCGGATACTTCTACCTCTCCGGCTTTGACCTTTACCGCGAAGATCTCGAACAGCTCGCAGACCCCGAGGAACTCGGCCACGCCCCACTTCGAATTCTAATGGGGCGGCAAACAGACAGAAGTACTGCCGACGAAATTAGTGAGGGGAATAATCTACGAGAAGAACTGAAAAACGAAATACGGGGGAGTATTTCAGAACTGAACAACGCACAGATCGACCGACTTGATCGGCTCCGTGACTTTATAGCAGAAGACAAGGTCAACGTCCGTGTGCGAAACCCAGAACACGGATACTTCCACGCCAAAGGTGCATCGTTCAGAGCCCCACCCGAAGACGATGGCTGGGAAGACGACGATACGGACACCCGTGCCTGTGCAACCGTTGTCGGATCATCGAACTTCACAGCGAGTGGGCATCGCAACAATATCGAACTGAATCTCACGAGTCAAGAGCGCCGCGAGGCCGAAGCCTTCGAAAAGTGGTACGATAACCAGTGGGCGAATGCCGAAGATTTCAGCGAAGAGATCATCCGCATCATCGAAAACAGTACTGAATACCAAGACTGGAAAGAGCAACAGGAAGACGAAACCGAAGATGAAGGCGAAGAGACAGACCATGAACTTGGAACTTACCTCGAACCGTTCGAGTTGTACAAACTCCTCGCCTATGACGAACTAAACGGGAACGTTACCGTCAGAGACAGTCCGCTATACTACTTCCAGAAACTCGGGTACGAGAGCGCCAAAGAGAAACTCTCCCAATTCAACGGATGTATCATCTCTGACTCGGTCGGGCTGGGAAAATCATTCATCGGTGGTGAACTTCTGCACGACTACCGACAACGCGGTGATCGCTGTCTGCTCATCGTACCTGCGAACCTTACCGATCAGTGGGAAGACCTGCTCGAAGACGATACTGACGAAGATGGTAACCCGTACTTCGGGTTAGAAGTGGACGGGACACACCTCGATGTAATGAGTATCAGCAAATTCCAGAACCTCACCTTCAATGAGGTGCAGGAACTCAAAGATGCATTCGACGTGCTACTCATCGACGAGGCTCACCGGTTCCGGAACTTCGGAAAGTGGCGACCGGACCCGGATCACGATGACGACTACAAGGGAACACGTCGTCACGCGAACCTGCGGCAGCTGCGTGGGAAGACGATGATCATGCTGACCGCGACGCCAATCAACAACAGCGCGACTGACCTGAAGAACCTCATCAGCCTGTTCACGAGTCCGGAAGAGATCCGGAACAAGACATCACTAAGCTTCGATGCATTCGATGAGTACATCGACCTTTCAGAGACGCGGAAGCGCATCGCCGCGGGAAAAGAAGAAGTAAGTGACGAAGAACAGCAACAGATCACGGAGCAGTTACAGCGCCACTCTGAGGAGATTTCGGACATCCTCAACGAGGTGATGGTGCTGCGGACACGGAAGCACGTCAAAGACCAGATCCAAGAGGGTGAAGACTTCGAAATGAGTTTTGAACCCCCGAAGCTCTACAAACAACAGTACTCACTCCCCCCAGCCTACCAACCCGTGTATCGGATGTTACCCGACGTAATGGACGCGCTCCATCTACCGCACATTACGGTGAAGAACCCGAAAGCCGGCAGCACACTGAAAGCACTGTACAAACTAAATCTGCTGAAGCGACTGGAATCCTCAACGTATGCCTTCATACAGTCTATTGAGACCTTGCACGAGAGTGAACGCCAACTCCTTGGACTGCTGGACGGACTCCCTGAGGACGAAAAGATCGATATGCTGCGAACGATTCAGGACGGCAACGAATCTGAAACGATTAGCGACTTCGTCGAAGGGAAAGATGCTGCAGAGGATCTCGAACAGACGCTGGAAGAGTTTGGATTCGATACGACCACTGTCCAAGCCGAGAATGCAGGAAAGAGTGCGGACCCAGATGAGTTAGCAGACGCGACTATCGGTGAAGTAAAGACGTATATCCGGGAAGATCTGACGCTGCTCGCATATTTCCTCTCACAGTTCATCGGAGACGTTGCGCGTGATGCTGGTGATGTGAGCGATCAAGCTGTCGCCACACGACAATGGCTCCACGATCATAATGCGGGTGTACTCCAGGATGTTCCTGAAGACGTAATAAATCCGATTCTCTACCCACGAAGTGATCTGAGTGATGTTGACTCAGCGACCCGTGATTTCTATGATGCTGTGTTCTCACTACGGGAGTTTCGTGATCCGAAGATCGAACGACTCGCAGATGTACTCGATGGCTATGATGATGAGAAGGTACTCATCTTCACCCAGTACCGTGCGACAGCTGATTACGTCTATCGTACACTTTTAGATAATCCGGATACCCCGCTAACAGATGCGAACAGTGCGGTTGTGAAAGGGGGAGATGAGAATAAACAGGATGTGATACAGCGGTTTGCTCCTGAAGCATCCGGGCACCAGCAGATGCTTGCTGAAACCGGTGAATCAGAACTACAGTACGTCGTTGCAACCGACACATTGGCGGAAGGGGTCAACCTTCAGGATGTGTCAATCTGCGTCAATTTTGACTTGCGCTGGAATCCCATGACTCTAGTTCAACGCGTTGGCCGGATTGATCGAATCGGGAGTACTGCAAAAAAACACGTCCACAACTTCTACCCGGATGGCGATATTGAAGCTGCAATTAAACTATTGGAGCGTCTGCAGGCGAAAATCAACGATATTGCGTTGATCGTCGGAAAAGAAAATAATATTCTTGACCCAAATGAAGATCAGGTACTCAACCGTGCAGGTGTTGAGACGGAAAAAACGATCGGGGAGTTACAGATTGGTGAGATTGAGGATTCACTCCAGAAGTCTCGTGAGATTGAGGACGTAAACGAACTTGACGATACGAGCAAGAATCCGCTACTCCGGAATGCTGGGAGCAATGAAAACGCCGCATTCGAACGATACCTGCTGAAACAGGAACTGAACGAGGACTACGGACTCACAGAGGACGACTTCGAATACGCTACAGACTACTTCGAGACCCCACCAGTGGAACGAGACTTCCTGTACACGAACGTCACCAACCATGATTCTGGTCCGCGACCGGGTGTGTTCGGGCTCGTACATCTCTGGTTCGACGATGATGATCACAAGTCACCACTCGGGCGTGTCCGTCGGGCGTTCTACTACAAACCGTTCGCTGATGACGTGAAAGAACGTCCCGTGAGTACACTCAAGATTAACCCAACAGTGAACGGTGAACCGATCACTGGAAGCACGGAAAACGTGCTGGCAAACCGAGACGCGATTCAGGAAATCCTCGATGATCGTTTGGAAGCGATCCGGAGCAGTCAGACAGAGGAGATATTCAAGCAAGGAAATAAATTCTCAAAAGAACAGGAGACAATTCTGGATTTCATTGATCACTACCTACTACCAAAACACGGTGAAACGTCTATTTCCACAGAAGAGTACGGAACGCTTGAAGAATGGGCTACCGATCTCCACGAACGACTCCGTGACGTGAAATTGGCGAATACCGATGAAGATCAGATTCTCAGGGATACATTCCGTCATAACGAGCAGTATGATTCATTCCCAGAATGGCCCCCCGTTGAGTTCCTAGAAGAGCTTGAGACATTCTTAGAAGAGAACGTAGAGGCGTCTACCGAGTATCAAGCGAAACTTGTCGGTGAAAGCGAGGTTCAAGCCCGTCTAATGTGCTGGGGCGTGATCGGAACGTAGCTTGATTTCAGGTCTTGGCTACAATTACGGTTTAGGACCTTCCTCTTCGAGAACATCGTACTTTTCAGACACCCTATCGAAGTACTCTTTTGTCATCACTCGTGGGCTCTGAACTCTGTGGAAATCATCAAGAATGAAATCAACATCCTCACGGTTCAATCCATACGCGTGAAATGCCGCGGCATCAATCTCTGCTTGAAGTTCACGACGTTCGTTTTTGTTACTCGCAGAATCAATTCCACCAAGACGATCACGCATTTCTTCAAACTCACTCCCATAACAATTGAGTCGGGCAGCTCGTGTCGAAATATACTCAAACCAGTCATCACCGTCGGTAAGATGTGGTATCTGGGATTCTTTGAATTTGTACATCACAACTGTCGAATCGATCTTCGTCCTCATAAGGAAATCAAATGGAATGCTATTAAGCAACCCTACGGTTACGAAGAGTTCTTTGTCGGAGAATATTCGCTCATATACGTCGTGAAGTGGTTTCTTCGACAAATCATCTTTCTCCGGTTCAATCAAGTATGGTCGAATAGTGTGGAGTTTGTTGTGGCATACAACTCCAGCTGGAAGGACCGCAGCAATCATCGTTCGCTCATCATTAGCACGCGCTATGTCTCTGTAAACAATTCTATATTCTGTACAGTCTAATAACACGTCTTCCTCTGAGAGTTCTTCACCGCGATGCTGATTCAGTGTTTTATTGACAAACTTCTTCTGAGAACCTGAACCATCAAATGCATCGTAGAGCCCCCGCTTCAACTTCCGATAGTTCTTTTCTCGAATTCGCCGTTTTGCACTCTTGTCGGGGTTGCGGTCTTCATCAATACTCCAGAATTTCGGAGATTCAAGATTGTCCACATAGTCTGGGCTGTAGGCATACTGGTAGATATTGCTCCCCCCGAGAACAGGGTAGTCACCCTCACTTTCATCCTCAACAAATCTATCGCGGTCGTTAGTACGGTCTAATTCACGATAGGGTGTTGCGTACCAACTGCCATCAACCTGCTCGGAGACAGGTGGGTGGTCAAAGATCTTCTCCAATACTTCAACTTCTTGTTCCGTCTCCAGATATGGGAAGATTCGTGCCTCTGGAGAGTACTCTTCAAGAACTTTCCGTGAGATAGACATCGCTTCAGATTCGAGATTCTTCAAGAGACTCAGGTCTCCATCTCTGTACCCACCGTAAACTTCGTCAGTCACCCCCGAGGCTTTGAAAATCGGGATCCCAAAAACAAACCGATTATCTATTGCTTCAAAGATTCCCCGATTTGTGAAGATCGTTAGTGTCTGCAGATCGGTTTCGTTGAGAAGATGCATGCGGAGATCCTTCGCGGATGCACCGTTGAACAGCACACCTGGTAGAACTTGACTCACATAACTTTCGTCTCGTGCAAGTTTGAAAACACGCTCAAAGAATAGCGCGGACAAATCATTCTCAGTTGTTGATTTGGTTCCCCCAACCGTGGGACTCTGTAATTCATAGTCAGGAGAGTTGCTGTAATACTCTGCGCGTTTTTTCATTTCCTCTTGATACTGCTCCCACCCCGCTGCTATTTCTTCATCTTGGAGAAGTTTCTCCTGCATCTCGTCCTTATCGTCCGGCATCCGTGTTCTGAAGACTTCGTCAAACTTCGAAAAGTAGTCATCTCGAAGGGGCTTGAGTCGATCCCACGGGGGATTCCCAATTAGGACATCAAACCCACCCGTAGAGTAGACCTCTGCGAATTCGAGTACCCAATGGAACGGTGAAAACTCTTGGAATTCTTCCATCTCCATATCTTCGTACCCCATCTCGTGAAAACGGTGGAGAATACTTTCATCAAAGTCCCGGCTGTACTCCTCTATGAGTTGTTCCGCTTCAGAGCGCTTTACTCTAGCTATATCACTGCTATTGGTGGTTTTGTGCTGGCGGATCGCTTCCAGAACGTCACTGTACTTGCTCTCGACTTGGTTCTCTAAAGCTCCCCACTCAAGCAGGGTATTCTGACTTGCTTCTGTCTCGTCGTCGTCGATAAACGACACGTATCCTATCAACGAATTCCCTTGTCGAATATTGAAATCAATATTGGGAAGTGGTTCAACCTCGCTCGGTTCATCTTCAATGTCAGCGACCATCGACAACCAGAGGCGGAGTTTACAGATCTCAACTGCGCCTTCGTCGATGTCGACACCGTACAGGTTGTTCAGGATAATCGTACGCTTTGCGTATAGTGACGCACCGCCCTGACCTTCGTTGATTTCTTCTAACTCGTCTCGGGTGCGAGATTCCATCTCCCACCCCTTCCCCTCTTGCTCTAGCTGCTGGAAGAACTCTATACACTGCATATAGATGTCCACTAGCACATCCTGTGCAGCGAGCAGGAACGCACCACTCCCAACTGCCGGATCAAGAATATGAGCCTCTTTCAAGATGTCGTGGTACAGCGTTTCGACGTGCTTCGTCTCCACATTTCCAGTCGGGACTTGCTGGGTCATCGTCCCACCATCCGCTAACGCTTCTTCTCCACCAGTAGCTTCCACCTCAGGGAAGCCGAACACATCGTCGATCTCGTCGTATTCGGCATCGACGGCGTCGTTGAGTTGATCAAGAAGATACGGGTGAATCGTCCGTCGAGACATGAACCCCGTGATCTCTTCGGGCGTGTAGTACGCTCCCATCTCCTTCTGGTTGACCGTCTGCTCGAAGATATGCCCGAGAATCGCAGGTGAGAGGTTCTTGGGGTCAACGATGTCCAGTCGTTCGTCTACATTCCAGTTCCAGTCCGACAGGAAGTCCAGAATGTCGTCGAAGAGTTCGTTCGTCTCCTCAGGAGATCCACCGAGTTTCGCATCTGGGAATTCTTCTTCGACTGGATTCTTAGCGAACAGCCCACCGTTTAGGTACGGCAGACTCCCGAAGTCTGGGTTCTGCTTGTCCTCTGCAAGGTATTCGAAGAACAGCGGTTCGTAGAAGTTTTCGTACCGATCGTCACCATCGTCAACGACCTTACCTGGCTGTTCGTGCAGGTAGTTCGGATCCCGATCCAGCAGGCGCTTCTCCTGGATGAAGTACAGGAAGATCATCCGGTCAAGGATCACCTGCACGTAGCGTTGCTTCGCGTCACCACGGTCGTCGGGGATATTGGAGACTTCCTGAACGAGATCAGTGCGGAGGTTTTCGAAGTCCTCGTAGAACTCTTTGACCACCTGCTGTGTGTCGTACAGCGTGTCGTAGATCGCCGCCGAAGAACCGTACTCAATCGAGTTCAGTTTCTTCAGAACGGTGTTTTTCTCACCACTCTCACGCGAGAACTGTTCCTTGGTGAACGAGATCTTCTGGTGCTTGATGCGACCGTGTTGCTGGCCTTCCCAGCTTCGCATCCGCGTGAGGAATGTGAACTCCTCGAAGTCGTTTGTGGCGACGAGGTTCGTATGCCGGGAGCGGTTGTCTGGTTTGAAGTCGGTTGCTGATTCACCGGGACCTGCGTTGACGAGGACAACGAATTCGTCGTCAGCGAGTTGGAGTACCAGTTCGTTGTCTTCTCCAAGGTTTGGACGGGGTTTGAGGCCGCGCTTCTCGAATGAATCCGCGATGTCCTGCAGAGAATCCCACCCAGCGATGTCAGCAGCAGTAATCTGCTGGAGAGTCATACATAGTGAAACCAGCCTGGTTATTAAGAATGTAGGGGAAGCATATAATCAAATTCTGATCAGGGCATAATATGAATTCTACCCCGGACGGTGAAAGGATGTTTGGCGAGCAATTATTTGTCTGGCCAATTTAAATCACAGGTAATGGTCGTTCGGGAGTTTCGACAGCCAATTGAGATCATCCTCTTCATCAGTTCCTACGTTCCGCTCTTCATTATCATGGGGCTCAAGTTCTGGAATGTTGGCCCGATGGTCACCGATATTTACTACGTTCCGTATGTTGATCTTCCCGTCGGCATCTCTTACCTGACTGGCAGTATCTTCGTCTCTTGCGTGATTTTCACTTTTCTTGTATACCATATTGTACAGATTCACGCCGGCCGTGCAACGACGCAACGGCCGATCGACACGTATCAAAAACGGAACGAGCTCCTGACAACCTACTTGCTTGTCTACGTCTTCGTATTCGCAGGACTTGACTTCACGCAACTGCTCGATATGACGATTTTCCTCGTATTTTTCTTTATTCTCGGTGTTCTTCAAATAAACTCTGGTCACCTACACGTAAATCCGATGCTGGGTGTGCGGGGCTACCAAGTGTATGAACTCACCAGTGATGACCAAGTACTGTTAGTTATTTCAGATGGATCACTAGAGGAAAAGATAATGTCACCAGAATCCAAAACGAACACCGATACGCGTAATAAAGTCGAAATAGTGTCGTTGGATCAAACAACAGCGCTAGCACCGTAACATGTCACTAAACCTGGAACCTGCTGAAAAGCTGAAAGAAGCCCGTGAATACGCCAACGGAAACACGGAAGCGGAGTTCCTCTTAGTCCGAGATTCTGGTGAATCTCCCGAAGTCGGGAAGCTCCCTATCGGGAAAACGGTCCAGCAAGAAGTGGCAGACATATTCGCTGAGGATCTCACATCACATATCGATAACCTCAGAAACGGGAATACTCGTGCCCGGGCGTTAGACGTTGCGAACACCATCTCTGAAGACTCGATAATGCAGTGTGCGCCAGTTAGTGATCTTCCCGGGAGCGAATTATTCGAGATCTTGATTTCACGTGACCATCATGGTGCGACTACGTACACTGCAGATCCAAAGCCGGATTTCCAGTTAATCCGGATCAGTGAACCGGATGGAAAGGTGTTGGTCGGAGTCCAGTCATATCGGGGTGTGGAGTTGGTTGAAGCGACGAACAAATTATCGCTCCTGTACAGCGGACAGGAATATGAGCGGTTCCGTGGTGATATGGTTGTGATTCAACCGAGTGTTACTGCAGTGTATTATGACGGGTGGTTATTCGTTATCAGTCCGAAAGTGTTTGAGAGTATGTTTAATATGCGGGAAGAGTACGAGAAACGGGCGAAAGAAGCGATTGAAGGGTTCGAAGAAGCGGGGGTATGTCTATCTAACAAAAATAAAATGACTGAATGGTTATTAAGTCATATCAATATCCTTCGTGGGATGTATGAGGTCTATGATACCGGGATTCACAACCAGGCGACCCCTGACCAGATTGAGCAGATGATCGAGACCTACGAGCTGGATCAACGGTTTTCTCTTGAGTATGTCCGCCAGGATGGACAGATTGAATTGGAAGTCGATAAGTACGAACATACTTGGAAGTTGCTGAAGTTGTTGAGCGGGAAGTACGCAGAAGACGAAATAATGGGAACTCAGTGGGAGATCGACAGCGGGCAACGACTGTAGGAGAATGATTTAATTATCTCTATCAGTATCAGTGTTCGTTACTTGGAGCCCACATTTTGCGGCTGGACGAGATCACTATGTCTGAACGACATCGGTAATTCCTCACCAGTTTCCTGTGTTTCGACGAGGTAACTATACTGGTCTAATTCCCGACGGGTTTTCACAGACAAATCGTCCTGCAGCCGCTCGACAACAACGCACTCCATACCATGGTGTTCTACGTCTGGATCAGACTCGTCCAAATTAACCCGCACACGATCGCTAGGATCGTACGGTTCAGAAGCTGGTTGCGGAATCATTCCTCTCACCGTTTTCTATTTCAAATACGATCTCAAGCGCATCAGCAATGTCTCGTAACCCCCTCGTACCATACGATTTGAACTGTACAGATACCCATTCTGACTCCCCATGTTTCTTTTTCCACAACTGCAGTACCGGAGTCGACGTTGGAGTTGGGAGTGTTACTTTCATCCAGCTGGTCACAGTGCTTGATCCGGTTAACCAGACTTGCGCGAGATCATGCCATTCCGAATCACACTCTTTAGCGGGTGGGCGATCATTTCCAAATGCGACCCGGTCAACTTCATCAGCAAATGACTGGAGTT